>Ga0316187_10000494_pt1 | contig 30853 bp, 38 predicted proteins | sample CroRivburrow1_MG_FD_204927 | JGI IMG/M metagenome (GOLD analysis project Ga0316187, IMG submission 204927) | Coastal sediment microbial communities from Maine, United States - Cross River worm burrow 1 | ecosystem: Environmental > Aquatic > Marine > Coastal > Sediment | place: USA: Maine... | reverse complement strand
GTCAGCACGACGACGACGTAGAACCACTGGATAGACTCGAACCCAGTCACCTTCCATGTGACACCGGTGGACACCGCGAGCGCTCCGAGGGGGAACGTATACGCCCACCATGAGAGGGCATACGGCAGATCGAGATTGCGAACGTAGAACGCGACGATCACAACCGCCATCACAAATGCCCATGCCGCGAACCCCCATGCAACGAGGATGCCAAGCACCGAGAACGCCTTCACCGCCTCCGGTGAGAGTACAAGGGGCGTCCCGGCTTCGAAGAGGCGCATGAGTTTGAACAGGGCGACCGAGATGATCGCTGTCGGCGCGATCGCGATGAAGGACGTAGCTGCGAATCTGCTCGGCGGAAGTGACATCAGCACATAGCGGTGATAGACGAGCGCCCCGACGTACACAAAGAGGACGAGACCGATTCCGAGGCTCACCATCGAGAGCAGGAACGTCAGTTCAAACCGACCGGGAAACACTAATGCAAGCTCCAGACCACCCACCGGTATCAGAAGATTCGCGACCGGAGGAATGAACCATCCGAAATTCGCGTGCGACAGCTCGATTGTGTCGCTTTGGTAGATCCGGGGCAGCACGACGAACCCTGCCACGTAGATACCAACCGTTCCGATCAACCACATCCAGAACGCGATGTTCTGGGACGTCGAGGAGCTGAAGAACAGTTCAGGGTATCTGAGGAGGTCGAGAGCGACGACCACGATGGCTATCGGCATCGTGGGGAAGAAACTCGCGGCAATCGGGTGGTGGAGATCGTGCCGGACGGCTTCGGGGAAGAGGAAGAGGCGCAGCGTCCACGGGACGAGGATCACGACGAACAGGATCACAGACAGCACGATGAAGACGGCTGCAACGTACTCGACCCACGCGGCGTCGAGGAACGAGATGGCGAGCGGCACCACGGCGGTGCCCATGACGGCGGCAAACCAGGCGGGATTGAAGTGCCGAACGGTGTCTTTGAAGCCTGGACGCTTTGAGCGAACGGTCGTCATATCACACCGTGCCGCAAGGTTCGGTCGCTCTCATCGTCGCCGCCCCGGGTGCAGTCATTTCGGCCCCTTCCAGGTTGCTATCGACGAACACGCAGAGAAGGATACGACCGAACCAAGAGCCTCGAGTCGCCTGTGGTTTGCAGCCGGCGGCACGCGGCTAGGCGCCGAGGGCCTTCAAGGTGTTCGACCCAACGAGGCCGTCGACGCGTAGACCCTTGTCGTCCTGGAATTCCTTGACGGCGAGCTCGGTTTTGCTCCCGAAGATCCCGTCGGCCGGCCCAGGAGAGTATCCAGCGCTCGCCAGCAGTTGTTGCACCTGTTGCACGGCGGGGCCCCTATCCCCGTTGCGGAGAATGCCCGGCGTCGAGGTTCCGCTGTTGGTTGCGACGTTGGCACTCTCGTAGCGCTTCTCCAATGCGAGCCTAGTGATACGACCTGCGAGCCCATCAGGTTTCAGCTTCGCGTCGGCCTGGAATGCGGTGACGGCCGCCACTGTCCGCGAGCCGCTGATGCCGTCGATCGGCCCGGGGTTGTACCCGAGATCAGACAACACATCCTGGAGGCGCTGCACGTCAACGCCGCGTATGCCGGCCCGCAGAACGCGATACCCGTCGAACAGCGGATCTGCCGGACCCCACCCGAGCCAGTTGCCGCCTGCGTCCGCGAGCGCTTGGAACGGATTCACGATCACACCCTGCGGATCTCGCAGCTCAAAGTGAAGGTGCGGCGCTGTTCGTTCGGCAGTTCCCGAGTCACCGACCCATCCGATCAGCTGACCGGCTGTGACACGAACGCCGGGAGCGATGCCGTCTGCGATTCCCCATGCATTCCCGTCGTCAGTGCCCGCAGTGTCGTTGTTGAGGTGGATGTACCAGGATTCCCAACCGTCGTCATGCCGCAAGGCGACGGTGCAACAGCGCTCTGGATTCATGTGTGACTGGGCCGTCCAGTTGACGAGCCGTACGGTTCCGTTGGCGGCAGCGACGACGGGCGTCAGCTTGTCGGCCATCAGATCCTGCGCGTGATGAATGCCACTCGAGCGCGCCGACCAGAACCAATCGGAGAAGTGGTGATCGCCATCGACGGGGAAGACCACCGGATAGTCGACAAGCTCGCCTTCGAGATTGGACGCGGCAGCGCCGGCCGGGAACGCGCTGAACACGACCAGCAACGTGACGGCAGCGGCAACAGACCGCAGGATGGTCTTCATGGTGATCTCCAACGTTTCGCCTCGAACTAGTCATCGGCAGGCGAACCGTGAGCCCTGAGCCTTCCGTTGAGCGCCGACGCCTTCAAGGTCGCTCAACGAGCGGCGCGTCGATCTCCACCGTGACGATCGGGTCGACACGCAACATGAGGAGGCGAGGCGGCTCGAGCCCCCACCACCTGACATCGAATTCCCCGGTTCCGACGAGGCGCGGCCCAGGCAGGATGACGACCTCACCTTCCACAAGAGTTGAGACTCCGAGAAAGTCGATCGTGCCGGTGATCGTGGCACGGTTGCCGTCGATCCGAAGCGTCTCTTCAACACGGGCGCTGATGGCCGAGTCGAGTCCAGCGTCGACGCGACGTTTCATTTCGCGATCGATCAGCGGGTTCCCCGACGAAAGCCCGTTGATCGGCACCTCCAGGCGTCCGCCCAACTCCTGATCCTCGGCGAAGGCGCCGCCGTTGAGCACGGCATTGATCCAACCTGACACGGAACCGACCGAGCGGATCGGATGAACGGATGAGGAGGCGACGAAGACGACCGAGGCCGCCGATTGATCGATCTCGAAACGCCTCTCCTGCACGGCGGATCTCTCTTCTGTGATCGGAAGGTGACGGGCCGAATCTAGCGCCGCCGCAACAACGCCCGCCGATCGGGCGGACCGGGCTGCGCCGGTCTACCGGCGCCAGAATGACGCCGTGAAAAGGAGGATCATCGGATAGATCTCCAGCCGTCCCAGCACCATGAGCATCGCCAAGACCCACTTGCCCGGAGCTGCGACGACGGCATAGCTACCCGCCGGGCTGACGAGACCCAGCCCCGGTCCGACGTTTCCAATCGCAGCTGCGGCGGCCGACGCACCGGTAACGAGACCCATTTCCGTTCCCCAGGCACTCTCGAAATAGAGCAACAGCACCGTGCCGATTGAGAATGCCACGATGTACACGACCACATAGGCTTGCACGCTCGAGACGACGTCTCGGGGGAGCGCCGTCTTTCCGAAACGGGAAATCGAGATGGCTCGCGGCCGGGTCAGGCGGCGGACTTCGCTCGCTGCCGACTTCAGGATGATCACGACGCGGTAGGTCTTCAGTGCGCCGGTCGTCGACCCTGACATTCCGCCCACAAACATCATCATCAGAATCACACTCGAGATCGCCGCCGGCCACACCGCGTAGTTCGTGACCGCGTACCCGGTACCGGTGATGGTGGCGACAGCCGTGAACACCGCATCTCGCACTGGAACCCCGGTTCCATCGAGATACAAACCAACTGCGATCAGTGCTACGCCGATCAGGAGGCTGGAGAGGTAGTAGCGGAACTGAGGCTTCCTGCGGTACTCGTTGGGGTCCTTGAATCCTCGGATGTGGAGAGCGAACGAGCTCCCGGCGATCACCATGATGACGATGATCACCCATTGGGTGTACGCAGAGAACGCACCAATCGATCCAGACTGGGTGCTGAATCCGCCGGTTGAGACAGACGTCAACGCGTGCGCGGCCGCCTCGTAGAGCGACATGTCGCCGAACACGAGAACAACAGCGGCCGCCAAGGTCAGCATGGCGTAGAAGACCCAGAGCCGCAGCGCCGTGCCACGGTATCGCGGGGTCAGCCGATCCGGCTCGGGTCCGGGAGCCTCCGCTCGTGCGAGCTGCAGACCTCCGGCACCGACGAGCGGAAGCACCGCGATCGACAGAACGATGATCCCCATGCCGCCCAGCCATTGTGTTGTCGCACGCCAGAACAGAAGCCCACGTGCCACCTCCGAAAGGTCCTCGATCGTGGTTGCGCCGGTTGTCGTGAATCCGGATGTGCTCTCAAACATCGAATCGGTGAAGCTGAGCGATCCGCTGAGGATGTACGGAAGTGAGCCGAAGATGATGACCGCCACCCATGCCAGCGCAACACCGGCAAACGAGTCCTTCGGTCGAAGCCTTTCCGGGCGCCCCACCGCTGCAACGATCAACCCTCCCGAGCCGGCGGTCACCAGCGCCGTAGCGCCGAGATGGAGGGCTGTTGTCCCTTCTCGGTACATCAGCGACACAACGATTGCAGGGATGGTTGCGAGCCCGCCGGCGACAAGCACCACACCGACGATGTAGAGAATTCTTCGCGGCGTGGGCGCCGCAGCCCAGTTCAGCGTGCGAATCTGCACCGCCTACGTCCCGAAGAGTCGTTCGACGGCATTCACGGAATCGGACGTGGCGAGCACAACAACTCGATCGTGGCGCTCAAAACGCGTCGATCCTCGTGGAACGATCACAGAGTCACCGCGGAGCACAGCCCCGATCACCGCTCCTACCGGGACGCCCAATTCACCGACCGACACGCCAATCGCGGGCGCAGGCTCGACGATCTCGATCTCGAGCGCCTCAATCCCGCCGGTCATGAAATCTGCAGCTGAGACGATCGCCCCACGCCGCACGAACCGCAGCACGGCATTTGCAGCGGCGACCTTGGCGGATACCCCGGCGTCAACCCCAACCGCTGGCATCAGATCGAACAGCTCGACCCGATTGAACCGAGACACCGTGGTTGACGCACCGAGCCGACTGGCCATGAGACTGGCGAGCATGTTGACGGCATCGCTCCTCGTGAGAGCGAGGAGCGCGTCCCCTGCCCCAATCTCGAGACTCTGCAGGACGCGTGGATCGGTTGGATCCGCCACGACAACGTCGATCTTTGAGCTCCTTTCCGCAATCTCATGGGCCCGAGTCTGATCGTCGTGAAGGACGAGCACTCTCCTCCCGGCCTTGCGCAAGGCCGCCGCGGTTAGCTCCGCAACGCGGCCACCACCCACGATGATCACGCGTTCGATCTCCGTCGGATGCGCGCCAATCAGCCGGCTCGCTCGATCGACGTCGCCGCGCCGCACAACGAGGAGGATCTTGTCGTACGCCTCCACGACCGTCGCTCCCCTTCCCACCAACGTCTGCTGATCGCGCACGATCGACGCGATGACGCAGTCCCAGCCGTCGAGCGAGCGGCGCATGTCGGCCAGCGAGCGTCCCACGAGTGGAGAATCGGGACGTACGATGCCGCCAAGCACAACAACGGCGCCTTCCGCGAATCGAAAGTAGTCGCTCAGGCCGGGGTGGGCGACAAGTGCCACGAGCTTCTCCGCTACGGCAGCCCGCGGATCGATGACCGCTTCGATCCCGAAACCAAGCACTACGTCTTGGAGTTCGACGTTCTCGATCCGGGCTACGGTTCTTTCACATCCAAGGGAGCGGGCAGACTGGCATGCGAGGACGTTCGCCCCATCGTTGTCGGAGACGGCGAAGAGGATGTCGGCACGTTCGACACCCGCCAGGCGGAGGACGCTCGGATTCGCACCATTCCCGACGATCACCTGAGCGTCGAGACGGTCTCGGAGCAGCGCAGCACGGTGAGGGTCGGCCTCGACGATTGCGACGTCCTCCCCTTCGGCAACGAGGCGCTCAGCGAGATGAGAGCCATCGGCTCCTCCCCCAACGATCACGAACCGCATAGATGCCGCTCCTGGGCTGTCACAATCCGGAGCGTAGCGGCGCCATCAAGACGCATGATGTCCTTCTTCCCTCACGCGCCGCGCCCGATTCTCGACGGTAATCAGTGTTGCGATGCCGAGGACCAGGCCGATAGCGCCGCCAAGGACGACGGCGGCAATCAGCCGGTCGAGCGCATACGGGAGAACCGTGGGAAGGATCGGATGGGTGAGCACGCCGACGCGCATGACACCCCACACCGCGAGACCGACACTGCCGATGAGCACAACCTGAGTCGCGGCACGACTGGACTGCTTCGGCTGGGCAAGCGCCAGGATGCCCAAGGCAACAATCACCGGCGGTCCGAGGAGATCGATGCCGTAGATCCGACCTTCCGGCGGTTGAGCGGCCGTCGATGCGAGTCCGGCTACCAGGGCCGCGAACGCGAGGAAAAGCAGGAGAGTCGCTTGGGAGCGGGCACTCATGCGCATTGATCCGGCGGCGACGGCCACAAGCGTCACCACCGAGAGTGCGAACCACGGCAATGCGGTCGTCGAAGGGATCCAGGTCAATGTGCCCACGATGGCGCCCTCTTCGCCGTCGGCGCGGAGCGGCAGCCTCCAATCGAAGATCTGCACTGTGTGCGCGCCGCCCGACTCGCCCACCGCTGCTGGAGGTGTGGGGCTCATCCAATGCGTTCGGTGGTCGTGCCAGCTGTACGTCCGGTCTGCCGAAACCGTCTCCCATCGAGGAACGGCGCCGGCGTCCGCTTCAACCGGCAGCTCCACGTTCGCATACCGGTCATCGTTGAGGTACTTCGACGGCGACCGCTGATTCACCCGTACCGTGCCGTCTGGATCGAATCGGATGTACTCCTCCCCTTCGTATCCGAGCACCTCGAGGGTTACGCCGGGCGCCGCCGTCAGACGAACGAAGGCATCACCACCGACAATCTCGACCTCGCTCACGCCCGGACCTTCAACAAAGACGACCTGCGACCGATAGTTGGTCGGAGTCGCCGGATCGGCCGAGGCCGGCGCTGCCGCAAGCAGGACCGTGGCAGCTGCTGCCAGCCCAACAACGACGATGCGTCTCGCTCCAGCCATCAGCGCACCACGATGGTGACCTCACCGGAGGGGTGCAGCGTGCAAACCCCTTCGATGACGCCCGTCGCCGAGAACGTCTGGACGATCCGCTGACCTGGTCCGACGACGTACGGGCCAACCTGATGCGATGAGGCGTCGTCGTTCGCGATGACAATCCGATCGCCGACGCCGACCTCCAGTCGGCGCGGGAAGAGCACGATCTCCTCCCCCGCGTCCATTCGGGCTTGGGTCCCTGCCGGGACGCTGATGTTGATGGTCTGCGAAGCGGCCGCTCGCGGGGCGACATGCAGGACAACCGCAGCGCCGAGGCTCACGACCGCCAGCACGCCGGTCAACCACAGGAACAGCGGGGAGGTTCGCACGGTCATCGCAGGCGCATCTCCATGGATGCAGCCTCTCCCCCACCCTCCGGTGTTGCCACAGTGACGTTGAGCGTCCAATCACCGGAAAGCGGCAACATCGCGCGGTAGGAGAGGAAGTGATTGGGTCCCGCTCTGAGTACAGGAAGGTCCAGAGGGCCGACGTCCATGGCCTGATGATACGCAACCACCGACGTGGACCCCAGCGCCGACCCCCGACCCGAGACATCGAACCCGTACAAGTGCAGCTCGTTGACGCCCGAGCGAGCCGGATCGAGCGACACCTCCACGAGGAGATCTCCGGTCTGCGCGGCGCTGCTCACCCCCGAACCCCGGATGCCAGACACGATAGGAACGGCAACTGCAAGAGCGACCACCAGCGAAATACCGGCCGCGACCGGGCGACCCGCTTCGATCGACAACCACAGAGCTGTGGCGGTCGCCAGGCCGACGCACACCAACGGCCAAGGGAGGCGTAGCAACCAACCAAGTCCCACTGCAACCCAGAGCCCGGCTACCGCCGTGTCGGCTATCGCTCCCGTGGCAACCCAACGTGAACTGACGAAAGACCCGAGCATCAGGACAAACGGCATCACACCCATCAGAAGCGTCGCAGTGAACCAGGCCCGTCCGGGCTCGGAAGCAACCGCCGACGAGATCGTTGCGAGGTCGAAGATGTCGAGGAGCGAACCGTCGGAGGGCACGCCGTAGGTGGCGCCTGACACCAACGAACCGATCCCGGTCACGAAAGCAGCGATGCCAATACGCCGCGCCGGCGGCTCCGATCGTGGACGCTGGAACCATCCCGAGACGCCGACCAACAGAGCGACTACGCCGGTTGCGGCAATCGCCGCCGCGATCACGCGCAGACCGCCGAGCGCCCCGCTCGCTCCTGCAACTTCTCGATCAACGGCGATGCTGTTGTCGCCGCGCGGGTCGACAAGGAACACATACGCCCCGGCGATGGCCGCCCCCGTGGTATCCGTACCCTTCCAATCGACGAGATAGTTCCCGGGGCCGGCGGGCTCGACCTGGGCAGTGGCCAGGGTCTCTTCAACCACGGCTTCGGATGAAGACGCCAGAGCGCCATCCTTGAAAAGGCGGATCTGAACCGTCGAGACCGGATCTCTGAAACTCAGCGAGATCTCCTCGGGCGGGCGAACGACCACCGCGTCAGCCGCGGGCGACGAGTCGATCACGCTAGCTGATCGGTCATCCGCCAACGCTGCAGCAGCACCGATCATGACCATCCCGGCCGCCAGGACGACGAGGAGCAGGCCGCGGATCATTCGTATCGTTCGTTCAGGATGCTCTCGAGAGTGTCGGCAGTGAGCTGTGGGTCCCGGTCGGCGCTGAAACCGAGTTCCCAGATGATCAGACCACGGTCATCCACCACATAGACCGTCGCCGAATGGCCCACGTCATAGGCGGTGTCGCCCGGTTCATGCTCCTCTACCTCGTACAGAGCGCCGAAAACCTCGGCCGAATCTGCCAGGCCGGCTGCGTCGGGCGCGAGAAGACCGTGGTTGCGGTCGACGAAGACATCAAGATAGGTCGAGATCGCCGGCCCCTCGTCCCGATCAGGATCGACACTCACCATCCCCACAGAGATCCGGGCGGCGTCCCCCTCCGGCATGGCATCGAGAGCGTCCGACAGCTCGGCAAGGGTGGTTGGGCATACATCGGGGCACGACAGGTACCCGAAGTACATGAGGAGCAGCTCTCCTTCGGGAGCGACCGGCGCAAATACCTCGCCGCCGGGATCAGTCGAGTAGTCGATGAACACGGTCTGGGACACGTCCGGGGCGGGTGTCCGGTTGTACCCCACGCGGTCCTCCGGGTCCATCGACGAATCTGAACACGATGCGCCAATCACGGCGATCAAGGTGGCGAGAATGACCAGCCGAGTAGACAACGGCTATCCCCCGCTGCCCGACGCTGCGGCTATCTCAACCGGAGCGATGATCTCCGTGGCGGGCACGTCGGTGAACTCGAGCATGAAGGGTTTCTCATCCGCGACCGCTCGACGTGCGAGGATATCGACGGCCACTGTGTGTCTTCCTCCCGGTTCGAGCTTCGTCATTCTGTCCTCCCGCGAGGGGGTAGCGGTTCGAAAAGCTGGTGCGACGATGTTAGTGACGGGTGTTCTCTGGCCTGTCGTTCCGGCGGTAGCCTGGTTGCATGAGCGCAGACGGTCCACCGCGTGAGGTCGGAGTCGGCCCACACCCGGAGCCGTGGCCGGAGGATCCTCGTTTGGATCCCGAGCTGCTGGCAGAGGGTGACCGTCGCAATGTGGTCGACGCGTATCGCTACTGGTCCAGGGACTCGATCGTCGCCGATCTCGACCAACGACGGCACGGCTTTCACGTCGCCGTGGAGAATTGGCAGCACGACTTCAACATCGGAACTGTTGTGCGCAACGCCAACGCGTTCCTCGCGGCAGAGATCCACATCATTGGTAAGCGGCGTTGGAATCGCCGAGGAGCAATGGTGACCGACCGCTACCAGCACGTTCGGCACCACCCGACGACTGAGGCGTTCGTCGTTTGGGCGCAGGCCGAGCAGCTACCGATAATTGGGATCGACATCCTGCCCGACTCGACACCGATCGAAACGACCGCGTTGCCCGAGCGATGTGTGCTCGTCTTCGGTCAGGAGGGTCCTGGCCTATCGGACGCGATACGCGAGGCATGTTCCACCGTCTGCTCGATCGCCCAGTTCGGCTCGACGCGGTCGATCAATGCCGGCGTAGCCTCAGGAATCGCCATGCACACCTGGATTCGGCAGCACGTGGCGTTCGACGTCTGAGATCCTCAGGCGGTTGGCGGCATCGGTGTGCACCCGTGGGACACCCGTTCAGATCCCGGCGGCGAGAGATGCGGCGGTGTCACGATGTGCGCAACGCCCGACGCGAAGAGGCCGCCGCTCTATGCGGCGGCCCATCGGTTGAATGTGTCGTTCGCCTACGGCTCGATGATGGGACCGTCGTATGCGCCCTTGAGGAGCTTCTCAAGCGTCGAACGTGCGGAGGCTCGCTTCGCGTACCCCTGACTGGCCGCCACGATCTGGCCGTTCGACGCCTTTACGCGGAATGCCCACTTGCCGTTCTTCTGTTGGTACAGCTCACCTTTGCCTGCCATGTGATTCCCTCCTTCATTGCGGAACCACCCGCACCCTAGCTCGCGAAATCCTGCGGTAGCGGTCTTCGGGCCCTGGGGGGGCTTCAGGCGTCGTCTTCGGGCTGCAGATCGAGTGATGCCGAGTTGATGCAGTACCGCAGTCCGGTTGGATTCGGACCGTCGTCAAAGACATGCCCGAGGTGAGCACCGCAGTTCGAGCACGTCACCTCGGTCCGAACGCTCAACAGGCTGCGATCCGGCTTGGTGTCGATGGCTCCTTCTTGCGCAGGCTCCCAGAAACTGGGCCAACCACTCCCCGAGTCATACTTGGTATCGCTCGAGAAGAGTTCCTCCTCGCACACCACACACCGGTACGTGCCGGCGGTTTTGGAGTCCCAGTACTCGCCGGTGAACGCCCGTTCCGTTCCGGCCTCCTGGGTGACGTGGTACTGCATCGGTGTCAGCTTGTCGAAAAGTCTGTCTTGGTTGTCGTCGCTCATAGACCTCGAGGCTACCCGCCTCTGCAGACTGCGGGGACGATTCTCGAAGGACCGGACACACCCAACGACAACGTCGCGCTCCCCCAGACACAGATGGAACGCTCGCCTCGGCGCGCTACCGTCCGATCATGGATGTGAGCAGGATCGACCGGTCGCTCGAAGTTCTTGCTGCGAACCGTCTTCGGTGGGCTCGCCTCCCCGTCTCCACGAAGGTCTACCTGCTTGAGGACATCCGGAGGCGCGTTGGCGGGGTCGCCGCGGCATGGGTCGAAGCAGCAAGATCGGCGAAGCGGGTCCCTCCCGGTTCCCGCTTTCTCGGAGAGGACTGGACGAGCGGTCCGTACGCGGTGGCCAGCGCTGCCGCTGCGTACGCTGAGACCCTTCGCAGGGTCGATCGCGATGATTCGCCCGTGCCCCCGGATTCGGTCCGCACCCTCCCGAACGGACAGGTTGCCGTTCGTGTGTTCCCGGTCAACACGGAGGACCGGCTGGTCCTCAGCGGGCATTCCGCCGACGTGTGGATGCAGCCCGGCCTCACCGAGAAGGATGTCCTGCGCCGCTCCGCCGGCTTCTACCGCGAGGACAAGCCCGACGGATCGGTGGCGGTCGTGCTCGGCGCAGGCAACATAGCGTCAATCCCAGCGCTCGATCTCCTCACCGAACTCTTCACGCATGGCTCCGTCGTCGCGCTGAAGCTCAACCCGGTCAACTCATACCTTCGGCCATTCTTCGAAGAGATATTTGGCGCCCTCATCGGTGGCGGGTTCGTGCGGTTGCTGCACGGCGGCACCGAAGAGGGCACCTACCTGACTCGCCACGGCTTCGTCGACCGTATCCACGTGACGGGTGCAACGTCGACGCACGATGCCATCGTCTTTGGGACCGGCGCCGACGCGGCCGCACGCAAGGCGGCTGATGATCCGGTGATCAGCACTCCGGTGACGAGTGAGCTCGGCGGAGTCGGGCCCACGATCGTCGTCGGTGGGTCGTGGTCGGACGCCGATATTCGCTACCAGGCCGAACACATCATCAGTCAGAAGCTCCACAACCATGGCTTCAACTGCGTCGCGTGCCAGATCCTCGTCCTGCCGGAAGCGTGGGACCAGGGCGAAGAGCTAATTGACGCGATGCGTTCGGTCGTTCGCGACCTCGAAGGCCGGTGGGCGTACTATCCGGGTGCTTCGGATCGCCAGCGGGAGGCGCTCGAAGCTCACCCCGAAGCCGAAGTTCTCACCGACGGATCTGCTCCGGTGACGTTCATCACCGATCTCGACCCGGGTGATCCCAACGACGTGTGTTTCACCACAGAGTTCTTTGGTGCGGTGCTCGGCGTGGTCCGGATCCCCGGAATCGACACCGGTTCCTATCTGCGAAATGCCGTCGTGTTCGCCAACGAGGTGCTGGACGGCAATCTGGGCGCCAACGTGATTGCACACCCCGCAGCGATCTCGAAACATGCCGGAGAGTTCGAGGATGCCGTCCGGGCACTCCGGTACGGCACGATCGCCGTGAATTCCTGGGTCGGCGTCGCATTCGCGATGACCCGCGCTACGTGGGGTGGGTTCCCCGGCAACCGACGCAGCGACATCCGTTCGGGAAACGGCATCGCCCACAATGCCCTCATGCTTGATGGAGTCGAACGCACCGTGGTTCACGGCACATTCGCGCCCTTTCCCCGCACCATCCGTCAGGGTGTGTGGCACGCCGAGCCGCTGCCGCCGCACTTCGTGACCAATTCCAGCGCTGCGGTGATCGGCGAGCGGCTCACCGAGTATGCGGTGACGGGTTCAACCAAGCCAATCCCGGGTCTTCTCGCTGCCGCCCTGCGGGGCTAGAGCGCCGGCTCGATTCCGGTCCGTCGCAACGCTCCGACCACCGGCTTCAGCGGCAGGCCGACGACGTTGCTTCTCGAACCGCCGATGCTGCTCACGAAACGGGCTCCGTCACCCTGAAGGGCATAGCCGCCGGCCTTGTCGAGCGGTTCACCGGATGCGGCGTAGGCCGTGGCCTCCGCCGGATCGACGGCGCGCATCGCCACGAGTGTCGTTTCGAATCCTTCTTCGACAATGCGGGCATCCTGCGCCAGCGCCCATCCCGTGATCACAAGGTGTGTCCGGCCGCCGATCGACAAGAGCATCTCGACCGCTTCCGCCTCCCCGTCCGGCTTGCCGAGGATCCGTCCGTCGAGAACCACGGTCGTGTCGGCGCCGAGCACCACTGTGTCGGCGCCGGTGGCGCAGGCGAGCGCCTTCTCGCGCGCCAGGCGCACAACCATTCGATCCGGTTCCTCCCCTTCGATTGCCTCTTCATCGACGCCGGGCAATTCCACGTCGAAGTCGAAACCGGCCGCTCGGAGAAGGAGCTGCCGCCGCGGCGAACTGCTTGCAAGAATGAGATGCTTCATGTGCTCCATGTTCGCAGGGTCCTATCGCGATACGGTACCGTCTGACACCACCCCTGGAGAAGTGATGCAGCGCACCATCTTCGATTCCGAACATCAGCTCTTTCGTGAGAGCGTCGAGCATTTCGTTGCTGCAGAGATCGTCCCCAACCACGCCCGATGGACTGAGGAGGGCAAGGTCGACAAGGCGATGTTTCGCGCGGCGGGCGAACAAGGCCTGCTCGGTATGGCGATCCCGGACCAGTATGGCGGTGGTGGTGTTGGCGATTTCCGCTACAACGCCGTCATCGATGAGGTGGTGACGGCCTCCGGCGCATCCGCTTCAGGACTGTGCATCACGCTTCACAACGACATCTGCATTCCGTACTTCCTCTCGTACTGCACCGAAGAGCAGAGGGCTCGTTGGTTCCCGGGCCTCGCCTCGGGCGATCTCATGACGGCGATCGCCATGACCGAGCCCGGCACCGGATCAGATCTGGCCGGGATTGTGACATCTGCGGTACGAGACGGCGATGGCTACGTCATCAACGGTTCGAAGACGTTCATCACCAACGGCATCAACGCGGACCTCGTCATCGTCGTGGCGCGGACCGGTCCCGACCCCCACGGAGGCCTGACCCTCTTCGTAGTCGAAGATGGGACGGACGGCTTCGAGCGCGGGCGCAATCTCGACAAGATGGGAATGCATGCCCAGGACACATCGGAACTCTTCTTCTCCGATGTTCGCGTCCCGGCCGACAATCGCCTCGGGTCGGAAGGCGCGGGTTTCATGCAACTCGTGGCCAACCTCCCGCAGGAACGCCTCAGCATCGCCGTCGGTGCGGTGGCTGCCGCCGAGACGGCGCTGTCCATGACCATCGCGTACGCAAGGGAGCGGACGGCGTTCGGGCGGCCCATCGGCCGGTTTCAGCACAACCGGTTCGTTCTGGCCGAGCTCAAGACCGACGTTGATATCGGCAGGGTGTTCGTCGACCGCCTCATCGAGGACCACGTTGCCGGGCGACTCACCATCGAGCAGGCCGCGGAGGCAAAGTGGTGGACGACCGAGATGCTCCGAAGGGTCGTCGACGCCGGCGTCCAGATGCACGGTGGCTACGGGTACATGATGGAGTACCCGATCGCTCAGGCATACCTCGACGCCCGACTCCAGACGATCTACGGCGGCACAACCGAGATCATGAAGGAGATCATCGGACGAGGTTTAGGGCTTTGAGAACTGAGGGCTGCGAACGCCACGAGAAGTAAGGCCGTTCGAAGCCACTTCCAGCAGCGAAAGCCACAAGCGGCGTTGGAGGCCTGTTCTGGCTCGTAGCTCGAGGCTTGTGGCTCAGTCGAACGCTGCGATTCCTGTGATCGCTTGCCCCAGCACCAACGTGTGCACCTCGTTGGTGCCTTCGTAGGTGTAGACCGACTCGAGATTGTTCATGTGGCGGATCACCGGATACTCGAGGGTGATTCCGTTTGCGCCGAGCACGCTGCGTGCTTCTCGCGCGACCTCAAGCGCCGTTCGCACGTTCTGCATCTTCCCGAAGCTGACCTGTTCGGATGTGAGCGTCCCGTCGTCGTGTTTGCGTCCAAGGTGAACGGACAGCAGCATCGCCTGGTTCACCTTCACCATCATCTCAACGAGTTTTCCCTGCGTCAGCTGGTACGAAGCAATCGACTTGGAGAACTGGACGCGGTCCTTTGCATACGCAAGGGCCGCTTCGTAGCTGGCGCGGCCGGCACCGGTTGCGCCGAACAGAATGCCGAATCGCGCCTCGTTGAGGCACGACAGCGGTCCCTTCAGTCCTGTGACGCCTGGGAGTACCGAGTCGGCGGGCAGGCGAACACCGTCGAGAATCAGCTCCGAGGTGACCGAGGCTCGGAGCGAGAGCTTCTGGTGGATGTCGTTCGTCGAGAACCCGGGTGTTTCGGTCGGCACGATGAAACCCCGAATGCCTTCGTCGGTGTTGGCCCAGACGACGGCGACGTCGGCGATACCCCCGTTAGTGATCCACATCTTGGTCCCATCGATGATCCAGTCGGAGCCGTCGCGGCGGGCTCGTGTCTTCATCGAACCGGGGTCTGATCCGGAGTCCGCCTCGGTAAGACCGAAACATCCGATGGTGTCTCCCGCCGCCATCGGTGGGAGCCATCGCTGCTTCTGCTCCTCTGTGCCAAAGGCCCAGATCGGATACATGGCCAGAGATCCTTGGACCGATACGAAACTGCGTACGCCAGAGTCGCCGGCTTCCAACTCCGTGCACGCCAAGCCGTAGCTGACGGCGTTCGTGCCGGCGCAGCCGTATCCCTCGAGGTGCATGCCGAACAGACCGAGCGCACCCATCTCCTTGGAGAGCTCCTTTGGGAATGTGCCGGCGTCGAACCATTCCGCGACATCGGGAAGAACCTTGTCACCGACGAACTCGCGCACGGTGTCGCGAATGAGGCGCTCCTCGTCGGTCAGGAGACTGTCGATCTGGAGGAAGTCGTTTGGGGTCTCGCCCCCTGGGCGAATGCTGGAACTCATGCCGGCAGCCTACCCGTCGGAATCCCCCGGCTTGGCGCCATCACCCCACCACAAGGTGCGCTGAGGGAACGCGATCACGAGGCCGCGTTCTGCGAATGCGTGGGTGATGGCGCGGCCCACGGCGTCCTTCGCACGTTCCGCTTCGAGGATGCCGGGTTCGTGCCAGAAGCGCAGCAAGAATTCGATCGAGTGGTCGCCCATCGCGCTGATCAGCGCCTCGGGTGCAGGATCCGGGTAGGTCGTAGCGCAGGACGCGGCGGCCTCCTCGAGAACCCGTCCGGCGAGGTCCACATCCGTCCCGTATCGCACACCGACCTCGAACGTTGTGCGGCGTGCTCCGAGTTCGGTGAGGTTGGTGATCGGTTCGTTGATGAGTTCCTTGTTCGGAATGAAGACACCTTCGCCGTCCATCGTCTCGATTCGAACGGTCCGGCCCGTGACCTCCCTGACGATGCCTTCCCCCGACCGGGTCACGATCTGGTCGCCAACGGCGAACATCGGACTCCCTTGCAGCACGAGTCCCGCCGCAAAGTTCTGCATCACCGTCTGACCGGCGAAGAAGAGGACGATTGCGAGTATGAGGATCACCATGAGCGCAGGCCCCATGTCAACGTTGAGGATGACGAGCGCGTAGATGACGCCGATCAGGATGACCACCCAGCCGGCGGCGCGGGCAATCAGCAGCGCACCCTCTCTGGAGAGGTCTGGGAATCTGCGAAGCACCGTACGGAGGAAGCGGCGCAGGATGCGGGCAAGCAGAATCGACAAGAGCACAACGGCCAGAGCCGCAACGAAATCCCACGCCGTCAGGCTCTCCGTGTCGACAAGGTTCTGGACCTCATCAGCGGAAGGCAGCTGGCTCCACGCACTCATGCGACCGCCTCCGCGAAAAGTCGGCGCTGGCCGCCAACCGCCGTCCGGTGAACTCCGGTCCATATGAGACCATCCATGAAGGACCAACTTGTTCGATGAATGGGGGTCGGCCCAGACGCTGCAAGTGCCGCGCGGTGGCGAGGACCCGGGTAGCCCTTGTTCCGATCAAAGTCGTAGGCCGGGTAGCTGGGCGCACTCGATCGCATCAAGCGATCACGCGTCACTTTGGCGAGGATCGAGGCTGTTGCGATCGTCAATGACGTGGCATCGCCGCGCACGATGGTCCGAACGTTCGCAGATCCAACAAAGTCCCATTTCCCATCAATCAGGATCCGGTCAGGTTTCACACCGAGTCCGTCAAGCGCCCGTCGCGCAGCGAGGCGCTGCGCAGCAGACATCCCGAGATGATCGCACTCCGCCGGTGAAGCGTGCCCGATGGCCCAAGCAGAGCACCATTGGACGATCCGCTCAAAGAGGGCTTCGCGTTGTGTTTCCGTCAGCATCTTCGAGTCCCGGATCCGATACAGACGCCGATCCCGCGGGATCACAGCGGCGCCGACGGTGAGTGGACCGGCCCACGAGCCGCGACCGACCTCATCCAGGCCCGCGATCACGTCGTCGCCGTCGCCCCAGTAGAGACGCTCAACTTCGAGGCCGGGCGCCTTGGATCGATTAGGGGTGCGTACACGTCGAGGACTCACCGGGCGAGGATACCCCCAAAACACCGCGCTTTCGGTCAGTTGCTCCTGAGGTCCGTCGGATAGTCGGCGTACCGTGCAATGTGAGAGTGCTGCCGACGTAGAACCCTTCTCCAGAGACTTGACGGGACGGGATCGAAAACGTCGTCCCTCATCCCTTCCACCGGGAACCACGATCCCACGGCCAGCTCCATATCCAGCTGGCCCGCGCCCCACCCGGAGTAACCGGCGAAGATTCGAGCTTCCTGAATCTCGCCGATGTCTGCCGGCTCAAGGGAAACGTCGACGAGGCCCACACCGCCGAGCACGGAGCGCCATGTCTCAACCGCTTCCACAGCCGGCCGGTGGGCAACACCTATCGCGGTCTCTCGCTGAACGGGTCCACCCTCGAACACCCGATGGGGCGGGGCAAGGTAGTTGCGCCAAGCGGGTAGGTGCTCGTCTACGTCGAGGTCGAGCGGCCGGTCGAGAACAACACCGACTGCGCCGTCCTCGTCGTACTCGAGCAGCAGAACCACGGCGCGATAGAAGTTCGGGTCGACCAGGGCGGGTGATGCCACCAAGAGCATGCCCGGGCGGAGGTCACTCATGGAGCAACGTTGGCAGGTACCTGATGCCCGCGCGGGCGCAGGTCAGGTATGCGAGGGCTTCTTGTCGGGGACCAGCGCGCCCCCGGAGAGAATCGATACATGGCCGTCATCCCACCGAACCTCAACCGTCGATCCTTCGACGGCCTGAACCACACCACGACGGGGCTCTCGCCCGACCGTCTTGGTGAGGGTCTTCACTCGCTGGCCTTTGTGCACGCTCATGCCGTGTGACCTCCGTGTGCTCCTGGCACGATCCTACGCGCAGCGCGGCCCATGCGGGAGGGTCCTTCTCCTCTGCCTGCGGCACCTACGCCCCGGCGAGCGCGCTATCGTCCCGGGCAGGAGGTCCGCATGAAACTCTGGAGCAACAGCTTCTCAGACGGCGACCCGATCCCCGGCGAGTTCGCCTTCTGTCTCCCCGATACCGCGAGTCACGCTGTCTTCGGGCCGAATCGGAATCCCCACCTGGCCTGGTCCGGCGTTCCGGACGGGACGAGGAGCCTTGCAGTCGTCGTCCACGATCGAGATGTTCCCACGCGCCCGGATGATGTGAACCAGGAGGGCCGGGAGGTGCCCCCCGACCTGCCACGGACCGACTTCTTCCACTGGCTCCTCATCGACCTCTCACCCGACCTTGCTGAGATCGACGTCGGATCATTTTCTGATGGCGTTGTGCCGCACGGAAAGCATGTCGCCGGCGCGCCGGCCGAGATTCGCCAAGGCCTCAACGACTACACGATGTGGTTCGAGGGTGATCCGGACATGAGCGGCGACTACTTCGGTTATGACGGCCCGTGCCCACCGTGGAACGACAGCCTCATCCACCACTACGAGTTCACGCTCTTCGCCCTGGGAATCGACCGGCTCGACCTCCCGCGCGGCTTCAACGGCCAGGATGCCCGAGATGCGATGGCAGAACACATCCTGGCATCCTCCTCGTTGACCGGCACGTACACGCTGAACCAACGCCTGCTCTAGGAACCGCGTCGCACTTCCCGACGGTTCCTGGTGTATGTTCGGCCCTATGGACGTGCGGCTTGCTCGGTATGAGGATCTTGAATCGATAGAAGAAGTCGCGTACTGGGCATGCTCTGAGGCGATCGGCGAAATGGTCCCGGACGGGGTGGTTGCCACCGAGATCAGTCGGCGGTTTCGCAAAGCCGTCTTGTCCGAACACCTGCTCTCGCAACGCTTGCTCGTTGGTATCAACGCCGGCGGCCACATCGAGCTTGTTGCTCTGGTCGACGACGCCCAGGACCACACGGCGTTGACGACCGTCGTGGCTCCAGCACATCCGTCTCAGAACCCGGACGGCGCGCCGCTTGTAGAGATGCTTCGAACGATGGGATGGGTCGGTCCGCTCTCTTCGAGCGTTGCTCTCGGCAACACACCTCACGAGCGATTTCACGAGGCGGCGGGATTCGCCCCGGGAGAGGTCGTTGTTGACTGCATCGACGGACATGACGTCTTCCGCCGCGACTGGTGGCTCGAACCCGCGCTGTCTGCCGCCGGGTAGTCTCCCGACCATGGACTTCCATTCGCTCCCCAAAGCTGTGCTGCACGACCACCTCGACGGTGGCCTACGCGTCGCGACGATTCTCGAACTCGCAGACGAACACGGCTACACGGACCTTCCCGCAGCTGATGTGGACGCCCTCACCGATTGGTTCGATCAGGGTCGCTCTGGTTCGCTCGAACGGTATCTCGAGGCCTTTGAGCACACCGTCGCGGTGATGTGCACCGAGGACGCGATCCAGAGAACGGCCTACGAGGCGGGTGTGGACCTTGCAGAACAAGGCGCGGTCTACGCCGAAATCCGCTTCGGCCCGAGCCTCCACATGATCCATGGCCTGACCAGAGAGGCCACGATCGAAGCGGTGCTCGACGGTCTGGATGCTGCACAGCGCGAGACCGGTATCGTTCTCTATGGCATCGCAGCGGCCCTCCGCCACGACACGGACTCGGAAGACGTCGCCCGCGCGGCAATCCCCTATCTCGACCGCGGGTTGGTCGCGTTCGATCTCGCCGGTCCCGAAGCTGGATTTCCGGCCGATGACCACCTCGCGGCGTGCCGACTCGCGCGCGACGCGGGCCTCGGCCTGACGATTCATGCTGGCGAGGCCGACACGGCGGAGTCCATCTGGCGGGCGGTCGCGCGGTGTGGAGCAACAAGGATCGGCCATGGTGTCCGGATCGCCGACGAGACCGACTTCAATGGTCAAACGATCACCGAGCTTGCCCCACTCGCGAGGCGTATTCGCGACCACCGGGTTCCGTTGGAAGTTGCGATCACCTCCAATCTGAATACGTCGGCATTCCCCTCAGCCTCGCGACACCCATTCGGCGCGCTCTATCGCAGTGGATTCAACGTGTCGATCAATACCGACAATCGGCTCATGAGCGGCATCGCACTCACCGACGAGTACGAGCTTGCGGCCGCAACATTCGACCTTGGCCCGGACGATCTGTCGGCCATAACCGTTGGCGCGCTGGAGGCCGGTTTCGGCGATTGGCCGACGAGGCGCCGTCTCATCAACGACGTCGTCCGTCCGGCCTACGCCAGGGCCGAGTCCAGCCAAGCTGCGACATCCGCGAGGACCTGAGCCTGCTCCGGCTCGTTGTGCATCTCGTGCCGCAGGCCCGGATACACCTTGCGTTCGACAGATTCCACGGACGCGAGCGGGGCGGACGCGGACGGCGGAACGAGTGTGTCGTCGGCCCCGTGGATCACCAACGTCGGAGTGTCGATTGACTCGAGGACGTCGAGGATTCGGTCCTGGGCGTTGAACGTCTCGAGCGCCAGCCTCGTTGTTGCCTTCGTGTAGACCAACGGGTCCCCGAAGTAGGTCTCGCCGACGGTGTCGTCGCGCGAAAGCTGCTCACCGTCGATCGGATTTGGCAACGCGACCTTCGGTGCGATGCGCCCGAGAACCTGCGCTGCAACGCGCAGAGCCCCGGGTACGTCCGCCGCGAGCGCAGGGGCAGACAGGACGGCGGCGTCCGGATGGGGCCGATCTTCGCCGAGATAGGAGGCCGTGATGAACCCGCCGAGCGAGTGGGCGTAGATGACCCATGGGAGGTCCGTCCTGACCAGTTCGGACTCCACCAGGCTCTGAACATCATCGAGGTACTCGTCGAACGATCCCACATGCCCTTTGGTTCCGCCCGATTGGCCGTGTCCCCTGAGATCGAACGCCGTGACCGCATACCCCTGGTCGACGAAGAACCGGGCCACGTGTTCCCAGCGGCCCGAGTGCTCGGCGAGGCCGTGAACGATCAGCATTCCGCGCGTGGGTTCGCCCTCCGGGGTCCACGTATGTGTGAACAGCTCAAGATCGTCTTTCGCTCTCAGCGTCCCGGTTGTTTCACCCATTGTCGGCTCCTCTCGATGCGGCGAGCGCGGCTCCCACGATCCCCGCCTGGTTTCTGAGCGCGGCCGGCACAACCGGGGCACGCGTGGTCAAGAGGTGTGCATACGCCTCGAATCGCTTCGAGATGCCCCCACCGAACACGAAGAGGTCGGGCCAGAAGAGATCATCGAGGTAGTCGAGGAGCTCGTCCACACGTTGCGCCCACCAGTCGATCTCGAGATCCCCGCGTTTCACGAGGCGCCCTGCGGCGTAGTGTTCGGCCTTCTGGTTCTTGAACATGAGGTGGCCCAGCTCAGTATTGGGAATGAGCTCTCCACGGTAGAGATAGGCGCTGCCAATCCCCGTCCCGAAGGTGAGCAGCAGCACGACGCCTGACTCACCTTTCGCAGCTCCGTAGGTCACCTCAGCCAGTCCGGCGGCATCAGCGTCATTGAGCACCGTCACCGGTGTTCCCAGCCGCTCGGCGAGCAGCGAAGCGACATCAACATCCACCCATCCCGGGTCGATATTGGCCGCGGTCTTGACCACACCGTTGATGACGACGCTTGGAACCGTCACCCCGATCGGCCCCGTCCATCCGTGTGAATCCACAATCTCAACGATCGCGTCGGCCACGGCGTCGGGTGTTGCAGGCTTCGGGGTGGGAATGCGCGTTCGGTCCCCGATGAGTTTCCCGGTCGTCAGGTCGACCGGAGCTCCTTTCACTCCGGATCCACCCACATCAACACCAAACACTTGCACGCTCACGCCTCCTGGCTGATGACCTGCTCGAGGATTGCAGCATATCGGGTGATATCGACCGTGGTCATATTCGGCGTCAGCTCGATCCTGAGACCACCCGGGAACTCGGCGTACACATCCTCCAGGACGGTCGCGGTGTCGGGCAGAACGGCTCCAGCGAGGGAGCGCGGCAGGAGCAGCACGAGAATCGGGCTTCTGGGTTTGAACGCGAGATGGGCACCGGGGATTTGCCGCACGTGTTTCGCAAGGTGGCGGGCTTTCTCGAGGGCGCTCGCCGCCAGAGACTGCGGATAGCTCGGGGCTACCACCACCGTGGCCGCACCCTCCGGTACGGGCTGGAGTGCCGACCACGATCCGGTCAGGTAAACCAACGGAGCGGAGCGGTCGAATTCGAACACTCCGAGGTAGTTCGGATGACCAACAACAACCGGATGTCCATAGTCGGCGGGGATCACCGTGCGTCCGCGCACGGCAGGAAGTTCCTGCGCTGCTGGGAGATCTCGCAGCTCGCACCGAATCTCGGGGGCCAACGCCCGTGAGAAGCCGAACGGCTTGCCGGCATGCCCACCGACGGCCTCCACGATCAGCGAGGGATGAATGGGAGCTTCTCGATCTGCGCCGGCTGCCACGTGTCGCGAATCTCAACCTCAACCGGAGCATCACCTTCGATCGGCGGCGACACAGAGGCGAGGGCGATGCCATGCCCAAGTGTTGGGCTGAAATTGCCGCTCGTCACAATGCCGGCGGACTCGCCGCAGCGAACCGCGCACCCCTGACGCGGAATGGTCCTACCAGTGGTCGAGATCGCGATCTGCGATCGGTCGGGCCCCGTGTCACGTTGTTCGACGAGAGCCTCACGACCGATGAAGTCGTGATCCCACGCGACAACCCATGCGAGTCCTGCCTCGAGCGGCGTGGTCTGTTCGTCGAGATCCTGTCCCCAGAGTGGATAGCCCATTTCGAGCCTGAGCGTGTCTCGAGCGCCGAGTCCGCACGGAATGGCGCCGGCACGGATCACGTCCTTCATCAGCTCGGTGCCGCGATCGGACGGCACCGCAATCTCCGCACCACGTTCGCCGGTGTATCCGGTTCCAGCGACGATCGACCAGTCTTCGCGGTACAGCCCTTCGGCGGTCCGGAAGCGTCCGGGCATCGTCCCGAGCACTGACTCGACCACGGACGCGGCGCTCGGCCCCTGCACGGCCAGAAGCGCCGTTTCGTCACGGAGCGGCCGGACGACCGTTTCGGGTGGTGCGTCATCGATGAACCGTCCCAGAATGCCGTCGAAGTTCGTGCCGTTCGGCATGACCCAGTAACGATCGTCGCCGAGCCGCCACACGATCACGTCGTCGACCACGCCGCCCCGTTCGTTCAGGGCCATGCTGTACTGCGCACGCCCCGGATCGACTTTGAGGATGTCGTTGCACAGCTGGGCGCGCACGAGCTCGGTTGCGCCCGGGCCCCCGACAAGGAAACGTCCGAGGTGGGAGACGTCGAACACTCCGGCGCTGTCGCGTACGGCGTGATGCTCTGAGATGATGCCTTCATACTGAACGGGCATCGTCCAACCACCGAAGTCCGTAAAACGCGCACCGAGCTCGGCGTGGAGGTCATGCAGCGGTGATTCGGCCACGGTCTTCTCCAAGGTCGGGGCCGGTTCAGGCTAGCGAAGACCGCGTACCCAGGGTTCCCCACGTCCTATTTGACGTCGTGAGCCCGCGGAATGAGGTTCGCGAGCGGAGCTGCGTACCGTGGGCTGGAGACGCCAAATAGGACGTCCACAACCCTGGGTACACCACTCGTGAGGAGCGTCAGACGGCGTCGGTCTGCGCTGAGAGGTTGAAGACCTCCGGCGGTCCGGGTATCCGGGTCGGTGCTTCCGGCAGCACGACATCTCCCGGCTCTTCGAGCCCGTACTTCACCAACAGGTTGTGGAAATCCCGCTGATAGAAGATCTTGCACCGAACGTCCGGATATAGCTCCCGAAGGCGGCGAATCTTCCGATTCTTCTTGGTGACCAGCTTCTGGTTCATCGTTGTGATCTCGATGTAGAGATCATCCTCCGGCAGATAGAAGTCTGGTCGGAATTGTTTCGCGACGGCTCCGGCTGCGTCCCACTCGATCGAGAATGCCCGCGGTTCGTACTCCCACGCAACATCGTAGAAGTCGAGAAGTCGCGCAAACTCCCGCTCGCTCGAATGGGCGAAGTCGACGTCGTCCGCCGGCCCTGCGAGTAGGTCGTCCCTCAGTGAACCGCTGCCGTCGATGCCTCTACCTCGTGCCTGCCCGGAATCGCATGGTCCGGGAATAGCCGGTGGATCTCACCGACGAGTTCCTCCTGAACGGGCCCAACAGCGATCCCGAAGACGCCCTGGCCCCCACGAAACACGTCGACCACTTCAGACGGACTGTGTGCCGCGTAGATGGTCTTGCCATCCGACAGCAGCGTGACGTTGGACAGCGGAGCCTCCGACTCCAACTCCTCGCGAAGAATGTCCATCGCCTTGCGAATCTTCTTCAGCGACATTCCTGCGTCCAGGAGGCGCTTGACCACCTTGAGTTGGACGATGTCGGGGAACGCGTAGAGCCGCTGGCTTCCCGAACCCGTGGCCCGCTGCAGCGACGGCGTGATGAGCCCGGTGCGGGCCCAGTAGTCGAGCTGACGATATGTGATGCCGACCAGGCTGCACACCTGTGGGGCTCGATACCCCTCGGCGACCTGGTCCAGCCTGCTGTCCACCATCTTGTGTCTGCCTCCCGGCTCGCCCAGCTTACAACTATGTAATTCCGCCAGCTGAACTACGTCCGTGAAACTAGGACCGACCGGGTGGTGTTGTCAACAACCCTTGTGGATAACTCGACGGGGACTCAGGAAGTTGGGCCCTGTTCGAAGAAGTCCTCCGCGGTCACATCATCGAGGAACTCCCGGAATCGCTCGATCTCCTCTTCCTCCGTGTCGTCGTGGATCTCCACACCGGCCTCATCGAGCAACTCCCTCGACGCGAACACCGGCGAACCCGCACGCGTGGCGAGCGCGATCGCATCCGAGGGGCGAGAGGAAATCGTCAACTGCTCGCCGTCACTCTCGATGACGAGATCCGCGTAGAACGTGCCTTCGTCGAGCGACGTCACATCCACCCGTTCGATGTCGGCACCGAGCGCATCGATCAACGACTTCATGAGATCGTGCGTGAGCGGCCGAGCCGTCTCAACACCTTCAAGCGCGAGCGCGATCGCCGTCGCCTCGGGAGTCCCGATCCAAATCGGCAGGTAACGCCGCCCGTCGCGTTCACGCAACAGCAAGATCGGGGTGTTGGTCGGCAGCTCGATGCGAACACCAACCACTTCCATGGGAATCCGTTCGCTCATGAACTCAGCCTATCACCGGGAGATGGGTCAGCCGGCTGAGCCTTCGATCTGTTGGAACGCGTGGCGTCGGAATGAGTCGGGATCCGACGTCAGCACCGAAAGGTCCATCACCGCCCAGATCGACGGAACGTTGCGATACCTGCCCTGCCAGTCCATTCCGTAGCCGAGAAGAAACTCGTCTCCCACGTCGAATCCACGATGTTCGACGGGAACATCAACAATCCTTCTCGTTGATTTGTCGAGCAGCGCAACCGTGGTCACACTCGATGCGCCTCTCGCAAAGAGCATCTTTCGGAGTGTTGCGAGCGTCAATCCGGTGTCGACGATGTCCTCGACGATCAGCACCGCCCGGCCCTCCACGGATACAGAAAGGTCCATGGCGATCGAGACCCGCCCCTCCCGACCGAACCGGGTCAGGTTGAGGAAGTCGATTTCGACGGTCAGCGGCAGGTGCCTGGTGAGGTCGGTCAGGAACGGGACTGATCCCTTCAGCACGCCGACTACCACGGGATCGTCCTCGACCAAGGTTCCGCTGATCTCGCGGCCGAGTTCAGCGACCCGGCTCTGGAGGGTCTTCTGATCGATGACTTCGACGAAGGGATCGTTCATCCGTCACCTCCAACGATGCTTGGCAGCGCGGCCTTGAGCCACTCCGTGATGAGAGCCGCCTTCGGCAGGTCGGTAAGGGCCGACATGCGCCAGCGGCCGTCGTCGATCCTTGGCATCGCGCCGAGCCGTCGCTCCTCAGACTCCGTCAATCCCAGATCTTCAGTGACCACGGCACCGCCACCTTGTTCCGAGAAGAAGGGACGAAGCCACCGGTCACGCAACCCGTAGGTGCTGTACGCCCAGTCGATGAGCTCCCGGCTATCGGTGAAGTGATCGTCTGAGCCCATCACAACCGTCACGATCCTTCGCGGTCCGCGTTCTGTGATGCCGAGCAGCACTTTGTCGGCAAACGGTGTGTCGCCCGTCTTCAGACCGACCACGCCCGGGTACGTTCCCAACAAGCGATTGGTGTTGTTGACCTGTCGAACCTTCCCGGTGGGATCGGCCGGCATCTTGATCGTCTTGATTCGCGCAACCTGCTGGATCACGGGATAGTCGAGTGAAGCCACGGTGAGCGTGACGAGATCATTCGCCGTCGAGTAGTGCTCGGCGTGGTCGAGTCCGTTCGGGTTCGCGAAACGCGTGTCATCCATGCCGAGTTCTGTCGCACGATCGTTCATCATCGCCACAAAGGCGTCGACATCGCCGTCGCCGACGTGCCACGCCAGGGTGAGAGCCGCGTCGTTGCCAGACCGCACGAGCATGGCCACAAGCAGGTCGTAGACCGTCCACTGCTCCCCCGCCACGAGACCGGCACTCGATCCGCGACTGGATGTGGCGAACGACGGAACGGAGACGACGTCTTCGAGATCGGCGTTGTCGACCACGATCATCGCGGTCATGACCTTCGTCACCGACGCCATGGGTCGCTGTTCGTTCAGGTTCCACGTGGCGAGCATCACGTCCGCCGTCTCGTCATAGACGGCCCACGAATCAGCGGTCACCTTCGGCGGTGGTGGAGGCACAACAGGGTCGGTCGGTGCCGTTGACAACGGGCCGGCCGACGCGAGGAGCGCGAAAACGACGGAGGTGGCGACTGCTGAAATCATCGTTCGAGGAGGTTCCGAAGCCTACCCCGGGTGATGCTTTCTTGAAGTAATGCCGCCGCCTGTGAGCAGTCGGCGAGTGTTTCTGCCGCTTGGTGCCGATTCTCAGGATTGCGATGTCGGAGCAGCGGAGCCACAAGTTGTCCCAGCAGGTCGGTCTGACGGTCAGAGGCGAGCCTGATTGATCGGAGGTGCCGCACCTCGAGTCCATGACCAAGGAGACGGTGGGCGGCGCGAGCGATCGTGAGATCATGATCGCGGAATACGTCGGAGCCGTCAGGAAGCTGCATCGGTTCGAGAATGCCGACATCGATCAGGCTCGTGAGCTGGTGGGCCGACAACCCCGATGAACGCATGAGTTCCGACGGCGTGAGTGAAACACCGGAAGATGCGAAGTAGGCCTCCGGTGGTGGTCCCGTCTCGGGAGCGACCGGTGATTCCTCGCCGTGGTCCCACGCCGCGAGCTTCGACTTGATCACTTTGAGCGGCAGATAGTGGTCGCGTTGCTCTTTGAGCACGTATTCGATGCGGCGCACGTCTTCTTCGGTGAAGACACGATACCCAGAGGCCGACCGGCTCGGTTGAACGAGCCCTTGGCTCTCCAGGAATCGCAGCTTTGACACCGTGACGTCCGAGTACTCGGGTTTGAGGAGGTTGATGACCTCGCCGATACTGCGGGTGCGAGCTGATCGCAGTGGGGTTGAGGCCATCACACGTTCCCGCGAGCGACAACGAGGTGAAACTTACCGATGATGATCTCATCGCCTGCTGAGAGCGCGAACCCATCGACCCAAGAGCCGTTCACGTAGGTCCCGTTCGTGGAGCCGAGGTCGCGCACACGCAGCGAGTCGCCGTCAACGCCGAACCGAGCGTGGTGGCGTGACACCGTCACGTCTCCAAGGAATATGTCGCAGTCCGATCCGCGGCCGACGAGGGTGTCGCCATCGGCGAGAACGTAGGTCAAACCGGCCTGTGGGCCGGTCTCGACAATGAGCGCCCATCCGAACGCTCCCGCAACCGTGCTCCCCGATGCTCCGCTCGCCGAGGCGTCACGCGCAGGTGTAAAGGTGATCGTCGGATCGCGTTCGACGTCAGAGGTCGGTTGCTCCTCGTTTCGTGCCATGGGGCCATGCTACCCCAACCCTCGACCGATCCTTGAGGGTTTCCGGCCGCTGACCGGCTCGGAGGTTCGGGCAGACGCTCTATGTGTGGGCAAAATCCGCGCCCTGTTCACGAATCGGACGGTTGGGCCGGCGGACAGCAGCGACCCGCGGGTCAGTCCTCGGTGAACACCCGATAGGCAGCGGCGTCCATCAGATCGTCGAGATGCGAGCCTTCCGCCGGGCTCATGGTGACGAACCAGCCTTCGCCGAATGGATCGGAGTTGACGAGCTCCGGCGTGTCGAGGAGCGGTTCGTTGACCGCGGCAACCACACCCGATACCGGGGCGTAAACATCGTTGACCGACTTCGTCGACTCGACCTCGGCGAATACCTCTCCGGCGTCGACGACCCGCCCGACATCCGGCAGGTCGACGTAGACGACGTCGCCGAGGGCGTCTTGCGCGTAGTCGCTGATTCCCACCGTGAGTTTCCCGTCCGCATCCGAGCGCACCCACTCATGATTCTCCGTGTACCGAAGGCCGTCTGGGATCTGCACGAGAGCGCTCCTGTTCGTCCGAGTGATCCGAGTCTACTGGCCCGGTTCGGCAGCCTCGCTCTCTGCGATCGCCGTCCGCATGTCTCCGAGATACGCAAACGCCACGACGTAGTACGACACCAGGCCGGGGACTCCAAGCGCAATCGAACCCCACCACAGCCACCGCAGATCGAGCCCGTCAGCGAGGTAGAAGCCGGTTACGGCGAAGTAGAGGAGCAGCGTGGCCGTCTTGCCGAGCCAGCGCACGTCGAGGCGGCGAACGCCGTTCTTCCATCCGTATGCCGCGCCGATGGTGATAACAACCTCACGGACGATGATGGCCCACGCGAACCACGCTGGCAGCACTCCAACGATGAGACCGAGCACCACGGCGACGGCGACAGCAAGACGATCGGCAATCGGATCGAGCATCTTGCCGACCTCGGATACCTGGTCGAGGCGTCTGGCGAGATAGCCGTCGATCCAGTCGGTCGCGCCGATGAATCCGAGAAGTGCCCCTGCCCATGCTGTCTGTTCGATCAGAACCAGCCATACGAATACCGGTATGAGGAGTAGCCGCACGAGCGAGACCGCGTTCGGGATGGTGAGAACGCCGTGCACGGCTACGTCACCTGAACAACTCGGAAACGCACGCGGGCGATCTCCTGGTCTTCGAACGACACAACGAAGGCATACCCTTTCGCCTCTGGGAATTGCACGTTGTGGAACGGACTCACGATCGGGACGATGCTGGTCGCTCCCGGTGGGAGGTTGGGCGGCGCTCCGACGCGCAACTTCCCTTTCGCCTCGACTTCAAGGCTGCGCCCGTCCTCGTCAACGAGGCTGATCGCGATCTCGAGGTCGCGATGGCGTTCGTCGGGATCTATCTCTGCCACCATCGCAAGCGTCAGGTTCCTGTGCACGACGGGCAGCGACCGGGCGCTGATCGTGTCGAAGCCGCCGCCGAGTACATACAGCTTCCCGCCTTGCACCTGGGCGGAGTCGGCAAGCATCGCCGTCGTGAGTCTCACTCCTGCTCCTTCGTTCCGAGTACGCCGGTCCGGCGGCATCCGCGGACGCCGCTCCCCCACACGTCGGCCCGCCACCGGGCGAGCGCTGCACCGGTCGGTTGGAGCTTCTCCCGCACCGCAGTGCTGGGGTGTTGATCATCGGTTCGGATCTCGGCCATACCCGCACGATACCGTGTCCCATACGCCGAGCGGACCCAACACTCCCCGAGAGCGTCGCCGACAGATTGGGTCGCTCGAACCATGGTCAGCGCTGCAACAGCGCCGTACGCTTCTGGGTAGGCGTCGGTACTTGGGAGGCACGTTCACCTACGAGGAGCGCGATGCCGTCCAATCCCACCGAGCCGACGGCCGTCGTATCGAACCACGACGACCGAGCAGCCGAGGCCACTGCGGAAGCGGAGATCGTTGAGATCGCCGAATACCGCCGGTCCCGATACGAGCGGAACAGCCGCTCGCTCCCCCATCTGGGCGACGATCCGGACTGGACGCCACCGACGTTCGAGCGACCGGCCCCGGTCTCCGACGAGGGGCCGCAACGCTGGTTCGACCGCTTCCGTCGCTGACGGAGCCGGCGCCCTTCTGGGTGGTTTCATCCATCCGACCGACCGGATTGCCACGGCGCGGCGGACTGTCTCTTGAGTTCCCAACCGCCTGACACGTGACCAGTCTCCGGGTTCGTCGGCGCCTGAAGGTCTACGGCATGCGCCCGACGGTTGAACCGCTGAGGATACGGCGCTTTTCGGGGTCCAGGTCGACGCAGGCAGCGGGTGGCAATATGCGAGGAACCGCCGCCGACGCGACGTCGAGCAACCAGAATGGTCCCGATCACAGGTACGGTCTTGAAGCACATGGACATGCGCAAGCCCAAGACGCCGATCCGGCTCAACCGTCCGAGACGGGTCCTTGGCGCGATGCGAGTGGAAATCCGCCAAGACAACATCGTGCTGGTTGCTGCGGGTGTGGCCTTCTATGCCGTGCTCGCGGTCATCCCGGCTCTGGTCATTGCGGTGTCGCTCTACGGGCTCTTCACCGATCTCGACGAGGCTGAGCGACAGATCGAGGCGGTGCTCGAAGTGCTGCCCGGCTCAACGTCGCAGATCGTCGAGACCCAGATGCGATCAATTGCTCGGACATCTCCCGCCAGCCTGAGCATCGGTTTTCTTGTGTCGCTGGTTGCGTTCGCTTGGACCGTATCGAATGCAA
>Ga0316187_10000493_pt1 | contig 30866 bp, 25 predicted proteins | sample CroRivburrow1_MG_FD_204927 | JGI IMG/M metagenome (GOLD analysis project Ga0316187, IMG submission 204927) | Coastal sediment microbial communities from Maine, United States - Cross River worm burrow 1 | ecosystem: Environmental > Aquatic > Marine > Coastal > Sediment | place: USA: Maine... | reverse complement strand
ACCATAGATATTAAAACCAAGGACGAAGTGGGCCAGCTGCTCAGCGCCCTTAAAACCATGCAAGAGAATCTCAAGGAGCAGATTGAGACCGAACGCAGGCATGCGGCAGAGACCAACCGCATCAAGGTGGCTCTGGATAACGTTTCCGGTAACGTCATGGTGGCGGATGCCGGCAACAACATCATCTACCTCAACAAAGCCGTGCAGCAGCTGTTTCAGGATGCCGAAGAGGATATCCGCCAGGTTCTGCCCGATTTTGACGCCAATAACATCCTCGGCAGCAACATAGACATCTTCCACAAAAACCCTGCGCACCAGCAGGAACTGCTGGCAAATATGAGCGGCAGTTTTGACTCCGAATTCCCTATCGGCGCCCGTACCATGCGTATTATCGCCAACCCGGTCATCGATGCAGATGGAAGCCGCATGGGAACCGCCGTGGAGTGGAGTGATCGCACCCAGGAACTGGCCGTGGAGCAGGAGGTAGCTGATATTGTGGGTGCTGCCCGTAACGGCGACCTCAGCCAGCGCATCGATCTTGCCGGCAAGACAGGGTTTTTTAATGCATTAGGCAGCGGCATTAATGAGCTGGTGGATGTAACCGATAGAGCTATCAACCAGACCGTAACCGTACTTGATGCACTCTCAAAAGGTGACCTTACCAAGCGAGCCAACACATCCTATGAAGGATCTTTTGGCCGCTTGGCCAGCAATATCAACGAAACCATCGATCAGCTGAACACAATCGTTGCCCAAATCCTTGAAGCCAGCAGCGTTATCTCCTCCTCATCTGGAGAGATATCCAGTGGCAATGACAACATGTCTCAACGGACAGAGGCACAAGCCTCCTGCCTGGAGCAGACCGCATCCACCATGGAGCAATTTACCAGCACCTCCATACAAAGCGCTGACAATGCCCAGCAAGCCAGTAAATCTGCAGTATCAGCACAGGATCTGGCAGAAAAAGGGGGCAGCGTAGTCAATGAAGCCGTTACCGCAATGAGCGAAATCAGCATCGCCAGCAACAAGATTGCTGACATCATCGGTGTCATTGATGATATCGCCTTCCAAACCAACCTGCTGGCGCTGAATGCATCTGTCGAGGCCGCCAGAGCAGGCGAACAGGGCCGGGGGTTTGCCGTAGTATCCTCCGAGGTGCGCAACCTGGCAGGTCGTAGCGCCACCGCTGCGCGTGAGATCAAAAGCCTAATCCAGGATAGCGTTGAAAAGGTGAATGTTGGTACAGGACTGGTAAACCGCTCAGGTGAGACCCTCACAGAGATTGTCGATGCCGTTAAACAGGTTGGCACTGTCGTCTCAGAGATTGCCTGCGCGGCCCAGGAGCAAACCCATGGAATTGAGCAGGCCAATCAGGCCATCAGCCAGCTGGATGAGATGACCCAGCAAAATGCAGCACTGGCAGAGGAGACATCGGCCACCAGCCACTCTCTCAACAACCAAGCCACCGACATGACCAATCTTATGAGCTTCTTTCGAACTTGAGGTTAGTACACCTTCACTACAGACAAGCCCCGCAGATGCGGGGCTTTTTTCTGCCCACTGTTACAGACTGTTACACAACGTTACCTCAGCGAGAGGCTTTTCTTCCTCAGTAAGCCCAAACTTAACTTGAGCCAAACAAACACTGAGGATACGGATTATGAAAACCACAATCATTATTACTGCAGTCGTCGCAACTCTTTTGCTAACGTCAGGCGTAGCCTGGGCAAGGCAGTATGGCGGACCAGGCGGGGAACACCGTGGCGCCCGCATGATGGAGAAGATCGGGGAACGCCTGGAGCTGGATGAGCAACAAAAAGCCAAGCTGTCACAGTTCTCTGAAAAGCTGCAAGCCATGCGTAAAGAGAAGCGGGAAGCGCATAAAGGAGGACGCCAGGAACTTATTAGCCTGCTGGATACCGTCACCCTTGACCGGGAAAAAGCCTTGTCCCTGCTTGATGAACGACACCAGACATTTAAGAACCATATGACGGGCATGGTGGATGCCTTTGCTGAATTCAGTGATAGCCTGAATACCTCTCAACGAGAAGAGCTGAAAGAGATCTTCGCCCAACGCATGGAACAGCGTCGCGGTGGCTCTCGTTGGGGCCACTGATATAACCACCACATGCAGGCCATGGACGGCCCAGCATTTAACGCTTACAGTGATAAGGAATGCGCATGGAATAAAGGCAATGAGCAAAATTCTCCTGATTGATGACGACCAAGCCCTGGCTCCCCCCTTGCGGGAGTACTTTAGTCGTTTTGGCCTGGAACTCATCAGCGCCACCCACCCCCAACGGGGGTTGGAACTGCTCGACAAGGAGCAACCGGAATTGATCATCCTCGACGTCATGCTTCCTGACATGGACGGTTTCGAAGTCTGCCGCACCATTCGCCACAGCAGCTCCATCCCCATCATCATGCTAACCGCACGAGGAGAGGTAATGGATCGGGTAGTTGGTCTGGAGCTGGGGGCTGACGACTATCTACCAAAACCCTTCGAACCACGGGAGCTGGTCGCACGCATCAGCAACATCTTGAAGCGCAGCAACAGTCAGCCAGCACCCGTTGAAAAGCTCTGCTTCGAGGATCTGGAGATTGATCTGGAGTGCCAGGCCGTCACCCTTAACCACAAGCCGGTAACACTCACCAGCATGGAGTACCGGCTACTGCTGTTATTAGCCACGAAACCCGGTAAACCCTTCAGCCGGGATGAGATCCTTAGCGAGCTAAAAGGGATAGAGGCAGACCTCTATACCCGCTCAGTGGATATACTGATTAGCCGCCTGCGCCAAAAGATAAAGCCCGCCAACTACATCAAAACCGTGCGCGGTTCCGGCTACAGCTTCGTGGCGCCAAAATCATGAAAAGGTTACGCCAGCACTCTATATCAGTCCGCCTGATTGGCCTCTTCCTGCTCACCGCCCTGCTGCTGGTTGTGGTGGTGCGCACAGGTTTTCATTTCACATTCAAAAATGATCTGCGTGACCTGACCCGGCCACACATCGCCGAATATGTACAACACCTTATTGATAGAATTGGTGATCCACCCGATATAGAGCGAGCCAAGGCACTCTCCACACGATTACCGGTAGATATCCATATCCGTGGACCACAGCAGCGCTGGTCCTCCACTGGCAAACCACCCATGCGGATAGCAAGGCCTGAGCGCTGGCACCGGCACCGTCTACCCAATGGGCGGGTAGTGCATGTGGTAAAAGCCGGTAACGAGTTCCGACTGCGAACCCGCATGGGCGATCATCACCTTATACTGATCCCACATGGCATGCAGTCTGGGGAGTGGACACCCCTGTTTGGCATTGGCACTATCCTGGCCGTACTTGCCGTCATCGCGCTCACCTACCACCTCATCCGAAGGCTGTTCCGGCCCGTTCAAGAGATTCGCACTGGCATCAACCGCATTGGAGCCGGAGACCTCAAACACCGCATTCAGATCAACCGGAAGGATGAACTGGGGGAGTTGGCAAGCAACATCAACACCATGGCCAATGATATCGAGCAGATGCTTGAAGCCAAACGACAACTCCTGCTCGCCATCAGCCATGAGTTGCGCTCCCCCCTCACCCGCGCCAAAGTCAACCTGGAACTACTCACCCCATCCTGCAGCACCAAAGCACTGGAGCATGACCTGCGTGAGATGGAGACTCTATTAAACGAGCTACTGGAGACTGAGCGTCTCAACAGCCGACATGCCTCCTTAAACCTCACCGCCAGTGATCCCGCAAAACTCATCCAGGAGGTAATCACTGAGCATTTCCCAGAGAACAAGATCCAGACTGAGTTGCAGCAGCCCGACACCTTCATCTCACTTGATCCGGTGCGAATCAAACTGCTAGTAAAAAACCTGCTGGAAAACGCCCTGCGCCACACTCCGACAGAAGCCACACCACCAAAGATCAGCAGCAGGCTTGAAGAGAGCCATTGGCTGCTGGAAGTGCATGACCATGGCCATGGCATACCGGCAGAGCATCTACCCCATATCACTGAACCCTTCTATCGGGCAGATGCTTCCAGACATCGTGAAACCGGAGGTTATGGTTTAGGACTGTACCTCTGCCGAGTCATTGCAGAGGCACACGGCGGCAATCTGAAGGTAGAGAGCCATGTAGGTGAAGGAACACAGATAAAAATAGCAGTGCCATTAGAACAGCCTTAAGCCCTCATCCATCAACACAAAAGCACGACATAGTCCTTAGCCATAGTTTGATTGCGCACCATTAACGCACCATTAAAAGGGCAAACAAGAGATATTTTTATAGCCCGTGAGGGCTGCAAACTAGCCACTTTGCTAAATAGGGTCTACCTTATAAAAGATATAACAAAACCCCACTAATCATAAGATTTCACAAGAAGTAAACTTTTTTGCTGGCGCGCCGATAGCTACCTTATAGAGCGGGACTTAAGAGGATCAGCAGTGAAAATTAAAACTAAATTAATGGTCGGTGGAGTTGCCATAGGCGCCCTGCTTCTGGCAACACTGGTTATTGCCACCCTCTCTTTTGGAAATCTCAATAATGGCTTTGGTGAGATTGTCAATAACGCAAGCACTGGAACCAATAATGCTCAATTAACCAAAACCATGGTTGTGCAGGCCGATAATAATCTATCCAACCTATCAACTGGCATGTCAGCTGTTGCAGATGATATTGCCCGCACCAATCAAACCGTAAAAATCCTGGCACGCAAAATAAAATCAATATCCGGCACCCTTAATGAACTCACAGCAAGTATGGAGTCTGCCATAGATGAGCTACCTGAGGGAGAAGCGCTCTATAGCCTGGAAGAGGCAGCAGATGCAGTTGGCGATATTGAAGAGACAATGCGCAGAGAGGCCCTACTCAGCCTTTCCAACACCATGCAAAAGATGGCTGAGTTTACAACAAGCATCGGAACACAGGTTGAAGGAGTAAACACACTTACGGAAGAGCTTGGCAAGGTCAAGCAGCTCAGTACCGAGGTAGTCGCTGCAAACGAGGGCATCAGCACTCTATCGGAAACTTTTAAGGAGGAGATCAGCAGCTCAAGTTTCGCGATTACCGCATTTTTGCTAACGGTCATCGTGCTCTCTTTCATCGGCGCCATCATGCTAGCCATTACCATCACCAGACCGCTGGAGAAGGTGACAGAGATTGCAAAGGATATCGCAGAGGGAGAAGGCGACCTGACCAAACGACTGGACGAATCTGGCAACGATGAAATTAGTGAACTGGCCCACTGGTTCAATACCTTTGTTGCCAGACTTCAGGTTCTGATTGGTGAAGTTCAGCAATCTTCTACCGATTGTCTAAATGCGGTACAAGAGTTATCTGCAACCAATCAAAAAAGCAGCGAGGGGATCCAGCATCAGCAGATGCAGACTGAACAGGTCGCAACAGCCCTCACTGAATTGGCCTGCACCGTCCAAAATGTAGCTGATGACGCTGTACAAGTTGAACAAGCAGCCGTAAAGGCTGATGAACATGCCAGCGAGGGTGCACTCGTAGTCAACAAGACCACAGACATCATCAACACACTGGCTCAGGAGGTAGAACAATCAGCCGATGTCATCATTCAGCTAGGTGAACAAAGCGATAAGATTGGTGCCGTGCTCGACGTGATAAAAGGGATCGCTGAGCAGACAAACCTACTCGCGCTCAATGCGGCCATTGAGGCTGCCAGAGCAGGAGAGCAAGGGCGGGGATTTGCCGTAGTAGCCGATGAAGTGCGCACCCTTGCCGGACGCACTCAGCAGGCAACCCAGGAAATTCAGGAGATGATTGAGCATGTTCAGACCGGCACCGAACAGGCAGTCAAAGTGATGGAACATGGACGCAACCGAGCTCATGAGAGCGTACAGCAAGCAAACAACGCACGGACAGCCTTGCAGGAGATCACAACCTCTGTGGCAGGGATAAAACAGCTGGTAACTCAGATTGCATGCGCCACAGAGCAAGAGAGCACAGTAACCGGTGAGATCAGCCAAAGCATGGAAGTCATCAATGGCGTAGCAAACGAGAATGGCCAATTTAGCCAGCAAGCAGCAACAAACAGCGAACAACTATCATCGATGGCCTACCAACTCCAGAAGCTCGTAGGAAGGTTCAAAGTCTAGCAAAAGGGCAATACACCCCCAGCATAGGTTTTTCATAGCCTCCAAGCTCTACAACTAATAGATTATCACTCTATTCAAAGAACCAGTTGTCGAATAGATTCTTTACCGATAGTGCAGATCCATACCTACGCCAGTCAAAGCTATTTCCAATAAGTTATGACGCGCCTTTCAATCACTCCTAATCCATATTTTATATATCGCTTAAAATGTATAGGCAATGATTAATTCCTACATGAATAGTAGGTAAACTCTTATACAGTCCATCTAGATTTTTCATCTACACTAATAACAAGCCTCTAATTTTATGTAGCAAGCTATGGATGTACAGTTCATAAACCCCGTATTACAGTCTGTGAATGAAGTTTTACTAACCATGGCAAAACTGGAAGTAAAACCCGGCCAAGCAAGAACCAAAAGGCATGACGAAGCTGTATCATGCAAGAGCATTACCGGGCTAATGGGCATGGCCAGCAAAAAAGCCAAAGCATCTATAGCATTAACATTTACAGAGCCAGTCATCCTTGAGATAGCAAATAACATGCTACCCGAGAGCAAACATGCAATTGACGGTATTGTGATAGACCTTGTGGGGGAGCTTGCAAATATGGTGATGGGCGGTGCAAAACGCTACCTGGAGGAGGAAGGTTACTCTTTTAACCTGGCTCTTCCGACTATAATTATGGGTAGCGAGTATCTGATCGCACATAGGACCAATGCACCTATTATTATGGTGCCATTCAAAACACGCACAGGTGAGTTTTTCATTGAACTCAGTTATGAACATATTAAATAATATCATCGGGCACAGAATCTATTCAGTGAATACGTTGCAGTCTTAAACGGAGATTAAAGATGCGCCATGACACCAGATGCCATCAACGAATTGAGCCCATCTGTGTAGACACGCTAATTCGGCACAACTATGAGCATATAAAAGGACGTGTGTTGGATTTATCACAGGGCGGGATGGCTATAGATCTGCCTCAACAGACAACTACTGTGGCGAATGGAGAAAAAGTCCATCTTGATGTATTTAAGAACGGGCACCTCATTGATCTTGGCATGGCAACAGTTCAGAGAAACTGGCTTAATCAGGGAGACTTTTACAGCAACAAAGGCTTTTCAGTCCAATTTGAAAATGAGTTAGTCGCCACTGAAGAGACAAACGATCTGTTAAGCGGCGCTTCACAAAAATCGAGATTAGCCTCCCAATCAAAACTGGCTGCCCTTGATATAGCACACCTGGGAAACTACCGTTGCAACCTTATCAATGGGCAGATAAAGTTATTTTCTTTTGCATTTACAGTCGCATTTGCACTGATAGGCGCCTATGTTGGCATGATCTACCACAGCATTGCCATAGCCCAATCAGGCAACGCCATCTTGGGTTTTTGGCGTACGATGCTAATCTCCCTACCCGGCCTGCTCTGCATTGCCAGTGCAATAATAATCGCTCAGAAAAACATCTTCATCCATCAGATTGATGCTTACCTATCCATACTTAAAAAATGCCATATCCTAAATAAATACCCACGTGAATATCATGGGTGGGAATCAGATTATCAGAAGTGCCAGCAGCACCTTAGAGAGAAAAAATGCACAGCATGCAATTTAACCTATCAGTCTGCTGATCTAGGTTTTGAAGAGAAAATACAACTTCAGAGAAAGGGGTTATTCAATAAAATTACTATGCCCTCATACCTTATTCTTATGAATACAGGGCTGCTTTCCATTATCTTCTTATCATTAACTACAGTTGTATCAAATACCTTAGAATTTCAATGGGCAGATAGCATACTACTACTCACGGCCTCACTGATGAGCTTCATCATGCTGATAGTTTCTTTGCTTCTATTAAAAATCTATTATGCGCTACATAAGGGAGAGCACTCTGTGGAGTACTTCAAACATTACTGGCTAAATATTCTTAAAAACTGCCGACAGACTACATAACGCATTACCACAGAATCCAATATAAAAAGCCTCCTCCACGCAGCCCCCTATTCACGCATGGCAAACAACCCCCATCCAACAGTCAATCAGTAAACTGTCACAGCCCTATCATATATTTGAAATATTTCTACTGTTTAACCTACAGTGAATCTACCTTCAGTTTATAGCAGTTTGATGTCATGGACATAGCCTTTACAGTTAATCCGCAATAAAATATTTATCCTTCTGAAATCACTAAGAAACATATATATATTGCACTATTTGGCATGAGAAATAGATTTCATTTTCAGATACACATCTTTCACTAACCAAGCATTGGTGGCACTTATAATTTATCAGCAACACCCAGCCAAAACAAAACATATAACTAGTCACCCCACTACCATCTGTCAAAAATGCTTAACCAAACTGTAACTTAATAGTCATATAACAATCTTACAATCCCATCCTAAATTTAATAGCCGACAAGGTGGGAAGAGTAATGAAACTAAGAAGTAAGTTGAAGCTGTCTACTGGGATGATCCTGATGGGGGTTGCTGGGTTAGCAGTTAACAATGCATCAGCAGCGGATAAAGAGCTTCTCGATATACTAAAAAGCAATGGTGCGATTACCGAAAAACAGTACACAGAATTACTAAATAAAGGTAAAGAATCTGATGAAGCCCTGAAGAAAATGGCTTGGGCCAGACGTATTAAGATCAAGGGTGATCTTCGCCTACGCCAGGAATTTGTAGATATCAATGGTAAACGAGATGAAGACCGTCAACGTTACCGTGCAAGAATCGGAATTGACGCCAAGGTAACTGAAACTGTAGATGCAAGCATCCGGCTGGCTTCAGGTAGTAGTGATGGTTCTACCTCAACCAATGAAACCATGGGCGATGCCTATAAAAAGGATAGTATATGGCTCGACCGAGCCTATCTGAATTGGCGCCCACTGGCAGGAGTGGATATTTTCGGTGGAAAAATGAAGCAGCCATGGGAAAAGGCTGGTGACATCATATGGGATAACGACATCAACCCAGAAGGAGCAGCCATTAAATACAGCACAAAGCTAGGCAGCACTGACCTGATCGCTTCTGCTGGTTATTTGGTGCTAAATGATAATGACGGCTTGAGGTTTGACGAAGACTCAAAGGTCATATACGGACAACTAAACAGCAAGTTTAATCTTGGATCCGCAAAAGCATCTCTTGGTGCCACAGTTTATGATTATAGTAATGAGAATTTAGTGGTTGGCACCATCGTTGATGATGGCAATGACACCACCAAATTCAGCCTGTATGAACTATTTGGTGCCGTAACACTAAAAACCCCAATCCCTGTAAAGCTTTACGGTCAATATGTAAAAAACAGTGATGCCGATGGCATAAATGATGGAGAAGATACAGCTTGGCTGCTCGGCATGAGCACCAAATACGATAAGTGGAAGTTTGACTACAACTATCGTGACACTGAACTTAATGCAGTAAGCGGCGAGTTTAATGATTCTGATTTTGCCGGCGGTGAAACAGACTCCGAAGGCCACAAGTTCAAGCTCGGCTATAAAATCGATAAGAACTTTGGCGTTGGCTTAACCTATTACATGGCTGAAACCAACAGTCTGGCTGAGACACCAAACAGTGATATCGATACGCTACACATCGACCTCAAGGCTAAATTCTAACCCCAATTTCTTTTACCAGCGTACGCTTCTAACCCGGATATTTTATGATATCCGGGTTAGTTGTTTATGTCATAGTATCGTCATCAAAACTAAATCAAACTGTCATACAGCTAGCCTAACATTGCATGTGAACACAATAAAATCAAAGGAGACAACAGTGATGTTCAAATGCAACAAACAACAACCTAAACCTACAATAGATGTCCTTATCCGTTACCGTGGTCGGCGCAGTTTTCAGGCCACTGCGGAACAGATAGCTAAAGATGGCATGTTTTTAAACGCCCACCTGTTGAGCATTCCACTCAACACCAACATTGAGCTGCAATTTTCCATTGGCCGAAACAGCTACAACATCGCAGCCGTTGTGATGGATGACTGCTCTCAAGGTATCTATGTTGGCTTTCACAAGCTAGAGACAGATGCCTATCAAACATTCCGCGACTTGCAACGCAGTATTCACGCAACCGTTCCCCTGCCTACCGCCGCATAAGCAATCCTAAAACCGTAGATAACATCCTCCAGGCTCAGTATGAGCATGGGGATTTTGTGCGCTTATCCCTTGCTAAACCCCTTGAGCTGCCCACTGTAATATTCCTGTAACAATAATGTAACAGAATAGTCACTCGGCTTTATTACCATCCTCTGCACAGTCTGCAAATGCTGCCAACAGCATCTTATTTAAGATGCCACAGGGGATACATCTGGATCATCTTGACCGGCTTTTGCAGATCAATGACTCCATTAAATCGAGGACACTACACAATGAAAGCCAAGTTATTTACCACCACCCTGCTCACAGCAGGCATCATCTTCACCGCCCTGAACGTCGAGGCCCGCACCCTGATTCAGAACAAAGGTTCCGATACCCTGGTCAACGTCGCCCAAGCCTGGGCTGAGAAGTACCGTGACGTAAATCCAGAAGTGGCTGTCGCCGTCTCCGGCGGTGGCTCAGGCACCGGCATCGCCGCCATGATCAACGGCACCGTCGATATCGCCAACGCCAGCCGCCAGATGAAAAAGAAAGAGCAGAAGCTGGCCAAAAAACGCGGACAGAATCCCGTAGAACATATCGTCGGCTATGATGCCCTGGCCGTCTTCCTGCACCCCAGCAACCCATTAAAATCTCTCACCATCGCCCAGGTTGCTGATATCTATGGCCGCAAAGGCAAAGCCAAAAAGTGGACTGACCTGGGTATTGAAGTCCCTGGCTGTAAAGGACAGAAGATTGTTGTCGTCAGCCGCCAGAATAACTCCGGCACCTACGCATACTTCAAGAAGGCTGTACTGGGCAAGAAAGGCAAGTACCGCATGGGTACCCTGGATATGCACGGCTCCAAGGATGTCGTGGATCTGGTTGAGAAGACCCCCTGTGCCATTGGTTACAGCGGCCTGGCCTATGCCACTGATCACGTCAAACTGGCTTGTATCACCAGCAACGATGCAGCCTGTATTAACCCCAGCGTAGCAACCGCCAGTGATGGCAGCTACCCCATCGCCCGCCCACTTTTCATGTACACCAACGGCAAGCCTAAAGGGGCTATCAAAGGTTATCTGGATTGGATTCAGAGTGATGTGGGTCAGTGCATCATCCTGAAAAAGGGCTATGCCCCAATCAGCAAAGTCAGCTGTAAGTAAAACATCAAGCAGTTAGATGCAGCCTGGGAGGGGATACCCCTACCCGGGCTGTAACCATTTAATACCGGGAGTCAAAATGAGCCATTACGAACAACGCCTGGAGCAGGATCTAAACCAAATCCGCGAGCAAGTGGCAGATGTCGCCGAGCGGGTTGAGGCTGGACTGAAGAACGCCATGCATGCCCTGTTGTCTGGCAATCACAAAATGGCCTATGCCACCATCCTTGGTGATCTCCCCATCAACCGGCGTGTGCGTCAAATCGATCAGCTCTGCCACAGCTTTATCGCACTGCACCTGCCAAGCGCAGGACACCTGAGGTTGATCTCCTCCGTTATCCGCACCAACATTGAGCTGGAACGCATTGGCGACTATGCCGTTACTATCTGCCGCGAATCGGTGCAGATGTCACAGCCACCCCAGGGGCTCCTTGCCGATAAGCTGACGCTCATCTCTGAAGAGTCACAAAGCATGCTCTCCCAGGCTATAAAAGCCTTCAAGGAAGGGAATGCTGAAGCAGCCAAGGCCACCAAAGGACGCGCCGCACAGATTGATCACGCTTTTGGCAGCACCTTTTCTGATCTGACATCTGAAGAGAGTGGCTTTGGTCTTAAAGACCTCATGCGACTCTTCAACATCTTTCACCGGTTGGAACGGGTTGCCGCACAAGCCAAAAACATCTGCGAAGAGACCATCTTTGCAGTCACCGGCGAAACCAAGGCCCCCAAACAGTACAGAGTGCTATTCCTTGATGATGAGAATAGCGGCCTCAGCCAGATGGCAGAAACCATTGCCCAGCGTAATTTTTCCAATAGCGGCCACTACACCAGCGCAGGGCGTTATGCAGGCAAAGAGCTAAACCCAGTTGTCACAGAGTTCATGCAGACACGCGGTTTTGATCTTAGTGAAAACCGCCCTAAACCCCTGGAGATGACTGCTAACGAGCTTGAGGGGCTGCATGTCATTGTGAGCCTGCAGGGCGCTGTGAAAAACCACATTCCAGAGGTTCCCTTCCACACCGTTGCACTGGAGTGGGATGCTGGCACCCTGCCAACAGGGCTTGATTCTGAGCAGACACTTAAACAGATGGAAGCAGTCTATCGTGAGCTTGCGGTACATATACAGGATCTGATGCAGACACTGCGTGGTTCAGGAGCCTCTTAATATGTCCACATCATCAGAGACCAATCCCAGCAACGATCAGGCTTTTGATCTGTGCAATTTGGATTGGTATATCGACAAAGCCGTTCAGGTGCTGGTCTTCATGGGCGGCATCTCAGCCATTGTCTTCATTGTTGGCATCTTCATCTTTATCACCAAAGAGGGGATTGGCTTTCTATTTGAAACCCTCGATTTCAACGAGTTCTTTACCTCCCCCTACTGGGAGCCTAGCGATGAGGATGCACCTGAATATGGCATCCTGGCCCTGATGGCAGGCACAGCCAGCGTCACTGGCCTGGCCATGTTGATTGCCATCCCCTTCTCATTGGGAACCGCCATCTACATCGCCGAGTTTGCCACCGGCAAAACCCGTGAATGGCTGAAGATTTTGGTCGAGCTGTTAGCCGCCATCCCTTCAGTAGTTTGGGGTTTCATTGGCCTGACTATCATGAACCCACTGATCATCGAGATATTCGATGTGCCTGTCGGACTGACCGTGCTCAACGCCGGCATCATCCTGGGGCTGATGGCCGCCCCCATCATGACCTCAATCGCAGAAGACGCCCTCAAGGCCGTACCTGATCGCTACCGCGAGGCCGCCGAGGCCCTGGGCGCAACCCGCTGGCAGGTGATCTTCAAGACGGTACTGCCAGCGGCCAAAAACGGCCTGCTGGGTGCGGTACTGCTGGGTGTTGGCCGCGGCTTTGGTGAGACCATGGCCGTGCTGATGGCCACTGGCCATGCTGTCAATATCCCTGGCAGCGTATTCGATTCGGTGCGCGCACTGACTGCAACCATCGCCGCAGAGTTGGGCGAAACTGCCGTAGGTTCGGATCACTATCAGGCGCTATTTACCATCGGCATCTTCCTGTTCCTGATTACCTTTCTAATCAACTTGACCGCCGACCTAATCGTGCGCGGCATTAGGAAAAGTTAATGGATAATCACATGTTTGCAGCCACTGAACTCAATCAGAAAAACCAGCGCACCGAAAAGCTGGTGCGCCTACTCTTTATCATGATGGCTGCCTTGCTGATCCTACCGGTACTGGTGATCCTGGGCACCCTAATCTACAAGGGCGGCTCAGTTATCTCGATTGATTTTCTCTTTACCGACCCAACCAATGGCATGACCGAGGGAGGGATATTTCCCGCACTGCTAGGCACGATCTGGCTGGTCGCTGTGGCATTGGTCATCTCAGTGCCGTTGGGTATCGCTGCAGCTATCTATCTCAGCGAGTATGCCCCAGATAACTGGTTCACCCGCCTGATCAATCTGGCCATCATCAACCTGGCAGGCGTACCCTCCATCGTGCATGCCCTGTTTGGCGTAGGCGCTTTTGTGGTCTTCTTCGGCTTTGGCACCAGCATCCTCTCCGCCAGCCTGACACTGGCCATCATGACGCTACCGGTGGTGATCGTCTCCACCCGTGAATCACTACAGGCAGTACCTCACTCCTTCCGTGAGGCCTGCTGGAATATGGGCGCCACCCGCTGGCAGACCATCCGCCGGGTAGTGCTACCCAATGCTGTCAGCGGCATCTTGACCGGCGTCATTCTGGAGGTCTCCCGCACCGCAGGCGAAACAGCCCCCATCATGTTCACCGGTGCGGTATTTTTCAGCCCCTTTCTGCCACAGGGCATCATGGATCAAACCATGGCCATGTCGCTGCATCTGTTTGTCGTCTCCACCCAGGTGCCTGGCGTACCAGAGAATCTGCCCTACGGTGTCGCTTTGGTACTGATTGGCATGGTGTTGCTCATGAACAGCATTTCCATTGCCTTTCGCATGCACCTGCGGGGTAAAAAGAAATGGTAAACGAAGAGAGTCGCATCAAACTGGAAATACAGAATCTGGCTGTTAGCTACGGTGGCCAAACTGCCATCAGCGGCATCAACCTGAGCATCCGTGAACACGAGATCTTCGGCATCATCGGGCCAGCCAATGCGGGCAAGACATCATTCCTGAAGGCGATCAACCGCATGAATATGTTCGACTCGAACATGCAGGTTGAGGGCGACATTCTGTTCAACGGCCAGAATGTGCGCAAATGGCGCAATGTCTACGCCCTGCGCTCCCGCATCGGGGTCGTCTTTCCGCTGCCCGTTGGTCTGCCCATGTCAATCTACGACAACGTGGCACTCTCACCGCAGCTGCGTGGCATCAAAGAGAAGGCAGAGCTGGATATCATCGTCGAACGCTGCCTCACTCGTGCTGCTCTGTGGGACGAGGTGAAAGATCGCCTGCATACACTCGGCAGCCTGCTCTCTGGCGGACAGCAGCAACGGCTTACCATTGCCCGCGCCCTCTCACAGGAGCCTGAGCTGTTGGTACTGGATGAGTTCTCCATTGCTGTTGACCCCGTCACCACCATGCGCATCGAGGATGTACTCAAAGAGCTGAAGAGTGAGATGACCATCATCCTGGTCACCAACCTGGTTCAACAGGCTCGCCGACTGGCCGACCGCACCGCCTTCTTTTTGGATGGGGAGTGCGTGGAGATTGCAGAGACCGAAGCACTGTTTACCCGTCAGACTAGCGACTCCCGTACCCGGGATTATGTAGAGGGGAGGTTTGGGTAGATCTTTATCCAGATAAAAATATGAATATAGCCACTAAACCAGCCCCTGTAGAACTCGCCATCCGCGCCAACCAGCTGAACCTCTGGTACGGCACCTTTCAGGCGTTGTTTGATGTTGATCTCAATATCAAAAAAGGGATGATCACCTCCCTAATTGGCCCTTCCGGCTGCGGAAAGTCCACCTTCCTGCGCAGTGTTAACCGCATCAATGAACGACTGGGTTATGTTCGCATTGATGGCAGCGTGGAGGTGTTTAATCAGAACATCTACGCCCCAGAGGTCGAGCTGGTTCAGCTGCGGAAACAGGTTGGCATGGTGTTCCAACGGCCCAATCCACTACCTGTCTCTATCAGAGAGAACATCCTTTTCGGCCACAAGATTCACAATAAAAAAGGCGGCAGCCGCCAACAACAGGACGAGATTGTCGAACAGGCACTACAGCAGGTACTGCTATGGGACAAGGTCAAAGACCGGCTACACCACAAGGCCACCAGCCTGTCGCTGGAAGAGCAACAAAAACTCTGTATTGCCCGTCTACTACCGGTCAAACCCCGCATCCTGCTGATGGATGAGCCCTGCTCCGCCCTGGATCCCAAAGGCACCGAAGCGGTCGAAGAGTTGATCTGGGAACTGCGCGGCAAATACAGCATCCTGATCGTCACCCACAACATGGCCCAGGCCCGTCGCGCCAGCGAAGAGTGCATCTTCATGCTGATGGGCAAAGTGGTGGAGCACACCTCCACCAGTCAAATGTTCGTCACCCCCGCTCAGCAAGAGACGGCTGACTATATTGAAGGGCGATATGGGTAACGTTAGGCCGCCACAAACTCATTGAGAAGCTGCCTGCAAAACGGGTCGCTGAGACCGCCGGCAGAGCCAATCCGCTGATACTGAGTCCCACCATTGAGAGCACCAGTAATGGTGGTGGCGATTTTCCATGAGCTTTGCCAGATAATAAGTATTTGGCGTGGGGTAGGCAGTGATCCAATTCGGCAACGGGGCCGAAAACTGCATGGGCAGCAAAAAGCCTCCACCAAAGGTACTACGGGCGAAGAGAGCCACTCCTTCTGCATTGGGCGACAGATTAGAGCCAAGCCAAGCCTCAGTTTTTTCCAAAGTATCCTCAAAATCAGCCAGATTGTTTCCCTTAAGCATGCCCCGCAGAAGCTGGGCCTGCTTATTGAGCGCATCCTGCCAGCTGGTCTGACTGTTTTTCAAGTTAAGATAACAACTGATAAAAAGCGCATCTGTCTTTTCCACACTGGCCAACAGGGCAATATGCTGTTTAAGTTCATGAAAGTTGGTTAGCTCTGCCATGCTCATCTCCTTTGGCACCAAACAAAGTTTTACTCTTCACCGTTCATGAAGCCCAGCAGGTGTAACAGGCTGGTAAACAGATTAAAGATCGATACGTACAGCGTAACCGTTGCCATAATGTAGTTGGTCTCACCGCCATGAATAATGTTGCTCGTCTCATACAGAATCAAGCCACCCATCAGCAGCACAAACATCGATGACACTGCCAGTGACAGACCAGGCATCTCAAAGAATACCGCACCTAGCCCCGCAAAGAAGGCCACCAGAATACCCACCATCAGGAAACCGCCCATAAAGCTAAAATCCTTGCGGGTAGTCAGCGCATACCCAGATAAACCGAGGAAGATAACACCTGTAGCACCCATGGCTGTCATTACAACTTGAGCACCATTAGGCATGGCCAGATAGGCATTGAGAATGGGGCCTAGCGTGTAGCCCATAAAGCCGGTCAACGCAAACACACAAGCCAGCCCCCATGTACTGTCACGGAACTTTGTGGTGAGAAACAATAGGCCAAAATAACCACCAAGCGTGAGCAGCAACCCTGGATGAGGCAGCTTCAATGCCATGGAAGCTCCGGCAGTCAGAGCACTAAACAAGAGCGTCATGGACAGCAGCTTATAGGTATTGCTGACTACTTTATTGGTAGCCAAAACCCCCGTTTGTGCCTGGGAAGTCACCGCAGCTCTCATTGGTGTATTCATGATGAGTTACCTTTCGTTAATTTAATAAGTAGTTCTGGATCATTTCGCAACTGATGGCTTGTTTTATAGGCCACATGCACGACCCCTATCACGCTGGCGCGTCAGTCGACGTCCAACAGTGCGACCGGCCCGGTCAGTTGCACGGTCAATAGCAACATACAGATCAGCTTCAGTATCTTCGATCACCACATTAGGCAATCCCGCCAGCACCACTTGCAGCTGACAGCGTTTATCTGCTCCACCACGAGAACCATTGATATCAGACAGTCGCATTACAACCCGTTGAATATGGTCGCTACAGCACGTCAGACCAAAACGCATACGCCGTTCAGCGTGACTGCGCAGAGCATTGGTTAGGGAAAAATTGCGTGTTTGAATATCAATCTGCATAGGTTTCTCCTCTATTTAACTTCCACTATGTTCTTGGCAGATATACTAGGCAGCTGTAATAGACAATAAAAGACGAATATACTTACCACTTCATTCGTATTTTACGAAGCATTGTGACGCTATGATTAACTACAAGCATTTGCATTACTTCTTGGCCGTGGCCAGGGAGGGGGGCATCGCCAGGGCTAGCGAGCGACTGCATTTAACGCCACAAACTATCAGTGGGCAGTTAAGCCTGCTGGAAGAGTATCTTGGGGTGAGTCTATTTTCACGCGTCGGGCGCAATCTGGAGCTTACGGATACCGGGCGCATGGTATTGAGCTATGCCGATGAGATTTTTTCATTGGGTGGCGAGTTGGAAGAGGTGATACGCCAGCTGCCAGATGGCCGCCCACAGCTATTCAGAGTAGGCGTGGTTGATGTGGTGCCTAAATCAATCGCTCACCGTATTCTTCAACCCGCACTGATGATGCCAGAGTCAATACGTATGACCTGCCGTGAAGCAAGCCTTGATACATTGCTGGCAGAACTGACTGTGCACCGCCTTGACCTGGTGCTAGCAGATCGCCCCATCCCTCCCACGGTAAGCACACGGGGTTTCAGCCACAAGCTTGGCGAGTGCGCAGTCAGTTTCTTTGCAACAAAAGAGCTGGCAAAGAAGCTAAATGGCGAGTTCCCCAGCTGCCTGAATGGTGCCCCAATACTGTTGCCCAGCAGTGGCAACCAACTACGTTCCGGCATTGACAAGTGGTTGGATCAGCACCGCATCCACCCGCAGATGGTTGCCGAATTTGATGACAGCGCACTGATGAAAGCCTTCGGGCAGGAAGGCGCTGGGGTCTTTATCGCACCTGCTGCTATCGAGGCAGAGGTGGAATGGCAGTATCAGGTAGCAGCAATTGGCCAGGTTGACGAGGTAAAAGAGCATTTCTATGCCATATCGGTCGAGCGCCGAGTTTTGCACCCTGTCGTAGCCACCGTGTTAGAGACAGCCCGTGAGACACTATTTATCGATAAATAGCGGGGCTAGATGCTGCCAATAGCTAATCTTACTTCTGTTCACTCTCCTGCGGCATAGGAGGCACCAGCAGCTGCGGATCTACCCGCTTGGTAAAGAGATTCATGCGCCAGTCTAAATGGGCGCCTGTCACACGTCCTGTTGCACCTATCTCAGCAATCACGTCACCCTGTTTGATCACCTGCCCCTCTTTAACCAGAATACGACTCAGATGAAGAAATGATGATGAAAGGCCATGACCATGGTCCAGGATCAAAGTCCCTCCCGAGAAGAACATGTCTGAATAGGCTAACGTCACAATGCCAGCTGCCGGAGCCTTTACCGAGGTACCCGTAGGTTTTGCAATATCAACACCAAAATGGGGGCGTCTTGGCTGGCCATTCAGGATACGCTGACTGCCGTAGACACCAGAGATTGGACCTATCACCGGCCAGATAAAGCCCTCTAGAAAATCGGTGCGCGGATCATCCAGCTTACGGGCCTTTCGAGAGAGTGCCGCCTCTTTGCGGATACGTTCCAGATCCTCTTTTGTACGAGGCGTAACTTTACGTTTTGGCAACCCATCGATACGCTGTATTTTATATTCACGCTTGGCAACCTTAAGCACCCGCTGCGACATTTGTCCATCTGGATACTCCACCTGGACCAACGACTCAGCCGGGGCATCACGCCCAAACCCCACCAGAAAAACCCCAGCCTCAGAAACCCGCACTGGCTTTCCATCCACCTTCACAGTTGCACCAGGCAACGTCTTACCCTGCACCAATCCGCCCTGGCTGAAGGTGCCGACAAATACCAGCTCAGACTTCACTTCTGCCCATAGCAGGCCCGGTAAAAGCAGGATGGCAATACACAGTTGAAATATACGCTTCATAATCTATCGCTGGTGGTTTCTCATTCCAATAAAATGGGTGTCAGTATCCACTACAACCCCTCTTATTTCTACTTTAACAGCTCAATGACATAAGATATCACCTTATTAAATTTAGCATGGGGACTCTGTTTGCCAAGCGACTCCATCCATTTTTTCCATCCAGAACTGGCCAATTGTTCAGTTAAATTCGGAAGAAAATGCCGTTAACATTCACATTTAACATATCCATGCTAAGCTAAGTTTGTACGCATATTGAAGGGGGCAGTATGCGAGCAGCAGGATCAATAGAAGACAACACAAACAAGCAGAACGGTCGGGGATAAATAATGGCCCAATCACGCTTATTAATAGCTGATGATGATGAAATCATTCTGGCAATATTTGGTAAAGGATTGCGCAATGCTGGATATGATGTAGAAGAAGCCAAATCAGGTGAAGAAGCACTTAAAATCGTGGCCGAGAAAAAAATTGACCTGGCAATTCTGGACGTGAACATGCCGGGCCTATCCGGTATCGAAACAGCACACATGATGAAAGATCATAAGGTGCCTGTCATTTTTCTTTCAGCACATGATGGAAGCGAGATAGTGGAAGCCGCAGCGGCTGAAGGTGCATTAGGTTATATCATTAAGCCTATTGATGTTGTGAAAATGGTTCCGACCATTGAAACCGCATTGGAGCGGGCAGATGAGCTAAGGATATCCAAGGAAGCTGAAAGCCGATTAAGTAACGCTTTGGATACAGGACAGGTAGTCAATATTGTGGTTGGCATGCTCATGGAGCGCTACCGTGTTAACCAAGATCAGGCCTTTGAGGTACTGCGCAAAAAGGCACGCTCTGAACGGCGCAAAGTGCGCGATGTAGCTGTGGATATAATTAACGCATGGGAGTTACTGAACCAGCTCGCCCCAGACCACTCTTCAACAGGCAAAACCAAGCACTAATCTTCCTGGTTTTTGCCTGCTTAGCCCCTCTATTAACGGCATTACTGATTCTATGCCAGCAGTGGGCGCTCTAGACGAATAACAGGATATCAATAGAACATCGTTATGAGTGCTGAAATAGACAACACCAGGATCCCTTTTCATCACCGAATTAGCTTTAGACTAATGGCAGGGGTATTAACAATCTTGGTAGCTTCCGTACTAATTTGCGCACTTTCCAGCTTCCATACCGCAAAAAAAGCCTTCAATGATATTGTGCGGCATGACCTGGATACGGCATTGCAGCTTAGTGAAAATATGCTAGCTACACTTACGGAAGATTCGGTCATATGGACAGATTACCTGGCAAACGGAGAACCTGAAATTGCGCAGCACCTTTCAGCAAACAACGACCAGGCACTAGCCGCTTTTTTTGATCGCCACCCTATGGATGCATTGCCACGCATAGTGCTCATTCTGGATCGAAATGGAAAAGTGGTTTTTCGTAATCATTCACAGAAGCTGAAGGATGATTTTATGGATCATCCTGGCATCATAAACACAGTTCTGACGGAAGACAGGGTAGGCCCCGTTATCACAACTAAATTTAACCATTTCATCCTATGGAATGCGGCTCCGCTATTTTATAAAAATGAGGTTGTTGGCGCAGTTATGGCGGGTAACTTAATTGATAGCCAATTCATTCAAAAGATAAAAGATGGCACCAGTATCGACTTGACTATTGTCCACAACCAAAAAGTCATGGCATCGACATTGGTAGGCCAAAACAACACGACCATCACTGATCTTCCCATCCCCTCACATGAGCACCAAAGGTTATTGGCTAAACCCAAGCAGGTGATGGAATCCCAATTCCTAGGCCGTTGGCATTTTGTCACAACTAAACCGCTAAAACTCACAGACAGTAAATTCCGTGGATCTATTCTTCTATCAAAACCACGCGCAGAACTTGACACTATTAAGCACGCAATTTTTCAGGAAACACTCGCCCTGATCAGCCTCGCACTACTACTGGCGGTCATGGCTGAACTTTGGATTTCACGCTGGCTGTCACGCTCCATTAATTCGCTGGTTGAAAAAGCCACATTAGTTGCTGACGGAAAATATGATCACTTCTTAAAGCCAGAGAGCAATACCAGAGGTATCTCACGACAGGATGACGCATCCAGCTTTGCCAAAAACAGAGATGAAATCTGGGTGCTAATGAACTGCCTCAAGACCCTGGTTCAAAGAATACAGCAACGGGAAAAAGAGCTGCTGCAGGCACATCATGAGCTTGAAAGAACAGTCGAGGAGCGTACGCATGCACTTCACACAACTGAAAACCGACTGAATACAATCTACAATTCAAATCCAGATGGCATCAGCGCTATAGACTCCAATGGCACCATTCTTGATGTGAATCCTGCTGGCCTTGCTATGCTCGAAGCAGACACGCTAAACGAGGCTAAGGGCCGTTGCATCTATGACCTTATTGAGAGCACACAAAGAGATCAGTTCATCAAAATAAACAGCCTTATTTTTGCAGGTGATTCAGCTTCATTAGAATTTCAGATTCAAACCCTTAAAGGCAATCACATATGGATAGAATCCAGCTCTGTACCGCTGTTTGATGCGCACGGCGATATCACTGAGAACCTATCCATCACCCGCAACATCACCAAACGCAAAAAAACTGGAGAGGAGCTGAGGAAACTATTTACTGCCGTTGAGCAAGGCCCGGCCAACATTATCATTACAGATAAGAACGGTGATATTGAATATGTTAATCCAGAATTTGAGCGGGCAACCGGGCACTCCAAGCAGAGCGTTATTGGCAAAAACCCAAGGCTTCTAAAGTCTGGAAAAATGCCACCAGAGACGTATACCCATCTTTGGGAAACCATCACAAAAGGTAAAGTCTGGAGAGGTGAGCTACAGAACAAAAAGAAGAACGGAGAGCTGTATTGGGTAGTCGCATCAATCTGTCCTGTTAAGAATGATGAAGATGAAATCACTCACTTCATTGCTGTAAACAAGGACATCACCCTGCTCAAATTACGCGAGGATGAATTGCGTGCAGCCAAGGAGGCTGCCGATGCTGCTAACCAGACCAAGAGTGACTTTCTGGCTAACATAAGCCATGAGATTCGCACCCCCATGAATGCAATCATAGGCCTGGGACATCTACTCAAAAAAACGCAGCTTACCACTGAGCAACGAGACTACCTTCTGTTACTTCAATCCGCCTCTCGTAAACAGTCAAGCCTTCTCAATGATCTTCTCGACTTCTCAAACATTGAGACAAAACAACTAACGCTGCAATCATCTGATTTTTACGTGGGATATGTGCTGGAAGATATCACTAACCTGGCAAATTTTTTGGCGAAGGAAAAAGAGATCGAGTTTAAACTCTCTATTTCTGATGACATACCCACTGTGCTGGTGGGTGATTCTCTGCGGTTGAGTCAAGTACTCAATAACTTGGTCAGCAATGCGATGGAATTTACCAAACAGGGAGAGATAACCATATCAGCCAAGGTCCTAAAACGAGACAAGGATAAGGTCCAACTCCAATTTGCTGTAAAGGACACAGGCATAGGAATAGCATCCGAGCAGCAGCAAAAATTATTTCAACCCTTTACCCAGGCAGACGGCTCCCTCACCCGACAGCATGGCGGCACCGGGCTGGGACTAACCATCAGCCGTAAGCTGGTGGAGATGATGAGTGGTGAAATATGGCTAGAGAGCAAGCCGGGGAAAGGCAGCACCTTCACCTTTACGGCGGAGTTTGGTTTAGGGGCTGATCTCTGTAAAGCAGATTTTCAAATATCCAAAGCCCAAACCAGCCCCCCCCCGCCACAGCTGGAAGGCATCCAGGTGCTGCTGGTGGAAGATGACGAACTTAATCAGGTCGTAGCCCAAAAACTGCTTGAGCTCTATGGCATACACGTCACTCTTGCAAAAAATGGATTGGAGGCCGTGGAGGCAGTAAACCATCAATCCTTCGACCTTGTGCTGATGGATATCCAGATGCCAAAGCTGGATGGCTATCAGGCCACGGCAGCCATTCGCAAAGATACACAATTCAAGGATCTACCCATTGTTGCCATGACCGCCCATGCCATGGCAAATGAACGGGAAAAGTGCCTGGCCGCAGGCATGGATGATCACCTCTCCAAGCCTTTTAAAGTTGCGCAATTAAAGCAGCTGCTCACCAAATGGATTTCATCCAAAAGACTGAGCACACCAAATGCCGTAGAGGCTACAGAAAGGGATCTGCAAGAAAGCTCTGAAACTGAGATTAGAGACAATCTGGAAAGACTGGTGGCATACATGGGAGAGGAATCTGCCCTGACCCCACTGGACACAGTGCTAAATCTCCTACCCGGAAGGCTGGAAAAACTGACGACTGCTCTGACAACCAGCGACTGGGAAACGACAAAGAGACAGGCTCACAGCCTAAAAGGCTCCCTAAATGTATATGGCTCCAAACGGCTTGCCAAGCTACTTGCTCAGATTGAGAAAAAGGATGACCTACACCTTGAAGCAGCAAATCTTGCCCAAGAGCTGGAAACCGAGTTGTCCCTGGCATTGAGGTTAGTTCAGGAGGTACGGGATAAAATAGCCACATCTCACCCTGAAGCAGACGAGGTGAACTAACTAAAACCCAATGAAATTCAATATACTTACCGCCAGTAGCCAACAACTCTGCAACTGAGCTTCTCATCGCACATTAGCCGATGCATTGAGAGGCACAGATAACCCCTCATATATCCAATCTGGTTACCCGAAGCAATTTCCTAATAATCCTAAAGTTTGCTACCCATCACCCGCTACAGTTCCTAGCGAAAGACTATTTTAAGCCTCAGTGAGGCCATTGATCCATTCAGTAGCACTGCCCATCTCCCCGCAGTGCTATTTTCATCGGCACACTTCCACCCTTGTGCCACCGTAGATAGCTACATCCACGGCCTTTTCCCCGCCATGTTTTACTCGTTCGATATGGGTAGCGCATTTTTATCTGATTTTAAATTTTCCGCTGGAAAAAACCGGTGGAATTCACCATCAAAAGATTTGAGGCTAGGGAGAGAGTACAATGCTTTTAAAACAGAAACTGATGGGCGGTGCCGCACTATTAGCTGCAATTCCAGTTATCATCGCCAGCATAGCCATCCAGACTGTTGCAACCGATGAGAGCCATGAAGCACTTCAAGAGGCAGAGAAGGCTCGCCTGGTTGGGATAAGGGATGCCACTAAGCAAAGCATTGAAGATTATTTAGGCACCATCCGTAATCAAACACTTACCTTCTCAAACAACCTTATGGTGGTTGAAGCGATGTCCTCTTTCAAGGATAGCTTCCGCCTCTATCGGCAACAGGCCCAAGCTGATACCACAGCACTACGCAGCCAGCTGGGCAGCTACTACAGCGGGGATTTCAGCAGCGAATACCAGCAGCGCAATTCAGGCTCCACCATTAACGAATCCCAGTGGCTGAGCCAACTGGATGATGACTCAGTAGCACTTCAGCACCGTTTTATAAAGGCCAACCCCAACCCTCTGGGTGAGAAGGATAAACTGGATGATCCTGGTAGCATCTCAATCTACGGCAGACAACACGCCTACTTTCATCCGGTGTTCCGTGAGTATCTGCAGAAATTTGAGTACTACGATATTTTCCTGGTTGACTCAGAGAGCGGCGACATCGTCTATTCAGTGTTCAAAGAGCTGGACTATACCACCTCACTGAAAGATGGCCCCTTCGCCAATACTGGTATTGGCGAAGTATTCAACAAAGCCAACCAGGCCAACTCCCCTGACTTTGTGGCACTTTCTGATTTTGCTGCCTACCCACCCTCCTACCAGGATCCAGCAGCCTTCATCGCCTCTCCTATCTTTGAGGATGGAAAAAAGATTGGCATATTGATCTTCCAGATGCCCATTGATCGTATCAACGCTCTCATGACCCACCACGGTCATTGGAAGGATGCAGGACTTGGGGCTTCCGGCGAAACCTACCTGGTAGGGTCAGATCACACCTTACGCAGCATGAGTCGCTTCCTTGTTGAAGACAAGGAGGGCTACATCAAAGCACTTAGCGATGCTGGTGTTGCAAAGAGCACTCTGGAGCTAATACGCACCAAAGAGACCAGCATCAGTTTGCAGCCCGTTGACTCCGCTGGCAGCAAAGCTGCCCTGGCAGGCACAACTGGTTTTGATATCGCCCCTGACTACCGCAATGTACCGGTACTCTCCGCTTATGCGCCGATTGAGGTCGAGGGACTGCACTGGGCCATTATGAGCGAAATTGATGAAGCAGAGGCCTTTGCCGCAGCAGATACGCTCGCAGAGCATATTTTTATCATGTCAGTAGTTGTTGGCGTGGTACTGGTCATTGTTGGCCTCGGCGCTGGCCTTTGGTTCGCAGGCACCATTACAAAACCCATCTCACTGCTGAGCAAAACCATTAGCGAGATCGAAGACAATTCCGATTTAACCCAGAGCATAGATATCCACTCCAAAGATGAACTTGGTCAGGCAGCCAAAGCTATCAATGCCATGCTGGAGAAGTTTCGTTCCAGTCTGCAACAGGTATCCAGTGGCACTTGCCAGTTAGCCACAGCAGCAGAAGAGACCTCCGTTGTAACCCAACAGACTACCGAAGCTGTACAGGCTCAATTAGCAGAAACTACTCAGGTAGCCACAGCTATGAATGAGATGAGCGCCACAGTACAGGAAGTGGCTTCCAATACAGCTGCCAGCTCCAACTCATCCAGAGAGGCCAATGAAGAGGCCAGGAAAGGCCAGCAAGTAGTAGGACAGGCAATCACACAGATAGAAGAGCTAGCCAAGCAGATCGAAAGTGCTGCAGCTGTTATCCAGGAGGTACAGCAGGACAGCGAGAACATCAGTGCTGTATTGGATGTTATCGGAGGCATCGCAGAGCAGACCAACCTGCTGGCGCTCAACGCCGCCATCGAGGCTGCCAGAGCAGGTGAGCAGGGACGCGGCTTTGCCGTCGTTGCCGATGAAGTACGCACCCTGGCAAGCCGCACCCAGCAATCCACCGAAGAGATCAATCAGATGATCGATAAGCTTCAATCCGGCTCTCAAAAGGCCGTGAACGTTATGGAGCAGAGCCAGCAGCAGGCCAACTCTGCTGTTGAGCATGCCAGCAACGCCGGTGACTCGCTCACCAGCATTGCCGGAGTTGTAGAAAACATCAGTGACATGAGCACCCAAATTGCCAGTGCAGCAGAGGAACAGAGCGCAGTGGCCGAAGAGATCAACCGCAATATCGTAAGTATCAGTGACATGGCAGAACAGACAGCTGCCGGCACTGAAAACACAGCCGCCGCAAGCCAGGAATTGGCTCAGCTGTCTGCACAACTTCAAAACCTGGTTGGACAGTTCCGGGTGTAAGGGGCATTCAAATGAACATTTTCAGAAGTACAAAACTGAGTACGCGTTTTCTTCTACTGGCCGTCTTACTGGCAGTTGTCGTTATTATTGAAAGCGGCGTAGTAGTAGTAAAGAGCATGGGGATTTCCAGTCAATCTACCCAGCTGGCTGAAAATAGAATCCCCATTCTTAACAAGGCTCATAAACTCAAGCTATCGGTAGTACAGGTACAGCAGTGGCTAACCGATATCAGCGCCACACGGGGGCGTGATGGCCTCAACGATGGTTTTGATGAAGCAGAGAACAATGCCAAGCAGTTCAGGCTACTGGTAGATGAACTCATTGCACTTGATGGCAAGCAGGCAGAACAGTATCAAGCGATGCTCCCAGTATTCAACGCTTATTATGATACTGGAAAACAGATGGCTCAGGCCTATATTGACGAAGGCCCAGCTGGCGGTAATCAAATGATGGCTCAGTTTGATACAGTTGCCGCGCAGATGTCAGAAAAGGTAGATAGCTTCCTCACAGCGGTTGAAGAACAGACAGCAGCTGTACTCTCAGCACAACAGGCACTGGCAACATCGGCCAGGAACTCTATCACTATTGGCTCACTGGTCATCCTATTGGGCGTCGGTTTCGTTTACTTCATTATGTCACGGGCGCTGAGTTACCTACCCAGGGTGGTAACCGAGCTGCAGCAGATTGCCGACGGCGATCTAACCTCCTCTATCGACATAAGTCGCAAGGATGAATTCGGTGATCTGATGCGTGGACTTCAAGCCATGCAACAGCAGTTACAGAAGGTGGTCTCTCTTATTACCGGTACAACAAGCCATCTTTCTGAAGCAGCAGAAGAGATGTCCACTGTCACCAAACAGAGCAGCGACAATATCCAACAGCAGCAGGCAGAAACCTGTCAGGTTGCTACCGCCATGAATGAGATGACCGTTACGGTACAGGATGTAGCCAAGAGCATTGCTGACACCGCTCATGCCGCTGATGAAGCAAATAATGAAACGACAAAAGGCCGCCAAGTGGTGGAAGCATCAATAGAACAGATAAACCAGCTTGCCCTGCAGATTGAGACTGCTTCAAATGTCATAAATCAGGTAGAGCAGGACAGTGACCATATCAGCACCGTCCTGGATGTCATTGTGAGCATTGCAGAGCAGACCAATCTGCTGGCCTTGAATGCAGCCATTGAGGCCGCCCGTGCCGGTGAGCAGGGCCGAGGTTTCGCCGTGGTGGCAGATGAGGTACGAACACTGGCCAGCCGGACCCAGGAGTCAACCAAAGAGATTAACCACATGATTGAGAAGCTCCAATCCGGCTCTCGGGAGGCTGTTCAGGTGATCAGTAAAAGCCAGGAACAGACCCAATCTGCCGTCCAACAAGCTGCTCAGGCGAGTACCTCACTGGCAACCATTGCTAGCACCGTGGTGCATATAAATGACATGAGCACTCAGATCGCCAATGCTGCTGAGGAGCAGAGTGCCGTATCGGAAGAGATCAACCGCAATATTGTACGAGTCAACGACATGTCAACTGAGGCCTCAGAGTGCGCGGGCAAAACAGCCCAGGCAAGCCAAGAGCTGGCGACAATGGCTGCAGAGCTACAAAATCTGGTGAGGCAGTTCAAGATTTAACCCAATGCTTACTCAAGTACTAGAGGGAAAGGAGTAGATCATGGACTTTGATTTTGATAAATGGGCTAACCTGGCTAAACAGGATCCACATGCTTTTGAGGCACGCAGGAAAGAGATGATAGACGAGATTATCAAAGGGTTCCCCTCTGATAGCAGGCATTTATCGGAAGGCCTGCAGTTCCGTATCGATATGGAACGGCGTAGATCTAAAAATCCAATGGAATCCTGTATTCGGATATCCAACATGATGAAAGAGCAGTTTTATACTGACTTCTACCCTACCGTTGGAAGCCAAGGCGCTAATTGCCCATTCGATACCACAGATCATGAACAGAAAAAGGGAGCAGTCATCCCTTTTAAAAAACCAGCAGATCGGTAGGGATGGATAGGATGACGCTTAAATCAAAGCTGATGAGCTACCATCACCTACTGCAAAGCCAGCTTAAAGAGTCAGGCCTGCTTGAAAATTCAGATCAAGCCTCACCAGAACAGTTGGAAAAGTTCCTGAGCTCCATAGACCAAGCCTATCAAGATGCAGATGCGGTCAGAGGCACCCTTGAACAATCACTCATCACCTCTTCAGAGGAGATGCAGAGGCTCTATCTACAGCAGAAGTCTTCCTACGAAGGTCGACTGCACGCCATTATCAAATCCCTGCCCGACCCGCTATTTCTGTTCGATGAGGATGGACGCTATCTCGAAATACTCTCCAGCCATGAAGATCAGCTCCGTGGAGACGCAGAAGAATTAAAGGATCGATTACTGCATGACATCATGCCAGCAGAAAAGGCTGACCTCTTTCTTAAAGCCATTCATGAGACACTAGAGAGCGGTCAGACGACACTGATTGAATATGACCTTAAGGTACCGGCTGGCCAATACCACTTTGAAGGGCGGGTAATGGATGCCAACTTTCAGGTAAACAATCGACGCGCAGTGGTTTTTCTGGCTGTGGATATTACCCAAACCAAGAAAACTGAAGAGCATATCCGCAGGCTTGCCTACCATGATGACATAACCGGCCTCTCCAATCGGGTCAATTGTCATCAACAGATTGACCTTGTAATAAAGACTGCACACCGCAGTAAGCAGAAGTTTGCCCTTCTATTCTTGGATCTTGACGGTTTCAAGGATATCAACGACAGCTTAGGCCATAAAGCAGGCGATAAACTGCTGAAAATCATCGGCACACGTCTACAGGAGGTTTTGCGCGAAACAGACTTTATCGCCCGTCAGGGTGGTGATGAATTCTGCATTCTTATAGAAAATATCAGCGAGGGTTATCTTGTAGCTCAGGTTGCTGAAAAGTGCCTGACAGCCATCGCCCAACCCGTAATGATTGCAGAGCGTGAACTACGACCCCGGGCCAGCATCGGCATTACGCTCTTTCCTGAAGATGGTCAGAGTCGAGAGCAGCTGTTACAGGCTGCCGATAGTGCTATGTATGCCGCCAAGCATGCTGGCAAGCACAGATACGCTTTTTACACACCAGAGCTTACAGCTAAGGCAGAAGAGAGACTCTCCCTTGAACATGACCTGCGCCGTTCTCTTGGAACAGATGAATTTGAGCTCCACTACCAACCCCAGATAGATCTGAACAGTGGAAAGATGGTAGCTGTTGAAGCACTCATCCGTTGGCATCACCCGGAGCGAGGGCTTATCCCACCAGATCAGTTCATAGATGTCGCCGAACGGATTGGACTCATCTCCAAGCTTGGGGAGTGGGTTTTACTCACCGCATGCAAACAGGCAATAACATGGCGGCAACTTGGCATCCAAAATCTGCGCATGGCCGTTAATATCTCTGGAACACAGTTCCAGGATGAAAAGTTTATAGGCATCGTTCAAAACACATTAAATGCAACAGGGCTTGAACCAGAAGCCCTGGAGCTGGAAATCACTGAAGGTGTAATGCAGGCAACCAACCAAAGTATAACGACTTTCAAACAACTAAAAAAAATGGGTGTAAATATTGCCATCGACGACTTTGGGACCGGCTATTCGTGCCTTGCTTCATTAAAGCAGTTACCCATTGATTGCCTAAAAGTGGACCGCACCTTTCTCCAGGGGCTATTAGAAAATCCAGATGATTCCGTAATCATTGCAACCATTTTGGGAATGGGTCACGCATTGGAGCTTTCAGTAGTTGCAGAGGGCGTAGAAACCGCAGAACAAGTTAAGTATCTACATGGAATTGGATGTGATCTGGTGCAGGGGTATTACTTCAGCAAACCTGTTACCAGCGATCAAATCCCTAAATTGGCAACAAAGCATTTCATACAAAAAAGTGACATACATGGAAGAGTTGCATGAGTAGCCATGCCACCTCTCTTAAAGATCAGATCCTACAGCATGATCTACTTCCAGCTGTGCCTGCGGAAGTCTCTTCCCTGCTGCAGGCCATGACCAATAAAAATATTGATAATAATAAGCTAAAAACAGTCATCACAAACTTTCCCAGCATCGCAGCCCGTCTCTT
>Ga0316187_10000492_pt1 | contig 30885 bp, 26 predicted proteins | sample CroRivburrow1_MG_FD_204927 | JGI IMG/M metagenome (GOLD analysis project Ga0316187, IMG submission 204927) | Coastal sediment microbial communities from Maine, United States - Cross River worm burrow 1 | ecosystem: Environmental > Aquatic > Marine > Coastal > Sediment | place: USA: Maine... | reverse complement strand
AGGCGATTAAGAGCCCCCGGTCGGATTCGAACCAACGACCTGATGATTACAAATCAACTGCTCTGACCAACTGAGCTACGGAGGCATTAATTTATTTATACAATCCGATTTTGAAATAAACCGATCGCAAAAGTAATCCCTATAATATTATTTAGGAACTACCTGGAGCATTAAATTTTAAATTTTATTCAACATTTTCAACTCATCTTTTAATTCTTTGAGTTGATCAGTGGCTTTGTCAATCTTTTCATTAAATTCTTCCCTGAATTTATCAGCTGTTTTTGATTGGGCAAAAAACTCCAGGTTGTTTTTCCAGAGAGAGATATCATTTTCAATTTTACTAATCATTCTCCTCAATTCACTTTCTTTTCTATGAATTCTTCTATCAGCGTTTGGACTAGATTTCAATTTATTTATCTCAGCAGCAAAACGTATTTCACTTTTTTCATTATCACTTAAATCCAAAACATTTAAGAACTGCTCCGTCACATAATTGAATTTCTTTTGAATCTTTTTAATTGCATTTCTTGGAACAAATCCAATACTTTCATATTTGGCCTGTAACTCTTTAAACCGGTCTAGCTCCATTTCTTTATTGGAAACCATTTTTTCAATATTAGCACAAATCCGTTCCTTTTCAATAAGGTTTTTCTTATACTCTCCTTCAATATCCTTAGAATGCTCTCTCCTGCGATTAAAAAAGGTATCGCACGCTTGTTTGAATCTTTTATAAATCTCGTTTCTAACTTTTTCAGGAACCGGGCCTGTATTTTTCCACTCTTGCTGTAACCCCTTTAAAGCCTCTGCTGTTTTTTCCCAATCGTCGCTATCCTTTATGGCATCCGCTCTTGCAACAAGCTCTTCCTTTAGTTTTAAATTGTCATCCCTCTGGCCCTCAAGTTTCTTGAAGAATTTGTTTTTGCTATTAAAAAAAGATTTAAAGCCAGACCAGAAATGTTTATTCACTTCTTTTGCATGCTCTCTTGGAAGACCTCCTATTAATTCCCATTTCCTTTGTAGATCTATAACTTCCTTGGTTTTTTCATTCCAATCTGAAATTTTATCAGAAGTATAGTTTCCATACTGAGAAACGGTTTCAGCTAATTTTTCTTTTTCCTCAAGGTTTTCATGCAATTCTTTTTTAAGAACATTAACATAATCTTTTCGGCGGCTATAAACTGTATCTGAGGCAGATTTAAATCTTTGCCATACAGCCTCCTGCATTTCTTTAGGAACAGGACCTATATGCTTAAACTCTTCATGTAATTCATTTAGTTCTTTTACTGCATCTCGTATAACTTCTCGATCTACAAGCTGTTCGGCTTTCTCACAGATTTCTAGTTTTAATTCCAGGTTTTTCTTTCTGTCAAGTTCTTTAAGCTCAAAATATATGCTTCGATTGTCATAAAACCGGTCAATTAATATATTGAATGTTGCCCACAATGACTTAGTGTTTTGTCCAGGTACAGGCCCAATAGATCTCCACTCTTGCTGTATATGTTTGAGGGCACCAATACTAGTATTTGTCTCTTCGCCATCTACGATTGCCCTGAGCTTTTCCAGAACCTCCTGTTTCCTTTCAAGATTACCTCCCTTTTGCTTTTCAAGGTCAGAATAAAATTCGTTTCTTCGGGCCTTATATTTTTCATAAATTGATGAAAACCTATTGTCTAATGCATCACCAACATATTGAAAATCAATTTCAGCCCCTCCTTCTAATTTAAATTTATCAAGTGCAATTTTCCGCTCCCCTGAAACATATCTTTCATAATAGGGTTTTAGTTCCCTATACTTTCTTTCGATATATTTTAAACTGGTTTGCTGAAGTAAGGCTTCGAATTCATTAACCAATTCATCCTTAGCCATAGTACTGAAATCCTTCTCCTCTTCCTCAACAATAACTTTTTCTTCCGCTTGCTTCTCAACTACTTCCTCTGGTTTTTCTTTTTCTATAGAATTTGATTCTTCCTTTATAGAATCCGGATTCCCTTCAGTTGGGGTATCTTTTACTACTGGACTATCTTCAGCATTACTTTCTTTATCTACTATGGAAGAAATCGTGTTCGAAGACAAGGATTTCGATTGTTCCTCTTCATTGATAATGCTTTTTTCAGGTTTGGGAAGATCATCCAATTCATTGATCTCTTTTGCTGGCATTTCAGTAACCAGAGGTATATTTTTCTCTTCAGAAGTATTTTCTACTATTTCTTTTTCAGTAGGAATATTTTCATCCTTGGTTTTAACCTGATCGGTAATCACCTCTGCTGCAGCTTCATCCGATACTTTGGATTCTGTATCATCAACCTTTTCAATATGGTTGACTTTATCTGGTTTTATTTCTAAGGCAGGATCTTCGGATTCCTTTTCAATTACAGCTTGAATGCTGTCATCAGGAGGAGTAATACCAGATGGTTTCTCTTGAGGAGAGTCCTCTGGTTCTTTTTCGGATGAATCAGTTTTAAAATCACTTTCTTCATTCTTTTCTGTAACAGATTCTTGATCTGCAGCTAAAGAACTTTCCTTTTCAGTCAACGTTTCTTCTTTCTTTTTTTCAGAAACTTTACTCGACTCCTTCTCCACATTACTCTCCTCAGGAAGTTCCATTTCCTTTTCAATGTCGGTCATACTTTCAAATAATATTATACAAATTTGGCAATAATTCAGGAATATAACAATTACTCAATTCATCCTGGGATCAACCGGAAAATTGGCAATAATTTTAAACTTACCTCCCATACCATTTAGAATCTCTTTCCACAAAAGCTTAGAATTAATGTCAAATACCTGATTAACAGATGCATCATCTGCGATGATCCAGGACTTGCTCTTCAATTCTTCCTCAAGTTGTCCAGGTGCCCAACCTGAATAACCCAGGAAAAATTTAAAATCTTTTTTATAAATACTACCACTATTTATCAGGGCTATCAATTGTTCATAATTCCCACCCCAATAAATTCCATCTTTAATAGGCATACTTCCTTCCAACAAATTTTCCGCTCGATGAATAAAATGTAAAGTGTCTTGTTGTACAGGACCTCCAACATATAATGGAGCATCAAAATCATGTACATCTTCAACAGCCTCATCGAACTTGAGAATAGAGGGTTTATTCAGCACAAACCCTACCGATCCTTCCTCATTATGTTCGCAAAGAAGAACTACTGTCCTATCAAAATTTGGATCAGGTAAAAATGGTTCAGATATCAAAAAATCACCCTTCTGCGGGTTAACTGATTCCTGATAATCAAAAATATCCATAAATACTAGTAGTGTATTACCTTAAAACTAAATCTACAATTGCTCATTGCAATTCCATTGTAATTTAATACAACTTATTAAATTAAAAAAATAGTTGGTGCTTGCAAAGAGTGTTATATTATTTAGGAATTCCAAATAATTAATTTTAAACTTTTAATATTGTATACTTAATGACAACCGAATTAGATGAAAGGTTGGATTACAATAATAATTTTATATATAGTTTAGTCTAATACATAAAATGGAATATAAGATTGCTGATATAAGAAGAGAATTTTCAAAGAAAAAATTAAAGCCTGAATTACTTAACAAAAATCCTGTAAAGCAATTTGAAAATTGGCTAAACGAAGCCATCAATGCCGAAGTTAATGAACCTACTGCAATGTGCATGGCTACTGTACGCTCGGATGGTCAACCTACTACCAGGGTGTTGTTGTTAAAGGGAATTGAATCTAACCAGTTTATTTTTTATACCAATTATAACAGTCAGAAAAGCCGGGAACTTGAACAAAACCCTAAATGTTCACTTAATTTTTACTGGCCTGAGCTAGAACGGCAGGTTAATATACAGGGAACTATTAAAAAAACCGATAAGGCAACTTCAGATGCCTATTTTAAAACGAGGCCATATAAAAGCAGGATAGGTGCCTGGGCCAGCCCCCAAAGCCAGCCGATTCCCTCAAGGAATTTTATCAAAATTGAGTTTGCTAAATATGCTGCTAAATTTCTTGGCAAGGATGTTCCACGACCTCCTCATTGGGGTGGCTTTTCTTTAAATCCTAATATAATCGTATTCTGGCAGGGTCGTCCCAATCGATTGCATGATAGAGTGCGCTATACATTGCAGGAAAAAGATAAGTGGATCATGGAAAGACTGGCTCCATAATGAAAAAACAAATTGAGACATATCTTTCAAGATATAGCTATAAAAAATCCTTTCTTGATCAACTCCCTGTTTCTCATGATCTTGGCATAATTGTAACGATTCCAAGTTATAATGAACCAAACCTTCTTGATTCGTTAAAAGCAATCTCTTCCTGTATATTACCAAAGTCGTCTGTTGAAGTAATTGTCGTAATAAATCAGCCAGAAGATGCCAGTAGGGAGATCGATCGCAATAATACCGACAGCTATTTAAAAGCTATAAGTTGGAACAAAGAACAGCAGAACGATCAATTAAGGTTTCATATTATATATGTAAAAGATCTACCATCAAAAGATGCTGGTGTGGGATTGGCACGGAAAATTGCCATGGATGAAGCAGTTAGAAGGTTTATAAAAAATAATAATGAATCAGGTATAATTGTAGGCTTTGATGCTGATTGCACCTGTGATCCTAACTATCTAATCGAAATAGATGAGAAATTTGCTTCTAATCCTGAATTGGATGGCGTTTCTATATATTTTGAACATCCGGTAAGTTCAGAGAAAGAAGATTCACGTACTCTGGGAATCACTTCTTATGAACTTCATCTCAGGTATTTCATCCATGCGCTCAGGTTTGCCAGGTTTCCATATGCCTTTCATTGCGTTGGTTCCAGCATGGCTGTCAGGGCCTCTGCTTATGCTAAGCAGGGAGGCATGAATAAACGTAAAGCAGGCGAAGATTTTCATTTTCTTCAAAAGATAATTCAATTGGGAAATTTTGATGAGATCATTACGACCAGGGTAATCCCTTCCGCCCGAATATCCAACAGAGTACCGTTTGGAACCGGAAAAGCCATGATGGAATGGTCAGATTCCGGAAAAGACATTTTTCTCACCTACAATCCGAAGTCTTTCGAAGATCTACGATTGTTATTTTCTATAATCGGAAAACTATACACAACAACTGATATTGCCCTGAAAGATGTATACAGGTCCCTACCCGATAGCATTAAGGAATTTATACCTGGTAAGGAGTGGGTAAAAGTAATATCTGGTTTTCAGAATCAATCCAATTCAATATCAGTCTTTACTGATAAATTTTTTAATTGGATGAATGGATTAAAAACACTTCAGTTTATTCATTTTGCGCGGGACCAATATTATTCCAATGTAAGCCTGGATGTAGCTTGGGCCTGGTTATCGAGTCAAATAAATGGATTACCATCAGGATTTGAAAGTATTAGAGATGCCTTATATCAAATAAGAGAACATGATAGAACGCATCCTTACCACTATACAAAAAATACTTACTAAATTAAATCGAATAAATACTTAACCCCTAGTTTTCGATTCACAGTAAAACCCTCACCATACTTAACACCTATAGCCTGACCCCACATTTTACTGCGGCTCATCAGAAATTCCAGGAATCCTGGTTTAGAAATATAGGTCTCAGGTTCCCGGCTTTTTGGATCATAGAACTGTGATTTAAATGCCCGAATAGATTTTTCCTTAATATGCCAGAAATCTGATATGTCGACAATAAAATCGGGCTCAATATAATTACTTTGGATATAATGATACAAAGCTTTTGGGCGCCAGGGAGCAAAGGCATTTACTGTTACTACTCTTTTTATCCCGGAATAAAAACATGCTTCTTCAACAAGTTTGGCTCCTTTCCCATGATCAGGATGTCGGTCGTTTATTGCATTTCCCAGAATAATCTCTGGTTGATACTTCCGAATACAATTTGCGACCTTCAATAAGCTTTCCTTGTTTACCTCGAAAAAACCATCTGCCAGTTCAAGGTTTTCACGCACTTTTATTCCAAGTATTTTAGATGCAGCTAAAGCTTCTTTTTCGCGTAGTTCTATAGAGCCTCTGGTTCCAAGCTCTCCCTTAGTAAGATCCACAATGCCCACTTTTTTACCTTTGGCAACATGAGAAGCAATAGTGCCACTACATGATAATTCAGCATCATCGGGATGTGAAGCAAACACCAATATGTCCAGTTTCATCGTACTCAATTTATTCTAACTCTTTGTCCTATTCTTAAAATTGATTTCCTGCTAATTCCGTTTATTCTGCACATTTTATTTACAGAGACACCGTACCTGTAACTCAATCCACTAAGAGTATCTCCACTCCGAATACGATGATACCTTATTTTATTAGCTTCTTCAAGATATGCAAACGAACCATGATTAACTACATAATCCATATGCTTTAAACTATTTGATGAAAAATCAAATAGTTCCTTTGGATCAATAGCGTTTCCCGAATACCGCATTTCAAAATGAAGGTGAGGTCCAGTTGATCGACCCGTATTCCCTCCTTTTCCAATAATGTCTCCGGCCTTAACTTCCTGTGCCAATTGAACATTAAATTTAGACAGGTGACCATATAAGGTCTCGAGTCCATTTTTATGCCGAATAACAACAAAACGGCCAAAACCTCTGCGATCATATCCGACTATCCTTACAACACCATCAAACACATTATATACAGGTGCTCCAACCTTTACCCTGAAATCAACCCCATAATGCCAGACCGCTCGACGTAGTCCAAAATCGGAAGTAATATATGATATATCAAGAGGAGGATGCCAACTATTTTCTTCATTAACATCCGCTAAGATAAGTTTAACCGAATCCTGGTATAATTCACCATTGAATCCATAAGGATTTAACTTGTTAGTTTCCCAGATTTTAAAATAATCATACTTCTTTACCCAAACGCAGTCAATTTTATAAATATCGTTGACATTCAAATAGTCAGGAAGAGGTAATTTATCAGTATAAAAATTTATTTGCTCACCCTTATAAGGTTTCGGAAAATTCATGGCAAAAGGATAATCGTCCTCATCTCCTACGTCGGAATTTGCATATTTATCCTTATCATCTTCAGATTCTTCGATTAATGCAGACAGCAAAAAATCAAAATCCTCAGTTTCCGTGTTTTGTGCTATTGAATGGTGGATAGTGAGTAGCCCAAACAACAAGCAGACAATCAGATCTTTCGCAGCCACTAGGTTAATTCAAGTTCTTTCTCAGCCAGGAATTTTTCCGCTTCCAGCGCAGCCATACAACCAGATCCGGCGGCAGTTATTGCTTGCCTGAATAGTTTATCCTGAACATCGCCTGCAGCAAATACGCCCTCAACATTTGTTTTGGTTGATCCAGGTATGGTTTTAATATATCCTTGCTCGTCAATATCAAGATAATCATTAAATATTTCAGTATTAGGAGTATGTCCTATTGCCACAAAAAATCCTTGTACTGGTATTTCTCGCTTCTCCCCGGTTATCTTATCCTTTACCCGCACTGCTTCAACTTCCTTTTCACCAAGGATTTCATCAGTTAGTGTATTCCATAAAATCTCAATGTTCGGAGCATTATTTACACGCTTTTGCATAATTTTGGATGCACGCATCTCATCCCTTCGCACCATCAGGTATACTTTATTACATATCTTACTCAGATAACTTGCTTCTTCGGCGGCAGAATCTCCTCCTCCTACAACAACTACATCCTGACCTTTAAAGAAAAAACCATCACAAACGGCGCAAGCAGAGACACCTTTACCGTTAAGTCTTTCCTCTGATGGTATACCCAGCCATCTTGCGGATGCTCCTGTCGCTATTACAATACTTTTAGCAGTAAATTCTTCAGTTTCGTCAATAATAACTTTATATGGATAGGTAGAAAAATCTACAGATGTAGCTAATCCATAGCGAACATCCGTTCCAAATCTTTCTGCCTGTGCTTGAAAATCCATCATCATTTGAGGACCCTGAACTCCATCAGGATATCCCGGGAAGTTTTCAACATCCGTAGTTATGGTTAACTGGCCACCAGGCTGGCCTCCCATATAAATTACTGGTGTTAATCCTGCTCTTGCTGCATAAATAGCCGCTGTATAGCCAGCAGGCCCGGATCCTAAAACTAATACTTCAATTTCCTTATTATCCATTTTATATTTTTTTCAAATTTTATTAAAATTTCACAAATTCGGTAACATTGTCAGCTAGAATTTACTCTAATATAAAAAAAAAGACAAATAAAAAGGCCTCAAATATGAGGCCTTTTTCATATGTGTCATATTTTACTATCCCAAATATGGTTTCAAAGCTTTACTTCTTGATGTATGTCTTAATCTACGAATTGCTTTTTCTTTAATTTGACGAACCCTTTCACGTGTAAGATTGAATTTTTCACCTATCTCTTCCAGTGTCATTGAATGCTCTCCGTTTAATCCAAAATATAATGAAATAACGTCCGCTTCTCGTTGTGTAAGTGTGGATAATGCCCTTTGGACTTCTTTTCTCAATGAATCGTTGATCAATCCCTGGTCAGGTGTTGGGTCGGTGTCATTTTCTAAAACATCGAGTAAGCTGTTCTCTTCACCTTGTACAAAAGGTGCATCCATTGATACATGTCGTCCCGAAATTTTCATCGTATCGACAACCTCTGATGATGTTACATCCAGAACATCTGCCAATTCGTCAGGTGATGGCTCTCTTTCGTACTTCTGCTCAAGTTCAGAAAAAGTTTTGGAAATTTTATTTAGAGATCCTACCCTGTTAAGGGGTAATCGCACAATTCTTGATTGCTCTGCAAGTGCCTGCAATATAGATTGACGAATCCACCAAACAGCGTATGAAATAAATTTAAAGCCACGTGTCTCGTCAAATCTTTGTGCAGCTTTTATCAAACCAAGATTTCCCTCATTGATAAGGTCACCTAATGATAAACCTTGATTTTGATACTGCTTTGCTACAGAAACAACGAACCTTAAATTGGCTTTGGTTAATCTTTCAAGTGCTATTTGATCACCTTCCTTTATCCGTTTGGCAAGCTCAACCTCTTCATCGGGTGTCAAAAGATCAACTTTTCCAATTTCCTGCAAATACTTATCAAGAGACTGGCTTTCTCGATTGGTAATCTGTTTGCTGATCTTAAGTTGTCTCATTCAGGCTGCCGTATAAGTAGTTTCTTTTATAAACAGAAAAAGCTAAATAATAAGTTCCAGTATTAAATACTTATGGCAATTATACACAAAAAGAAATCAATAATTAATATGAAGACTACTTTCTAACCTCTTTTTTTTCTGGTCTTTTTAATAATGCTTTCCTGGAAAGCTTGAATTTACCTGATTTTCTATCAATATCGATCAATTTAACTGGAACTTCTTCTCCGACCTCCATAATGCCGTCCATTGATTCCACACGCTCCCATTTGATCTCAGATATATGTAATAATCCTTCCTTGCCTGGCATGAATTCAATTATGGCACCGAAAGCCAGGATAGACTTGACAATCCCATCATAAACCTCTCCTACTTCTGGTTGAGCTACAATGTTATTAACCCAGGTTACAGCACGATCCATATTTTCTTTTTCTGTAGAAAAAATACTTACTTTACCACCATCCGGGACTTCTTCAATAACAATTGTTGTTCCTGTTTCTGCCTGAATTTCCTGTACTACTTTCCCTCCAGGTCCAATTATGGCACCAATCATATCCTTATGGATCATAATTATTGAATATCTCGGAGCATTAGGTTTGAAATCAGGACGTGGCTCAGCAATAGTCTTGGCCATTTCGCCCAATATGTGTTCTCTCCCTTTTTTCGCTTGTAATAAAGCCTCAGATAATAAATCATAGGGTAAACCATCAATTTTTATATCCATCTGGCAGGCGGTTATTCCATTTGAAGTTCCGGTTACCTTGAAATCCATATCTCCAAGATGGTCTTCGTCCCCCAGAATATCAGATAAAATAGCGTATTTCCCCGATTCAGGATCTGAGATCAATCCCATTGCAATTCCTGATACTGGTGCTTTTATTTTTATTCCCGAATCCATTAAAGCAAGGGTTCCTGCACAAACAGTAGCCATAGAGGAAGATCCGTTTGATTCCAGAATATCTGATACTATCCTGATAGTATAAGGATTTTCAGATTCTCCGGGTATCACTCTTTTTAATGCCCTGAAGGCAAGATTTCCGTGTCCTATTTCCCTTCTCCCCGGTCCACGATTTGGCCTGACTTCGCCAGTAGAAAATCCAGGGAAATTATAATGCAGATAAAACTTACTGAATGCTTTAACCAGGGCACCATCAATCATTTTTTCATCCAGTTTGGTTCCCAGAGTAACTGAAGTTAAGGATTGTGTTTCTCCCCTGGTAAAAACAGCGGAGCCATGAGCTGATGGCAGATAATCTACTTCAGACCAGATATCCCTGATTTCATCAAACTTTCTTCCGTCCAACCTCTTATTCTCTTCCAACATCATGTCTCTGACGGCCTTTTTCTCAATATCATGATAATACCGGCCAACTAATTCAAGATCAACTTCGTGATCTTCAGGTAGTCCTTCGACATATTCATCAATTAATGACTTAAAAGCATCGCTTCTTTCTGATTTATCTTTAATAGTAGACTTTGCTATCTCATAGGCCTTTTGATAAAAAAGCTTATGAAGTTCCTCCTTTAAAGCTTCATCATTATTTTCATGATTGTATTCTCGTTTTTCTGTTTTCCCAACAAGGGCTTCTAACTCTTTTTGTGCCTTGCATTGGTCTTTAATGGCTTCATGAGCAAATTGAATGACTTCAATCATCTCCGCTTCACTAATCTCGTCCATTTCTCCTTCCACCATTAATATATTATCCATAGTGGCGGCAATGATCATATCAATATCAGCTTCCTCCACATCCTTAAAACTTGGATTAACTATCAGAGTACCGTTTACCCTAACAACCCTTACTTCAGAGATAGGGCCTCCGAAAGGAATATCAGATACACTTAATGCTGAGGAGGCAGCCAGCGCAGCAAGAGAATCAGGAAGGACCTGATCATCTGCTGAGATCAAAAAGATATTAACCTGTGTTTCAGCATGATAATCTTCCGGAAAAATTGGCCGTAAAGCACGATCAACCAATCGGCAGACTAGTATTTCCTGGTCTGATAACCGACCTTCTCTTTTTAGAAATCCACCTGGAATTTTACCGGCAGAAGCAAATTTTTCTTGATAATCTACAGATAAAGGTAAAAAATCAGCGCCTTCACGGCCTTCTTTGTTAGATACAACAGTAGCAAGTAACATTGTATTACCCATTCTAATAACTGCGGCGCCATTGGCCTGCCTGGCTAACTTGCCAGTTTCAATGGTTATTGTCCTGCCGTCGTTTAAAGTAATTGTTTTTTCAAAAACTTGAGGAAGCATAAAATATAATTAATTATTATAAAATTTTTATAAATCGTAATTGGTTGGTTTTAAATAAAAAAGGGGATTTATAAAATTCCCCTATTTCATTATTTTCTTAATTTCAATTCGGATAAAATATTACGATACCGCTCGATATCTCTCTTATGCAAATAGTTTAATAATCTACGTCTTTTACCCACTAATTTCAATAATCCCATCTGGGTTGAATAATCTTTTTTATTCAGTTTAAGATGCTGAGTAAGATGATTGATTCTGAATGTAAATAATGCAATTTGTGATTCAGGAGAACCAGTATCGGTTTTTGCTTTTAACCGACCATGATTCTCAAAGATATCAACTTTTTTGTCCTTTGTTAAATACATGACTAGCTAATTAATTTAAAATGAGGTGCAAATGTAGACTAAATTATCTGTTAAACAAAGCGAAGGCCTTGTGTTTTTTAATTTTGAGAGGTATTCTTTCTTTAATTTTTTCCACAATTACACTGTAAAAATCCGTATCAAATAACCTTGCATCAAGCCTTGCTTGTCTTAAAAAGAAGAAGCCAAATGGAACCAGGATAAAATTAGCAAGCCACACACCCATAAATGGAGAAACCATTTCTTCCTTAGCCCATTTTTCCCCGGTACTCATAAACACATAATACACAATAAAAAAGCCGATAGATACGATTACCGGAAATCCGAATCCTCCTCTTTTAATTATGGAACCCAAGGGTGCACCTATCAGAAACATAATCATACAGGAAAAAGCCTGAGCAAAAATCTTATATTTTTGGATTTTAAATTTTAACAGTTCAGCTCTACGAACACCTACCTTACTACTAGTAACCATTATATGGTTCTTTACAAATCTTGCGTCTGATACAGCTTTCGATAGTACACGCGATTTTTTAAATTTTCCATATAAAATGCTATCCGCCCCATAATATGCAACTGAATTCTTATTGATTTCAGCAGGAAGAAAATCATCCATTACAGTGTCTTGTCGGATATCCGTTATAATCCTTTTATTGGTATCAGAAACAATCAGAGAATCCTTAAAAACTTTACTGGTATCCACTTTGGTTAAAGGAACCTGGGCCGACTTGTTAAAGGCTGTCACCTCTTTTGAATTATCTCGTACTTTTATTTCTCTGAATTTATTTGAATCTCGCCTATCTCGTCCATAATTATTAGGATCTAATTCATCCGGCAATTCCAAATCATCAAGATGGTAATTGTACTTGGCCTTTAAATTGATAAAGGATTCATATTTAGCGTATTTAATATCTTTCACCATCGAGTCAATGTCCAGACTTAATTTTGATACCCCTTTCATCAAACGATTGCCCGCAAAAAGTTCTTCACGGGTGCGTTTTAAATCAAAAGAAGCCATACTGAAAATAAATTTACTATGCTTAAATTTATTTCTTGAATAAGAAGCTGGTCTTGCCTTGTTTTTACCTACCTTTTTATTTGACGTCATCTCCTGCTCAGAATAATGATGCCCATCAAACAACTCCATCACAAGGTAGTTGTCATTGTAAATTGTATACATTTGGCCAGAATCAGCAAGAGTGATTTCTGAATTTCCGGTTCTCTTAGTATGATTGTATATTATGATATCTTTTAATGACTTCCCATCACCAAACTTTTTGTTTACTTTGATCTGGTAACCAGGAATATTATCATAGAAAACTCCTTCCTTTATATTTAAAGCTGGAGATTTTTGCTTGATATCATATAACAGACTATACGCTTTCAGATTGGCCTTTGGGACAACATAATTATTTGACAAATAGGCCATTATAGTTAATAATATTGCAAAAACAAACATTGGCACCAATGTTCGTGTCAAAGATATGCCTGCACTTTTCAGAGCAGTCAGTTCAGAATGTTCACCCAGGTTACCGTAGGTCATTAAGGAGGATAATAATACAGCCAATGGAAATGAGACCGGGGTCATATTAATACTGAAATATGCTAATAGTTTAAGGTATACGTCAGCACCCAATCCTTTCCCTATGATATCATCAAAATGGCGTAGAAGAAACTGTAATAAAAAAATGAAGACAACAACACAAAAAGTCAGAAAAAACGGTCCGATAAAAGATTTGAATATGAGTTTATCGAGCTTCTTCATAATATTCCCCGCTACCCTGCCAACAGCAGATTTTTTACAAAATTACTTTATCCTCCAACAATTTCCTTTAATTCATGAATTATATTATCCCATAAATCATGTACCTCCTCTTCGTCTTCAATGTCAGAATAATCTATTACACGAATAAAAACCGTTTGGGTTAAATCATTCTGTTCAAGTCTTATTTCTGTATAAGCATGTTCGTCACCAATCAGATCATTTATAAACTCAAATTTCACAAAACTGTTTGTCCTGTGAGCTGCCATTGAAGCAACATGGTCCTCACCGTCCCAAACAATATGAAAATTCCTATCTTCATCTACTGATACATCATCAGCAAACCATTGAGACAATCCACTTGGTGTAGAAATGTATGGATAGAGCATTCTTTTTGAGGCGTTCACTTCGTACTCAAGGATTGTTTTTGTACCAGCCATATGATAAAATATTTAATTGAATTCAATATAGAACAAATTTAATTACAAACAAAAAATTCGAATATTTCTTGAATTATTGTATACCGAATCAAATTTTTTCTTGTTTAAAATATCAAATTTTCTGCAAACAAACTGTTTATATTGCAATTTCACCAATATAATTCAATTTATTTACAACCATTTCCTGGCAGATTAAATTGAATGAAATCACCACTTTTATTAATCCGGATCGAATTGTAGAAACCTGATAACACATTTGAATATCCTTATCAAAAACTCTCCGGGAGATTCTTTATCTAATTCATTTTTTTTGAAAGAAAGACTATGCACTTTTAGTTCTTTTTTGATCAGTTTATATATATTTCTTTTTAATTGTTGAAATTGGGTGATATTCGTATGTTTGCAGTCCGATTTCAAATCGACGGTATCATCTTGTTAAAGCTAAAGGTTTGAAAATAGTTAAAGCTTTAGCGAAAGAAGACATTGTCGTCTGAAGATTTAGCGAAAGATGGCGAGGTAGCTCAGTTGGTTAGAGCGCAGGATTCATAACCCTGAGGTCACGGGTTCAACTCCCGTCCTCGCTACACGCTACCCCTAAAATAAAAATTTAGGGGTTTTTTTATTTTTGCCGGACACATTTCGGACACAAATACTTACAAGTGAAACAGGATTTTCATAATTGGCATGATCCTCAGCAGGATAACATTTCTCATATTGTCATTCTGTAAGAATCTTCTACACGATGGAACAAAGTTTTCATATTAGATAAGATCCTTAGCAGGATGACATTAGGCGGGGAACGAAGGCATATAAATTAAAGAAGATGACTTCACTCACGTTGTCATTCTGTAAGAATCTACTACGCAATAGAACAAAGTTTTCATATTAGATAAGATCCTAAGCAGGATGACATTGCTTTATGGGAAAGGTGCATTTTAAATAAATATCCCAAAATATAAATAAGCTTTTGTATTCTTTACAGCAAATTATATATTCTTCGTGTTTAAATCCCGGCATCATCCCCTACTGTAATCACAACATTTCCAGTTTTTTGACCTTTTAGAACATAGTTGAAAGCATCGGCTATTCGTTCAAGTGAAAAGGTTCTATCAATAACTGATTTATATTTTCCCTCTTCAAAAAGTTTTTTTATCAATAGTACACTGCGCTTTCTATCCGGTGGGTATGGGAATTTGACTTTTTTTCCTTGACTTCCAGGCATACTGCCAAATATTGCAGTAGTCAGCGAGAATAAAAGATTTTCACTCCTCTTACCCAATTCCGAAGATATATATACTCCACCAGGCTTTAATATTGTCTTGCATTTTCCAAAAGAACTTTTGCCAACACTGTCAAAAACAAAATCAAATCTCTCAGTATCTTTAGTAAAATCGTCTTTCGTATAATCTATTACTCTGTTAGCTCCCAGGGATTTAACCAATTCTATATTTTTAGTATTACACACAGCTGTTATATCTCCGCCAAAATGTTTTACCAGTTGTACCATAGCAGATCCTATACCTCCTGAAGCACCATTAACGCATACTTTATCACCACTTTTAAGATCTACCTTGTTTATAAAATTATATGCATAATGTGCTCCTTCAATACAGCCAGCGGCTTGTTCATAAGTAATATCCTTCGGCATGGTAGCCAATGCATTATTTTCTGATATTACCATGTATTCCGCATAAGAACTTAAGACGCTGTCATCAAATCCAAAAACTTTATCTCCAACTTTGAAAGAAGTCACATCTTTACCAACGCTTTCAACATCACCGGAAAATTCAGTTCCCAAAATCTGCTTGTCTGGTTTGAAGAAACCCAGGCTAAACCTCATAATGAATGGCTTGGCGGTCAAGTTAGCACAATCTGTACGATTGACTGATGTGGCTCTTACTCGCGCCAATACTTCATCATCTTTGGGTATAGGTTTTGTGACTTCTTTGAGTTGCAAAACATCGGGTGGTCCATATTGGGTGTATACGATGGCGTTCATATGGTTAAATTCATTATCCATTTGTTTACAACTGTAGGCATTTACCTCGAAATTGTCAATTAAAAATCAGATGTCAGCCTACAGAATATATTTATCTCATTATGCTACAAGGTAAGGCCCCAACAGGTGAAAGGCAATAAATCGTGAAGGAGTTTGAGTACAGCAATAGCAACCATAGATAAAATTTTCTTATAGGTGGGGTACTCAAGAAACAGGTAAATGTTAAACCCGAAATCGGCATTAGAAAATTTATTCCGTCTTTAAACTGCTGCAAAACAGTCCGTTGCACCCACTCATTTCAACTCACCATAGCGGTGCTATGCCTCGTATCAATAAGTGTCTGTTTTATTGCACTTTAAAGCCTCATTACAAAATTATATTGCCGCTTTCGGGTTAAAAAATCAAATTTACTTTCCCCTGGCAACTAAGTATTTACCGACCCACAGATTCAACGACCATTTCAAATAAACCCATGTCATCATGATCTGTTCCAGTTTCTGGGTGTACTGGATTTCCCGCTTCATATTTTAATACTACAACTAAATCTAATGAAGGAACAACTCCGATTATTTGCCCACCATATCCACTGGCCAGAAAAGATGGGTACCCTCCTATTAATGTGAGATACCATTGATATCCATAACTATATCTGCCATATACATTTTTTACATGATCGCTTGTAGATGTTTTCACCCAACTCTCAGAAACTAAATTCTGATTATCCCATCGTCCTCGATTTAAATATAAAAAACCAAACTTTGCCATATCTCTGGCTGTCAGGTAGAGTGAAAAACTTGCTGTTTCAATCCCATTTGGATCTTTCCTCCATGATTGTTCTAAAGGCATAATATAGTCATTCCAACTATTATAGATTATGGGTTCATCCAGTGGATGAAATGGTATTCCCATTGGGTCAAAAAGGTGTTCTTTTGCAATTAGATCTCCTGATTTATCTGCCTTGGAATCAACCAGAGCAGTTAAAAAATGTGAGTTTCCTGAGCTATAGAAGAATTTCGATCCGGGTTTATTAATTTGACCACGGGCCAATGCTGAAGCTACCCAGTCATCGGATAAAACCCAATCTACCCATAGTGGTCCTGATTCTGCCCAGGAAAGACCGGTAGTCATGGTGAGCACATGGTGCAGGGTGATTTCATTGAATTCTGGATATTCTGGCATCAGCTCAGACATCAATAGATTGGTTGATTCGATTGTATTCTGATCCATGAGTATACCCACTAGAGCTGAACTAAAACTTTTCGTAACAGACCAAAGATTTGTGCTTTTATTTACCCCTCCATCACCATAATAATTTTCAAAAACAATGTAGCCATCTTTTACTACAAGTAGAGCTCTGGCTAAGGCATCGTTTTCAGCAAATTTATCTGCCAGGTCCATTTTAACAGGATCAATATTATGATCTTCCATAGATGATGTTCTCCAACCCTCAGTAGGCCAATAATCTCTGACCTGACTTGGCCATTGGTATCCATCATCAGGAACAATAGTTTGATCAGATTCACAGGAAAATGAAAATAAAAACACAGAAAATAAGAGGAGAAAACGCAGGAATAAATTATAATTTATAAGCATGGCAGTAACCTTTTACTAAATTATTAAATAGTACAATTATTCAAATAATTAATACTCTTACTTCAAGTAAAAATGTTGAATTAAGGATATTCAATCTCGAAATAAAATAAAAGGTTGGTTTATTATACGTATTGAATTTCAGGGTGTTTCAAATTTATGGGGGATAAATAGGGGTAATATAAAATACTCGAAAATAATTTCCCAAAATGATATGAATTCTTATGTCAGGAATTTTTAATTCAATTTTATCAAATCCACCCTCTTGTATTTTTTAATACAATGTGTAAGTCAGGCCAAACTCTTTTTCCGGATTTTTCTCTTCTGCCGTATAAAAATTGGTTTTATGGATTTAATCTATGATCAGAAAGGATCTTTATTTTACTCTTTATTCGTTTTGCATGATCCTCCCATCTTTGAAATTCTTCCTGTATATATTTTTCTTTTTCAAAATTTGATTTTTTGGAAGATTAAGGCTTCTACATAAAGATGTAATTTTTCATAACTATATCAGCAGGAGTAAATGTAGAGTGGCGTACAATTATTTGGAGCAGAAGACGTAACACCAATTCAAACCACCTCCGAATGGATTGGTATATTTTTCTTTCCTTTATGTACAATGATCGGTCTTATCATAGTTACTATTATTAAAAGGGAATTATTAGGCTCATTGATTACAATTTTTGCCATGATTTGACTCTATTTAATCAGACCTGCTGTCTCAGCCCTTAATTGGTATTTTAGCTTTTCCTTCTATACTATTTCTAATCTATTGGCTATTTTACAGAGACCATAAAATAAGCTGGTGATACAATAAATCAAATATTGAACTGCATGGTTAGCGTTTCCAAATTCATGCTAAGCTAGACGTTTCTGATAAATCAAAATTTTAAATAAGATATTTCTTTCCTATTTCGTTGATTTTTAATAACTTATATAATTCAGAGCTGAATTAATTTATTTCAAACTTTTAAATTTTTACTACTATGCCTGGAATTATCAGAGACCCAAGAATGAATAGCAAAGAAGATAAATATGGAATCATACAGTTTGGAGCTGTTTTAGCTTATTACAAAAAAGTTGACATGGATGGCCATGATTTAGAAGTGGAAATTGAGGGCAGTGAAGAAAAAGTGAATATTCGGTATTTACCTACTGGATGGAGGCTTAATGGTTCCGCATGGCCTGTAGAACAACTGCATTGGAAAGATTGGGATGGAATACCCATATTCCATAAAGCTTCGATAAGCAGTTCACAGCCATTGATAAACCAGGGCCCGGTGACTATGAATATTAGAAAATTTATAGAAGCCAACCCTATGGCAATTTTTACAAATAAAAGTGAAATTGGATCACATAGAAATAAAAATTCAGGATTTGTGGATGAAATCAAAAAATTGCTGGATAAGGAATAATAAAAATCTATTTTTAAGGGTATGATAATAAGGCAGTTATTGATATATTAATTTTAGTTTTTAATTTTACTTTCGCTTCCTTAATTAGTTAGGAATACAAAACAATTTAAAACTAGCACCGAGTCGGTGCTAGTTTCTTTTAATTTCAAAATATTAATTTTTAGTCATGGAAGATATTGGTTTTTCTTTATTTGGTGTCGTCATTGCCTTAGGTTATTTAGTATTAGTAATTGTGATAATGAGATTTGTGGGAGCCTGGATGTTCCGAATTAATGAAGTTATTGCACAACTTAACAAGGTTAATGATAATCTTAATAAGATTATGCAAAAAATGGATGATGAAAAAACTCTCCTAAATAAAAAATGATTTATATAATCTCACTGGTATATAATTGAATTTTTTGACAATATTTAATATACTTTTTCTTTCATAAATGACTGAATTTCTTTATCTTATATATTCCAAACCATCTAAAAACTAATGTTAGTCAATTGTTAACATTTAAATTTTACAATTATGCCTGGTATAATACAAGATCCGAGAATGAATGATAAAGAAAAAAGATTTGGAGTTGCTAAGATTAATGGTGTTTTGGCAGCATACGATAAATTTGTACATCCTGGGATGAGGTATCTGCCCTTTGGATGGAAGTTAGATATAGATAGTACTGAAATGAAAGAGGAAAGTACTGTTCTATTGTATTGGGAAGGGAATAAGATTACTACAAGACTGGCTTCATTTAAAAGCCTTCCGGATATACAACAAGGAAAGGTAACATTGAAAATAAAAAAGTTTTTAGAATCGAATCCGCCGGCAATATTTACCAATGAAAAATTCAAAAACGATGATGATATATTGGTAGAGCATGAAGCACCTAATAACATGGACTTATCTGAAATATGTGCTGATACTGAATAAAATCTTTAAAACATATAGAAATTCATAGCAAAGAAAAGCTTCGGAGCTTTCTTTTTTATAATGTTTGTATAATAAATTTAATTATTGGAACCATTCTTCCAGAGGATGTGTTTTTCGAGTAGTATACACAATAAACCATTTTCACTATGAAACGAAAGAATAAGATACTTATAGATTTAATAATGATTGTGGTTTCGTTTTATTTTACCCTTGATTACTATTTTTTAATTATGTCCGGTGATGATTTAGTCAGAAGAAAGATTGCTATAGTAATTTGGATTATAGCAATTTTTGGTTGGTCAATAAAGCTATTCATTGATTTGAAGAAAAAAAATACGACAGGCTTTTAATAAATGCTTGTAAAGAAAAAAATGTATCTTCAGCTTAATTGCATTAGTTGATCGTTGGTTAAAATAATACCTGCTTTTATGGTAAGCATTCCTTATTTGCAAAATATGCAAATAATAAATTATTCTGCAGGAACCTTTCTTTACCACCTATTGTTCCCTGAGTATTAACCAAGTATAAACCACAAAAAAACGCATTATGAAAGAAGAAGAAATGAAATCCCTGGCTGAGAAAGATCTTTCAGTTTGGAATGGCGGCAACTTATCCGTTCTGGATGAGATTCTCTCTCCAAAAATCGTAAGGCACGAAGTAGATATGCGGGAAGACATTATTGGCATTGAAGAAAATAAGAAAAACATCATTCTGAATCGTGTTGGGTTCCAGGATCTTAAAGTAGCAGCAGACAAGATAATTATTAAAGATGATGACATAGTGGTAAGATGGACTCTAACAGGTACAAACTCCGGAACTTTTGTTGATCTGCCTCCTACAGGTAAAAAAATTAAAGTTTCAGGAGTAACGATCAGCCATATCGTTGATGGAAAAGCAGAGGAAGTCTGGGTATACTATAACCAACTGGCAGGTTTTTCTCAACTAGGTTTTACAATTAAGCCACCCGAATAAAATCACTGCAATAAAAAATTCAAAAAGTGCTTTCATAACTTCCGTTTATAATTATTACATTCAAACCAGTAATACTTTGACGGCATAGAGGTAGTGAGAGATATTTACATAGAATAGTCCTCAGGACCAATTTGAATTAATCCTTAGATCACTCAATATTTTCCTATTTATCTGGGTACTGGTAAAATATATATAAACTTACCCAAACCTTACAAGTGTAATAATACCAACTATTCCAATCTAATATATTGATAATATAGTCGTTCATTTGGGACAAATCGACTATACTATGGCACAAACTGCAGAAATTACAGAATTAAAAAGGAATAAAGAAATCATCTATCAGGTTGAAAGGATAAACCTCTCTGATTACGGATACGAAAAATCAGGAAACGTAAAAGGTGACTCAAAAATTTATTTATCTTATTTAAATAGGATAATGAATGGTGATCTGGTTGCCGAAGACTACAAAGGACTTCCAGAAGATGAAAAAATTGAAAAACGTACTGAAATCACCAAGCTAGAAAAGCAGGAACAGGACATTGAGAAATCAAATAAGAAGTACGACAAGGAAATCCTGGAAAAGAAAAAGAAGATTGATGAATATAACCAGAAATTACTGGATCTGAGAGAAAGTAATGATAAAGATCCTGAGACTGCTAAAAAGGAAACATTCAGCCCTTTTAAATTCAGTATTAACCTGATCATTCTTTTGATGCTCACGGGATATCTATTTTTTTTCTATGTATCAGCTGCATATAAAGCACTTTACGTAGACTTTGAAGCGATTGCAGATAAAATTGCCCAGGGTATTGGTACGGGGAGTATTATGCCAGGCCCATACGAACTAAGTGAGGCCATTTCCTATAATTATTTACTGTTTTTGGTTCCGTTCATTTTCTATGCTTTTGGTTGGGCATTTCATGTAATTCTTGAAATGAGTCACAAGGTGAAATATGTATTCCTGGGCGTTCTCATTGCAGTAACGTTTACCGTGGACTTCCTTCTGGCTTTAATCATTCATAACAATACAGAACTTGCTAAAGAATTAATGGGTCTGAATACTGTAAATTGGAGCCAGAGCTCCACTTTTTATATCATATTATTTCTAGGATTCCTGGTTTATATTATATGGAGTATTTTGCTTGACTCTCTGTTACATGAATGGGATAAAGGGCAGATTCCTAGAAATATAAAGAAAATCATCGCACACCATAAAAGGGATGTTAAGAATCTTGAGGATAAAAAAATATCCAACAATGCATTAAACGAAAGAATTCATATGTTACGTGAAGATATAAGTACTGTGATGTATGGCAATTTGAAAAAGTACATTGACCAGTTCTCCACAGGGTGGATATCCTACCTATCACCGGAAAGTATGAAAACTGTTAAAGAAAGATGCCTGCAGGAAAAGAAAGATTTTGAATCTAAAAATGGGATCAGACCCGGGCTTGTAAAAGTTATAAGTAAAAAAGGATAGTATATAACCAATTGATTAAATACCATATTATGAAATATTTAAAATTTTCATCAATAGTATTGATGTGCACACTGATTACTTTTCTTTTTTCGTGTAATCCACCTGCTCCCAAGACTGCCAAAAAATTGAGGGAAAAGAATAATTATATAGTCTTACTTGATTTGTCTGACAGGATAATTGTACAACCCAATCAATTGGAACGTGATAAAGAAATCATTCAGCACATATACAATCTTTTTGAAAGGAACGTAAAGGAAAACCTCTATATTAAATCGAGGGATGAGATTAAAATAGTTATCGCTCCACAAAGAGGATCTAATTTAACAACGGAAGTATTTGAAGACCGGCTGTATATTAATATGGATAATATCAACCTGGTACATCGTAAATCAAAAGAAGAAGAAAGGAAATTGCATTATATGGCAAACCTGGATACGCTGTATGATAAAGCTATGTTCAGTAACAATCCGCAGGATTATTATGGGGCTGATATATGGAAATATTTTTATGAGGATCTAGCATATGACTATGCTTCAGATACCCTAACAAAGAATTATCTTTTCATTCTTACAGATGGATATCCCATTGTTGGTAAGAATATTAATAAACTACAAGCCATAAATACCAAATTTCCTGATTTACATGTTGTTTTAATAGAAGCCGCTCCTCGAGATAAAGATTTGGAATGGGATCGAATAATGGACCTTTGGGGAGAATGGTTCGACGAAATCAATGTTCCTGAATATACCATTATAAAACGCAAGGCCATATCCAAAGAAAAAGAGATGATTGATGATATCGTGAGCCAGGACAAAACGGATGTTGCAGATTCCGGGCAGAATTCTAAAGTTATAGGATCATAAAATTGTAGGAATTTTTTTTGTATAAATAGTCAGTAGTTTAAAAAGGCCATTTCAGAATTTATTGAAATGGCCTTTGTTTCTGGACCTATAAAAGCTTTAAATGGTATGTCTGTTTTTTACAGATCACAATCTAACCAATGTACAAATCAATTATATAATTGGTGCAGAGCGGCAGCGCCTATTATCCCGGGATCTTCAATTTCAGAAGCCTGAATGGTGAAGTTTTTTAGGGAATTTTTAAAGACAAAATTTTCCAATACTTCCCAAATATATTTTTCGTACATGTACAAAACCTTACCTACAGAACCTCCAAGAACTATAGTTTCCGGATCATAGGCATAGAGTATCGATTCAATGGCATTCCCTAAATGTTGTCCAAATTCCTTCCACATTTCAAGAGCTTTTAAATCCCCCTGGTTTGCCAGGTCAAATGCCTCTTTACCTGAAATTCCATATACATTACTAAAAAACTGACCGCAGCTATAATATTCATAGTATTTATCCAGGTATTTCATCATACCAAATTCACCTGCTCCGCTATTTACCCCTGTGTATAATTTGTCCTTTATAAAAACACCACCAGCCATACCGGTTCCTACAATCAGACCAATAAAATTGCTGTATTTCACTCCTTTACCATGAAATTTTTCTGCTACTGCATAACAATTGGCATCATTCTGAACCCATACAGGTACTTTGTATCTTTGTTCAAATATATCCTTCACCAATACTTTTTTCCAGGCAGGTATATTAAACAATTCGTAAACAATGCCCTTTTCATCATCCACCGGACCAGGAACACCCATGCCGATACCCTCGATGTCCGATGTATCAAGGGATTCAATCAATCCATAGATTTGTCCCAATACATCCTCAACACTACCCTTCGACTTTACCCGAGTAGAATTGATATCAAGTATTTCTGGCCCCTGGACTACGGCAGCCCTTACATTTGTTCCTCCCAAGTCAATTCCAACAATTTTTCCCATGATCAATTCAATAAATTATAAAAATAAATTTCTACTTTAAAAAGTTCCCGAATAAATGCGGGAAGTAAAAAATTCCAGATGCATTGCTGCAAAACTACATCCCTTTTAGTAATTATTTTATAGTTCATATAATGATTACCACAACCAGTAATAGAGTAATATGGTAATTATGGCCAGGCATAACCACAATACCCGCCAATCGGTCAAACTTCTAACAGGTTCTATCCTCTTTTTCCAGTCAATTGTAGTTTTCTCAAGCTTTTCAAACTTTGTTTTTGTAGTGAAAGAGGATACTGAAAATAAGACTGCGATTAATATCAATGTCCCCCATAAGCCCCGATAACCAAAATTTAAGGTGAGTTTGTGGTGAAGAATAGGAAATAAACTTTTACCAAGTTCAGGTCCTAACATTTGATCCGTGATGAAGATCGTCGCTAGCAAGGCACCTGATAGAACTGAAATATAAGCACCCTTAAGAGTTACTTTTTTACTCATTATACCAAAAACAATGGCAGGAAACACAGGGAAGACCAGATAGGCAGTAATAGTTTGCAAATATTTATACAATCCTTCTTCCGATCTATATATTAACCAGGTAGCTGCCAAACCTAGCAAGGTCGCAATTACGATAACAATACGACCAGAAAAAACCTGTAACTTTTCAGAAGCATTAGGTTTGAATTCGAGAATAAAATCCCGAACCGTCAAGGTTGAAACGGAATTCATCACAGCAATCAATGAAGAAATTAATGCGGCCAGAAGAGAGGCCAATACCACACCCCTAAATCCTTCCGGAAGCAGGTTGTTCAGAAGCCAGACAAAGGTTTGCCGGCTCTCATTTTCACCCATCCCGGGATTTAACGCTAGAGCGATTAATCCAGGTACGGCAAATATAAAAACGGGTAATAGTTTTAGAAAGACAGCGAACATTGCACCCCATCTTGCTTGACGAAGGTTTGGGGCAGCAAGTACTCTTTGTACATTAACCTGGTCTATACCCCAGTAAAAGATCCCTGCATAAAATGCGGTAGCCAAAATTCCCCAGAAGGGATATACAGGATCATCATAGGGCTTAGCAATATGTACCGCATCAGGAATTCGTTCTACCAGGCCTTCCCATCCTCCTATCTTATTTAATCCTATAAACAGCATTACGCTGCAACCAAAAATCATTAAAAATGCTTGTATGGAATCCGTATACGCTACTGCTGTAAAACCACCTATAATTGTGAAAATAGCAGTAACTGAGCCAATTAATATTACGGTACTCATCACATCCCATCCAAGGATACTGTTTAAAACAAGAGCTCCCGCATATAATGTAAAGGCCATTTTTGTCATGATACTTATCAGAAGCATCAATCCAGAAAAAAATATCCTTGAGACATGATTATATCTTAACTCCAGAAATTCAGGAATAGTAAAAATTTTGTTCTTCAGGTAATATGGAAAGAGAACTGCAGACGCGAATCCCAGGGTAATACCTGTCATTAATTCTACCGATCCGGCACTTAATCCATATCTATACGTATCCCCAGAAAGTCCAACCAGGTGTTCAGCTCCTATATTTGTAGCGAAAAGAGATGCTCCAACAATTGGCCAGGTGATTTTTCTTCCTCCCAGGAAAAAATTGGAACTGCTTTTACCGGCTTTTGATCGATATGCTATGTATAGTCCCAAAGTCAGACTTCCAAGTAATAAAACAACTACTATGATCCAGTCAATTTGGGTAAGATTAATCTGCATTCTTATTAGTCATTTAATTTCAATAGTAATTTCATCAATATTTTGGCTTCTTTAAAATCAGGGATAATAATATCCGCACCTGCTTTAATTAAGCTCGACCTTTTCTTTATATTTAATCCTTTTCCTTTTTCCTCATTACTTGCAACTCCAATGGTGATTCCTTCTCTTTTTCTTCCTTCTCTTATTTCAACCGGACCATCACCAAATACAGCTATTTCCCCTGAAAAAAGCTGGTTTTCAATTATAATCTGATCGATCATTTTTCGCTTGGAATACTTTTTTATATCTCCAAGGGATCCATAAATGCGATTTCCGAAATACCTGGCTACATTAAGAAATTCAGCTTCTCGCCTTACATCAGCCACATCAGTACCACTAACAAGATGTAATTCTAATTTCTGATTTTTCAGCAATTCTAGTAGTTCTGTAACTCCGAAGACAAGAAAGTCTTCCCGTTGTTTTCTCCCATCCATAATTTCTGAAATTCGGCTCTCAACCTCTTTAAGTAATTTCTGATTGTATTTTTCCTTATACCCCATTTTATCCAGTATATCACTGGGATCAACCAGCCCAAATTCCTTTATAATATCCACCAGAGCATCCATCTGCAAAATAGTTTGTATCCCTGTTGATTTATCGATATATTCCTCCACCCTCTTTTCAATCCTTTTACTGAGACTTACACTCACAATATCCTTTTTCCCTGTTATTGATTCCATCATCACCTCCCTCATTAAGGAATTCCATCCTTGTCTGAGGGTGCTTATCGTGCCGTCAAAATCAAAAACAACATGTTTTATTTCAGAACTTCTCGTATTTAATCTCGTGTTACATATCTCAATTGATGTATTGTGATAGTGCTCAGCTTTAATTATGTTATCCGAAAGATCAGAATTATAGATATAATCAGGGTGTTGACTTGCTTCAAGAATTTCATCTGGTGAGGCTGTCCCGGTAATAAATAGCTTTTGAATGGTTACAGCAGCAGCAAAATTGGCGAAAGAGGCAGCTTCATTCACATCAATACCAGCAGCCAGACAACTGGCCAAGGCACTTATTACCGTATCCCCTGCTCCTACTGTATCCAGTTTTGTAAGTAATTGTATTCCATTTGCTTCATGTATCTCCCCTCTTGAATTCATGGATAAGATTCCCCGTTCTCCACAGGTGATAAAAACCGGCTTCTCATATTGTATGGTTTTGAGATATGTCCTGATCTCTTCTATGGATAAAATTTCCTTTTCATTTGGTATACCACCGGCAAACTGAACCAGCTCATTATCATTCATTTTACGAAAAACATTACTAAATCTTTTAGAATAATGCCTGGAGTCAAATAATACTATTTTGTCACTGAATTTTTTAAACAGGGCATTAACTTCCTCAAGAAAACTTTCATTAGTGATGCTCCCTGGTACCTGCTGATTAAAAATTAATACGTCAAAATTTTCCAATGCATTACCTATCTTTTCTAGAACCAGTGCATCAGATTCTTTCGAGCGCTTATTGAAAAAACCAAAATCTATCCGAGGCTCTTCTATGAAATCTGTATATTTTTTTGTGAAAGTATAGGTATCAAAATTTTCTTTCTGTACTACCAGGGAGGAGGTATCAATAGATAACCCATCAAATTGTTTTATCAGTTCCCTGCCATGAATATCATCTCCAAGGATCCCGATAAGCATAATCTCCCTGGGTCGCAGGACAGCAAGATTAGCGGCGATATTGGACGCTCCTCCAGGTGAATAATAATGCCTGCCAACGGCCTCAGCTCTCAATCCTGTTTCTACTGAAATTTCACCACCTGTTGGATCCATTATCCAATACGCGTCCAGGCAAAAATCTCCATATACCGCTATTCGTATATTTTTAATTAATTCCAGTATTTCTTTAACTCTTGATGACTCCATATCTGATAATATCTTACTTTTCTTTTTCCAACAACTGGTCAAGCCTTTGTATACTTTGAATCATAGATCTCACCGTATGGTAATTGATCTTCCAGGAATGACTCATATGGGTCCATATAGGTTGCCCTTCGCGAGTCAGTAAAGGATACCATTCACCCACTCCCTCGTTCACTACTTTATCGAAAATAAAGTCAGCCACGTTTTCATAGGCTTTCCAGTATTCCATAGACTTGGTTAACAGAAAAGCGTCAAGCATTCCAATCACTACTTCAGCTTGTTGCCAGAATTCTTTTTCTTTATCATAAACACCTCCACTATGAGGCCCTTCAACATATACACCACCATATTCCCAATCGATACCGTTTTCTACCGTATGTCTAAAAATCAAAGACAATAATTCTTCGAAGTCTCGCATGTCAAGTTTTAAAATCTGAATCGACCGAATTAGCAGCCAGGCAAACTCAGCGTTATGTCCATAACATGTATTATCTGTTGGATTACTCTTTTTTCCTCCTTCCACATACCGGTCCCATCCCCAGATAATATCAAATTTTATTTGTGGGGCTACGTTCCACTGTGGTGTAAATTGAGGAATTCCAGTTTTATATTTTGGGTGTAACACTTTATTAAGTAACAATTGGATTAGCTCCACCAGTTTCTCCTGATGTTCCTGTTTCTGGCTGCATTCATATAATGTAGTAAAAGCTTCCATTAAATGCATATGAACATCCAGTGATTTTCGATCTCCTCCTCCTGAGCCAGGCCCATTTAATTCCCAGTCTTCGTTAAACATTTCAAAATAACCTTTTGACACAGGATCATAACATTTTTCATGAATGATATTAAAGGTCTTCTCCGCATATTCCAAACCACTAGGATCTCCTGTGGCCAGTGTATATTCACTTAATGCATAGATGGCAAAACTATGCCCGTAAATCACCTTACTCCTATTGATTACTTCTCCTTTTCTATTAGTCATCCAATAAAATCCTCCATTTTTTTCGTCCCAGAAGGTATCAATTAAGAATTTACAACCGTGGCGGGCCAGATCAGCACATTCCTCATTTCCATATCCGGAACGATGCGCCGAGGAAAAGGTATATAATGACCTTGTTTGTGCAATCAGTGATTTTTCATCTTCTCCTGTATCGTTTCCATCCTTATCAAAATGTGTGAGATAGCCACCATTGATAGTATCTCTAGCTCGGCTTGTCCAAAATGGTAATAATTCATGGATTAAATGGTCTTTTGACTTTTCTTTATATGAAAGAATTTTATTTATCAGCATCTCTTTAAATTTCTTCAAAAAACAGAATTACATTTCCATTCACAATTTAAGGATCGTTTTCCGGATTTAAAGAAGAACCAATAAAAAATCAATAGATGAGGGCTTCAATTATCGTATAAATACTACCAAATGAATAATAATAAATCTAAAAAGAAAAAGTACAATAATCATGAAAGTCTACCGGGCAGAACCATCCAGATAATTATTAAGAGGATCTTGTGCATTTGTCTCCATAGACATAATCCAGTCAATCAAAGGTTGTCTGTAATGAACAGCGGTTGTATAAGGCTCAGGATCGTAGGCACTCATGTTATTATCTGTAATGGAATATAAATAATCAGTTGTTAAAACCGAATAAATGCTATCAGGATGAATTGGTGTTCCATCAGAAAGTGAATAACCATTAATTGTGGTCATCCCACCTATCAGATATCCACCACTAACATCTATCACTTCTGCTCCGGTAAGATCTAATTCAAGAATAAAATTTTCAAACGGTAATAAACTAACAATGGACTCGACAGTAACATCTCCTTGCGCAATATCCTGACGTATTGAGCCGGAATTTGCTATGCTTATATCTGCTTCAGGAAATGAATAAAACCAACTATCGACTACCATATTTCCCATTTTAATTGAACTTTGAAATATGGTTTCCGAACAATATCCAATTGTATTATCCAATTGTTCACTAACCTTTGTCTTCCATTTTTGAACTATTTGTTCAATAGCCTTATTGCTATATCCTATATTGTTTGGCAGATATTCAAAATTTGGGAAACTCACCTCTTTTGTTCCGGTATTGTAGCTTAATACAACCCGGCCAAATCCTTGCATTTCTGCTCCGCCCTGAATAATTAATACGCCATCTACTACCCTTGCTATTTCCTGATGACAATGGCCTCCCCCAATCATTACAATATTATACTCTTTCGCAGTTTGTATCAGGGCTTCCATTTCAAAGCCACATAAGTGTCCTATTACGATTATCATATCAGCGCCTTTATCATTAACTTCAGGAGCAAAGGTATCTAGGGCATCTTTATAGGTTATAAAATCAAAATCTTGCACATAAGCTGGGAAGGATGTATAGGGTGTAGTTATTGAGGACAATCCTATTATTCCTATTTTAATTCCGGATACCTCTTTCATTATATAGGGCTCTGCAAAAGATGGAATCATTCCCGTTGATTTCTCAACAATATTGGCAGATAATAAGGGAAAATTTGTTTCTAACAATCTCTCCTTTAATCCAGAAACAGTAAAATCAAATTCGTGATTACCAATAGCCGCTGCATCGTATCCCATTGCATTCATAACTTCCACCATAGGTTCTCCTCGAAACCAGGTAGAAATAGCAGGTCCTGTCCACATATCTCCTCCACTCAATACCAGATAAGAATCAGATTTATCATAACCGAATTCAGTTTCCCAATATCCAAGCATCCCGGCAGCCCCATCCGATCCTACAGTAGCCTCCATCCACCCATGTTCATCATTCGTATAAAAAATTGATATTTCTTCTATAGTATGTATTGGTGATTCTAACTCATTTTTGTTGCAAGAGGCTGAAAAAGTAAGAAAACATATAAAAAAAATACCAGTGGTAATTCTGATACTTTTTCCCTTTTTAAAATTATAACTATTTACAGCAATCATGTTTTTAGACTTACTATTACCATACTGTTCTCGGAAATTATTTCCTTTCAATTCACTTTAAAGATATATTTAAAATAAAGCCTTTTTCAATACCAATCAGGAGGTGAATCCACGAATAAGTTCCATTTTCATAGC
>Ga0316187_10000491_pt1 | contig 30951 bp, 24 predicted proteins | sample CroRivburrow1_MG_FD_204927 | JGI IMG/M metagenome (GOLD analysis project Ga0316187, IMG submission 204927) | Coastal sediment microbial communities from Maine, United States - Cross River worm burrow 1 | ecosystem: Environmental > Aquatic > Marine > Coastal > Sediment | place: USA: Maine... | reverse complement strand
GTTCGCCGGCGCCAATAAACCCGATGACTTCGCTGTTCTCGCGCGACAGATGCCTGGCCGCGACCCCGCCCATGGACGCAACCCGCATATTTGAGGCCAGTGTGCCTTCCATCACGGCAATGGGGAAGCCTTTCTCTATCCCGGACAGAACGAAGATGGCAGACAGGTTTTGTGCACCATGCAGCTGCGGGTTCCGCGGGAATACAGACACCCATTTCACACCGCATATCTTTTCGTCCAGCAGTGTGGCGGGCAAGCAGTTGATACGATCCTGCGAGGCCTGGTCAAAAATCTGTACAATCTTCTCCGGGAACAATATTCGCTGGTCCTCGAAGGCCAGCAGGGTCTTTTCCGCCACGTCCATGGCCATAGGAATATCGAAACAACCGGCCTCTAACAGGTCTTCCTGTGACAGGTAGGTGAAGGTGATCTTATGGTCGGTCATGGTGGAATCCGCTCCGTGGCGCTCAGTTGCCCAGAAATTGTAGTTGTCCATAGCGTGCGTCTTACTGATCCAGATCAATAATAGGCGGTAGCTAAATCACGCCCTATAATGGCACGACTTGGGCGTGGACGGAATTAGCCGCGCCGACAGGCCGGTGGCCTGACCTGATTATTATTGTGTTACCAGGAGAATTTTTATGAACAGCCCGGAAAAGTACGTTTTTGCATTCGAAGATGGTGATGGCAGCAACAAGATGCTACTGGGTGGCAAGGGCGCCAACCTGTGCGAAATGACCCAGATCGGTATCAATGTGCCACCCGGCTTCGTTATCACAACAGCGGCCTGCCTTTATTACCTGGATCATGCCGAGAACGAACTGCCCGCTGGCGTCATGGATGAAGTGCGCGCACAAATGCAGGCACTGGAGGAAAAAACCGGCAAAACCTTCGGTGGTGGCGAGAATCCCCTGCTGATTTCGGTACGCTCCGGTTCGGCCATGTCCATGCCAGGCATGATGGATACCATCCTCAACCTCGGGCTCAATATCGACACCCTGAAGAGCCTGATTGCGCAGACCGGTAATGAACGTTTTGGCTGGGATGCCTATCGCCGTTTCATACAGCTGTTCGGCAAGGTTGCGATGGGAGTGCCGGACGAGGCCTTCGATGCCGAATTCGAGGCCGTCAAGGAAAAGACCGGCGCCAAGGAGGACGTTGCGCTCACGGCCCGCGATCTGCGCGAAATCTCCGACCGTTTTATGGAAGTGGTCGAGCGCGAAACCGGCAAGGCCTTTCCTGATGATCCGATGGAACAGCTGGAGATGGCAGTCAAGTCGGTATTCGATTCCTGGATGGGCAAACGCGCGGTCGACTACCGGCGCGAGTTCAATATCACGCCGCAGATGGCCAACGGTACCGCCGTCAACCTGTGCACCATGGTATTCGGTAACCTGGGTGAGGATAGCGCGACCGGCGTGGGCTTTACCCGCTATCCCGATACCGGCGAAAACAGGCTGTTCGGCGAGTACCTGGTGAACGCACAGGGTGAAGATGTGGTTGCCGGTATCCGCACCCCCAAGTCGATCGATATGATGGAAGCGGAAATGCCGGCGATGTACCAGGAGCTGCAGACCCTGCGTGAGCGACTGGAAGCCCACTATCATGAAGTACAGGACTTCGAATTCACGATCGAGAAGGGGCGCTTCTACTGTCTGCAGACCCGCAATGGCAAGATGAATACCGCGGCACTGGTGCGCACCTCGGTGGACATGACACAGGAAGGCCTGATCGACAAACAACAGGCGCTGTTGCGTATCCAGCCCGACATGCTGGAACAGCTGCTGTTTCCGCGCCTGGACCCTGCCGCCGTGCATGCACCGGTGGCCCGCGGCCTGCCAGCCTCACCCGGCGCGGCAACCGGACACGCCGTATTCGACGCCGATCGTGCCGAACAGCAGGGGCATGGCGGGCAGCGCGTCATCCTGGTGCGCGAGGAAACCAAACCCGAGGACATCCACGGCTTTTTTGCCTCAGAGGGTATTCTGACAGCGCGTGGCGGCAAGACGTCGCACGCGGCAGTCGTCGCACGCGGCATGGGCAAACCCTGTGTAGCGGGCGCCGAGGGTATTCATGTCGATGTACAGATGCGCAAGGCCTTTGTCGGTGGAGAGACCATCAGCGAAGGTGACCTGATTACCCTCGACGGCACCACCGGCGATGTCTACCTCGGCGAAGTGCCGATGATCGAGGCCGAGTTTTCCTCGGAACTGGTAACGCTGCTGGGCTGGGCAGATGAAACCGCCCGTATCAAGGTCATGGCCAATGCCGACACACCACACGATGCCGAGCGGGCGCTTAAATACGGTGCCATGGGTATCGGTCTGTGTCGCACCGAGCGGATGTTCAATGACATGGAAAGGCTGCCTGTCGTGATTGAAATGATTGTTGCGGAGACCACTGCCGACCGGCAAACGGCACTGGACAAGCTGCTGCCGATTCAGCGCGAGGACTTCAAGGGTATTTTCAAGGCCATGGCACCGCTGCCGGTGACCATCCGTCTGCTGGATCCGCCTATCCACGAGTTCCTGCCGTCGGAAAAGCAACTGGTGGAGGAGCTGGATCAGCTGCGTCATCTGAGAGAAACCGTGACGGGCATGATGGTCCTGGCTGACGCCGTGCAGTTCATGTACAGCGACCAGGAACAGCCCAACGTCGCTTGTCTGACTGACCCGCGCCTGGTCGAAGAGGCGATCGAGAAAAAGGACACCATGCTGAAAAAGGTACGCGCCCTGTACGAAGTGAACCCGATGCTGGGTCATCGCGGCGTGCGCCTGGGGCTGTCTTTCCCGGAGATCTATTCCATGCAGATTGCTGCCGTACTGGAGGCCGCGGCCGAATGCCAGCAAGAGGGCTTTGACGTCCATCCCGAAATCATGGTGCCGCAGGTGTGTACCTCGCAGGAACTGAAACGGGTCAAGAGCTATGTCGATGCCGTGCACACGGTGGTCGAGGATAAATACGGCGTAAAAGTCGACTTCAAGTTCGGCTCCATGCTGGAGGTGGTACGTTCATGCATGCGCGCCGGCAGTCTGGCCGAGGAAGCCGAGTTCTTCTCTTTCGGCACCAATGACCTGACCCAGGCGACCTTCTCGTTCTCCCGCGAGGATGCCGAAAACAAGTTCCTGCCGATGTATAACGAACTTGGGATACTGCAGGACAACCCGTTTGAGGTGCTGGATATCAAGGGTGTGGGCAAGCTGATGCAACTGGCTGTCGACTGGGGCCGCCAGACACGTCCGGGCATGAAAATGGGCATCTGCGGCGAACACGGCGGACATCCCGACTCTGTCCGTTTCTGCCACAACATTGGCCTGAGCTATGTGTCCTGCTCGGGCCCGCGCGTCCCGGTGGCCCGACTGGCCGCTGCCCATGCGGCCCTGGCAGAAACAGCTTAGAAGCCGGGACCCAGGCGCTATAGTTTCCAGCCGCCGGCTCAGGCCACGGCATCATCCGTGGGTTGTGGAAAATGCCCGCGCAGATACTCGCCAAAGCTGCGACAGGCATCCACCGCGGTGAACATGCCCACAAGCTTGCCGGCCCTGGTTACAATGACGGAACCGATGTGCCTCTCTGCCATGGTCAGTAACACGTTGCTGAGCGGCTCATCGATACTGACGATATAGGGGTCGGCTATATACAGATCGCTGACACTCAGGCTGCCAGTATCATTCGATTGCGGATGCACATGCAACGCCGATGTCATGTCCCTGTCTGTAATCACACCGACCACCTGGTGATCCCTGGTGACCGGGAGGTGGCGTACATTGTGATGTCCCATCAACTCGCTTGCCTCGTCGAAGGAGGCGTCCAGATCAACCGAGTAAGGAAATGGTGTCATGGCAGTTTTCAGTACCGGCATTCTCTTCATATTGCATCATCCTTCTGACTGATTGTCGTTAGTCTCGATTATACTGACCACGAGTTGTTGTGCGACTCAGCCCGGCCAGTAAGGCGTTTCGATGCTCTCGCCAAGATCGGCCTCGATCAGGCGGCGGCGCACTTCCAGTAACTGCTCGATCAGCTGCGGTTCGAAGCGCTCGTAGGCCTCGGCGTCTGGGACGCGCTTGACCACCACGCCAAGCAGCTCGGTGATGGCATTGCCGATCGAGTTCTGGCTGATGGTGACAATGAGCTTGTCCTCGTCGTTGCGGTAGATGAGCTGCTTGAAGGCCGGCTGCCAGCGGATGGCGTTGGCGTAGGCGGCATTAACGATACAGCTGTCACGAACCTTCTTCGCTGTCTTCAGGAAATCATTATTGAACAGCAGCACGTTCTCGACATGATCGGGGTAGTACAGGTCATCCAGCATCGGGGCGTTGCGCGTCGATACCTGACTGAAGAACGTCCGGTAAAAATCCATGAAGCCCTTCAGGATCTCGTCGTATTCGTTCCAGAAACCAACCTCCTCCAGCGTCGCCACCCCGCCCTGCACCTCCCAGCTCGGCAGGCCCTGCGGGTAACCGGTCAACTCGATACGCGAGCCCGCATCGCCCACCGGCCAGAGCAACTCCAGATTCAGCGCGCGATCGAAGAACTCGCGATAGACGTCGTGCATGTAGGCCTCGAACAGGCTGTTCTGACCACCGTCCGTGAGGTTCGGGTTTTTCGGATCGGCCGGCTGTGCGGTGCGCAGCTCGTCCTTGCTGAAGACGATGAAATGATTGTGCAGCATACGGATGCTGGGGACCCCGGGCGACGTCAGCGGCCAGGTCGCATCGAGGCTGGCCTCGCCGGCCAGTAGCAGGTGTGACTCCGGGTCCGGATAACGCTCCACCATGAAGTCAATAATGATCTGGTTCATGCGATTCCAGATGTGCTTCACATCGTCCGGCACCTGGGTACGGCGCACTGGCCGGCCCAGCGGGTTGAGAATGCATTTCGAACTATTGAAGATAATCGAGGTATCGAACTCCCGGCTGTGGCCCAGCGCCTTGCGGTACAACAGCAGGTTCTCCGGGTTGCTCAACAGCCCGTTGTTTTGCATCAGGTCTTCCAGATTCTCGGTACTGTTGAAGAACTCGTTGGGCGCCATGGCCTCCGGCACATCCAGCGGGATGGGGCGGAACGGGGTGACGATTTCTCTTGGGCCAAACTGCATGTGGTTGCTCCTTGCCGGGGGCGGTTATTTGTGGACGATCCAGTCAAGACCGAGCGGGTTCTGCGGGTCCACCCCGTCCATGAAGGGCAGGTTCCGCTGTTCATGGGTCAGCTGGTAGACCAGGCCGATCCAGTTGCCGACGATACCTTCGGCGGCATCGTGCCAGGTATTGTCGATGCGCCCGGCAACCAGTTGCTCCGGAAACCCGGGAGCCGCATCGCCCGCTGCCTGCGCTGCAGCCAGGCGCTGGCGGTACTCGTTGAGGATGGCCTGTTCGCGGGGCTTGAAGTAGTTGTCCGGAAACGGCGGGTAACTGCTGCGCTCGCCCGCGGCAAAACGCTGCACTTCACGCTTGTACTCCTTCAGCAGGGACACGGTGTCATACTCCGGGTGGCCCTGAAAATAGACGACGCGGAAGCCATCCGCACTGACAGCCAGATGCACCCCGGCTGTCGCGCTCTCCACCAGCACGTGCAGGTTGGCCTCCTGGAACTGCGCGGCACTGATGTTATTGAAGCGCGAATGCGGCACATCGAATTTTGTATTGACGTCGTTGACCAGCGGATGCGTTGTCCGGATCACCCGGTGTGGAAACACGCCCCAGCGCTTGGCAGGCAGCGCGCTACGCTTCTGGCCATGCTGAAACTGCATCGCCGCATGGGTAGCAAGGCAGGAACACAGTACCGAGGTGACGTTCTCCTGCGCCCAGTCAAACACCTCGCGCAACGGCTCCCAGAATGTCTCCTGTGACAGGTCGGGATGAGAGACATTGGCCCCGGTAATGATCAACGCATCCAGCCCCTCGGCGCAGATCTGTTCGAAGGAATCGTAGTAGGCCTCTATGTGTGCCCGCGCCTGTTCCCTGCGCGGCAGCGCTTGCAGCGTAAACGGGTGCATGTAGAACTGGGCGATGGGGTTGCTTTCCCCCACCAGGCGGAAAAACTGGCGCTCGGTCGCGGCCAGTGCCGCATCCGGCATCATGTTCAGCACACCAATGTGCAACTCGCGGATGGTCTGGTGCTGGGCACGACCCGGTTGCAGGATGGTCTGGCCTTCCTGGCGCAGGCGCTGGAAGGTCGGCAGATCATTGTGGGCAACAATTGGCATGCGGACTACACCAGTGCTTCGTTCGCCTTGCGGGCAATGGCATTTTCCAGCAGGCCGAGAAAGTCCTGTTCGTCGCGCACCGTCGCCACCTCGTGTGAAGTCACGGTGTAACCATGCGGGCGCGCAATAGCCTCGTAGCGCGGCACGCGTGAATGAAACAGGCGTGGAAATACCCAGCTGCAGAAATCATCCGGGTCCACCTGCGCCGCATACTCCAACCCATGCAGTTCAAGGTATTGCTTGAGTTGGTCGGCGAGAAATACTGGTCGGTAATACAGCGGTTTGGGACTGCTCTGGGCACGGCTGATCAGGGCATCCTCCTCGGACTTCTCGGTGACCCGGATATACAGGATCAGTGAGTGCTCCACCAGAAGATCGATGACGGACGGCTCATCGAGTTCACACACACTGCCGCCCACGTCGTTGATAAAGTTATCGTAACCATAGATATCGTGCGCCTTGCGGATAAACTCGGGTACATCCTGCATGGCTGCGATCTCTGCCTCCCGGTACAGCGACTGGCGACGCGAGAATTCATCCAGCGGGACACCGCCGAGTTCGGGATTGCCGAGTTTACCGACAAAGCTCATCACCGGTCCCAGATCGTTCACCTTGATGTTGTTGCGGATCTGGATCCAGTCACGGCGCAGCAAGTCGCGCAGGAACGGTGTCTGCATCGCCTGCTGTTTGATCAGGTCCATGATCGGCTCGTCCAGATAGCGGGTACCGATACGGTAGTCACCCGAGTAGTGAAACCAGTGGTGACGGCGCAGCAGCATCGACAAGTGGGTCTTGCCCACCCCTGACATTCCCAGCAGGGTGACGCTTTTGTTCTTCCAGGCGCGGAACTCGTCAAGGGTGAACTTCATGCCACAGGCTCCATGATAAAAAACAGGGAAAGTTTAACCGATTTAGTTAAAAATAAGACTAGAAATGCTGTAAGTTACGCATAATTTTATTCAGAACAGAGGCAGACATGGATTCAAGTCAATTATGTGAATACGAAATTGAAGATGAACTCTGGTTTGTTGATATCGAACATGGCTTTAGGTATATCGAGATCAACAATGCCAGGGCACATGCCACAATATCGACCTATTCAGGCCAGGTTTTATCTTACCGGCCAAAAAGCCAGCAGGCTGATTTGCTGTTTGTCAGTGACACGGCCTACTATGAAAATGGCAAGGCGATCAAGGGCGGCATTCCGGTTTGCTGGCCGTGGTTCGGCCCCGACCCTGAAAATCAGGGAAGGCCTGCTCACGGTTTTGTGCGCAACCGCCAATGGGGTGTGACCGCCAGTGAGTCACTCGCAGATGGTTCAACAAGAGTTGTACTAAGCCTGGCTGATAACGATGAAACACGCGAAATCTGGTCACACCCTTTCAGGCTCGACATCGAAATTACTGTCGGTGATGCACTCACGGTTGCGCTTGTTACACACAATACCGGTGATAAAAGTGTCACCATCAGCCAGGCATTGCACAGCTATTTCCAGGTTGGCGATATCAGCAAGGTCGAGGTACTGGGTCTTGATGGTACGGACTATCTGGATAAAGTCGATGACTCCACCCGGAAAACACAATCGGGCCCGGTTACAATTGATGGCGAAGTCGATCGTATCTACACCGGTGTAACGGGTGAACTGCTGATCGACGATGGATCACTGGACCGCAAGATCCATATCACATCCAGGGGATGCAGCACCGCCGTGATATGGAATCCGTGGGCTGACACAGCAGCCTCCATGGGTGATCTCGGTGACGATGACTACAGAAAAATGATCTGTGTTGAGACCGCCAATGCCGGCCCCGAGACTGTAGACATCGCCGCAGGCGGCGAATATCGACTGGAAGCAGAATATACCATCGAGGGCTACCGTCATTCCCGCGAAAGCGGGAATGACGGCGTAAATAGATGATTACTATTAATACCCTTAGCCGGTAATCTTGCCGCTGCGCACCCGTTCGACCTCCATCATCTCGAGCTCGCGCGAGCCCGACACAATGATGTTATCATCAAGGGCGAAATCCAGTGTAGCGTTGAACCGCGTATAAGGTACGGCATTCAGGATGGCCTTCATGGCATTCAGCCGCGCCTGATGCTTGTTATTGGAACGCACTACCGTCCAGGGCGCATCGATGGTGTGGGTACGTTTCAGCATTTCATACTTCACGTTGGTGAAATCATCCCAGCGGTCCTGCGCCTGCAGGTCGACCTCGCTGAGTTTCCACTGCCGCAGCGGATCTGTCTTGCGGCGGTCGAACCGGCGCGCCTGCTCCTCCTTGGTGACACTGAAGTAGAGCTTCACAAGGATGGTGTCCTGCCGGACCAGGTCGCGCTCGAATCCCACCACGCCGCGCATGAAGTCGTAGTATTCCTTTTCGCTACAGTAGCTGAACACACGCTCGACCATGGCGCGATTGTACCAGCTACGGTCGAACAGCACCGTCTCACCCGCTCGCGGGAACATCGACACATATTTCTGGTAGTACCACTGGGTCTTCTGTTCCTCGGTCGGCTTGCCGAGCGCCACCACGCGGTAATGCTTCTCGTTCATGTAGCGGGTCACCCGGCGGATGGTGCCGCCCTTGCCCGCCGCGTCCCGACCCTCGAACAGGATGATCATGCGCCGTTGCTTTTCCTCCAGGTACTGCTGAACCCGCAACAACTCCGCCTGGAACGGCTTGAGCTCTTCCTCGCGCTGGTAGCGCTTGATGGCCTTCTTCTTCTCGGCCTTGAGGCGGGCATTCTCTTCTGCAAGCTGCTCGTTTTCCTGCGTGCAGTCCTGCAGGCTTGGCGTTTTACCGTCCGCGTTACTCTGCTCGGGGTTCAGTTCCTGGTCCACAGTCATTTTCTCCTGATATCAATCCTGTAAATACTTCAATAAAACACCGGACGCAAATTGCTCCATCCGCTGACCGGCGGCAAGGCGGACAGATTAACCCATCTCGCACCTTGTGTTATTGATCCTGCTCAATAAAACCCGAAAACCCGACTTGTTGAAAGGGGGAATCTGTCACCTCATTCTCCAATGGGTTCTATTTCCACGCCCGGATATGGTTGAATATACCCGTCTTCAACCATGCAGGACGCAAGAATGGAATTTTCAACCATTAGCACTAAACCCTTTGCTGACCAGCGCCCCGGTACCTCCGGTCTACGTAAAAAAGTCAGGGTATTCCAGACGCCCCACTATCTGGAAAACTTTGTACAGTCGATATTCGACACCCGGTTAGAGCTCAGGGGCGGCACGCTCGCCCTGGGCGGTGATGGCCGTTATTACAATCGGCAGGCGATCCAGACCATACTCCGCATGGCGGCAGCCAACGGTGTCGCCAAAGTCATTGTTGGTCAGGGCGGCCTGCTCTCCACACCGGCCGCTTCCTGCATCATCCGAAAATACGGGACCAACGGCGGCATCATTCTTTCCGCCAGCCATAATCCTGGCGGCCCGGACGAGGATTTTGGCATCAAGTTCAATACGGCCAATGGCGGCCCGGCCCCTGAGGGTGTCACTGAGGCCATCTTCACGCGCACCCGGGAGATCCGCGAATACCAGACCCTTAGCGCGGAAGAGATCGACCTCGACACCATCGGCACCCTGTCGCTGGGGGAAACCCGGGTGGAGATTATCGATCCCGTGGCAGACTACGCCACACTGATGGAACACCTGTTTGATTTCAGGCGCATTCAGCAACTGTTTGAAGCCGGACACTTCAGCATGCGCTTCGACGCCATGCACGCCATCACCGGCCCCTATGCCAAACGCATACTGGAAGAAATGCTGGGTGCAGAACCCGGCACCGTGATCAATGGCGTGCCCAAAGAAGACTTCGGCGGTGGTCACCCCGATCCCAATCTGGCACATGCCCATGAGGTAGTGGCCCTGACATCGGGTCGCAACGCGGTCGATTTTGCTGCGGCCTCCGATGGCGACGGTGACCGCAACATGATTCTGGGAAGCAATTTCTTCGTTACTCCCAGTGACAGTCTGGCGATCATGGCCGCCAATGCCCATCACATCAAGGGGTATACCACTGGCATCTGCGGGGTGGCCCGTTCCATGCCGACCAGTCAGGCAGCCGACCGGGTCGCTGCAGCACTCGGCCTGGACTGCTATGAGACCCCGACCGGCTGGAAGTTTTTTGGCAACCTGCTGGATGCAAGACTCATCACCCTCTGCGGCGAGGAAAGTTTTGGCACCGGTTCCGATCATGTCAGAGAGAAGGACGGCCTCTGGGCAGTACTCTTCTGGCTCAATCTGCTGGCGGTACGACACCAGTCCGTGGAGGCCATTGTGCAGGAACACTGGCGCAGGTTCGGCCGCAATTTCTACACCCGCTATGATTATGAGGGGATAGACACAGAGTCTGCCAACGGCCTGATGAGCCATCTGCAGTCACGCCTGGCAGATCTGCCGGGCGCGACGCTGGACGGATATAGCGTCGACTATGCCGACAACTTCGCGTACACCGACCCGGTAGACGGCAGTGTCTCGGAAAACCAGGGTATCCGCATCGGTTTCACCGATGGATCACGCATTGTCTATCGCCTCTCGGGCACCGGAACAGAGGGTGCGACCCTGAGAGTCTATCTCGAGGCCTACGAGCCCGACCCGGAGAAACAGGACCGCAACACCGCCGTGGTCATGCAACCCCTGGTCGAGATTGCCACCAGGATAGCGGAGATCGAATCCCGCACGGGTCGCAAGGAACCCACGGTGATCACCTGATCACGGGGCTATTGTCCGGCATGGAAAATCAGGTATCGGGTATTACATGAACCCTGTAAAGACTGAAAGCCCCCCGGAGCAGACAGCAGAAAATCTGTTACTGGTGATACAGGAGCTTGTTACCGAAGTCCATCCACAGCGACCGTCTATGGAGGTCATCGGTCTGGACAGCCGCCTTGAAAAGGATCTTGGTCTTGACAGCCTGACACGCGTCGAACTGATCGCCCGGGTTGAAAGATTTTTTGCACTGGCCCTGCCGGAGCGCAGCTTCGCAGAGGTCGAAACCGCTCGTGACCTGTTACGCGCAATACAGGGCGCCGGAGCGCCCCGTGCAGCATTGACTGCTACAACGATACAGGCGGTGTCGCTGGGACAGGCGGAGGCTGCACCGGCCGCAGCAAAAACACTGCTGGAAGTTCTGGACTGGCACGTCGAACAACACCCCGAGCGGCCACATATACAGCTCTACCAGGATGAAGGTGGGGATGAAAGCCTCAACTACCGGCAGTTGAAAACAGGCGCCGCAAAAATTGCCGCGGGCATGCAACAGGCAGGACTGCAGCCCGCCGAGCCGGTCGCCATCATGTTGCCTAGCGGTGCAGATTATTTTTACAGTTTTTTCGGTGTGCTGATGGCCGGCGGCATCCCGGTCCCCGTTTACCCGCCTGCGCGGCCCTCGCAGCTGGAAGACCATATGCTCAGGCATGCGCGCATACTGGCCAACTGCCTCGCCGTCACGCTCATCACTGTTCCTGAAGCCAGGAAGGTGGCGCGCCTCCTCAAGGCACAGGTACCCGGTTTGAAACATATCGTAACGGTTGCCGAGCTAATGACATCCAGTGCAATTGCAGCCCCCCCTGCCCTGAGCGGCAATGATATCGCCTTTCTGCAATACACCTCGGGCAGTACCGGCAATCCCAAGGGCGTGGTACTGACACATGCCAACCTGCTCGCCAATATCCGCGCCATGGGCCAAACCGTCAGGGTGACGTCAGAAGATGTCTTTGTCAGCTGGCTGCCGCTTTATCACGATATGGGCCTGATCGGTGCGTGGCTGGGGAGTCTCTATTATGCGATGTTACTGGTGGTCATGCCGCCCCTGAGCTTCCTGGCCAGGCCGGAACGCTGGTTGTGGACCATTCACCGTTATCGCGGCACCCTGTCGGCGTCTCCGAACTTTGGTTACGAATATTGCCTGAAGCGCCTCAAGGATGAAGACCTGCAAGGCCTGGACCTGAGTTGCTGGCGTGCCGCCTTTAACGGCGCCGAGGCCATCAGTCCGGATACACTGCAACAATTCGAAGCACGCTTCGTAAACTACGGATTTCATGCCGAGGCCATGATGCCGGTTTACGGACTTGCCGAGTCTTCCGTCGGCCTGGCGTTTCCACCTTTGAACAGGGGGCCGGTGATCGATCAAATCGAACGCTCTACTTTCATGCGTTCCGGGCAGGCAAATCCGGAACCGGGTTCAGGACTACATGCCTTGCGCTTCGTTTCCAGCGGCTTGCCCCTACCCGGTCACCAGATAAGAATAGTTGACACGGCAGGACAGGAGTTACCCGAACGCCAGGAAGGACGGCTGGAGTTCCGTGGCCCCTCCAGCACCAGCGGTTATTACCGCGACGCCGACAACACCCGCAAGCTGTTCCACCAGGACTGGCTCGACTCCGGAGACCTGGCCTACATTGCCAATGGCGAGATCTATATCACCGGGCGTATCAAGGACATTATCATCCGCGCAGGACGTAACATCTATCCTCACGAACTGGAAGAAGCCATCGGCAATATCCCCGGCATCCGCACCGGCCGCGTTGCCGTATTCGGCAGCATGGATACCAGGACAGCGACAGAACGGCTCATTGTGCTGGCGGAAACCCGTAGCAAGGATGCCGTCGAACGGGAGCAGCTGCGCACCGGGATCAACACGCTCGCCACCGACCTGGTCGGTGCACCATCGGACGAAGTCGTGCTGGCGCCACCCGGTACTGTGCTGAAGACCTCGAGCGGTAAAATTCGCCGCGCGGCCAGCCGTGAACTTTTCGAAAAAGGCGATATCGGCAAGCACCAGCACAGCCTGCCCTGGCAAGTCACACGTCTGGCACTGGCCGGCGTGCTACCACAGATCCGGCGCGTATTGAATGCCCTGTCAGCGACGGCGTACGCTGTTTACTGCTGGCTGGTATTTACTGTACTGGCCCCGGTCGTCTGGATTGCCGTCACCTTGCTCCCTGATCATTCCCTGCGCTGGTCTGTGATGCGCGGCTGTACCCGGTTGCTGGCAAAAGCCACCGTAACCCCTGTCCGGGTCAATGGCCTTGAACACCTGCCAGCAGACGGAAGTGCCTGTGTGCTGGTCGCCAATCATGCCAGTTATCTCGATAGTTATGCACTGGTCGCCGCCTTGCCCGGGACGTTCCGTTTTGTCGGAAAAGCAGAACTGGCAAAAACCTTTTTCGTTCGCAAACCACTGGAAAACATTCACACCGAATTTGTTGAACGTTTCGACATCAGCAAGAGTATCAGCGGCAGCCGGCATCTTGCAGACGTGTTGCAGTCGGGACATGTATTGATGTTTTTTGCCGAAGGCACCTTTACCCGCATACCGGGCCTGCTGCCCTTCCACCTCGGCGCGTTCGCGGTAGCTACAGAAGCCGGTGTGCCGGTCATCCCCATCGCCATCCGCGGCACGCGCTCGATATTGCGCGCAGACAACTGGTTGCCCCGGCGCGGATCGATACACATCGACATCGGACCAGCCATACATCCCCGCGACATCAAGAAACAAGCCGGCAAAGACGGCTGGAAAGTTGCCATTGCCTTGCGGGAACGCTGCCGCAAATTCATTCTGCGACACTGCGGGGAACCCGATCTTGCATAACATTCATGCGCTTGCGCACATACCAGGCAAGGAAGTTCGCTAATGAATCATCAAACACAACATTCCTCGCCCATTGGCCTTGCGCTGGGTAGTGGAGCCTCCAGGGGCTGGGCACACATTGGTGTTATAAATGCCTTGTCAGAAATGGATATTCACCCAAAGGTCATATGTGGTTGTTCCATCGGTGCAATAGTCGGAGCTTCTTATGTTTCGGGTAATCTTGGAAAGCTGGAACACTGGGTGCGTTCATTAACCAAAGTGGAACTTGCCAAGTTTATCGAACTGAATCTGTCACTGAATGGGTTTGTTGATACTGAAAAGTTGCATGAGTTTTTCCTTCAATGTGTATGTCGTAAAGATGAATCTATTGAGAATATCTCTGCGAAATTCGCATCTGTTGCGACTGATCTGGAAACGGGAAGAGAGATATGGTTTACCAGTGGCCTGCTGATAGATGCAGTCTGGGCATCGATATCTCTGCCGGGTCTATTTCCTGCATTACAGAATCAGGGAAGATGGCTGGTAGATGGTGGATTGGTTAATCCGGTACCTGTCTCCGTTTGCCGTGCTTTGGGCGCGGATATTGTGATATCTGTCAACTTGAACGGGGATATCGTCGGAAAGCATTTCATTCAGAAACGAGATCGGCAGGAGACCGAAAGCGAGAATGTCATGGGTATGTTATCAAGAGCGGTGAATAAATATTCACCGTCTGTTTTTAAGGACGAAAAAGAAAGAACCTCCCCACCGGGTCTATTCGATGCTATAGCGGGCTCTATCAATATTGCACAGGACAGAATAACGCGCAGCAGACTGGCAGGAGATCCGCCGGATATCATGCTGTCTCCGAAGCTATCGCATATTGGCCTTATGGAGTTCTATCGTGCGGAAGAAGCCATACAAGAGGGGCGAGAGTGCGTGATGCGTATGCTGCCTGAAATACGTCATGTACTCGGCAAATAAAACCCTGGGGTTAACTCGTGAGGAGACGCAGAAAGGAGTGATGCAAGTGAACAGAGCCTGTTTAAAAGAATATACTCGCATATTATTAATCCCTTAATCGGAGGAACTCCAGATCTTTAGATTCATAAGCAAAAACATTCTGACTGGCCTGGTGACCATCCTGCCGGTAGTTCTCACTCTTTATCTCCTGTACTGGTTGGCGGTCTCGGCAGAGTCAGTACTGGGTGGCATGATCCAGCTGCTGCTTCCAAAATCGCTCTACTGGCCAGGCATGGGCTTGATCGCGGGACTGATTGCAATCTTCGTGGTGGGGCTGTTGATGCACGCCTATGTCGTTCAGCGCTTGTTTGCCAGAGTGGAGCAGCTCTTCTACCACATGCCATTAATCAAGTCTGTGTATCGTGCAATCCGTGACTTTTTTGATTATTTCTCTCCAACCAGTAAAAAAGAATTCGAGCAGGTAGTCGCAGTATCAATCGGGAATACAGGTATGCAGGTGATCGGGTTTGTTACACAGGCAAACCCGGAGCACCTGCCAGAGGATTTCCGTGAACAAGACAACATACTGGTATATATGCCCTTGAGTTACATGATTGGTGGTTATGCGGTGCTGGTACCTCGTAGTGCGGTCCGCCCCCTGGATATGAAAATGGAGGAAGCCATGCGCTTCACGCTAACAGCCGGGGTAACCAGTGTCACCACAGCTTCTACAAATGCTGCAGAAGCAATGAAAAATACTGAAGAAAAATCGGCAGACAAGTGAAACCTTGTACAAGTCGCTATGAAATGCCGTTGCTACTGTTAGCGGGGCTTTCTTCCTGCAAGGGAACAAAGGCGACCCCGAGAATATTACGGGTGTGTATTACCCCCTGGTCGTCTTTTTCCACCAGCATCAGTTCCTGGGGCATGTACGGCAACCCCACCGGTATGACCAGTCTGCCCCCGGACTTGAGTTGTTCTATGAGCGCCTGCGGGATATGCGAGGCGGCTGCCGTAACGATAATGGAATCATAGGGTGCATGCTCCAGCCAGCCATCATAGCCGTTACCCGTACGGAATTCGATATTGCTGTATCCCAGTGACTTCAGGCGTGCCGCCGAGGCATCACCAAGTGCCTGTATGCGTTCAATCGTGAAGACCTTCTTCACCAGTTGCGATAAAACGGCTGACTGATAGCCGGAACCCGTGCCAACTTCCAGTACAATATGGTCCGGTTCAAGCTGCAACAGATCGGTCATCAGTGCAACGATGTATGGCTGGGAGATAGTCTGCCCGTAACCGATGGGCAACGGACCGTTGTCATAGGCAAAATGTTTCAGGTCCGGTGATACAAACGCTTCGCGTGACACCTTGCCCATCGCTGCCATCACCCGGGGATCAAGCTTGCTCTTGCCAATCAGGCTGCGCGTGTATGCAACCTCCCCCTCGATCTCGGCAAGCATGCGTTTAATGGCTGATTTCATGGCGTGCTAGTGTCGTCAGGTGCCTTCCTGCCAGGCAGAGAGGTAGCGCAGCTGTTCATCTGTGAGCGTATCGATGCTGAGATTCATGGCGGCCAGTTTTAACCGGGCCACTTCCTGATCGATCTCGAGCGGAACATTGTGTACGCTGTTATCCAGCTTGTCACGCCGGGTAGCCAGGTAGACGGCACACAGCACCTGGTTCGCAAAACTCATATCCATGACCGCCGCGGGGTGTCCTTCGGCAGCGGCCAGATTAACCAGCCGGCCTTCTGCCAGCAGACAAATACGCCGGCCATCGGCGAGAGTATATTCATCTACCGAAACTCGCGGCCGTTGTTGGCTGACAGCCATGGCCTCGAGTGCGGGGATATTGATCTCCACATTGAAGTGTCCCGAATTGGCCAGCACGCAGCCGTCCTTCATGGCCTCCATGTGCACCTGGTCAATCACGTGCTTGTCACCGGTGGCGGTGATCATAATATCGGATTGCCGGGCCGCCTCGACCAGCGGCATAACACGGTAACCGTCCATGGCCGCCTCCAGCGCCCGCAACGGATCGACCTCGGTAATAATGACATTGGCGCCGTGGCCCTTGGCGCGCATCGCGATACCACGGCCACACCAGCCATAACCAACCACCGTCAGGTTTTTTCCTGCCAGCAGGATATTGGTGGCGCGAATCACGCCGTCCAGGGTGCTCTGGCCAGTGCCGTAGCGGTTATCAAACAAATGCTTGGTCATGGCATCGTTGACGGCGATGACCGGGAATTTGAGCGCACCTTCGCGGGCCATGGCACGCAGGCGAATCACGCCGGTCGTGGTTTCCTCGGTACCGCCGAGCATCGAAGCCAGCAGCCCGGTGCGTGTCTTGTGTATCTCGCTGACCAGGTCGGCACCATCATCCATGGTAATGACCGGCTGGTGATCCAGCGCGGCATTAATATGCCGGTAGTAGTCAGAATTCGACTCACCGCGAATGGCATGAACAGGAATTTTATGGCGTACCGCCAGGGCAGCGGCCACATCATCCTGGGTACTGAGCGGGTTGCTCGCACAGAGCACCAGGTCAGCCCCTGCCGCCTTGAGGGTCAGTGCGAGATTGGCGGTTTCAGTGGTAATGTGCAGGCAGCCACTCATCCGGATTCCCTGCAATGGCCTTGTTTTCGAGAAACGCGCCGCAAGTTCACGTATCACTGGCATTTCCTGCAAGGCCCACTCGATACGCTGCTCCCCTTGCCCGGCCAGAGCGGGATCGCTGATGTCGTAACCAGTTCTGCTCATTATGCCCTGCCTCTACCCAGCCTGCCTGTGCTGCTTCTGACCGGGAGCTGGCCCGCTCAGCCCAACACGTGCTGCTTGACGTCGCCACGCCGCTTGCGGGCATAGTCCTCCAACTGGCGTTTCATGGCATCAAAGGCGTCGCGAATAGCCACATAAACATCTTCATGTGAATGGTCCTGATGATGGTGTCCATGGTTCACCAGCAACTCCCCGTCGGGCACCGTCATATCAATGTGTACCTGGTAGAGGTTGCCTTTGTGATGATGACTATGTGGGGCTTCCACCACAACCCGGCAACTCATAATGTGATCATAGAATTGCTCAAGTCTCCCCGCCTTTTCACGAATACCCGCCTCTACGGCAGCGGAGGGTTCCATATCCCGAAATGTGATTTGTAAAGGTATTTGCATCTTTGGCACCTCTCTTGAAGCATGAATTACATGCGAAGACGGCACTGCCAAAGACCTCAACACACAAACCGATCGTACCAGCTTCGCGGTTTTTTCCCTTTCTACTATAAGCATAAGAAATTAAATTACGTTTTTCCAGACAATCACCCGATCCTCACAGTGACCGGATCCAGCCATCAGTCGGCTTCGCGATCAATGTCGCAGCAGTGCGAACGAGCGCCCTCACTCGCTGCGGCGGACAGGACACTGCCGGTAACCGGGTTCGGGCGAAAGCCGGTGCAACCCTTCAGGCCCAGGTCGTAGGCCTGCTCAAAGACCGACTGGTAATCCGTAATATCGAAGTCCTCGGGGATGTTGATGGTCTTGGAAATAGCATTGTCTACATAAGGCTGGATCGCGGCCTGCATTTGCAGGTGCAGCTGCGGTGACAGTGCCTGCGCATCGATGAAGGCCGGCGGCAACGACTCCTGTCCATGCCCGCTCCACCACAGGTGGCAGGCATAATCCTCGACTTCATGGTCCTCCAGGGATCCATCGAGCTGACGAATCCGGCGCCGGTAGCGGGCCTCGAATACGGGTTCCAGTCCGCTGGAGACATTGTTGGCCAGCAGACTGATGGTTCCCGTCGGCGCCATCGCGATGAGATGACTGTTACGTATCCCCGCCGTTGCGATGGCCTCGCGGATATCACAGGGCAGTGATTGAACAAAGCGGCCTTGCAGATAACTGTCCGCATTGAACCCCGGAAAGCTGCCCTTTTCCCTGGCGAGCTGTACCGAACCGCGGTAGGCGGCATGGCATAGTGTTCGCATCACCCGGGCTGCCATTTCAAAGGACTCCGGCGAGCCGTAACGAATACCCAGCATGATCAACGTGTCGGCCAGCCCCGTAACACCCAGACCGATACGGCGCGTTTGCATGGCCTGGTTTCGCTGTTGCAGCAGTGGAAACCGGGATACATCAATCACATTATCCAGGAAACGCACAGCCAGCTGCGCAGCATCCTTTAACGAATCGAAACGGATGCGTGCGTTGCCGGCAAACGGCTGCTCGACGAAACGAGTCAGGTTAAGTGAACCGAGGTCACAGGCCCCATAGGGGGGCAACGGGATCTCTCCGCAGGGATTGGTGGCGCTGAGTCGTTCCCGGTACCAGAGATTGTTCCACTGGTTGACGCGGTCAATGAACAGTACGCCAGGTTCTGCATAAGCATAACTGGCGCGCATCAGCCGCTCCCACAGCTCACGTGCACGCAATACCCTGATAACCCGGCAGGTGACCGGCACGTCATGGCCGGGCCAGTCACGCTCGACCAGCGTGCTGCCCGATTCGGATGCGACGTCTTGCAGTTGTGACCCGGGAAAGACCAGCGCCCAGTCGGCGTCACAGCGGAGCGCATCCATAAAGGCATCGGTAACCAGCACTGACAGATTGAAATGCCGCAATGCCCGCGAATCCTGCTTGGCATCGATAAAGGCAAGAATGTCTGGGTGATCACAGCGTAACGTCGCCATCATGGCGCCACGACGAGCACCGGTCGACAGCAAGGTCGCACACATACTGTCCCAGACCCGCATGAATGAAACCGGACCGGAAGCAATCCCGCCAACCGACCAGGCCCGGCTCCCGGCGGGTCTCAGGGTGGAGAAGTCATAACCAACGCCACCCCCCTGCTGCATGGTCAAGGCACCTTCCCTGAGTGCTGTGAAGATGCCTTCCATGGAATCCTCAATGCTGCCCATGACGAAACAATTGAACAGCGTTACCCGGCGCCCGGTGCCCGCACCGGCCAGAATGCGGCCACCCGGGAGAAAGCTGAAATTCCGCAGCAACTGATAAAAGGCCGTTTCCCGTCTGCCCTGTGCCTGTGTTTCGGCAGCTGCCACGGCGTGCGCAACCCGCTGCCACGTCGCATCGACGTCTTTATCGTGGACTGTGTCGGCCTCGCGGTACCTGTACCTGGTATCCCAGACAAGCCGCGAAACCGGTGCTGTGAAATAATCAATCGTCATCGTCTGCAATCAAGCACATCATAATGCATGGGATCTGCGTCCCGAGTCAGTATGCGGCAACCTGATAGCTCAAACCAGCGACAGCACCCATGATTTTCTGCTCATTGTGCTGGCACAAGCATCACCTGACAGATACGATGGGATTGGCAACAAGCGTGGGATCACATTGAACGATACGAACGACACAAACGGTAAACAGGAGAAATACCCACCGTGGGCACCCTATGTGTTGATCATGGCACTGCTGCTGATGGCGTATCTGAGTTTTCAATACACCACCCCCCCGGAACCAAGCTACGAAATCCCTTACAGCCAGTTCAAGGAACTGGCCCACAAGGGCCACGTGGACAGTTTGCAACTGGAGGGGGATGTCGCCGCGGGGAAATTAGTCTCGACCGAGGCAATTGGCCCACAGGGTGAGACCGCACAACGTTTCAGCACACGCATACCGGCTTTCGGCGACGAGACCCTGTTGCCGCTGCTAGAGGCACAGGGCATCGAGATTCACGTCAGCAGTGAGGCCGGTAAAACCGGCCCCCTTGCCATACTGCTGTCATTGCTTCCATGGCTATTCCTGATGCTGTTTTTCCTCTGGGTCTACCAGCGGACTTCACGTGCACTGGGCGGCCGACTGGGCGGGCCGGAGGAATTAAAAAAGTTTCTCGAGGCCCCGGCGCAGAATGCGGAACAGCCGGAAGTTACCTTTGCCGACGTTGCCGGCCAGGTAAATGCCAAGCGTGAAGTAACCGAGCTGGTTGAATTCCTCAGGCATCCTGAAGCCTTTCACAAACTGGGTGCGGAAATACCGCATGGCGTGTTGTTGATGGGTGCACCCGGTACTGGCAAGACCCTGTTGGCACGCGCACTGGCCGGCGAAGCCGGCGTGCCGTTTTTCTCAATATCCGGTTCCCAGTTCATCGAGGTGTTTGTCGGCGTCGGTGCCGCCCGGGTACGTCACCTGTTTGCAGCGGCAAAAAAGAATGCCCCCAGCATCGTGTTTGTCGATGAACTGGACAGCATCGGGCGTACCCGTGGTACCGGGCTGGGTGGCGGCCATGACGAACGCGAACAGACCCTGAACCAGATTCTCGCTGAAATGGACGGTTTTTCCGGCCATGAAGCCGTGATCGTGCTGGCGGCCACCAACCGGCCGGACGTCCTGGACCCCGCCCTGCTGAGACCGGGTCGCTTTGACCGGCACGTTGTCCTCGATCTGCCGGATCGCAGGGACCGGGCTGCCATTCTCCGGGTACATAGCCGTAAGGTCCCGCTTGGCGACAATGTCGACCTCGACAAGATTGCAGCTGGCAGCCCCGGCTTTTCAGGCGCCGACATCAAGAACCTGGTAAACGAGGCGGCCATACTCGCCGCCAGAAAGAAACGCACCGAGGTCATGATGCAGGATTTCGAGGAGGCGCGCGACAAGGTGCTGCTCGGTACGGTACGCACCCTGGCGATCCAGCCGGAGGAGCGCCATCGTCTTGCGGTGCATGAAGCGGGGCATACACTGGCGGCCTGGTTTCTGCCCCGCGCGGATCCGCTGTACAAGGTAACCATTATTCCACGCGGCCGTGCCCTCGGCGGCACCCAGCAGCTGCCTGAAGAGGAACGCCATACACTACCGGAGGACTATCTCCAGGACAGGCTGGTCGTTATCCTCGGCGGACGTACTGCCGAGAAGGAGTTGCTCGAGACAATGAGCAGCGGAGCCGAGGATGACATTCACCAGGCCACCACACTGGCCCGCGCCATGGTGGCACGCTGGGGGATGTCCGAGGAGATCGGGCCTGTCGATCTCCGGGAAAGTGAGGAACACCCCTTCCTGGGACGCGAGATCGCGCAGCCGCGCCATTATAGCGAACACTCCGCTGAAGTGGTGGATCACGCAGTAAAGACACTGTTACGGCAGGCCGAACAGCGAGCACTTGCAGTGATCAGGGAGCATCAGGCTGAACTTGCGCGCCTGATCACAGCGCTCGAAGAACAGGAAACCCTGCATCGCGAGCAGATCGAACAGTGTCTCGGACCAGCACCCCGGAGCAAGCCCCTGTTGACCGGTGCAAACTGATCAGACGCTCTTGCTGCCTGGCAGCCGTTGCATTGCTTATCCCGGCAAAATGGCTATGTTAATGTTGTAACCATGCACCGGGCTTTGTTGTTTTGCCCGGTGCAGGCCTCGTTGTACGAATTACCGGTACTTACTGCTATTATTTTCACAGGCCTTTCAACAATTGAGTGAAGTTATGACCGAAAACCCGTGCCCGGCTGTGGAAAAAATCACATGATAGATGCCTTTGAATTCGCAGACGAACTGGGTCCGTTGAAAACCATCCACGTCCATGAACCCTCGACAGGGTTGCGTGCAGTGCTGGTCGTGGACAATGTCGCCAAGGGTCCCTCTATCGGCGGTGTACGTATGGCAGCGGATGTGAGCACCAGGGAATGTTCCCGGCTGGCCAGGGCCATGACGCTCAAAAACGCCGCTGCCGGCCTGCCCCACGGCGGCGGCAAGGCAGTTTTGTACGGCGACCCCAAGATGCCGAAGGCAGACAAGGAACGCCTGATACGCGCCCTGGCCAATGCTCTGCGCTATACCGAGGATTACATTTTTGCACCGGACATGGGCACTGACGAGGAGTGCATGTCCTGGATACAGGATGAGATCGGCCGGGTGGTGGCGCTACCGCGCGAGATAGGCGGCATTCCGCTGGACGAGATCGGTGCAACCGGCTGGGGGCTGAGCCATGTCACGGATGTTGCACTGGAATATTGCGACTTCGATCTGCACAACGCGCGCATCGTGGTACAGGGCTTCGGGGCGGTTGGAAGGCACACGGCCCGGTTCCTGACGGACAAGGGCGCTGTGCTGGTCGGTGCCGCTGACTCCCGCGGTGCCATCCATAATCCTGACGGCCTGGATGTCGCCAGACTTGCTGACATCAAGGCAAACGGTGGCACCCTGGGCGACTACACCGATGCAAGCAGGCTGGATCGCGATGCCGTGATCGACATCGAATGCGACATCTGGATTCCCGCTGCGCGGCCGGACGTCATCCATGAGGATAACGTGCACCGGCTGAGGACAAAACTGGTGATTGAAGGCGCCAATATCCCGATTACACCCGGCGCGGAGGCACAGCTCGCGGAGCAAGGTATTCTCTGTGTGCCGGACTTTATTGCCAACGCGGGTGGCGTCATTTGCGCAGCCATGGAATATCATGGCGCCAGCGAAAGTGCGGCGTTGCAGAGCATTGAGGAAAAGCTGCGCCGCAATACCCGGCTGGTGCTGGAGGATGCGGCAAGGCGCAAGATCCTGCCACGCGAGGCGTCGATGGAACTGGCGCTGGCACGCGTCAAAAAGGCAATGAGCTACCGGCGCTACGCGCTGTTTTCAACAGCGCCGGGATTTGTGTAGCTGCCCACAGGGCTTCCTGCAGGTAATTCGCCAGCGGGTATCAGGCAGGAGGTGTGATGTATCGCATCCGATTTCATGGCCGGGGCGGACAGGGAATGAAGACCGCAAGCCGCATACTGGGCTCCGCCTTCTTCCTTGAGGGTTTTGAGGTGCAGGATGCACCCCGTTACGGCGCCGAGCGCCGTGGCGCGCCGATCTTCGCCTACGTCCGTGCCTCCCGCAAGGCAATCAATGAACGCGGCATTATCCAGCACCCGGACCTGGTCGTCGTCGCCGACGACAGCCTGGTGCCGGTGCCTGCGGCCGGTGTGCTGCAGGGACTGGATTCACACACGGCCATGCTCATCAACAGTCACACTAACGCCGCAGTCTGGCAACATCGCCTGAACCTGGCCGGACCGGTCCTGATCCTTCCTGCCACAGAAGAAGTCGAGGACCGTGCCGACCTGCCTTTCGTGGGTACCGCCTGCGCCGGCGCGGCGGCAAGGCTGGTCGGTGTAATCAGCCGTGCTGCCCTGGCCGAGGCGATCCAGGGTGAGCTCGGTTCACTCGGGTCACAAGGGGTAGACAAGAACACTGAAACCGCGCTGCAGGCCTATGACCTTATGGAACCACATGCAAGTTCAGTAACCGAGGGTGCGGAGAGCAGCGCCAGCGGCTATGCAAGACCTGACTGGATTGGCATGACAGTCGAGGATGTCGACCTGGCGGCACCGAGCATTCATGCGGCCGCGACCAGTGTCGAAGTGAAAACGGGCTTATGGCGCACCCTGCGCCCGGTGATTGATTACGACCGCTGTAACCGCTGCTGGTGGGTGTGCAGCACCTTTTGTCCGGATGGCGCGATTACGGTGGACACGCTTGGCCGGCCGGCGATCGACTACGACCACTGCAAGGGCTGCATGATCTGCGTGGCCAAATGCCCGCCGCATGCAATCGAGGCCATCCCCGAACATGTCGCACAGGCCGTGGAAGAGGCAGGGGCATGACGCGCACACTCCTGACCGGCAACGGTGCCGCCGCATGGGGCGCACGCCTGGCCCGCGTGGACTACGTGCCGGCATTTCCTATCACGCCGCAAACAGAAATTATCGAAACCATTGCAGACTGGATAGACAGGGGCGAGATGCCCGGTCGCACGGTGACGCTGGAATCCGAGCATTCCATGATTACCGCCGCGGGAGCCGCCGCGACCAGCGGGGTGCGGGTGTTTACCGCCACCTCCAGCCAGGGCCTGTTGTACGGGATGGAGATGATCTACACGGTGGCTGGCTGGCGTGCCCCCTTCGTCATGGCCAACGTGTCGCGCGGCCTTGCCTCGCCTATCACCCTGGAGCCGGACCATAATGACATCATGGTGGCACGCGACAGCGGCTTCCTGCAGATCCATTGCGCAAGCTGCCAGGAAGTACTGGACACTGTGCTGATCGCCTACCGGCTGGCCGAAGACCGCCGGGTGCGTCTGCCAGTCATCGTCAACCTCGATGGTTTCTATTTATCCTTCACCCGTGAGCCCGTGGAGATTCCGGATCCTGATGCGGTTGAAAGTTTCCTGCTGCCGTATGATGCGGAAAGCACCCGGTTTTGCGCCAGCGCCCCAACCAGCCAGGCCGTCGCCGTCCTGGGCGGCACGCCCTACTCCTACTTCCGTTACGAGAGCCACCTGGCCGCACTGAATGCCGTCACGGTGTATGACGAAGCGGCCACGGCATTCGCCGCTATCTTCGGCCGCCGCCATGAGGCGGTTGAGGCCTACCGCTGCGAGGATGCCGAGATCGTGTTCGTCATGATCGGTTCCTTTGCCACCAAGGCCAGGGAGGCCGTTGATCGACTGCGGGATGCAGGCCGGGCGGTTGGCCTGGTGCGACCGCGCCTGTTGCGACCCTACCCCGCTGAACGCCTGCAGCGCCTGCTGGCCGGGAAGCAGGGGGTTGCTGTCATCGATCAAAACATTTCCATGGGCATGGGCGGCGTGCTGCACGCGGAACTGGCGGCAGCACTCTACGGCAAGCCCGATGCCCCACCGGTTCTGCTCAGTTTTATTGGCGGGCTGGGTGGCCGCGACATCACGCCGGAAGAGTTTTATGAGATCGCCGCCGTTACCCGCCAGGCGGCTGAGGACGGGGTGATTCCAGCACCGCGCTTGCTGTTCACCCGTGAGGAACTCCGGGAGGTCAGGAAGCTGCAGGCAATCGCCCATACCGAACGCAACGAACTGGAATCCGGACAATGACCGAAAGCCTGTTTAAACGCATGAAGGACCTGCCGTCCACGCACTTGCTGGGAACCGGTACGCCCATGTGCGCGGGCTGCGGTGCCCTGGAGGCATTGCACCAAATCTACGATGTACTCGGTCCCAGGACGGTATTTGTCAATGCAGCCGGCTGTATGACCCTGCTGGCCGTCTATCCGTTCACGCCCTTCCGTGGTTCATGGCTCTACACGGCCATGGCATCTGCACCGGCGGGTGCACAGGGCATACGGGATGCCCTGGATATCCTTATTGAGCAACAGCGCCTGCAAGCCGGGGAGGACCTGGATGTCGTGGTGCTGACCGGCGACGGTGCCGCTTACGGTATGGGACTCTCGGCCACCTCGGGCGCCATTGAACGGGACCTGGATTTCCTCTACATCTGCTATGACAACGAGGGTTACGGCAACACCGGTCAGCAGTTCTCGGGCGCCACACCCCATGCGGCCAGGACGGCGACCAGCAAGGGACCACGCGGCTTTGCCGGTTACAAGAAAGACCTGTTTTCCATCTGGGCTGCCCATAAACCGGCCTATGTGGCGACCGTCATCGGTTCAGAACCCCTGGACCTGGTCCGAAAGATTGAAAAGGCAAGGCAGCTCAAAGGCCCGCGACTGATCATTGCACTGGCCCCCTGCCCGCCCGGCTGGGACTATGATCCCCGCGACTCGGCAGATATCGGCAAGCTGGCGGTAACAACCGGCGTCTGGCCATTGAAGGAATACATCGATGGCCAGGTGATACACACGAAAATTCCAAAGCAGCGCCAGCCCGTCGAGACCTACCTGGAGAAACAGGGGCGTTTTGCCCATCTATTTGAGCCGCAACGCAATGAACAGCTGCTGCAGGAACTGCAGAACAGCGTCGACAATTATTGGGCGGAAATCGAGAGTTGACCTGCTGTGTCACGATTGATGCCATACCGGGGAAGGTGAATGTCAGCAAGACAGCTCAGCTATTTTCACCGCGGTGGCAACACGCCATTACTCGGCACCACCATCCCCGCCCACCTTGCCGACACCATCGACCGCTTCCCGGATAATGAAGCGGTGGTATCGATAGCACAGGGCCGACGCCTGACGTATGCGCAGCTGGAGGCCGCCGTGGTTCAGCTGGCGCAGGGCCTGCTGGGTTGCGGGTTCAACCGGGGTGATCGCATCGGTATCTGGTCGACCAACAATATCGAATGGCTGCTGCTGCAACTCGCCACGGCGCGTATTGGCGTCATCCTGGTGAATATCAATCCTGCCTACCGGCCAGCAGAACTGGGCTACGCGCTGCAGTGCTCGGAGGTCAACGGCCTGTTTGTAATCCCTGGATTCCGCAGCAGCGATTATGTCGCCATGCTCACAGAGCTGATACCGGAACTCAAAGACAGCAAACCCGCGGACATCGGCAACCGGGAGCTTCCGGCGCTGCGGCGGGTGGTGATCTATGATCCGGCGGCACCGGATCAGAGCGAACGGCCCCACCCCGGCTTTACCACCTGGACGGACGTGCTGGCTGCAGGCGAGGCAATCTCCGTCCGGCAACTGACAGCAGTCACCGATTCCCTCGATATGGACGATCCCATCAATATTCAATACACCTCCGGGACGACCGGCTTTCCCAAGGCCGTGCTGCTGACACACCATAATATCCTTAACAACGCCTGGTTCTCCGCCCGGGCAATGCATTTCAGCGCAACCGACCGCCTCGCCGTACCCGTGCCCTTTTATCACTGCTTTGGCATGGTGCTGGCTAACCTGCTGTGTCTTTCGGTTGGCGCCTGCATCGTTATCCCCGGCGAACATTTCGATGCCACTGAAGTGCTCAAGGCTGTGGAAACCGAAGGCTGCACCGCCATCCATGGCGTACCCACCATGTTTATCGCCGAGCTCGAATTACCAGCGTTCAGGGACTTCAATCTGGCGACACTGCGCACAGGCATTATGGCGGGCGCCACGTGTCCACCGGCACTCATGAAGCGCGTGATGCAGGACATGCACTGCAGCGAGATTCTGATCGGCTACGGAGAAACCGAGGCCTCGCCCCTGACGCATCTGACATCACGGGCGGATACCCTGGAACGTCGGGTTGCGACCGTGGGGACCAATCTCCCGCACCAGGAAGTCAAGATAGTGGCTGTCGAAACCCGCCACACCGTACCGCTCGGTACGGTCGGGGAAATCTGTTTTCGTGGCTATCACATTATGCGCGGCTACTACGGCGATCCCGGGACGACTGCCAGGGCGATCGACGACAGTGGCTGGCTGGCCTCCGGCGACTTGGGCACGATGGATGCCGATGGCTATGTAAAAATCACCGGGCGGCTCAAGGAAATGATTATCCGCGGCGGCGAGAACATCTATCCGCGGGAGATCGAGGATTTTATCTTCGCCCATCCCAAGGTCGCCGAAATCGCTGTCTTCGGCATACCCGATGAATTTTACGGGGAGGAAATCATGGCGTGGATCCAGTTGCACGAGGATGTGACGGCTACAGAAGCTGAAATCAGGGCTTTCTGCAAGGACAGGATCGCCCACTTCAAGATACCGAAATACATCTGGTTCGTTGATGAATTCCCGATGACAGTAACGGGCAAGTTGCAAAAATTCCGCATGCGCGAAATCGCCATTGAGAAGCTGGACCTGGCAACGCAGGGTTCGCGTTAGTATGTGGGAGCACTTCCATCACGAGGCCGATATCGGTGTACGGGGACGCGGCGACAGCCGGGAAGCGGCCTTTGAGGAAGCGGCGGTCGCACTCACAGCAGTCATTACCGCCCCGGACACGGTAAGGTGCCGGGAGTCGGTGACCATAGCGTGTGAAGCACCCGACCTGGAACTGTTGTTCGTCGACTGGCTCAACGCACTGGTCTACGAAATGGCAACCCGCCGAATGCTGTTCCGCCGTTTCAGCGTCACGCTCGACGGTACCCGCCTCCACGCCACCACCTGCGGGGAACCCATTGAGGTCATCCGCCACCAGCCCGCGACGGAGATCAAGGGAGCAACCTACACGGAACTGGAAGTGCACGAGGACCGGCCCGGGGAATGGCGCGCGCAATGCGTGGTCGACGTCTAGAATTATAGTAAGGCTGGAAAATGGACACCTCGACACTGACCCGGATCTCGGACTACGAATGGCGCATTGAACCGCAGGGCGACATGCGCGTGCCCGGTATTATCTTTGCCAGCCAGTCCCTGGTTGAGGCAATGGACGAAAAGGTCCGCGAACAGGTTACCCATGTCGCCACCCTGCCGGGAATCGTCGCGGCATCCTGTGCCATGCCGGATGCACACTGGGGTTACGGCTTTCCGATTGGCGGTGTGGCCGCCTTCGACGCCGACCAGGGTGGCGTTGTGTCAGCTGGCGGTGTTGGCTTTGATATCTCCTGCGGCGTGCGCACCCTGCTCACGGGGTTGCAGCGTACCGACATCGAGCCGGTAAAGACACGCCTGGCCGATGCGCTGTTCCATTCCATTCCCGTCGGCCTTGGCAGTACCGGCGACATTCACCTGGATGACAAGGGCATGACAGCCATGCTGTCGGGTGGTGCCCGCTGGGCCGTGAAGCGCGGCTGGGGGTATCGTGAAGATCTGGAGCGTATCGAGGAACAGGGCTGCATGACGGGTGCGCAACCCGAACAGGTGTCGCTGCATGCCCGCAAACGCCAGCGCAACGAGATGGGGACACTGGGCTCGGGCAACCACTACCTCGAAGTCCAGGAGGTCAGTGACATCTATGACCCTGACACGGCCACCACCTTCGGGCTCACCAGGGGTGATGTGGTGATCAGCATCCACTGCGGCTCCCGTGGCCTGGGGCATCAGATCGGCACGGAATTTCTCAAGTCCATGGCACTCAGCGCCCACCGGTATGGCATCAGGCTCCCGGACCGCGAACTGGCCTGCGCACCGATTGACTCGGATATCGGCCAGACCTACCTCGGCGCCATGCGTGCTGCCATCAACTGCGCCCTGGCCAACCGGCAGATCATTACGCACCTTACCCGCGAGGTATTCGCACGCATCCTCCCGGAGGCAAACCTGGCGCTGCTCTACGATGTATCCCACAACACCTGCAAGGTGGAGGATCACCTCATTGACGGCCAGCCACGGCGGCTGTACGTCCACCGCAAGGGCGCGACCCGCGCCTTCGGCCCCGGCAATCCGGATCTGCCCGGGGACTTTCGCGAGACTGGCCAACCGGTGCTGATCGGCGGCTCCATGGGGACGGCCTCCCACATCCTGGCCGGCAATCCTGAAAGCGGGGCCCTGTCATTCTCCTCGGCCTGCCACGGGGCCGGGCGCGCCATGAGCCGCCGCAAGGCCTACAAGCTCTGGAAGGGGCGCCAGGTAACGGATACCCTGTTTGAGCAGGGCATCATCATCCGCAGTCCGTCCTCACGCGGCGTGGCCGAAGAGGCACCGGGTGCCTACAAGGATGTCAACGCCGTGGTCGATGCCGCGCACGCGGCGGGCCTCGCGCGCAAGGTGGCAATACTGAAGCCCGTGATCTGCATCAAGGGTTGATCCGCTATCCCCGTGACCACACCACACCCACAGGTCCATATCGGCACCTCCGGCTGGTCTTACGCGCACTGGAAAGGACCGTTCTACCCGGCGCATCTGCCCGGCAACCGGATGCTGGAATACTATGCGCAACGGTTCCACTGCGTCGAGATCAACAGTTCCTTTTATCGCCTCCCGGAGAAGAAGACATTGCAGCACTGGTATGACAGCACGCCGGATGACTTCCGCTTCACCGTCAAGGCCAGTCGTTACATCACCCATATGAAAAAACTCGAAGAGCCGCGGAAGACCGTCCCCGTCCTGCTGGACAGGGTCAGCACGCTGGGTGACAAGCTCGGCCCCATCCTGTTCCAGCTGCCCCCGCGCTGGCACTGCAACGGGGCACGGTTGGGCAACTTCCTGGACACCCTGAGTCGTGAATTCCGATACGCCTTTGAATTCCGGGACCGGAGCTGGCTGAACGAACAGACCTTTGAATTGCTGTCACGCCACGCTGCGGCCTTCTGCATCTATGAGCTGGACGGCTTCCTCTCACCGCAACAGATCACCACCGATTTCATCTACGTGCGCCTGCACGGCCCCGACGGGGCCTACCAGGGCAGTTATGATGAGCAGGCCCTGGCCGGCTGGGCCGGCGCCTTCTCCACGTGGGCACGCAACGGCCAGGCCATCTATTGCTACTTTGACAACGACCAGCATGGCTATGCGGTGCAAGATGCGTTGCGCCTGCAGGCCATAACCGTTACCGGGAAATGAGTGGCGCCAATCTTTCACTATTGATCCATCCTGTACATGATCCAGATGAGTCATTTAATACG
>Ga0316187_10000490_pt1 | contig 30979 bp, 36 predicted proteins | sample CroRivburrow1_MG_FD_204927 | JGI IMG/M metagenome (GOLD analysis project Ga0316187, IMG submission 204927) | Coastal sediment microbial communities from Maine, United States - Cross River worm burrow 1 | ecosystem: Environmental > Aquatic > Marine > Coastal > Sediment | place: USA: Maine... | reverse complement strand
CCACCGAATAACTGACAGTATAAAAAACCTCATACTCTGTTGGCACGTTGCGCGCTGACACGGACAAAACGCGTTGCCGGGTAATATCGGTGTGTATCGTAAAAATGGCGGTAGCATCGGCCGGCGATTCCACCACTTCAACGCCGGATGCGTTCAGTTCGACGCGCAATGCCTGGTAAAACTGGCTGTGGCGGTCCTGTGTCGCAATGTACGTTCGCTGCATATCGGTCGGAACGTCGGTCGCACCCCGCATGTGGTAGCCACAACTGCTCAGCAAAATAGCACCAACGAACGATAGCAGCGCTTTAGACAACGATATTCACCAGCCGACCCGGCACGACGATCGTTTTCCGAATCGTGTTGTCGGCGACAAATTTCTGCACATTCTCGTCGGCCAGTGCCAACTCGGCAATCACTTCCTTGTCAGCGGCTACATCCACCTTTATTCGGGCACGCAATTTGCCGTTCACCTGCACCACCATCTCGATCAGGTCCTGGCTCAATGCACTTTCATCGAAAACCGGCCAGCGCTCATTCACCAGTGCACTCTCGTGACCGAGGACGTGCCATAACTCGTGGCAGATGTGCGGCACGATTGGCGACAACACGAGAACCACCGCTTCCAGTGATTCCTGGACCACAGAACGCCCTTCCGCCGATGAAGCGTCGAATCGATTGATCGCGTTCAACAACTCCATGGATGCCGCGATGGCTGTATTGAAGGTATAACGCCTGCCGATATCGTCGCTGACCTTGCTGATTGTCTGGTGTGTTTTTCGCCGCAACTGCTTTTGCTCATCATCGAGCGCATCGAGATCGAGTGCGTTCGCGGCACCCGCGTCGGCATGCTCGTGAACGGCGGTCCAGAATCGTTTGAGAAATCTGAAGGCGCCCTGTACGCCGTCGTCAGACCATTCAAGCGCTTGTTCGGGTGGCGCGGCAAACATCATGAACAGCCGCACGGTGTCCGCGCCGTATTTCTCTATCAGCGCCTGCGGATCGACGGTATTGCCTTTCGCTTTCGACATCTTCGCGCCATCTTTAAGTACCATTCCCTGTGTCAGCAGATTGATAAACGGCTCGTCAGCAGCCGACAAGCCTTCATCCCGCATCAATTTCTGGAAAAATCGGGCATAAAGCAGGTGCAAAATCGCGTGTTCAATGCCGCCGGTGTACTGGTCGACTGGCATCCAGTAACTTTCCCGTTGATCGAGCATGGCATCGCCGCTGTCCGGGCATGCATAGCGCGAGAAATACCAGGACGACTCCACGAAGGTATCGAACGTATCCGTCTCTCTTTTTGCCGGCTTGCCGCACTTTGGACAGTCTGTCTCGTAAAACTCGGGCATCGCTTTCAGCGGTGAGCCCGTGCCCGAAACCTCAACGTCTTCCGGTAATACGACGGGGAGCTGGTCTTCCGGCACGGCAACGGCATCGCAGTCATCGCAATAGATGATCGGAATTGGTGTACCCCAGTAGCGCTGCCGGGAGACGCCCCAGTCGCGAATTCGATAGTTTGTCCGTCGGCAACCGCGGCCATCCTTTTCGAAGCGCTCCGCGATCGCATCAAAGGCCTGCTCAAACGTCATGCCGTCATACTCACCAGAATTCACCAGCAGGCCATGATCGAGATACGCCTGCTCGCTGATATCCGTATCGCTGCCGTCTGCTGCTGTCACAACCTGCACAATCGGCAGATCGTGTTTGGTGGCAAATTCGTAATCGCGCTGATCGTGGCCCGGCACAGCCATTACCGCACCCGTGCCATAACTCATCAATACGAAATTGGCGACCCACAAGGGTACCTCTTCACCGGTCAGTGGATGAATCGCTGCGATGCCGAGCGCCATGCCCTTCTTCTCCATGGTTTCAAGCGTCGCTTCCTGGGCGTCTGTTTGTTTGCACTCTTCGACGAATGCGGCGACGTCCGCGCTGGTCGCTGCCGCTTTTGTCGCGAGCGGATGCTCGGCCGCCACCGCCATATACGTCACACCCATCAAGGTATCCGGTCGGGTGGTATACACGGTTAACGGCTCATCCTCGCCGACAACATCGAACGACAATTCCAGGCCTTCAGAACGGCCGATCCAGTTTCGCTGCATCGTCTTAACCGAGTCCGGCCATCCGTCCAGGTTATCGAGTTCGTCCAGCAGCTCATCCGCATACGCGGTGATTTTCATGAACCACTGCGGGATTTCACGGCGCTCAACCAGGGCGTCGGATCGCCAGCCGCGGCCATCGATTACCTGCTCGTTGGCCAGCACAGTCTGGTCGACCGGGTCCCAGTTAACGACCGAGTTTTTTCGATACACCAGTCCCTTCTCGAACAAGCGCGTAAACAGCCATTGCTCCCAACGATAATATTCAGGGCGACAGGTGGTAACTTCGCGAGTCCAGTCATAACCGTAGCCGAGACGCTTGAGCTGACCGCGCATGTAATCGATGTTTTGATAAGTCCAGCTGGCGGGCGGAACCCCACGCTTGATAGCCGCGTTTTCTGCCGGCATGCCGAATGCGTCCCAACCCATCGGCTGCAACACGTGTTTTCCCTGCATTCGATGATAACGGGCGATCACATCATTGATCGTGAATACCCGTACGTGCCCCATATGCAACTGCCCGCTGGGATACGGGAACATAGTCAGGCAATAGAATTTTTCTTTGTCGGGGTCTTCGCTGACGACGAACGATTGCTGGTCGTCCCAGTAATCACGGGCTTGCTGTTCAATCGCCTGAGGGTCGTATCGGGTTTCCATCTGAAATCTTGGGCTGGCTGAAAGGGCGCTAGCTTAACTCAGGTCTTGCGCAATCGGTAGGCAAGGCCAGCCATCGCGAGCAGGCACAGCGATATGACTGGCCAGTTGCCGAAACGGGCGTAAGGTGTCAATCCTCCATGCGGAGTGATGTCACGCGTCATCACGACGTACTCGAATTGCGGCCCGCGCTCAAGGATCGCGCCATCCGGTCCGATAAACGCACTAATACCATTATTTGTCGAACGAACCGCGTAGCGGCCAACCTCGAGCGCCCGCATGCGTGCGATCTCGAGATGCTGATGCGGTGCGATCGAGTCGCCAAACCAGGCATCGTTACTGACGTTAATCAAGATGCCCGCTTCCGGCAGCGCGTAGAGTTGCTCCGCGCCATAGGCATCCTCGTAACAAATCGCGACAGACAGTTTGTTGCCCCCCGCGGTCACCAGCAATGGCTGCACGTCGGCGCCAGCGCCAAGGTCGGTTGTTGGCAGACTCATCAGCCGCATCCAGTTGCGAACGAATGCCGGTACCGGAAAATACTCTCCGAATGGCACCAGGTGCCGCTTGCGGTATACCTGCCGCGTCTCGCCCTTCGCTGTGCCCAGCATTAACATGCTGTTGTAGATCACCTCCTCCGAAGGTTCGCGCTCAAGGATGCCCAACAACAGGGACTGGTCACTGCGCCTTACGTCGGCTTCAACCTCGTTCAGGTATTCCTCAATCTGATCGATGCTGGCGGGTATGGCGACCTCCGGCCAGATAATCAATTCGCTCGACCGGTGCGCATCGATGGACGAGCGATACAAATTCAATGTCGGCCAGAATTGTTCGCGCAACCATTTTCGGTCTTGCGAAACGCCGCCTTGCACGATCGTAGTTCTGACAGCAGGACCCGCAGGATCGGTCCAACTATGGTGCAGCAACAACGCACCACCGAGCCAAGGCAGAATAGCAACAACCGCGGCCGTCACCTGCAATCTGCCGTCGGAAACGAGGGCGACAAGTAACGCGGTAACGCTGATCAACAAGATCAGCGATAAACCGTAGACACCAACAAGCGGCGCAAAACCAGCCAGGGGTGAATCGATCTGGCCATATCCCAGGCTCATCCATGGAAAGCCGCTCAGGAACCAACCGCGTAGCCATTCAATCGCGACCCAGACGGTCGGCGCCGCTACAAAAAAGCGCAATGGCACACCCGCGGACAGACGACTGATCAACCAGGTCGTTAGCGCGTAGTACAGCCCCATAATCATGACCAGGCTGAGCATGATGACGACTGCAACCCACAGCGGCGCCTGTCCGAACACGTGAATCGACGTATACAGCCAGTAGGTACCGGTCAGAAACAGCCCGGACCCGTACCAGAAGCCAAGTCCGGCAGCACGCTTTGGTGGCAATTGCAGGCACGCATACAGCAGCGGAATCAAGAGAAGTGGCGCGGCCGGAAACCAGCCAACCGGCGCGAAGGACAACATCGTCAAAGCGCCACTCAGAAGAAAGAGCAGTTTGCCGGTTCGGGGATTTTGCAGAATGAACTGCTGAAATGCCTGCAGAAAACGCACCGGGCTAGTCAGCCGATCTCTCTTGCACGTCTCTTTGTACTGACAGGGTATCGATGCGTCGTCGATCTGCTTTGGTCACCCTAAATTCGAAGCCGTTGAATTTCACTTCTTCTCCGTGACGGGGCAATCGTCCCAGTTCGTGCATGACCAGTCCGCCGATCGTGTCATAGTCATCGTCAGTCAGTTCGCATTTGAAGTAATCGTTGAAATCGTCGATGCGCGTCAGTGCACGTACGGCGTAACACTCACGTCCGTTTCGTTCGCTGTCGATCTGAATAAATTCCGCTTCTTCCGTGTCGTGCTCGTCGTCAATCTCGCCGACAATTTCTTCCAGTACGTCTTCGATGGTCACCAGGCCTGAAACGCCCCCGTACTCATCGACGACAATTGCCATGTGATTGTGGCTGTCGCGAAACTCCTTGAGTAACGCATTAAGGCGTTTGGATTCGGGAATCACCGACGCAGGTCGCAGGAATTTTTCGATATGCAACATGCCAGCATCTTCTTTCACGAAATGGCGTAGCAGGTCTTTCGCCAGCAAGACGCCGAGAACTTCGTCCCGGTCTTCGCCAATGACTGGAAAACGGGAGTGTCCGGAATCGATGATCGTGCTGAGCATTTCATCCAGATCCTGGTCCCGCTCGATCACAATCATCTGCGATCGGGGAATCATCACCTCGCGTACCTGTGTCGCGGCAACCTCAAGAACGCCAGTGAGCATGTCCTGCTCCTGTGCATCAAAGACGTCATCGGCCTGCTGAAGTAGATCTTGGATTTCTTCGCGGCTCCAGGCTTTGCCTTTGATCGCGCGCATGACGCGCTTGAAAAGGCCGGTTTGCGAGGAGCCGGGGGTACTTGGAGGTTTGTCGTTCATCGTTGTGGTCTGTTCAGGTCCTGTTTAGCCCTTGAATTCAAGGGTATTGTAGTGATTGACGTTCAAATCTCGCGGTACGGATTCTCAATTCCAAATTCCCGCAAGATGTTCATCTCGAGCGTTTCCATAGTTGTCGCCTGCGCCTCGTGCTCGTGGTCATGGCCCAGCAAGTGCAGCATTCCATGAATCACCATGTGTGCCCAGTGATCAAGAATCGCTTTATCTTGCTGGCTCGCTTCACGCGCCACAACGGGCGCGCATATCACGAGGTCGCCCAGCGGGCTAATCGATCCTTCGGGCAGTCCATTGAGTTCGTCAAATGGAAAACTCAATACGTTTGTTGCTTTGTCCTGCTGCCGATAACGTTTGTTCAATTCACGGATTTCATTTTCGTCAACCAGTCGCACTGAAACTTCGAATTCGCCCTCATTGTCTTTATTTGATGCCTGCAATGCGCTTTCGATCCACTGCCGCAGTTGCTCCTCATCCGGCAAGTCGCCAGCGTCGCTGGCGATCTGCACGTCTACCGTGGCGGTCGCAGTCATGGTGAGTTTCAGTTGCCACCGTTGGTGTCTGCTTCATAAGCTTCAACAATGCGTTGTACCAGTTCGTGGCGAACCACATCCTTCGGCTGAAAATAGGTAAATGCAACACCGCGCACACCCGAAAGAATATCCACCGCATTCTTTAGGCCGGACTGTTGTCCTGACGGCAGGTCGATTTGCGTAATGTCCCCGGTAACCACCGCACGCGAACCGAAACCAATGCGCGTCAGGAACATCTTCATCTGGGCAACACTCGTGTTCTGCGCTTCATCGAGGATCACGAACGACTCATTCAGAGAGCGCCCGCGCATGAACGCAAGCGGCGCTATTTCGATGATACTTTTCTCCATGAGCCGCGTAACCTGATCAGGCCCGATCATGTCAAACAACGCGTCATACATTGGACGCAAATAGGGATCGACTTTCTGTGACATGTCGCCGGGCAGAAACCCCAGGCGCTCGCCAGCTTCAACTGCCGGTCGCACCAGGATGATCCTGCGCACCTGCTCGCTCTCAAGCGCGTCGATGGCGCTGGCCACTGCGAGGTAAGTCTTGCCGGTACCCGCGGGTCCGATACCGAATGCCATGTCGTTTTCCTGAATATTTTTCAGGTACAGTCGCTGGTTCTGGCTGCGCGGCCGGACCAGCTTGTGACGCGTCTGGATCGAATACGCATCGTCGTCGGGTGCAACCAAATCGCTTTTGGCCGTTTCTGAATCGTTCATTACGGATTCCTGCAAACACATATGGACGCGTTCTGGATCGAGTCGTTCACTTCCTGCCATGCGAAACAATGCGCGAAGGACATGGCTGCCAATTTCGGCGGGACCAGGCATACCGGTTACCCGGAAATGATTTCCGCGGCTTGCAATTTCAATATTGAGGCGGCGTTCGATTTGTCGCAAGTGCTCGTCGAACTGCCCGCAAAGATTGGCGAGACGGCTGTTGTCAGCGGGCTCCAGGATGAGTTCCTGGGATATTTGTACGGCGTTCAAGGGTGGGCTGTCAGACCTCTCTGGATAATTAACAGCATCTGCAGGCCAGTTCGGCTGCTGTCGCTAGATTACATTGATACGTGCTGAGTTGCGAGCCGGGCCACTCTGCAAGCGCCCGCGCAACGAATTTGGCAGGGCTTCCGTGACGACGACGTCAACAAACTGGCCGATGCAGGCCGAGTCCGCATCAAAATTGACCCAGCGCATATTCTCGGTGCGTCCGGTCATCTGATTGGGGTCTTTCTTCGATGGTTTCTCGACCAGCACTGTCTGGGTGCTGCCCACCATCGCTCTGCTTATCGCCATCGCATTGCTGCTGATCCGCGTTTGCAATATCGACAGGCGCTTTTTCTTTTCGTCCATCGGCGTGTCATCTGCGAAAGATGCGGCGGGCGTACCCGGCCTTGCGCTGTAAATGAAACTGAATGATTGATCGAACTCCAGCTCGGCAATCAGGTTCATGGTCGCTTCAAAGTCGCTGTCCGTTTCGCCCGGAAAGCCAACAATAAAATCTGATGAGAGTGAAATATCCGGCCGAACCGCGCGCAGCTTGCGAATCTTCTGCTTGTATTCGATCGCAGTATGGCCGCGTTTCATCCGGGCGAGAATGCGATCCGAACCGTGCTGCACGGGCAGGTGCAAATAGTTGGCCAGCTCCGGAACTTCAGCATAGGCCTGGATAAGGCTGTCCGTGAACTCCACCGGATGGGACGTGGTAAATCGAATGCGGTCGATACCATCGACCGCAGCAACGTAATAAATCAATGTCGCAAGGTCGGCTAGCTGGCCATCATGCATTGGCCCGAGATACGCGTTGACATTTTGTCCAAGCAGGTTGATCTCGCGAACGCCCTGCTCCGCCAGCCGAACCACTTCAGTAACTACGCTGTCCAGAGGGCGGCTGATTTCCTCGCCACGTGTATAGGGCACGACGCAGAATGTGCAGTATTTGCTGCAACCTTCCATGACCGAAACGAACGCGGTCGGGCCTTCTGCACGAGGCGTCGGCAGACAGTCAAACTTTTCTATTTCGGGAAACGAAATATCCACGACCGGGGTGCCCCTGGCCTCGACTTCCTGCAGCATCTCCGGCAGCCGATGCAGCGTCTGTGGACCGAACACCATGTCTACGTAGGGCGCCCGCTTGCTGATGCCCTCGCCTTCCTGGCTCGCGACGCAACCGCCAACACCAATAACGATGCCCGGATTTTTTTCCTTGAAGCTGCGCCAGCGGCCTAATTCGGAGAACACCTTCTCCTGCGCTTTCTCGCGAATCGAACAGGTGTTGACGAGCAGCAGGTCGGCGTCTTCCGGTTTCTCGGTTAACTCGAAGCCATGCGATTCACGCAATACGTCGGCCATCTTCTCCGAGTCGTACTCGTTCATCTGGCAGCCGAAGGTTTTGATGTAAAGCTTTCTATCCACGAGCGTACGCACCGCAAACGGTGCAATACCTTTTCCTAGAACGGAATATCATCGTCAAAATCATCGGATGAGCCCTGCGGAGGCGGACTCGACGGTGCGCCTTGCGACGGAGCGTCATTGCGCATCGGCGCACCACCACCGGCACCACCACGACCACCGAGCATCTGCATCTCGTCGGCGACGATTTCAGTGGTGTAACGATCGTTGCCATCTTTGTCTTGCCATTTGCGCGTACGCAGCTTGCCTTCGACGTAGACCTGTGACCCCTTGCGAAGATACTCAGCCGCGATCTCGGCCAGGCGACCAAAAAACGCCACCTTGTGCCATTCCGTGCGATCTTTTTGCTCGCCGGTTTGCTTGTCTTTCCAGGATTCGTTGGTTGCGACCGTTATGTTGGTCACGGCTGAGCCACTCGGCATGTAGCGTGTATCCGGGTCCTGGCCCAGATTTCCTACGACGATTACTTTGTTTATTCCGCGGGCCATTCGAGGTCCCCTGTCAGTGTTTGAATTTTATTCTCTTGGCAGGCGGACCTGCTTCGAGGGGGCACCTATTGTAGTGCCTGATGTGGCAAATACCAGCCCGATTTCCAGTGCTTTACCTGTGTTATGCAGGCGGTCTGGCCAGATGGAAGACGAGCCACAATGCCGCACCGGCTGCACACGCAACGAATACGCGGTCGCCACCCTGCGCCAGCAGGAAGCCGCCTGTCACGCCTCCGGCAAATGCGCCCAGAAATTGTGAACTTGAGAATACGCCCATGGCCGCGCCCCGGGATTCTTCTGCGGCTATCAGGGACAGCCTGGCTGGCAGCCCCGCTTCGAGGAAATTGAATCCGGCAAAGAATATCGCAAGCGCCGCGAAGACCGTGAGCGGCGTCGGCGTGACAAGTGCCAGTGCGAGTAAACCAGCCGTCAGCAGTGCTATCGCGACAGCGAATACCCAGGCCTTGCCTTCTCGCTCATCGGCCAGGATCAGCGGGACAGTGCCAATCAACGACGCGCCGAGCGCCGCCAGGTAGATTTTCCAGTGGTCGGACAGCGGCCAGTCAATCGTGTTCTGCAACACAAACGGCAAGGCGACGAACAGCGCCGTCATCAACGCGTGCAGCACGAATACATAAAAGTCGATTCTCAGAAGCGCTGGTTTCAATGCCGGCCGGAAGTTCAACTTCGACGCTGAGCGGACACGCTCATCGTCCTTGGGCAATAACATCAGCAACCCGGCAGCGATGGCGGCCACCACGGCCGCCAGCCAGAACAACGATCGAACGCCGGTAGCAGCCGCTATGACCGGTCCGAGCATTAACGCGATCAGAAAGGCAGTGCCAATGCCAATGCCGAATACTGCCATCGAACGCGTGCGTACCTCGGGCCGGGTTCGGTCCGCCAGCAATGCGGCCAGGGTCGCTGATACTGCACCGGCTCCCTGCAGAAAACGACCGCCAATGACGCCGTTGATGGTGTCGCTCATACCGGCCAGGATGCTGCCGGCGGCAAAGAGGGCCAGGCCTGCAAGGATAACCGGCCGCCGACCGATCACGTCCGACAGGGCGCCAAACGGTATCTGCAGCACGGCTTGCGACAGGCCATAGCCGCCCACCGCGATCCCGATCAGCATGGGCGTCGCGCCATCGAGCTCGGCCGCATAAATGGCGAGTACCGGCAACAATGCAAACAGCCCGAACATGCGAAACATCGCAATGAGTGCGACCACAGCGACGACCTTGCGCTCCGCAGGCAACATCGGGTTTGCCGATCTGGGGCTTTCAGTGGTCATGGGTTGCTTCGGGTCTCCGGGCAGTGGGGTGAAGCGGCGGCGTATATTAATCGTTTAGCGCCACAAAATGCCACCTGAATGCGTGGTTGGTGCTATTGTAGTTGGTTGTTCATTTGAAACCGGCTTCCAATGAAATCGATCGATATCCGCGGCGCGCGAACGCATAACCTCAAGGACCTGTCCTTAAGCCTGCCACGCGACAAACTGATTGTGTTTACCGGTCTGTCCGGCTCCGGCAAATCATCGCTGGCGTTCGACACGATCTATGCAGAAGGCCAGCGTCGCTACGTTGAGTCATTGTCTGCCTATGCTCGCCAGTTCCTGTCGATGATGGAAAAACCCGACGTCGACCATATCGACGGCCTGTCACCCGCCATTTCGATCGAGCAAAAGTCCACATCGCATAATCCGCGATCCACGGTGGGCACGGTTACCGAGATCTATGATTACCTGCGCTTGTTGTTCGCTCGCGCCGGGACACCACGATGCCCTGACCATAACATTACGCTTGAAGCGCAAACCGTCAGCCAGATGGTCGACCACGTGCTTGAACTGCCGGAAGACACGCGCGTCATGTTGCTGGCCCCGGTTGTTGATGATCGAAAAGGTGAGCATGTCCAGTTGATGCAGGACTTGCAGGCGCAGGGCTTCATTCGTGCCCGGATCGATGGTGAGGTGTACGAACTGGACGATCCACCGTCGCTCGATCTTCGAAAGAAACACACGATTGAAGCGGTCGTTGATCGCTTCAAAGTCAACGCCGATCTCAAGCTGCGGCTTGCCGAGTCCTTCGAAACGGCATTGCGCCTTGCGGATGGCGTGGCGCGCATTGCGTTCATGGGCGACGACGACGCTGAAGAACTGGTGTTCTCGGACCGGTTCGCCTGCAACATTTGCGGCTACAGCCTGACCGAACTCGAGCCGCGACTCTTCTCGTTCAATAACCCCAGCGGCGCCTGTTCCGGCTGCGACGGTCTGGGCGTCAAACAGTTTTTCGATCCGGAGCGCGTGGTTGTCAATTCCGAGCTTTCGCTTGCCGGCGGCGCGATACGAGGCTGGGATCGCAAGACGACGTACTACTTCCAGATGATCAAGAGCCTCGCTGCACACTACAAATTTGACATCGAAACACCATTTAACGAATTGCCGGAGAAACTGCAGCAAGTGGTGTTGTCTGGCAGCGGCAAGGAAAAAATTGAGTTTCATTACGCCAACACGCGCGGCATGCAGATTCAGCAACATCACCGTTTTGAAGGTGTGATTCCGAACCTCGACCGGCGATACCGCGAGACAGAGTCCAACGCGGTGCGCGAAGAGTTATCGCGATTCCTTAATAGCCAGACCTGCCCCGACTGCGGGGGCACCCGATTGAACCGGGCCGCACGAAACGTATTCGTGGCCGATCACGCGTTGCCTGAAATCAGCGACATGTCCGTCGGTGTGGCGCGTGACTTTTTTGAATCTCTGCACCTTGAAGGCTGGCGCGCCACGATTGCCGACAAGATCGTCAATGAAATCGGCAAGCGTCTAGCCTTTCTCAGTGATGTCGGCCTCGACTACCTGTCGTTGAATCGCAGTGCTGAAACGCTGTCCGGCGGCGAAGCACAGCGCATTCGACTGGCCAGCCAGATCGGTTCGGGATTGGTCGGCGTCATGTATATTCTCGACGAGCCTTCCATCGGGTTGCATCAGCGCGACAACAAACGTCTGCTCAGCACGCTCGTTCATTTGCGCGATATCGGGAACACCGTAATCGTTGTCGAGCATGACGAAGAGGCCATCATGGCGGCCGATCACGTGATCGATCTTGGGCCCGGCGCCGGCGTTCACGGCGGCCAGGTAGTTGCCGAGGGCACACCTGACGACATCAAGAACAACCCCCAGTCCCTCACCGGCCAGTACCTGTCCGGGCGCAGGGTAATTCCTGTCCCGGAAAAACGAACCGCACCAAGCAGGAAGCGACAGTTAACGGTGAAAGGCGCGACCGGCAATAACCTGAAGGGCGTTACCGCCTCGATCCCGCTTGGCCTGATGACCTGCATCACGGGTGTTTCGGGATCCGGTAAATCGACGTTGGTTAACGATACCTTGTACAAAGCCGTCGCCGACCACCTTAACAAGAGCAGCCGCGGCCCGGCGCCGCATGAAGAAATTGCCGGTCTCGACCTGGTGGATCGCGTTATCGACATCAGCCAGAGCCCGATCGGTCGCACGCCGCGGTCCAACCCGGCAACCTACAGTGGCTTGTTTACGCCGATTCGTGAACTGTTCGCCGGCACGCAGGAGGCACGTTCACGCGGCTACATGCCGGGTCGTTTCAGTTTCAACGTGAAAGGCGGACGCTGCGAAGCATGCCAGGGCGATGGTGTGATCAAAGTCGAAATGCATTTCCTGCCGGACGTATACGTTCCATGCGACGTTTGTCGTGGCAAACGCTATAACCGGGAGACGCTGGAGATTCGATATAAGGGCAAAAACATCACCGAGGTACTGGAGCTTACCGTCGAAGACGCGCTCGAGTTTTTACGCAATGTGCCGGTCATCGCCAAAAAGTTGCAGACATTGATGGACGTTGGGCTTTCCTACATCCGGCTCGGCCAGAATGCGACGACGCTTTCCGGTGGCGAAGCACAAAGAGTGAAACTGGCAAAGGAGTTGTCCAAGCGCGACACCGGCAACACACTTTATATTCTCGACGAGCCGACCACGGGTCTGCACTTTTACGACATCGAACAATTGCTGGCAGTGCTGCATCGATTGCGGGACAAGGGCAATACCGTGGTGGTTATCGAACACAACCTGGACGTGATCAAGACGGCAGACTGGGTCATTGACCTCGGACCGGAAGGTGGCGACGGGGGTGGTCAGATTATCGCGACCGGCACACCTGAAGATGTAGCGGACAACAAAGCATCGTTTACGGGTGAATACCTGAAACCGCTGCTCAACGGGTTACGGGACCAGCGTCTAGCCTGACGACAGGCGCACCACGTGGTCGTTGAAAGCCGCGGCAAACGCCTTGGCTGAGCCTTCTTTCATACGCAGATACATTGACGGCTCAATCAACTCAAGCTCCATGACGAGAAACCTGCCGTCCGCGCCGCGAACGAAATCGCACCGGGCATACATCGGCGCTGGATTCACGACGCTCAGCGCTCTGTCGGCCGCCGCGATCAATGCGTCTTCGGGCTCAACCTGCTCAATCCTGGCGCCGTGCTCTTCCTGCACGCGAAAGTCCTCGCGTTTTGGCGTTTTGCGGATTGCATGACTAAATGTGTCGCCGAAATAGAAAAGCGAATATTCCCCCTCGTCCTGAATACTCCCGATAAATGGCTGCACCATAAAATGCCGGCCTGAGAATGCAGCGAGTAGCTGGGTCATGACATCTTCCGGCGGGCTTCTCTCCAGCAGAAAGGTATCCGTCGCGTTGGTGCTGACGACCGGTTTGATGATGATCTTGTCGCAATCGTGCTCGGCGAAATAACCGGCGAGCATGTCACGCTGCAAACCTTCACCGTAGATTGTCGGCACAATCGCTGCGCCGCCCTGTTGTAAATCACGAAGATAAGTCTTTTCGATATTCCAGCGAACGATGCGAATATCGTTAACGAGGATGGCCTGTGAATTGTCGATCATTTGCAGCAGGGACATGAACTGCGCCGGATCTTCGGGATAATCCCACGGCGTACCTATGTAGACTGCAGCGAAGTCGTTCCAGTCGATATCTGCGCCTTGCCAGACAACCCATTCAACCTGCCACCCCAGTGTATCCAGATGCGGGATCGCAAGATCGGCATCAATACTCCACCCGTCCGTGTCCTGCATGGTCAGGAATGCACACTTTTTTCTGTGTTTCGCCATTGTGCATTGGACTGTACACGATGATTATGCGGCAGCGCAGTACTGTCGCTCGATCGTATCTGCTACATGCCCGGCGAGCAGAGGGTCGATGCGGTATGCCTGCGTGGCGGGCACCATGTGCTCAGCGCCATCAACCGTAATCAGCTCTACCTGCGGTAACACGTCATTGAGTACTTCCGTCACTTTGCGTGCAGTCGATCGTGTTTCACTTCCGAGGATAAGACGAACCGGCAGATTCATACCTGCGAAATCTGCGGCGCTGACACCTGATGACAGGATAGCTTCAAACTCTGCGGCGACTTTCGGCATCATGCGGGCCATGCCAAATTGGCGACGGAAAGGCATTTCGTTCCAGGCACCCTCGCCCGACCAGTAGTTGACGAGTTTTTGTGCAGCTGACCAGCGACCAAACGGTGATTTCACGTTGTTGCGCAAGAACTTCCTTACCTCGAGAATCTCTCGTCCCTCTGGTGACTTGAGGCCGTCGGCGAACAGAAGCAGGAATTGTGCGGGTTCATACAGTGTCAGGCTGGCGACGCGCTCCGGGTAGGTCAGTGCGATCTGCAGTGCTACAGCGGCACCGTAACAATGTCCCACGAGGTGTAACGGCCCGTTGTCTTTGCCAGTCTCCGCCTTGATCTGGCGAAGTACGTGCTGGACTTCCTGGTTCAGTTGAATTCGGCTGCCTTTCCGGTAGTGGTCGCCGCGTCCGTAGCCGACCAGGTCCGGCGAAATCGTTCGTATGTGGCCTTCCAGATCTGCGGCCAGGTTCAGCCATTGGCGACTTGAACCGGCGCTGCCATGCAGGAATACGGCCAGTGGTTGCCTGTTTTCTATGCTCTTGGTGGTCATCTTATCGCTCCCCTTCGGATTCAGTTTCTCGCCGTTTGGCTTGATTCTGAGTTTCCGGATCGGGGGCCGAATAGTCCTGACCAAGACGCGATCAATTGATGACTATTCGATGACGATCATCTGATTGGGGTGTTTCTAGCGCTCGAACAACCACACCTTTGCTTTTTGCTCATCGTCAAAGACCCGGACCCGGTATCCGCTGCTGACAGCAACATCCTCAACGAACAGCGTGTCCTGCCTTGACTCTTCGTCCGACACAACCAGCGCCACCTTGAAGTTTCGGCTCCACCCGAATCGGGCCGGGTCGTAAGCGATTGCATGCGCAGCTCGCGTGGGAAGGCGCCCGGTGACATTGTAAATACCCAGCACGAGGTCCAGTTGTTTCTCCCGGCATACCTGCGCGACAGGAGACCAGACGCCGATAGCATCTTCCTCTTCTTTGCCGGGAATTCGATGACCCGACACCTCGACCCTTAAGTAGCCGTCTTCTTCTTCTATGTCGACGTCATAAGGCACAGCGATCCCCCCAGGGACTTCCTAAGCACGCTGACCATTATATCGTAGGCGCTTGCCCAGGGACGACCAACCCGGCGATTCCACGTCAGGTGTCTCGGCGGCGTTTCAATTCAAGGTGCTGTTTGATGTGCTTGCCCAGCTGTCGGTCCTGATGATGGCGCTCGGCCAGCGACGCGGAGTTTCGCGCTTCTTCGCGAACCAGTTTTTGATAGTTGCTCATGCGGCGCTCGTCGAGCTTGCCGGATTCGATCGCCTGACGTACCGCGCAGCCGGGTTCGTCGTTGTGTTCACAGTCGCGAAACCTGCATCGTTTGGCGAGTGAATCAACATCCGCAAAAATCTCGGCAAGCGATGTATCGAGCTGTGCCACTTTCAACTCACGCATGCCCGGTACGTCGAGTAACAGACCGCCGCCAGGCAACTGATGCAATGCGCGATAACTGGTTGTGTGGCGCCCTTTCGCGTCCTGCTCACGGATCGCTGCGGTTTCCATTACCTGGGTGCCGGCAAGTGAATTCACCAGGGTCGACTTCCCAACACCGGACGAACCGACCAGGGCGACCGTTGATCCTTTAGTGACCCAGGATGTCGCCCCGCGCAGCGTGTCGGCATCAAGGGCGTTGACTATTTCCACAGGCAGAGCAGCGTCTATTGCGAGCACTCGATCACGATAACTCTCGACGTCATCCACCAGGTCCGCTTTGGTAAGAACTATCACCGGGTCCACACCCGCATCGTGCGCCAATGCGAGGTACCGCTCCAGCCGGGATTCATTGAAGTCGTCGTTGCAGGAACTTACGATGAACAGCGTGTCGACGTTCGCCGCGATCAGTTGCACGTCCACCTTGCTGCCGGCGGCGACACGCTGAAAGATGCTTTTTCGCTCGAGCAAACGCAGGATTTTTTCGTGCGGCATATCGATTAAGACCCAGTCGCCGACCGTTGGACGCTCCTCAGACGATCGCTGGTACCAGGCGCCACCAAGCGTGATCATCCATTCGTCAACACCGTCACTGGCGATAACGTGCGATCGCTGCACCGTTACAATGCGTGCAAGCTGGCCGTGCTCAATTTCTTCTGGCGTGAGTTGCTGCGTGAAGAAAGGCGTGAGCCCCAGATCTGCGAGTTCAGCATTCATCTGAGAAGACTCGAGTCATCACAATCACGTCTCTTCCAGCTGTCCTGTTCGCAGGAATCGTTTGACCATCTCAATAACCTCATCGTTTTGCATGATGTAGGCGTGGCTGACGTTAACCAGCACGAAATCGGACATCCCTTCGAGCTTGGTGTCGGCTACTGATACTTTGCCGTCATCGGGATTCGGCAATACGGCCGAGGTTATTGGATCGATACTGCGGTCGCCGGCAATCACTGCGAATTCAAATTCCGGGGGGCCCAGTTGCAACGGGACACTATCCTCGCCCTTGCCAAGCTGGCTGCCAGCCGGCCCGTTCAGGAGATCAAATCCCGGCACATCGCGCAGATCGTCCGATGCTTCACTTCCCTGGTTGGGTGGCGCGAGCATGACAACGCGGCCCAGTTGGCCAAGGTCTTTCCCTTCGTAATAATATCGGACCAGGATGCCGCCGAGTGAATGGGTGACGAAGTGCACCGAGCGTTGCTCGCCCAGTTCGCCGCAAATGTTCAGCCCGGCCTCAATGGCGAGCGGCGCAAGCTCCTCAATAGGGTGATTGCGAGACGGATAAGTCTTGTTGACTACCTTGTAGCCATCTCTAATGAGGGCTTCCGCCATGTCATCCATGGACGCGGATGTGCGCCCCAGGCCGTGCAGCAATATGACGCAATCGACCGACGCTGCATCGGCTTTATCGTCCGCTGCCAGCAGCGTAGTCGCCAGGAGTGTCACGACCAGGACGGCAAACTGAACTGCCGTCTTACCTGCGCGCTCGTAGTGTTTGATTTTAATCAATCCAGAAACCCGGCAAATCAATAGTGCGGCGGTCGTTCGTCGGCGGGGTCGCCCGCAGGTGCAGAATCTGACAACGAGCGCAACCTGTCGACCAGGGATTCACACAGGTCCTCCAGCAGGGTCAGCTGCTTTTGCTGATTCGTCACTGCGATATTAAGTTCGCTCATCATTTGTTCCTGATGTGCCAGCTTGTTTTCAATGTCGATCAATCGGTTTTCGTCCACAGCTCTTCTCTTTTGCTTTACCTGCCCGGCGTAAACAGTAAGATCTCGCACGCAATTCTGCAACCACTACTGAACACCGTGTATTCTTGCGGGTTCCGAATACCATGGCCCGCGAAATAGAGCCCATAGATGTCGCTGATTCGATTTGAAGATATAACGCTGGAATTTGGCGATCAGAAGATCCTGACCGAAGCCGATCTGGCAGTCGAGCCCGGCGAGCGCATCTGCCTGATCGGCAGAAACGGGGCGGGAAAATCCACGACTTTCAAGCTGATTACAGGGGAGCTGGAACCGGATCGCGGCGAGATCGTAGCGAAGACCGGGCTGGTGGTGAGCCAGCTCGCGCAAAATATCCCCGACTCGATGGACATGCTGGTCAGCGACGTTGTTCGATCCGGACTGGTCGGAATCGAGGTATTGCTCGAGGACTACAAGAGGCGCTCGCAGACTCATCTTGATGAAGCCGGCCTGCGTGAACTGGAAGATCTGCACAGACAGATCGACGCGCACGGCGGGTGGCATATCGACCAGCGCATTGAGACCGTCATAAGCGATCTCAAACTGCCGGCAGGAAAGAAAATGGATCAGCTGTCGGGGGGCTGGCGACGGCGCGTCGCGCTCGCGAAAGCGCTGGTACAGAAACCCGACTTGCTGCTGCTCGATGAGCCAACCAACCACCTGGATATCATGACGATCAAGTGGCTGGAATCCGTCGTCTATTCATATGACGGCGCTGTGTTATTTATTACTCATGACCGGGCTTTTTTGCAGAAACTGGCAACACGTATCGTTGAAATCGATCGTGGCAAACTGACGAGTTGGCCGGGAGATTACAAAAACTTTTTGCGCCGTAAGGAAAAAGCACTGGAAGACGAGGCGTCCGAAAACGCTCGCTTTGACAAGAAGCTGGAACAGGAAGAAATCTGGATCCGCCAGGGGATCAAAGCGCGAAGGACGCGCAACGAAGGCAGGGCTCGCGCATTGATGACGATGCGCGATGAGCGTTCCAGGCGAATCAATCGAGAATCCGCTTCCCGAATTCATATCGAGGAAGCGGAGCAGTCTGGACGGAAGGTGATTCGGGCGCGGAACGTCGGCTACAAATACGACGATGAGCCCCTGATCGACAATTTTTCCATCAACATCATGCGTGGCGACCGCATCGGCATCCTCGGCAATAATGGTGTCGGGAAAACCACGTTGTTGCGCTTATTGCTCGGCGAGCTAGAACCGCAGACCGGGACAATCAAGCACGGTACCAACCTGGAAGTCGGTTATTTCGATCAGATGCGTGAGTCCCTCGATCTGGAAAAATCGGTTGCGGATAATGTTGGCGATGGCCGAACGTATATCAAACTGAATGGCAAGGACCGCCATGTCATCGGATATCTGAAGGGATTTCTGTTTAGCCCGAAACGCTCGATAATGCCAGTGAAGTCTCTATCGGGCGGCGAGCGAAACCGGATTATTCTTGCGAAGTTGTTTACCAGGTCAGCAAACCTGCTGGTTCTTGATGAACCAACCAATGATCTTGATATGGAAACCCTGGAGGTCCTGGAACAACGATTGACTGAATACAACGGCACGTTGATTGTTGTGAGTCATGACCGGCAGTTTCTCGATAACGTCGTAACCAGCACCATTGTTTTTGAGGAGAATGCCCAGGTTCGCGAATATGTTGGCGGTTACACGGATTGGCTGCGGCAGGGCCACGCGTTGGCGGAGGTGGAAAATCCTGACGGCGAAAGCGAGGCCGACGCCCATCACCGGCAAGGCACCGAAGCGAAGAAGGCAAAAAAACTTGGCTATAAGGAAGCACGTGAGCTCGAACAGTTGCCGGAAAAGATAGAGTTTCTCGAAAGTGAGATTTCTCGCCTGCAAAAGGAGATTGCTGCACCCGACTTTTATGCTGCCGGCCAGGACGCCGTGCAGCCCGTATTGGATGAACTTGGCGGCAACCAAAGAACGCTGGATGACGCTGTCGAACGCTGGGCGGAACTGGAACACAAGCAGGCTGAATACGAGGCCGGTCGGTCGCGTTAGCTTGGCGAAGAGCGGGTCGTGCTGGTTGGATAACGATCCGCTGACTCGATCATCGTTCGCTATCCAAAACTCCAGCGATTCGAGTTAACTCCTCGACGTGACCCGAAAACGCTTGCCGGCCGGACTTCGTCAAGCTGGCCCACATGCGCTGTCGACCATTGACTGCGCCCTTTCTGAAAGACACGTAGCCCGCTTCTTCAAGCTGTTTCAAGTGCTTCGACAGTACTGAATCGCTTACGCCAAGCTCGTCTCGAAGCACCTGGAACTCTGCCTCCTGCAGCGGCGTCAGGAATGCGCAAATTTGCAGACGATTCGGTGCATGGATGACGGCGTTGAGGCTCGCCTTCGTCACTTCGCGCGTCCCTGACCGGACATCGTGAGGTAAGCGCGCCTCTCGTGCTCACTGGCCAGGAACACGAACAGTCCAACCAGCGAACCGACAACAAGTGGTACCCAGGCAACGTCGTACGTCCTCCGAATCACGATTGAACCGAAGAAAACGATCAGTAAGATGACGGCAACAAGCGCCACGACCCAGGCATTCGCTTTGGTCCCCGGAAAGTCCCGCCCATACGCACCACTTTTCTCTCGAGCGGCGGTGATGAATATCGCCAGGCCAATGATCGGAAACACGATGTAGGGATACGGGTCTTCAAGGGCATAGAGCGCGAACAAACTCGCTATCAGGACCGCTACGCCAAGGCCGAACCAGCGATGGGGAACCGCTCGCCGCCAACCCGCACGCTCCATATTTTTGATCGAATCGAGGGATTCCTGCGCCTCGCCACGGTTTACGTCTTCAGTGTCACGCATCATTATTCGTCTCTTTCCATGTTGGAAAGAGAATATTACACCATCTCTTTCCAGTATGGCAAGTTATATGTTGCCAAGATGGAAAGAGATCACAACCATGTTCGCCCGGGCAAATGGAGGGTAGTTACTGCTGCGTAACCCGCATGGTCAACGACGTCAGGCTGTTTTCCCGCTTTCTACAGAAAGATTGTTTTTCGGCTATTTATTATTGTTTATCGATAATTATTAGTTTATTATCGATGCCTGATTGTTCACAAATGAAGGCTTCATAGCATGTCCACCGCAACGCATAACCCACTGACCAGAGCAGTAAAACGCATTCTCGACGTGTTTCGGGTCCTCGCCATTATCAGCTTGATTCTATGGCCGTTGTTCGTGGTAGGCGCCACCCTGGGCCAATATTCTAATCCGGAATCCTGGGGTGTCGATATTGGCGTCTTTTCGCGATTCGTCATTGATCTCAGTGCATTCTCTGGAGACGTTGCAGAATCGGTGGGTGTGCGCGACCCGGTAATTGGCGGCAAGACTATGCTGAATATCGACACGTCGAGCCTGCATGCCCTGTATCTGTTCACCGTAATCACAGAATGGGGTGGCATTGTTCTCCTCTACATCCTGATACAACTGCGGGCATTATTTGCATCGCTGGTAAGCGGCGTGACATTCACTCCTGAGAATTCGGGGCGCATCAAGAAGACTGGATTCGTTGTCATCGCATGGACGCTAGTTAACCCATTGCTGCAATATTTTGGAGGCCGCGCAATTCTGGCCGAATATTCGCTTGACGTGCCAGGAATTGAGTTGAGCCCCGCCTTCGAGGTCAGTGGTATAGGGATATTGATTGGCTTGTCGATGATCGTGCTTTCCGGTGTTCTGAACGAAGCCGCCAGAATGCACAAATTTCAGGAGCTGACGATCTGATGCCAGCGACAATCAAGGTCAATCTGGACTTGTTGCTCGTCCAGCGCAAGATGTCGCTGACAGAGCTGTCGGACCAAGTCGGCATAACCCTGGCTAACTTGTCCATTCTAAAACGCGGAAAAGCGCGTGCAATCCGCTTCAGCACGCTCGTCGCGATATGCGAAGCGCTGGATTGCCAGCCAGGCGATCTGCTTCAACTCGATCACGAAGAATGACGGCAAGGTTGTGAGTTAACGCGTCGACAGACCGAAAGTCATGCTATCGGGCACTTTGTCAGCGACAATGTCCAGCGGCCCCTCACGTTTTTCGTGGGGCTTCAGTTTGAATTCACCTCTCATCGCACCAACCTCAATGGGTATTTCCAGCAGTTCGCCGTCTACGTAGGACTGTCTCAGTCGCGCTTTGTAGTCCAACACAACCGCCCGATCCGAAAGATTTTCGACCGTATAAGTAACGACACAGTTAAGTTCGACACATTCAAATGAGGTCGACTGACTGATCGATGCGCCACCCGGGTCGCAACCGCCAAGACCCAACACCAGGAACGTTAACGCTAATGCGCCAAATCTCTTTTTCAGGCCTGTTTACCCCCTGCTAATTCAATAAGTTTGGATACTGTGCGCCAGTTTCGTCCTGTCGCCTCAACGCCAAGAAGTTTCTCCGCTCTCGCTGCGAGTTTCGAGCGCCCTATGCCGTCAGGTGCGTAAAGATAAAACAGCTTCCCCTTCAGCACGTAGCTCTCGGTTTCTGATTTTATCTCTCTAAGCGTATCTTCGTCGGGCGCCGTCGGTACCGCATTGAGGAAAGAAACATGTAATGCCTTTGGATCTGCTTCTGCTTGCGGAAAGGGATTCGATTTTGCCGCGTTCTCGAGCTCTTCGGCCATAAGCACCTGAACTTTTGGCTCAAATCCGTGGCTACTCAGGACCGACTGTCCGATTGACTTCGCAAGTTTCGGCGCTTTTGCGCCGGCCTTGCTGAATACAACATTGCCACTTTGAATGTACGTCTTTACGCCGGTGCAACCCATATTCTCAAGCATCGTGGTCAAGTCTTTCATCGGCAATATGTTGTTGCCGCCCACGTTGATGCCTCTAAGCAATGCTATCCATGTGGTCATATGAGCAAACTACCGTGTTTCTGCGCGATTCAGAATGTTCTTGAGTGGCCGCTGGTTTTCGTCCGCGCATCGCAACTATAATAACTCCAAAGCCCGGCAACGCCTTACGTTTTTCGCGAAGGAGAAAGCAGAATGCGAGTAGTTGCGCTGTGCGTTGCGTCAATAGTCCTCGCCGTTGGCGCGTTCGCCGATCCTCCGGAGATGTCAGTTGCGGAAGTTAAGACACTGCGACTCCAGGGACAGCTGGCAGAAGCAATATCGATAGCCGAGCGACAAATTCATTCGCATCCCGACGATCGACTGGCGAATATCGAATATTACCTGGAGCTGGCTCGTCTTTACGACCGAATTGGCCTGCATAACAATAGTCGCCCCGTTACCGGAGCACTTGAAAATGTCGATGCGGCGGCATCTCTGGCAAACCCGGCGGATACGGCAGCGCTTGCCGAGATTGAACTGGCGAGGGCTGAGTTTTATTATCGCGCCGAAATGTCGGAGCGCGAATTCCCTAAAGCATTTTCTTATTCGCGGAGCGCGAACGAGCAATTTCAGAAACTTGACGATAAACACGGTAAGGCTGAAGCGACTCACCGCCTCGGCCTGATTCACATGCAACGCAACGAATTGGAGGACGCCCAGATTTTTTTCGATCGTTCACTGGAACTGGATAAGGCGGGCGGCGAGCGGGTGTATTTCCGTGGTGAGTACGAACGGCACGTCGGATATGTCCATTATTTGCGAGGTGATATCGAGACGGCCATTCCCTACTTCCAGCGGTCTCTTGCCGCCCGGATTGAGGCCGGCATGACCGATGCCAGCATGTTCGCCGCGATCACCCTCGCTTCAGCGCTCGTTAGTACCGATCGTATTGAGGAAGCCAAACCACACGCCTTATACGCGATCAAAATTGCTGAGCAACTGAACTCACCGGCGGGGTTGGCTCGAGCGACACCGACACTTGGCCAGATTTATGAACATGAAGGTGATCTCGATGCCGCTCGAAAAGCGTACGAGGCCGCGCTCGGAATCGCAGTAAATATTGGATACGACGGTACTGCCGATCGAATGAAGACTGCTTTGCAGAGAGTCGAGACTTTAGCCACCAAGAATAATCACTGATGCCATCAATACGTGAACAATACTTTTATTTTTTCATCCTGTAGATTTCCCGGCATCTCTCAGTTGCAGTAGTTCCGCACGAACCTCATCGAGCGTGTCGCGAACCTGACGGGCACTGAGCCGCTCTATCGCCACCCCTTTCATCGGAAAAAATGCCATTAAGTGGTGTCGAAGCTTTTCAAAAGCCTGCGGGTTCTTACGACCGCACACGGACAGGTCGTTTAACAACACGCGCTTGGCAATCTGATCCTGATGAATATCGATATCACAAGCGATCATCAGCATTGAAATTTCACGCGCTATGGCCGTAGCTTGCGTCTTCAGGCTTCTGAATTTTTGTTCCATCTCGGTTGCGTCCTTTCGAATTGCCAAAAACCGCTTTCGTTATCTAGCTCTCACCCATCGACATTTTCCAGAACTGGGCGGCATTGCGGGTTTCGATAGCAAGAATGACCATTGTCGCAATCATTATCGATAAAGCAATCCACCCCTCCGTGCCGCTGTACCATTGCCAGGCGCCCCACAAGGCCAGCGAAGCAATTATGATCGTATGTGCCAGAAAATCACGTGGCCCGGCTGGTTCATAGCGATCAAAAAACTCCTTATTGGCCGGGTCAAGACGAGCACGACGAAATACGTGATGCGATCCAACGATCATCGTTGCGAAAACGACGGTCAGGACCAACAACCATTGACCTACGCGGCCCGGCCCCATCATATCGATCAATAGAAACTCGATCAGGCCAACGAAAAAAGGCAGCACGGAGTCAAGTGTCGACGGTATCCAGCGAAAACGCATGACCATGCTCGCGTACGACAGCCAGATTAGGATTATGCCGTTCAGGCTGGCGGCTATTTGTAGCCACCCGATCGTAGACGCCAGTGAAAACTCGAATAGATCCGACCGATGATGTAAATGGTCCCAGAGAAATTCGAGGGCGAGTGCTTGTACGATACTTAGCAGTGTAATCAGGACCGTCGGGAACTGCTCCGTGGCCCGGTTTCGAATGCTCTCCATTGAATTATCTCCTGGTGTTTCTGTTGTTGCGTTCAGGCCGATTCGATCGAAGCGTCTTCTTCTTCGTTACCCGCCCCACTCATTCGCGTTCTCGTCAAAACCGCCGCGAGCAACGGGGACAACGCAAAACCGCTGTCCCGTCGGTGCTTCGAGCACAACCCAAGATCGAAGGCTGGTAATTCGCTTTGCACCCAGAGCCTCAAGTCGGGCGACCTCCGCTTCTATGTCGTCGGACTCGATGTCTATATGCACCCGGCTTTCATGGTCGACCGTCTGGACTTCGAGATAGGGTTCACCCTCCGGAACCTGTAATGTTCTGTAAAGGCTGCTGTCTGACTCTTGCTGTCTTTTAACCGGCGCGCCCAACGCCTGCCCCCAGAACGCGGCAGCCGCGTCATGGTCTTCTGTTCTGCAATCAATAATGAGTCCTGCAAATCGACTCTTGTGCATTAGCCGTCTCCTGTCTGAACGTTTGAATTCGGGCGAGTCATATAGAAACAGATGTCCTGCATGGGTGCGTCTTTCGGAAAGTCGCTCTCGGTAAATCCGGCACCGGAGTACAGGCGGTATGCAACGGGATTGTCCCTTCGAACAAACAGAGAAAACTCGGGCAGGTGAAACGTCCGGCTCCCTTCATCCAGTAAATTATGCAGCATCACACGTCCGACGCCGCTATTGCGGTTCGCGGGATTAACGCTTATGCGGGCAAGGTGGGTACGACCAGACCGCTCATACAATTGCCCGAACGCCAGGATTGAGTCGCGTTTATCCACCAGCACGTGACTTGCCATATCACGCCAGCGACAGTCTTTATGAAATGTCTCGCGACTAAATGGGAATCGAAATACGGGTCCGGCCCAGTGGGCTATGCTGTCCGCGTCCGGGAACCAGCTCATCATTGCGTCGATATGAACTGATTGCGCGTTTTTCAGCAGCAAGTCGGTATTCTCTGCTGCCGATATTATCATTACCAATTCCGATCGTTATTGCTTGTCGGCATTGCCCGGAAGCAATCGTGACAAGACGAGAAAACCAACAACTCCCGAGATCACCGAACCAAGAATAATACCGAGTCGCTCATCGAACATTTCCCGGATATCCGTTGACGTGCTTTCGAAAGCCAGCGAGCCAACAAACAGGCTCATCGTAAATCCGACGCCGCAGAGAATTGAGACGCCCCACAAACTGCCCCAGTTCGAACCGGCAGGCAGTTTTGCATAGCCCATCTTGATCGCAATCCAGCAGAAACCGAATATGCCCAGCTGCTTCCCAAAGAACAGACCCGCCGCGATGCCAAGGGGAACCGGGTGTAGTAAATCGTCCACACCAACGCCGCGGAATGAAATTCCCGCATTCGCGAATGCGAAAATGGGCAATATGGCGAACGCAACCAGCGTATGCAGATCGTGCTCGAGTTCACGCAAGGGAGATCGCTCCGGATTATCCGGCACCGTAAGTGGTATGAAGCCTGCAAGCGCAACACCCGCCAGTGTCGCGTGTACGCCGGACTTGAGCACCGACACCCACATTATCAACCCGACCCAGAGATAGGGTGAAATGGAGCTCACACCGCGTTTTTTCATTATGGCCAATACAATTAGACAAGCAGCCGCCATCATCAGCGCTTGAGCCGATAGCTCGCTGGTATAGAAGATCGCGATAATCACGATGGCCGCAAGATCGTCAAAGATGGCGAGTGATACGAGGAACACCTTAAGCGCGACCGGTACCCGGGAACCAAGCAGCATCAGCAGACCCAGCGCAAATGCAATATCCGTTGCCGCCGGAATGGCCCACCCCTGCATTGCATCGGCATCGCCCAGATTGAGGAATACAAAGATGCCGACCGGAGCCACCACACCACCCACTGCCCCTATCGCCGGCAATAACACATTGGCCGGGGTTCGTAATTCGCCCACCATGATCTCGCGTTTCAGCTCGAGCCCGATCATGAAAAAGAAAATGGCCATAAGGCCATCGTTGACCCATAGAAGCAGCGGCTTGGCGATCTCAAGATTGCCTACGCGAAACTCAACCGGCACATTCAGGAGTAAAGAGTAGTAAACATCCAGCGGAGAATTTGCCACGATCATGGCAAGAACGGCTGAGACCATCAGCAATATGCCGCTGGCCGACTCCAGTTTAAGAAAGTCCTGAATGGTCGATTTCATAGTGCTCAATAAGAAAAGCCCGAAGTGAGTGCATATTGCCTCACTTCAGGCTTTTCGTCACTTTCGTGACAGCCGAATCATCCAAGCGCAGATAGTGCGCTCAAGTTCGTTACGATTTTTCGTCTTATAACGGGGTAACGTTCTCGGCTTGCGGGCCTTTGTCGCCCTGGGTCACGTTCATTGTTACTTTCTGACCTTCGTGCAGTGATTTTCGTCCATCGCCGTTGATTGCGCTGAAATGAACGAATACGTCCTTTCCGCCTTCACGTTCGATAAATCCAAATCCCTTCTCGTCGTTGAACCACTTTACGGTACCTTCTACTTGCTCAGACATATCTCTCTCTTAACTATTGTTATTGTCGGTCTGCCCGACATCGTGAATGCCGCCGAGCGGCAAAAAAACTCTTCTCTGTCGGAAAAAAATCGGCGCGTAGCGCAGTATTCGTACCGGGCAGATATTGCGAATCCGTATGGTACGCCAGAAAGAACTTTCTGCAAATATGCGGTGTTTTGATTACAACGTGCAAGACGCGGTTTTGCCGCTTGAAACCGAAAACTTGGCGAAAATCAGTATGATGACGGCGCGCCCGGTGACGATTAGTGCTCCTGCAAATAACTCAGCCACGGCTCAAAATAGCGCGATTCCCAGCCCCCGGACACGCCTTGAAAATCGTCTTCGGGAACGTCAAGGTGCACGAGGTCGATCCGTCCTTCACCATCCTCTTCCGGCGTGAAAGAGATGATCAACGTTGAGTCCCGATCGTCTTCTGTAAAATTCACAGAACGCCACGATTGCACAATGAGTCGCGACTTGATTACTTGCAAGGTTGTTCCAAGCAGCAAACCGCCGAAGGCTTCGAAAGGTGAACCGGCGACGTCGCTGATCTTCGCCGGCGCACCCGTAAAAGCGCCGTGAATTTCAGGATCCATGTACATGTCGTACAGGGTTTCTGCCGGTGCGGGTAAAACGACTGTCTTGAATATCGTACTTCGCATAACGCCCTCACAATCCTGTGACTAGGACAGCGAAGCAGGCAAAACGCCTGGCAGTCTGTCAGTCAGGTAGTTTTTTCGTCAAAATATCGATCGAATGCACGGTGCATTGATTCCGGTGAAATATCAATGATTTCAGAAGCTTGGCTTAGCATATCCATTTCTTCGGCGTCCTGCCTTCCGTCCGCCGCCACCACTTTTAGCAGCATGACGGCAACGTCTTCCTTGTCAGCCGAAGTCAGAACCGTGCTGAGTTCTTTCAGGAGATTGGTGAGGTCCGGATTCTCTGCCAGATTGGTCATAGCACGTGTTAAAAGCTCGAGCGACTCGGAACTTTTCAAATGAAAATGCCCGCCGACAAGCTGCAGCATCTTTTCAGTTTCACTTTCCGAGATATAACCGTCACCTTTGGCGACGGAAACCAGCAATGCGGCCACGAGAAACTGCGAATCGTAAACTTCCGTTTCATTGGAAGTCTCAATGATCAATTGTGCGCCTTCGAATCTCGGCTCAATCAATTCTTCAATCATGATCTTCGGTTCCATCAGTAGGTGGCATAGGTCTTTCGCATGTATTTTACAGACCTTTCGGTCAGTGATTGGAGAACTTTCGGATTTATGTCGTCGAGACTCTTTATGTAAAGGCAGGATTTACCGGTTGAATGCTTGCCGAGCTTCGCCATGAGCGATGCGTGCTGGCTGAAGCCGGACATAACGTATATCGCCAGATTGCGTGCCCTCGGTGAAAATCCGCACAGGAAGGAACTGCCCTCGTGACCACTCGCGTATTTGTAATCGTAGGTCCCGAAGCCGACGATGCTCGCGCCCCACATTTTTGCGTTCTTGCCGGTGACGGCCCGCATCATCTTGGCAATGGCCTTGCAGTCCGCACGTTGTTGACTGTCTTCAATACTACTCAGAAATTCAGCAACGCTGGCGCTGGTCTTTTTGGTCTTTATTTCGGCCATCGGGTATTCCCCTATCGAGTACCGAACAAGCGATCTCCGGCATCACCCAGACCCGGTACGATGTATTTGTGGTCATTGAGATGATCATCGATGCTGGCCGTATAAATCTCCACGTCCGGATGCGCTTTCTCCACCATCTCGAGCCCTTCAGGGCAGGTAACGATGCACACCACAACGATATTTTTCGCGCCATGTTCCTTCAGGACATCAATGGCGGCGGCTGTCGAGCCGCCGGTCGCCAGCATAGGGTCAATCACAATGCACAAACCACCTTCAGTCTGGTGGGGTAGCTTCTCGTAGTACGCCACAGGTTGTTTCGTCTTTTCATCGCGATACATACCGAGGAATCCGACCCTGGCTGTTGGCAGCAGGCCGAGAATGCCTTCCATCATACCGACCCCGGCCCTTAGTATGGGAACCACAACCAGATCTTCGGCGATCTTGTAGCATTCCGCCATCGCAACCGGTGTCTGGACTTCCACCTTCTTGACACGGACTTTTTTCAGCGCTTCGTAACACAGGAACATCGTGATCTCGGTGGCGAGCTCACGAAATTTCTTGTGGCCGGTATCTTGATCTCGAATTAACGCGAGTTTGTGCTGTACGCACGGGTGTTTGACTTCTTCATGCATGACCTATTGCCCTCTTTTCATTCGAATTTTGAGGTGACCAGGAAATATCGGCAGTCGCATGACCGGCCCTGATGTTATGCCGATCGGCTGCTGCTGTACAAACTTTGTGGCGAGGGTACTCCCTCGAGGTTTCCTTCACCCACGAACCGGAAGCCGATGCGCTCCAGCAGCCGGATCGACCGATCATTCTCCGGATTAACGAAAGCAAAAATAGTTTCGATCTTCAATTGCTCGTGTCCGTGGGCCATTACCGCTTCTGCCGACTCGAAGCCATACCCAAGTGACTGATACTCCTCCAGGAACGCGAAGCCGATATCCGGATGTTGCTGGTCATCTCGCCTGAGCAAACCACACATGCCGACTGGAATGTCGCTGGTTTTCTCTGCAACTCGCATCAGGCCAAAGCCGTTCGCGGCATAACTGGCGATGGGGCCACTGCTCAGGTACTTGCGTGCATCTTCAATCGTCCGGACGCCCTTGTCACCGATGAAATGCAGGAATGACTTTTCATTTAACAGACTGCAGACGAATTCGCCGTCCTCCAGGTCAAACTGCCGTATCGCCAATCTCTCGGTATTGAGCTCGATCACGCTATTGCCCGCTATTCCTGCGTCCCTCGAAATAGCGTAGGTAAATTTTGGATAGCTGCTTCTCCGAAATTTTCAGGGCGGATACCGTTCGATCCAGTACGCTCAACTCACTGGCATCCTTCTCGCCGTCGGCAGAGATAACTTCCAGCAGCATGAGCACCAGCTCCTCTTTCTGCTTCAGATTCAAACGCTGGTTCAGCTCATCAAATAGTTTCGACGGGTCGTTTTGCACCAGCTGGTCATCGATAGCCCTTGTAATAAGGTCCAACGCAACCGTGGGGGTCATCGAGAAACGACTGCAGAGCGCCTCCACCATCTTCACCGTCTCTTTGCTGTCGATACTGCCGTCACTGTGTGCCGCAACGACCATCAGTGACGCAACCGCTATCTGTGCATTCAAGTCGACGGCGGCATCGCCGGAACTAAGATCAATGCCGGTCGTAGCATAAATCAAGTCCTTGATTTTATTAGACAAAGTAACGGTCTCCGGTTGACGGGTGCGGCGTGAATCTACGCCTTGTTAGCTTGCCGGTAGCTCGCTACAGGATAGAACAATAAGCTGTAACAGGCGATAAGAATGATCAGCGCGAAGCCGGCTTCTGTCACCCCGTAGTAGGACGCGGCCATTATCGGACGCAATTCCGGTCGTGGGACATCGGCATAGTTCCTGACCATTGCTGCAATCGGAAATCCAACGAGCAACAGGATCCAGATCCATCGGGCAAGCGGAGAAATGGTTGGCGCCGGCGCCGGCTGGCAACTGGCGCGTCGATACCAGCGAAGGAACAGCACGATCATCAGCGGAAGACCAATCAACGAGCTGCCGTGTTGCAGAGTCATGTAACCCACGAACCTGTCGGTGTATACGGTAACCCATACTTCGTTCAGCGAAGGAAACAAGTCGACCGCCCAGGTGCCGGCGTGTGTGAACGCATCCCAGACGATATGCGTCGCAGAGCCAACACACACAGCTGCCGCCAGATTCACGATGTCTCGAACACTTCGCACCGGCGACCCGGACAAATAGCCTACGAGTCGTTGCTGCAGTCCCGGTGGCGCCAGTTCAATCAGCGATCGCCGACCTGCAACCAGGAATAACAGCGTGCACGCCAGTCCCAGGGGCAGACAGGCTATGAAGATACCGGTTAACGAATGTGTAAAGTAATAGCCTGGGCCCACGGGGAAATATAATGGCCAGTCGGGAATCATGCTACCGATGACCAGCGCCGTGAATATGCCGGGAGATGCCCAGGGTCGAACCATGGGAAAT
>Ga0316187_10000489_pt1 | contig 30998 bp, 28 predicted proteins | sample CroRivburrow1_MG_FD_204927 | JGI IMG/M metagenome (GOLD analysis project Ga0316187, IMG submission 204927) | Coastal sediment microbial communities from Maine, United States - Cross River worm burrow 1 | ecosystem: Environmental > Aquatic > Marine > Coastal > Sediment | place: USA: Maine... | reverse complement strand
CCAGCATAAATGCCTGGAAAAGAATCACGACAAGGCAAAGACCCAGCGCAATGATCATCCAATCCGCCTGTGGCATCGGCAAGCTCCTTTCATGCTTAACTTTCGACTATCTATCGGCCGAAAGGCCTGAGAAGGAAAGTGTTGCAATTGATGCGGCAATTGTCACCTGCTGAATATGACAGACGTCACACATCCAGATTGGACGGTTATGATGCCGACAGGCCTTCCCCATCACCAAACTCCGCCTTGTCTTGGAGCCTGTTTCATGCTGGCATTAGAGCCAATCACTAATGTGCGGAGGGAATGAAGATGACGCATCGTACGCGGCTGATCGTACTGGCCATTCTGGCCACGTTTTCATTGGCGGCATGCCAGGCGCTGGGAATGAAGCAAGACGCCTCTTCCGACAGCGAGCCCGCCGTCGCGACGGAAGCCACCGCGGCTGCGCCCGCCGCCGAGGAAGCCGCGACTCAGGCATCTGAACCTATTGCCGCACCTGAGGCGAAACTCGGCGCACAAGTCCTTCCCACCAGCAAGGTGAAAAACCACCTCAACGTGAGAGAACACCCAGATTCCGGCAGTGCTATCGTTGGCAAGCTAAGTCCTGATGAGTCGGCACCGCTCGTCGGCGAGGCGCCAGGCTGGTTTCAGATCACATTGAACGATGGCACCACGGGGTTCGTCAGCCAGGACTGGGCGCAGACGACCGAAGTACCCGAAACCGCAGCAGCCCCTGCCGAAACTGCGGCGGAGCCAGCCGTCGAACCCCCGGCCGCTACTGCCAGCCTGGATCCGGCCACCATGACCGAGGGCGTGTATTTCGTCAAACCGCATGACGGAGATGTGCTAGAAGGCCCTGTAATCATGGTCGGCATGGGCGTCAAGGGTAAGGACTTGCGCCCGGCTGGAGAGATCGTCCCCGGCACCGGGCATCATCACCTCATCATCGACTCTGAAATCGTCGAACGCGGCAAGCTTGTGCCATCGCAGATGGAAATTATGCACTTTGGCGGCGCCGAGACCGAGGTCCCAGTCAAACTAACCAAAGGCCAACACAAGCTCACCCTGCAATTCGCCAATGGCCACCACATCTCATATGGAAAGAAATGGTCTCGGGTTATCCACATCACGGTGAAGTAATCACCGCCAGCGTTTTCCATTTAAAGTTTATGAGCCTCAAACCAGCTGTGGCCAGAGCCGATATCCACGATCAGCGGCACGGCGAGTTCCACGGCGGACTCCATTTCATCGCGGACGATTTGTGACACGAGTTCGATCTGATCGAGCGGAGCTTCAAGCATCAACTCGTCATGCACCTGCAGGGTCATGTGCGCTTCCGGCGCTTGGGCCTTCAAGCGCTGGTGCAGGCGAATCATGGCCACCTTGATGATGTCCGCTGCCGAACCCTGCAAGGGCGCATTAATGGCGGTGCGTTCAGCGTAGGAGCGGTGCATACCGTTCTTGGCGTTAATGTCGGGAACATACACACGGTGGCCCAGCAGCGTCTCGACATAGCCCTGAGCGCGGGCTGTTTCCAGCGTCGCATCCATGAAGCCGCGCACCCTGGGATACTGGTCGAAATATGCATCGATAAACGCCCGCGCCTCGCCGCGCTCCAGACCCAGCTGCTTGGCCAGGCCGAACGGCCCCATGCCGTAGAGGATGCCGAAATTGATGATCTTTGCCCGGCGGCGCATCTCGCCCGTCACCTCATCCAGCGGCACGCCATTGACCGTTGCGGCGGTGGCGGCATGGATGTCGTGACCGGCGGCAAAGGCAGCCGTGAGCGTTTCATCGCCGGAGAAGTGTGCCATAAGCCTTAATTCGATCTGCGAATAATCGGCGCTGATCAGAATGTTCCCATCTTCAGCCACGAAGGCCTTGCGGATGCGCCTGCCCTCCTCCGTACGAATGGGAATATTCTGCAAATTAGGATCGGAGGAAGACAGCCTGCCCGTGCTGGTAATCGCCTGGTTGTAGGATGTGTGCACGCGGCCGGTGGCGGGATGAATCAACGATTGCAGCGCATCAGTGTAGGTGGATTTAAGCTTGGCCAGCTGGCGCGCTTCCAGAATCAGCTGTGGCACCTCATGCTTGTCGGCAAGGGATTCCAATACTTCCTGGCCCGTCGCCCACTGTCCCGACTTGGTTTTCTTGCCCCCCGGAAGCTTTAATGTATCGAACAGCAACTCTCCCAACTGCCTGGGAGACTGGATATTGAATTCGCCCCCTGCCGCCGTGTGAATCCGCGTTTCCAGCTCGTCAATGCGGCTTCCGAATTCATTGGACAGGCAGGCGAGCTCCTTTTTGTCCAGTTTGGCGCCCTTCCATTCCACGTCTGCCAGCACGTGCATCAGCGGCAATTCGATCTCATCGTGGCGGGGCAGCCTCGACTCATCCCTCAGTTTCCGGTGCAGAAGATTGGCCAGGCGCAATGAAACTTCAGCATCCTCACAGGCATAGGGAACGGCCTCATCCAGAGGCACGAGGTCAAAACTCACTTGTTTGGCTCCCTTGCCAGCCACCTGGCTGAATGGGATACACTGATGACCCAGATAATCGGCGGCCGTGTTGTCCAGGCTGGGCGGGTACTTGCCCGGATAAAGGCAATAGGCCAATAGCATGGAGTCCAAGCGGACGCCAGCCAACTCTATGCCAGCTTTATGTAATACCTGAATATCATATTTCAAGTTATGGCCACATTTAGCTTTATTCTCATTTTCCAGAACAGAGCTCAGGGCCGCCAGGACCTTTGTTATCGGCAGCTGTCTCGGCGCTTCCTGCAACATATCGGCCGGCCGATGCGCAACGGGTACGTACCAGCCTTCCCCCTCCTTGACCGAGAACGACATGCCGACAAGCTCGGCGTCATGGCAGTGAAGCGACATCGTTTCCGTATCGATGGCGATCAACGCCGCCTCATCCAGAGCCTCGCGCAGAGCGCTCAGTGAAGCCTCATCGTTGACGAGCCTGTCGACGCGCTCTGGAGGGGGAGTCTGTTGCTCAGGGCGCTCATCTGGCGACGCCGCCGGACCGCTAAACTCGGCAGCTAGACGCCTGAATTCAAGATCGGTGAACAACGTAAGCAGCTGCGCCCGGTCTGGCTCGGCCACGGCCAGTTCATCCAGATCGACGCCAACCGGCGTCTTCTCGCACAATTGGGCCAGTCGATAGGACAGCCTCGCATCATCGGCGTATTCAATGAGGTTTTCGCGCCGCTTTTTCTGTTTGATCTGTGGAGCCGCCGTTAATACGCCCTCAATATCCTGATAGGCACGGATCAGCTCCGCCGCGGTTTTAGGGCCGATGCCCGGCACGCCGGGAATGTTGTCCGAGGTATCGCCAGCCAGGGCCAGGAGATCGAGCACCTGCCTGGGTTCAACGCCCCATTTTTCACGCACGGCCTCTGCATCGAAGCGGATGGATTTCATGGTATCCAGCATATGAATGTGCTTGCCCACCAATTGCATGAGATCCTTATCCGAGGAGACGATGGTCACGTCCCAGCCCTTGGCCTCGGCCTGTCTCGCCAGCGTGGCGATGACGTCATCGGCCTCGTAATTGTCGATACAAATCAGGGGAAAGTTCAGCGCCCTGGTTATCGTCCACACATGCGGCCACTGCACGGCCAGATCCTCCGGCATCGGCGGACGGTGCGCCTTGTATTCCGGGTAAATGTCATTGCGGAAGGTGCCTCCCCTGGGATCGAAGGCGACGGCCACGTGCGTGGGCTTCAGCTCATTCAACACCGAGCGCAGCATTTGCACATAACCATAGATGGCATTCGTCGGTTCGCCCCTGGAGTTGGATAAGTTCCGGATCGCATGATAGGCGCGAAAGACATAGTTGGGGCCATCAATCAGGGCAAGGTGCGGCATGCGCTGAGGATGCCCGAGCGACATCCTTGCCGCAATCGCGGCCGGCGTAGCGCGGACCATAAGGGCCTCACACTTTCCAGATGCAATCGCCTGCCGGTTTCGGTTAGTCTTTCCGTGCTGCGGTTATGAAGGTGCCACCTTCGTCAGGCTCAAAACCATTGGTGCATTGGGAGAATCATGAAATCATCCGGTAAATTCTGGTTCATATTCGCGGCGTTTATGCTTGCCTTGTCAACATCGGCCTGCGAGCGCGACAGGGAAGAAGGCGCACCGCCAGAGGCGGAAACCAAGGCGGTTGAGGAGCAGGCGTCCGATGCCAAACCGGATAGCGCCGAGCGCGCATGGGTGGCCGGATGGAAACAGGCCAAACCCATTCTCAGGGCGCGCTCCGGGCATACCGCTGTCGTCACCGGCGATGTCATTCATATGATCGCCGGCGTCGACGGCACAAACTTCCTGGCCACGAGCGAATATGCGCGCATTCAGCCGGACGGCAGCCTCAGCGATTGGCAGCCAGGCCCCTCTCTCAATGTCGAGCGCGGATTCGTGACCGCCGTAGTGCACGGCAACTACGTCTACATCGTCGGCGGCGGGCGCGGCGAACATGGGCATGACCTGCTCGATTCCGTCGAGCGGGCCGAGATTTTGCCCGATGGCACCCTGGGCCCGTGGGTCATCGAGAAAAGCACGATGAATATCGGCCGCCGCTGTTCCAAGGTGGTTGTGCTGGGCGACTACATGTATTCCTTTGGCGGCTTTGGCGGCATCCTGCTCGACACGGTGGAGCGGGCCAAAATCCTGCCCGACGGATCGCTGGATGAATGGCTGATGCTGACGGACCGATTGACGGTGGCGCGCTACATCTCTGGTGTGAAGAAGGCGGGCGACATCGTCTATGTGGTGGGCGGCCATCACAAGGTCAAGGGGGTTGGCATTTCCGAGGTAGAGTGGTCGCGCGAGGACCCGGATGAAGAGGGCTTTCTTCTCCCATGGCAGCAGACAGCGCCTTTGCAGACCGGACGATACGCCTTGGCCGCCATCGCCCACGGCGATTATCTCTACGCCATGGGCGGGCTTGATGGCGCGAAATATCTCGACCTGACTGAAAAGGCCAGGCTTGATCCGAATGGCGGCCTGTCCGAATGGCAGCCAACCACGCCGCTACGCTCCACCCGTGAAGGCTTTGCCCTGGTCACGCACAAGGATCACATCTACCTTATCGGCGGCGGTAATCTGGACGGCTATGAGAGCGCCGTCGAATATGCCACCTTCGACGAGCAGGGCGACATCGGGTTCTGGGCCACGCCGGAAGAAGCCCATGTCTATCAATACAAGCGCGCGCAAACGGTAGAGAAAATAAAGGACTTCCCCAACGAGGCGGTCATCGTGCGCAATCTGAGAACACAGGGCTATTCCTATCTGTATGTGCAAAGAGACGATGGCGATTTTGCCTGGCTTGCCGCACCATTTAGCAAGCTCAATGCGGGCACCCGCATCCGCTTCCCGGACGGCGTGTTTATGTCCAACTTCTACAGCAAAGAATTAAAGGAGAACTTCCCCACCATCATGTTCGTCGGTCAAATCCAGAAAGTTGAGGGCAAAAAAGCGGGCAATTAAAGCCAATCGTTCCCCTTGATATAGGCACGCCGTTAGATATGCCGCAGGAGATATGGCTTGTACAGCAACAAAATTCCTAGAACCGTTTCATCTCCGTCATGATCCTGGGCGGGCGTTTTCCGCGGCGCGACGGCAACCGTTTCGCTCTGCTCATCGACGCGGAGCATTTCTACCCGGCCATGCTGGCTGCCATTGAATCGGCCCGCCACTACGTTCTCTTCGAGCAATACATCATGGCGTCAGGACATGTTGCCGATCAATTTATTGGCGCCCTGATTGCCGCTGTAAACCGGGGCTTGCAGGTCTATGTTCAACTTGACCATTTCGGCGTGCGCCATTTTGCGCAGGCCGATCGCGAACGCCTGCAACTCAACGGCGTTAACCTGATTTTCTACAATCCGGCGTATTTTCCTTATATTCGCCGCGGCCTGCCGCGTAACCACCGCAAGATGCTTGTTGTCGATGGGCGTCTTGCCTTCACTGGTGGCGCCTGCATCAGCGACGACTACGAGCCGATTCCCGATTCCGGTCAGCGGCCATGGCATGACGCCATGGTAAGCATCGAAGGGCCAGTCGTGACGGACTGGCAAGCGCTCTTCGTCTCCAACTGGCGGAATGTGACCGGCAAGCTTCCGGAATTACCTGATGTAGGATCGCCGCCGCCAATCGGTGCCCAGGTGGGCCAGGTTACAACAAGCCGTCCTGGGCGACCCAAGCGCCTAAGGAATTCCTTTCGCAAGCAGGTTATGAGCAGCAAGGAGCGTGTCTGGATGGCCACAGCCTACTTTTTGCCATCGCGTATGGTATTGAGGGCTATGCGCCGCGCGGCTTTACGGGGCGCGGACGTGCGGCTCATGGCGCCCGGTCCGATCAGCGACCATCCGGCGGTACGCTTTTCCAGCCGCCGTTACTACCGCTATTTGTTGCGTTGCGGAGTGCGCATCTTCGAGTACCAGCCACGTTTCTTGCATGCCAAGGTCTACCTTTGCGATAACTGGGTATCGATAGGCTCCTGCAATATGGACCGATGGAACCTGCACTGGAACATCGAAGCCAACCAGGAGGTTTTCGACGAAAGTTTCGCATCGACTGTAGCCACATTCTTCGAAGTCGATTTTCAGGATTGCCAGGAGATCATCCTGCCCGAGTGGCTCGAAAGACCCTGGTACGAACGCCTGCGGGAATGGCTATGGGGCTACGTCGATCTCTGGCTCGAGCGAATAAAGCGAGGCTGACCTCATAGATCCCCACGGCCAAAAAAAAGCCCCGCACTGAGGCGGGGCTTTTTCCAGTCTGGGACTTGTTTACTGGGCTATGACATTTACCGCGCTGGGGCCTTTGGCGCCTTGCTCGGTTTCAAAAGTCACCGCCTGTCCCTCGGCCAGCGATTTGAAACCGTCAGCCTGAATAGCGGAGTGATGGACGAACACGTCGTCACTGCCATCCGAGGGGGAAATAAATCCAAAACCTTTACTATCGTTAAACCACTTTACTGTACCTGTAGCCATTTCTGTATTACCTCTACGTTTAAGTTTTATATGCAGGTTACTGCTGAGAAATTTCGGAAAGGATTGCACTCTGTACGATGAGGTACTACGAGGAACTACCGGAACTGCTTCAAGACAAAAATCTGCAACGCGCGCACGGTATACACTTGTTTACCAATAAGCCAGATTTATTTTGCGCCTAAAAATCGAATATTGGACGGCGTTTGAACCGGCCTGAGGGAGAAAACCGAAAATGAATACACTGTCCCCGTTTTCTGGTTGAAATATGCCAGAAGGCTCTACTTACTAACTGTCCCCTATACGGGGAAGCCTACGCTCCTGCGCCACCAAAGATATACATAGATATAGGCTCGGTGTTCGAATTGTTGCTGCATATTTTTGACATTAAGACTGACTTGGACTTTCTCACTGGTGTGGTCTGGTAGGTAAACCAGTTATCCCTCTGCAATTGACCGTCACCAGGATAGTAAGGCTTACTCACTGCACACAGATTCAATTTCTAAAGTGAATTCGCACGGAGCATTATCGATTTTCCAAAGATGCTGATCCAATTCAGCTGTGCAGCCAGCATCTTCCAATAGACCACGGCCATCTTGATCGCAAATCAAAACAATCGAATGCCTGTCATGCCACAGCACCTTAACCACATCATCATCAAATTCAGTGACTAACGAAAGATCATGTTGTGTTGATAGCTCAATAAGTTTGTCCGAACTAATTCCCTCAGGTGGGTGTTTATATCTCACTGTTGATTCGACTGCTTTACTGAGTTTCGTAAGAGCTGAAGCCTTTTGAAGCATTTCATCGGAATCCAGTTGCTGTGCAAATACGCAAGCAGGTAGCAGAAACAGGATTAGTAAGTTTGAGATTCTTTTCATTATTAACTCCAATAAACTAAAGAGTCATTTTGATCGCGGCCGGTATCAAGATTCCACTCTCCTAGACTGACTAGCTGTGCATTATCAGCTTGTAGGATTGCTTCAGATATTGATGCCCAAAGATTGCCAACGTTGCTTTTCGCTAGGTCAAAGACTGCATCATAACCCATGCTTCCACGGGGAGTTCGAAGGCCTCTAATAAAGGTCTCATCGACTTCATCTTCCAATGGATAAACTAAGGCTGCGCCTGCAGCAACATGCCGCGCTAACGGAAGCAATCGATTCCCCTCTTCCGCAATATTGTCTACCACCCGTACAAAGCCTTTGAACCATTTGTTAATGTCTGGAGTGTTATCGTGGTATTCACCTTGATGAACTTCTTGGAAAATCGCATCCCAAAGCCTCAAGATAACTGGATCGAAATCGCCGCTTACATTGGTACATTTTCCAATGCCAGAGTCCAAATGCTCTGAAAGACCAATATCTCCGAGATTTAGGCGAGGAAATATGTACGCATCCTGATTCATCTCACAAAGGCGATGGTCTGTCTCGTTCCCGTGGTAAGGGCCTACTTTCAATTCAACAACAGGATGTATGGTGACATCCATCGCAACATGAGCCGCATATCCAAGAAGCCAAGCGACAGCTTTATCACGATCCGTTCCACTGAGGTCTTGGATGTTCCTAGCACCAACAGCAATCATCGAACATGTGTTTTCGTAATGCATCTTATCAGCCCATATCGCAGCATCAGAATCCCCTAAGGCCAAATATGGGAGATCTGGACTTACAGAACCGAGTTCGCAAAACTTGAAATAATCTAGAACTGCTGGAATTAGTTTGTCAGAAAAACCGGAAATGCTTTCTAGAACTCTTGGTTCAGACAGTTCATTCACTAATGTCATATGCGCATACGCAGCTGGCATAATCCCTCCTCAGTTTCTGTTGAAATCAGGTTCAAGTCGGAAAAGAAAGCCACAGCCCTATTCGGCACGAACTTAAACACACAAATCACGATGAAGTGTAATCGAATCCGTGCAAGCAAATAATTGTGGAAACTACGTACACACATCTGCGGCGATTCGCCTCTAAATAGTGGTTACCTTGGCAGGCTCTCTGCCTCCCCGCCTGCCCTTTGACCGCCTCTGCTGATACGATTACCCCTCATGCGGCTTTCCAGACAATTGGAAACAAGGTGACAGAGTGCTTAATTCCAGAATTCCATGGATACCTTCAAGGTCTGCTCTTGTTTCGCGGATTTAACGAATCCATGGATCGATCACCTCAAGGCCGGGAAACAGAAAATCCTGGGCGTTGCGTGTCACCATCCGCAGATCGTAATGCAGGGCTGTTGCGGCCAGCAGGCTATCGATAGCGGCAACCGGGCGATTCACTTCCGCCAGCATCCTCCCCCACTGCTCGGCAACCTCTTCATCCACCGGTAGCACTCGCCCCTCAAACCAGTCCGGAAGCGTGTGCTCCAGCCAGACACGCAGTTTCTCCTTTCTGGCAGCATCGGAAACCGACTCCACCCCTTTGCGTATCTCACCAATGCTCAAAACACTGACATAGAGGCTGTCATCGGGCACACCGTCAAACCATGCGATCACTTTCGCATCAGGCTTCTTCTTCACCAACTCTGAAAGCACGTTGGTATCAAGCAGATAACTCAAAGCGAAACATCCCGAACCGGGGAACGATTGCGATCAATGGCCAGATCGACACCCACCAGTGGCGAGGCGCGCATCAACGCGACAAACCCCGGCCTCTGCTTCTTCATCGCTTCGAACTCCTCGACAGAGATCACCACGGCGGACGGCTTGCCGCGAACCGTAACCTGTTGCGGCCCTTCCTCATGCGCGGATTTGATCAGCTCGCTCAAACGCGCCTTTGCATCCTGTAATTGCCATTGGGTCATGAAGCACCTCCTTATGAACTAGTCAGACTAGTCTTTTTGAAGGGCATTTGTCAATGCAACCAGTAACCTCTCTTTGCTTCAGGTATAGCAGATGCCACGATCTCTGAAACACTCGCTCAGCCTGCCCTTTGGCCGCCTCTGCTGATACGATTACCCCTCATGCGGCTTTCCAGACAATTGCGCGACCAGTTTTCCCAGCACCACATGCGCACCTACGGGCGCAAGAACGGTTTTATCTCCAAGGGTCAGGCCGAACGCCTGCACAGGCTGCTGCCGCTCGTGGGCCTGGATGACAGGGCAAGAATCGACGCCTCGCTCTTTGCCGAAGCAAGCCCCATCGTTATGGAAATCGGCTTTGGCAACGGCGACTTTCTGGTTCACCTTGGCCGCGAGTATCCGGAATGGAACCTGGTCGGTGTGGAAGTGTATCTGCCCGGCGTGGCCAAGGCACTGTCTCGCCTCGAGACGGCAGGCGTGCTGGATCGCGTGCGCATCTCACAGTACCCGGCGCAATTCGTGTTGACCGAACAGGTGCCGGAAGGCTCACTGCACGGCGTCTACATCAACCACCCCGATCCCTGGCCGAAGGCGCGCCATGCCAAACGCCGCCTGATCCAGAAGGATTTCGCCGCCCTGCTCGCTAGCCGCATTGAACCCGGCGGCTTTATCAGGCTGGCAACCGACAAGCCCGAACTGGCCGAGTGGATGCGCGATATACTCGATGCCGAGCTCATGCTGGAAAACATCGGCGGCGCGGGCGGTTTTATCCAGCGCGACCCCGCGCGGCCATTTACCAAATTTGAAATACGTGGACAGGTGGCGGGTCAGGAAAGCATATTTCTGGAATACAGGAGGAAGGCGCCATGACATTGAAAACCAACCGCGATCAACTTGTGGCCATCGCCGTACAGGGTTCGGTAGCGCCGGCCAACCAGTGGGCACCATTCGAGGTCGGTGCATCCGGCGAAGTATTCGCCTGGCCTTCGACCGGCGGCATCACCTACAACGTCAAGGCGGGCGACTCGGTGTTCGGCTGGGTCGGCGAGCATATCGAGCCGGGAGTGTCCGCAACCCTGGAGCACAAGAACAAGAAGGCCGAGGCCGGATTCCAGTTCCTCGCCTGCTGCGGCAACAAGGCCCGCGTCATCAGCGGCGACGCCAAGGGCGAAATGGGCACGGTGATCGGCCATCATGGCGGTGTCGAGCACCTGATGCTCGACTTCCCCGACAAGGTGCTGGAGAAGCTCTCGCTGGATGACAAGTTCCTGGTGCGAGGCTTCGGCCAGGGCCTGCAACTCCTGGACCATCCGGACGTGCACATCTACAACATCGATCCAGGCCTGTTCGAAAAATGGGGCCTGCGCCAGAGCAGCCGCGGCAAGATCGAGGTACCTGTATCCGTCATCGTGCCAGGCCATGCCATGGGTTCCGGCATCGGTGCGCTGTCCGTCACCACCGGCGATTACGATATCCTCTGCCATGATCCGGATACGGTGAAGGAATACGACCTGAACCGGCTGCGCTTCGGCGATTTCGTCGCCGTACTGGACCATGACAACCGCTACGGCCGCACCTACCGCAAGGGCGCGATCACCATCGGCATGGTCATCCACTCCGATTCGCCGCTGGCCGGCCATGGGCCGGGCATGATGACGGTGATGAGCGACGTGCATGGCTTGCTGGTGCCGGTGCTCAACGAGCACGCCAATATCGCCTCCATCATGGAGATCGGCCGTTTTGCCAAGAGTTAGCCTGCTTGCCGCACTTTTGATCCTGCCGCTGCCCGGCATGGCGGCTGCCGGCGATATCTACAGATGGGTCGATGAATATGGCCAGGTGCACTATGGCGACACCCCTTCCGGGCTGTCGCCCGAGGCAAGGGAGTTGCCAAAGAGGGTGGAGCCCAGAGCGGGGAACGTGATTGCAAATCCGCATTTCAACCTGGAGACCGTGCGTGTGCCATTTGCCGCTAACGGCACGAACATGATCGTGGAAGGCAGCGTGAACGGCGTAGCGGCCCGGTTCGTCGTCGATACGGGCGCCACGCTGGTGGTCATTCCGCCCGGCGTAGCCAAACGCGCCGGCATCAAGACCGACAAGGCGGCGAAAATCACTGTCCATACAGCGGGCGGCGCCATCAGCGCGCCCATGGTGAAGATCGACAGCATCAAGGTTGGCAATGCCGGACAGGCGGATGTGGCGGCAACAGTGCACGAACTGGAAGGTTTTTCCAGCCTGGGGCTTCTGGGTATGAGTTTTCTGAGCCATTACAGCATGACGGTCGATCCCGGCAACGGTGTTCTGTTGCTGAAAACACGTTGAACATGGCTGCCACCATGCGCGCTGCCTGCGTACAGATGTGTTCGGGCGTAGATGTCGACGCCAACCTTGCCGATGCGGCGGCATTGATCGGCCAGGCGGTCGAGGCCGGCTGCCGTCTTGTGGTGCTGCCGGAAAACTTTTCCTTCATGTCGGCCGATGAAGCGACCAAGCGTCAGGCTGCGTCGCAGCCTGACGAATCCAGGGCTCTGGCCTTTCTGGCCGGTCAGGCAAAACACCACGGCATCTACATCATCGGCGGCACGGTGCCGCTGCTTTGCGATCAAGCTCCCGGCATGCGCAGCAGCTGCGCGGTGTTCGATCCGGACGGCAGGCAAATCGCCTGCTACGACAAAATCCATTTGTTCGACGTGGCCATTCCCGGCGATATGCATACGGAATCCGCCAGTGTGGCGGCCGGAAATTCACCGCAGGCGGCTGACATCGATGACTGGAAAATCGGCCTGAGCGTGTGCTACGACCTGCGCTTTCCCGAGCTGTACCGCCATTATTCGGCCCACGGCTGTCAGCTGCTCTCCGTGGTGGCGGCCTTTACCGTGCCGACAGGCAAAGCTCACTGGGAAACATTGCTGCGCGCCCGGGCGATCGAGAATCAGTGCTATGTTCTGGCCTCGGCGCAGTCCGGCGAGCACCCCGGTGGCCGCAAAACCTGGGGCCATTCCATGATCATCGATCCCTGGGGAGAGGTGCTGGCACGCTGCGAGCACGGCAAGGGCCTGGCCACTTCGGAGCTGGATAGCGGCAGGCTGCGTGGCATTCGCACCATGCTGCCCGCACTCGACCACAGGCGCCTGTAGACCATGGGCGAATCATCCGAGGAGCAGCTTCGCGCCCACCGGCAGGTCTTCTGGGATGCCTGGGCCAAGGCGCAGGCCGGCATGCCGCTGGATGCGCTGGAAGAGCGCATTGCCCAGTGCATCGGCATGCATCAGGAGTATCATCCCCTGTTCAATGACCGGGAGACATTTTTGACGCACACTGTTGGTGTGGATGATGGCATGAGCCCCTACCTGCATCTCTCCCTGCACCTGGCCCTGGAGGAGCAGCTTGCAACACACCAGCCGCCGGAGTCGGTACAGGCGCTGGAAACGCTGATGCGGCAGCGGGGATTAAGCCGCCACGATGCCCTGCACGTGTTGCTGGAGGCGTTGGCTGAGGAAGTCTACTACGCGCAGCGTCAGGGACGCGAACCGGATGTGGACACCTACCGGCTAAAACTGCGCGGTTTCATGAACGCGCATTGATGGAGCGGACATGCGATCACTGATTATTTCGCTGTTGTTCTTTTTCGGGCCGGTCATTCTGATGTTCGTGCTGCGCCACGCCGCCCTGCTGTTGCGCCTTTGGCTGATGATGCGCCGCCACCGTGAATCTCAGCCGGAAATTATCGATATCACTCCGGAAAAGCCGAAACCGCCCTCGTTGCTGTTCATCGTGGTCACCCTGATCGCAGGCTCGCTCTTCGCCTACCTGGCATGGGAGCGCATCACATCCGAGGCAGAGCTGACCATTGAAAAGAGTTATGCGCCCGCCCGTGTCGACGAAAAGGGAAACATCGTGCCTGGCACGTATGAATGAGAAGCGGGATTGCCGCCGAACATGCCTCAGGTGTCGAAAATCTGTGTCTTGGTGAAACCCTTCTTTTCCTGATCGTCCACGGGAATACTGGTGCCGCATTTGGGGCATTCACACACGGGCTCTTCATCCGTGGAAAACTCATGCTGGCAACGCGGGCATTTCACTTCATGGCTCATGACTGCTCCTTCTCCTGTGGCACTCCCGAAAACCATATCATATTGAAAGCCGGATGAAACTCGAAATCAAGCCCTTCCCCACCATCAACGAGGCTGATGCCCTGACTGAGCTTTCCGATGGCGGTGTGCTGATCACGGCAAGTGGCCACCTGGCCAGCGACTGGAAGCGGCGATTCGCACTGGCTATGGCTTCCTCCGGAAAGGCCGTATGTGAGACCCCGCGAATATATTCCTGGCAAGCGTGGCTACGTGAACTGGCGCGCAGGGATGCAGGGCTGCCGCTGCCGCTTACTCCGGTGCAGGAGCTCGACCTGTGGCGCTGCGTCATTGCCAGAGATGGCGGCGACCAATGGCAGGTCCGGCCACAGCAACTGCTGCCGCTGGCCCGGCAGGCCGTGCGCGCCTATACCCTGATGACGGAACACGGCATCGAGGATCAGGAGCTGTTGCCGGGAAGCTGCGAGCATGAAGCCTTCCATCGCTGGATTGGCTGCATACGCGAGGAAACGAAGGCCGCGCCGGATCGCATGCTTGCCGCCGATCTGCCTGCAATGCTTGCCAGCCGTGACGGCATATTTACCGAAGCCGAGGTTCTGCTGGACGCTTTCGAGGCTCCTACCCACGCCCAGAGCCGGCTGCTGGAAGCCATGCACAGGTATGGCGTGGGCATCCGGGTTATCAACCACGAAACAGCAGAGGGCAATATTCGTCTGAGCGCCTGCGAGAATGAGGTGTATGAACTGCGCCACGCCGCCACGCGCGTGGAGGCGCTGCTGAGGCAGGCGCCAGCAACGCGCATCGGCATCTTTCATCCCTCACCACGCGTGGCGGCAGCGAGACTGGAATGTGAGCTGGAAACCGCAATATCACCCGCAGCCACCTTTCGCGCCGAGCCGGGGCCGCCTGTTCTCACAGGTTCGGCAAAGCGCATGCCTGATACGCCACTTGGACGGCTCGCCATCGCGCTGTTATCGATTACCGTCGGAAAATCCATGGTTTTCAGTGAGTTGTCACCACTTCTGCTATCGCCCTATGTGCGGGGTTACTCGCTGGAGCGCCGCCAGCGCGCCGGATTGGAGGCCCGTCTAAGGACGGATAATCAGCATGTGATCTGGTTGCCTACGGCAATGACGCGGACTGCCTGGCAGGATGTGCCGGAATTCGTCCAGGTCGTGCAATCCCTGCTGGAATGGGACAGCGCCCCGTGCATGGCCTCGGAATGGGCCAGAAAGCTGCGTGTTATTTGGCGCAGTACGCTGGGGCTGAACGAGCCGACGGAGCGATCATCTTTCGAGACAAGCCAGATCAATGCCCTTGGCGAAGTACTAGCTTCGCTGGCGGCCCTGGATCATGGCAGCAGCGCCATATCCTGGCATGATTTTCTAAGCCTGCTGCGGCATACCCTGGCTGATGCGGAAATCACATCGACCGCAATGGCCCGGATCGAGTTGCTGGCCATCGATCAGGCGGCAGGTCAGCGCTTTGACCATATATTCGTACTCGGCCTGGATGAGGAAAGCTGGCCGCTGGCCGCCAATCCGAATCCGTTTATTCCTGTGCCGGCGCAGCAACGAGCTGGTATGGACAGGGCGACGGCGGCGCAGGCGTTTGCCGAATCCGAGCGACTTTGGCGGCACGTCATGCAGGCTGCTCCCACGATTGAGGTGAGCTACTCCCGCCAGCGCCAGGGCAAGGAGGTTTTGCCGAGCCCCATGCTGGCCGTACAGCCGCAGCCAGTGGACCCGTTGCCACCTCTCTGGATGCCGTTTATGCCGCAGGCGCAGCTGGAAATTTCCGGATTTGAAGCTGTGCCGCTGGCAGGCGACAAGGTAAGAGGCGGCGCCAACGGGATAAAGGATCAGTCGGCTTGTCCGTTCCGCTACTTTGCCTGCAGGCGGCTGGATATTGAGGCGCTGCAAACGACCGAGCCCGGCTTATCCGCAAGGGACCGCGGAACCCTGGTGCACAGGGCGCTGGAGCTGCTCTGGGCGAAGATCGGCAATCATACCGGCCTCGGTGCACTACTCGGCAATCCCGTTGATTTGCAGGATATGGCGGGTGCGGTGACCCATCAGGCCTGGCAATCGGTCGAGCATCCGGTGGACCGCGATGTGCGGCGGCTGGAAGGCCGGCGCCTGCAGGCCCTGCTGCGGCAGTGGCTGGAGCTGGAGGCGGGACGTCCGGCATTTACCGTGCTCGAGCGCGAGGCCTGGCGCACATGGCGGTTCGAACACGAAGGGCAAAGCCGGCATCTTGGCCTCAAGATCGACCGGATCGACAGTGACGCTGAGGGGCGCGTCCTGATCCTGGACTACAAGACTGGTGGCAAAAGCACATCCGGCGACTGGCTTGGCGAGCGACCGAATGAACCGCAGCTGCCGCTTTACGCCGTCACCGAGGCGCAGGAGGGGCATGCGCCCCCCCTTGCCGTGGCCTTTGCCCGCATCAGGGCAGGCGACTTGGGCTTTGAGGGCCTGGCGGCGGAAGAAGTCGGTATTGAGGGCATTCCGGCATGGCGGGGCAAGGATGATCTGCCGGAGAGCTGGGACGGTCTGATCGGCCTGTGGCGGCAGCGCCTGCAGACGCTAGGCGGGGAAATCGTCGATGGCCGCAATGATGTGGCGCCGCGCGATGACAAGGCCTGCGAATACTGTGATCTCAAGGCGGTGTGCAGGATCGACGCGCTACGTGAGGGTTTGGCATGAGCGATGCCGACATCCGCAGTCTGGCGATCGATCCTCTGGCCTCCTTTATCGTCCAGGCGCCAGCCGGCTCCGGCAAGACCGAACTGCTGATCCAGCGTATTCTGGCGTTGCTGGCAACGGTGAACGATCCGGAGGAGATCCTTGCACTGACGTTCACACGCAAGGCCGCCGGTGAAATGCGAACGCGCGTCATCCAGGCGCTTGAAGCATCGGCAGGCCTAGAACCGAAGGCGGCACATGCACGGCTGACCTGGCAGCTGGCACGCGCGGCAAGCGCCCGCTCCGAGGCAAGGGGCTGGCGGCTGTCCCAGCACCCGGCCCGACTCGGCATCATGACCATCGACGCCTTTGCCACCGGCCTGGCGCGGCAAATGCCGCTGGCGGCCGGCTTCGGAGAAATGCCGGACATAAGCGATGACGCCGGCATGCTGTATCTCGATGCGGCCGAGCAGCTGCTTAGATCCGTGCGCAGCAACCGCTGGCCCGATTCGGTGAGCTCGGCGCTGGACGCGCTGTTGCTGCACGGCGACCACCGCACCAGCCGCGTGATGACCCTGATCGCCGATATGCTGGCCTGCCGCGAGCAGTGGCTGCCGTTGCTGCACAGGCATGCAACGGACGACGCGCTTCGGGCTGAACTGGAGGACAACCTGCAGCGGCTGGCTGTGGACCGCATGCTGTGCGCCGATGCCCGCTTTCCTGCCTCCATGAAGGAAAGGCTGATGCCATTGCTGCGTTTTGCCGCCAGTAACCTCATGTGCGATGATCCCCAGCATTCCGCCTGCACATTGTCGACCCTGGAAGCATGGCCGGATACAACGTCATCCTCGCTACCCATCTGGCGTGCCATTATCGCCCTGCTACTGAAGAAAGACGGAGATTTCTATCAGCAGGTCAGCAAGAGACAGGGCTTCCCTGCTGGGAAGGAACACAAGGCCGAGAAAGATGCCTTCTCCAGTCTACTGGAGGAGCTGAACCAAACGCCGGAGCTGGCCGTAGCGCTGAACGCGGTGCGCACCCTGCCGGAGTCGCTTACGCTGGATGATGACGACTGGGCTTTTGTGCGCGGGCTTTTTGTTTTGCTGAAGCTGGCAGCGGCTGAGCTGGATGCGCTGATTGGCGCACGCGGCCAGGCGGACTTTACTGCCGTTGCGATGTGCGCGCAGGCCGCACTGGGAACCAGCAGCCAGGCAACGGATTTGCTGCTGCGGCTGGATCGGCGAATCCGGCATATTCTGGTCGATGAGTTTCAGGATACCTCTTTTCCGCAGATCGAGTTGCTTTTGCAGCTTACCGGGGGCTGGGAATCGGGCGACGGACGAACCTTCTTTATGGTCGGCGACCCGATGCAGTCGATCTATCGCTTCCGCAAGGCCGAGGTTGGACTGTTTTTGCGCGCAGCCGACAATGATGTCCCCGGCCTTCCTGCCACGCAGCCGCTGCGACTGAGCCGAAACTTCCGCTCGTCGCCTGCGATCGTCACGTGGGTCAATCAGGCCTTTGCAGGTCTGCTGCCCAAACACCAGGATGCTACCGCCGGCGCGGTGCCCTATTCACCCTCGGAATCCGCGCTGAACCTGGAGGGTGATGTCACACTGCACTGGATGGAGGGCCGCAACGATGAAGCCGAGTCCTCCACCGTCATCAATATTCTGCTTGAAGCCAAAGCCGCATCGCTGAGCGTGGGTATTCTGGCGCGCTCACGCCGCCACCTGCATGAGCTGATGCGCGCCATGCACGACGCCGGAATCGCTTACCGTGCCGTGGAGGTGTTACCGCTGGCCGAACGGCCAGAAGTACGCGATCTGCGCGCTCTGACGCGTGCGTTGCTGCACCCGATGGATCGTGAATCGTGGGCGGCGCTGCTGCGCGCGCCGTTCTGCGGCTTGCTGATGCCGGATTGGTACACATTGCTGGCCGGCGATGACAGGGCAATCGCCGACATCCTGGCCGATCCGATGCGGCTTTCTGAACTGACGGATGACGGCCGCGAACGGGCGAAACACCTGTATGCCGCACTCACTCCATCGCTGGCACAGGCCGGCAGGGTGGGATTGCGCCAGCTGGTTGAAAGCGCCTGGCTTCGAATTGCCGCCCCTGCCCTGCTTTCCCCGGCGCAGGTGGCAGCCGCCAGCCAGTATCTGGATGTGCTGGACGTGCAGGATTCGGGCGGACAGCTCGATTTTTCCCGTCTTGACCGGGCACTGGCTGATCTCAAGGCAGCCCCCGATGCGTCAGACGAGGCAGCGGGCGTGGAGCTGCTGACCATGCATGGCGCCAAGGGGCTTGAATGGGATGTCGTGATCCTGCCCGGTCTGGGGAAACAGCCGAGAGGCGATTCACCGCCACTGCTGGCCTGGACCGATGCCCCCCTGCCGGATGGAGAGGCGCTTATGCTGGCGGCAAAGCCCGAACCGGGTGGCAATGAGCCCCTGTATGGCCTGGTCAGGGATATAGAAAAAGCGAAGCGCGAGTATGAAGTGGACCGTTTGCTCTACGTGGCCTGCACGCGCGCCAGGCGGCATTTGCATCTCATGGGCCATCTTGAACGGCGCAGGGATGGGCTGGTGCCGGCGAAAGCCTCACTGCTGGCCCGTTTATGGCAGGATGAAGATGCCTGTTACGAGGCCAGGATGGTGCAGGTAATGCCATCCATAGGCGATACCACCGAACTCGGGCCATGGCAGCGCGCAGTCTCCGCACCCCAGCCACAGCTGGATCTGGGTAGTCCGGAGGCCGAGGCATCCAGCCCTGAATTTGCCTGGGCGGGCCCGGAAGCGGCACCGGTCGGCAATGCCGTGCATGCCGCATTGCAACGCGTGGCAGGTCTCGGCGTCGAATCCCTGACGGACGCGGACACGAAAGAACTGGAAAAGGAGATGCGGCGCGCGTTGACCGCCGATGGCCTGTGCGGCGATTTGCTTGAAAGCGCCGTGGCCCGTTGCCGTGAAGGCTTGCACCAGACGCTAAACAGCGAGCATGGCCGCTGGTTGCTCTCCGGCGCACATGTGTCGGCGCACTGTGAGTGGGCCCTGAGCCTTTGCGACGACGGCCAGGTCTCGCATGCCATCATCGACCGTAGCTTTGTCGATGCCGACGGTGTGCGCTGGATTGTCGACTACAAGACCGCCTCGCATGAAGGTGGCGACATGCAGGATTTTCTCGATGAGGAGGAAAAGCGCCATGCACCGCAATTGCTGCGCTATGCCGGGCTTCTGGGGCGCATGGAGCCGGAGCGACCGATTCGGCTTGGTCTTTATTTTCCCATGCTCAATGCCTGGCGGGAAATCCAGGTGGATGAATCCTGACGCGCTCCGGCTATGCTGGCAGCTGTTATGACAAAATAACAACTTAATTATGCGACGAAAGCGACCAGCAGAACCTGCTAACTGAGCGCCCGCTTGAGCGGCAACCCAAAACAGCCATTCGATGCCAAGTAAGTATTATCCACAATAGAACGGTACATCCACACAAACTATACTAATAGTGAGTAGGGAGGTGTGTATGGCCACCGCTTTCGATGACATCCACTACCCTCTGGGATGCCCACGATGTACCCATCAGTTCAAGCTACCCATCGGCAGGCTAGGGGAAGGTTGCAACATCCGCTGTCCAAAGTGTGGTGCCAGCCTGAAAATTTCAAACTATCAGCGCGCGCTTATCAGAAGAAAGGTCGAACAGGCTATCATCAACCAGGATGTCATGGCTTCCCTTGGATAACTGTTTAGATAACTAGTTATTAGGAGAACCTTTTAGCCGCCATGCGCCCATACCCAATAGCCGAAAACGACGGTGACCCTTCAAGTAATCAGCGCCATTGGTTGCTTTCACCATTTCAGGCCGCCAAGCTGGTGAAAATACGGGCGCTTGAGCTATCCGCCAGCCAGCTTCGGCCGGAAACCCTTCTTTTCCAGTATCTCAAACACGATCTCGCGGTGGTCGCCCTGGATAACAAGTTCGCCGTCCTTGACTGTTCCACCGCCGCCCACACGCGCCTTGATATCCTTGAGGATCGACCGCAACTGCTCCGGGCTGGCCTGAATTCCAGTCACCAGCGTCACCGTCTTGCCGCCCCGGCCCTTGGTCTCCCTCCGGATGCGCACCACCTGCTGACCGTGAGGGAGTATCGGCCCCTGCGACGGTGTTGACTTCTTATTGTGTTTCGCTTTTTTCTGAAACGTGGCGGGCGATGCGGTGGAATAGACCAGCCGGCGGTCATCGGCCATGACGGTTAACCCTACCGCCCCAGAAAGGGCTTCAACCAGCAGATATGGCTGCGCTCCGGGCCGGTGGAAAGCATGACCACCGGGCAGCCGCAGGTATCCTCGACGGCTTGCAAAAAACGTTTGGCCTCAGCAGGCAGTGCGTCGGGATGCGTCGCCCCATAGGTACTTTCCTTCCAGCCGGGAAACTCTTCGTACACAGGCGTGCAGCGCTCCAGCTGATGCGCCGATGCCGGTATGCTGTCCAGGCGTTGGCCATCGCATTCGTAGGCGACGCAAATCTTGAGTTTCTCCAAGCCGTCGAGCACGTCCAGCTTGGTTAGGGCCAGTCCCGTTACGCCGCTGATGCGCACGGCATGGCGCGCGACCACGGCGTCAAACCAGCCGGTGCGCCTTGCCCGCCCCGTGGTCGAACCGAATTCCTTGCCCACCTCGGCCAGATGCCGGCCGGCGTCATCGTCGAGCTCCGTCGGAAACGGCCCGCTACCAACCCGCGTCGTATAGGCCTTGGCGATGCCAAGCACCGAATCGATATTGCCCGGACCCACGCCGGAGCCGGCCAGGGCAGCACCTGCCACGGTATTGGATGAGGTCACGAATGGATAGGTGCCATGGTCGATATCCAGCTGCGCGCCCTGCGCACCTTCGAACAAAATTGAATCACTCGCCTGGATATGCTGGGCAAGCAGGCCGGTGACGTCGGCTGACAAACCCAGCAGGTGCTCGCGCGCCAGCGCCAGCGCCTCTTCCACGGCGGAAGCCTCCACCGCCTCTGTATGAAAGTATTCCGTTAGCAGAAAGTTGAAATAGTCGAGATTATCACTGATTTTACCTTCCAGGTCGGATGAAGTTAAATCGACAAGGCGAATACCCCGGCGCGCTGTTTTGTCTTCGTAAGCAGGGCCAATGCCGCGTCCCGTCGTGCCAATCTTGTCCTTGCCCTTGGCCGCCTCGCGCGCCGCGTCTAGGGCGCGGTGATAAGGAAGGATAAGCTGGCAGCGGTCGGAAATTTTCAGCCGATCCCGCACCGGCACGCCGGCGTCCTCAAGCGCCTGCATCTCCTCGACCAGGGTAAACGGATCGAGCACGGTGCCATTGCCGATCAAGCAGACGATATCCTCGTGCAGGATGCCGGAGGGAATGTGATGCAGAATGGTTTTTTCGCCGTCGATCACCAGCGTGTGGCCGGCGTTCGGCCCGCCCTGGAAACGCGCCACCACGTCCATATACGGGGCCATCAGATCCACGACCTTGCCCTTGCCTTCATCACCCCACTGGATGCCCACCGCGATCACGTTCGCCATGATTCCCTTCTCCTCATCTCAAGACTTCGCCGGTAGTGCGTCGAGCCAAGACCACAGATCGCAGGAAAAGCCCGTGGCCGGCATATCGCGGCCGTGCAGCGCCATCATGCGGTCGTAGCGTCCACCGTGCAGCAACGCCTGGGCGGCATTGGGCGCGAATCCGGCAAACACGATGCCACTGTGATACAGGAAACGCGGCATCACCGAGGCATCGGCGCGCACGCTCACCTCGCCCCTCAGACGCTCACCGACCTGCTCCACCAGGTGCAACAAATCATCGGCCGACTGATGAAAAGATGATGGCAATCCCGACGCCTGCTGCAACCAGGACGCGTCGGCGCGGCCCGCAGCCATCGCCAGCAAGGCCTCAGCATGGGCATCGGGAAGGTCCGAACAAGAAAGCATGTGCTGCATGTCCTCAAGCGACTGGCGGCGCAATACAGCGGCCCAAGCCTCCAGATCAGCACCGCTATCCGCTACAAGTGCTTCCAGTAGCCCCAAATGGCCGACCAGCAACACCGGATGGGAAAAGCCCGCCTGGTGCATAGCCATGGCAGCCAGGTGCATGACCTCGATATCAGCTTCAGCGCCGGCCACGCCAAGAAACTCGATACCCGTCTGCCATTGCTGGCGGGAACCGCGCAGCGAGTCCGGCCGCGCCAGCATGACCGGGCCGGAATAGGAAAGGCGCAGCACTGCGTCGTCGCGCAGGCGGGTGGCGGCAATACGGGCAATCTGCGGCGTGATATCGGGGCGAATGGCCAAAAGTCCGGCATCGGCGGGATCGGAGAACATCAGCGTCTCATCGGCCAGAAAGGAACCAGCCCCCCGGTTCAGCGAATCGGGGCGCTCGGCAAGAGGCGGGATGACCTCTTCATATCCGGCCCCGGCAAAGCTGGTCATCAATGTGTTCTGCAGCTCGCGCAATGAAGCGGCGCGGACGCCAAAAGCGTCATCTAGCCCGATCATGGGCCTTGTTTCGACCGGCTTATTCATACGCCATCATAACGCATCAAGTTCCACATAACGCACGGTAATAAGGTTTTCCAGCGAGGCCAAGGCCTCAATGGTCTCCTCATCAGGCCTGGAATCCACCGTGACCAGTGTGATCGCCGTCTGCTCATCGAGCCGGCGGCCAAGGCGGAAGTCGGCAATGTTGATCTGCCTATCGGCCAGAATACCGCCGACGGCGGCCACCACGCCAGGCCGGTCCCTGTTTTCAATAAACAGGATGCGTCCAACCGGGGCGATTTCCACTTCGCAATCGTCAATCTGCACCAGACGTGGCCGCTTGCCATCGAATACCGTGCCGGCCACCGAGCGGCTACCTTTATCGCCCTCAATCTCGATGCGCAGCAGGGTGTTGAAATGGTCGGACTGCTCACGCAGGACCTCGCTGATATCGATGCCTCGCTCATGCGCGATGACGCCGGCATTGACGGCATTGATGTCCTCCATGCTCTGCGACAACAATCCATGCAGCACGGCATTGACCACTGGCTTGCAGTTCAGCGCCGAAACCTGCCCTTCGAGATGCACCGTCACACGCGAATAGCCCGGCGGCATAACCTGGCCAAGAAGTTGGCCCAGTCGCAGGCCCAGCTGCAGATAGGGCAGCAGCACGCGGTATTCCTCTTCGGACACCGATGGCATATTGACGGCATTGGTCACCGCCCCCAACAGTAAGTAATCGGCGATCTGCTCAGCGATCTGGATAGCGACATTCTCCTGCGCCTCGGCGGTGGAGGCACCGATGTGCGGCGTGCAGGTGACATTATCCAGCTCGAACAAGGGATGTTCGCGTGCCGGCTCATTCTCATACACATCCAGGGCGGCATAGATGCGGCCGGACTTACAGGCCTCATACAGGGCCTCTTCATCGACAATGCCGCCGCGGGCGCAATTCACCAGAATCGCCCCGTCTTTCATGCTGGCCAGGACTTCGGCGTTGATGAGATTGCGCGTACTCTCCAGCAGCGGCACATGGATGGTTAACACATCGACCTGGCTGGCCAGTTCGGCTACGGAATCGATTTTGGTCACGCCCATGGCGTCAGCGCGTTCGTTGCTGATAAAAGGGTCGTAGACCAGCACATTCATGCGCAAGCCCTTGAGACGGTCGCAAACAATAGCGCCAATATTGCCAGCGCCGATCACGCCGGCCTTTTTACCGGTCAATTCCATGCCCATGAAGCGGTTTTTCTCCCACTTGCCGGAGGCGGTCGAGGCATGCGCCTGTGCAATGCGCCGGGCCGCCGCCATCAGGTGCGAAACGGCCAGCTCGGCGGTGGTAATGGCATTGCCGGATGGGGTGTTCATCACCACGATGCCGCGCCGCGAGCACGCCGGCACGTCGATATTATCCACGCCGATGCCGGCCCGGCCGATCACCTTCACGCGCTTGGCTGCGTCCAGCACCTCGCCCTTGAGCTTGGATGATGAGCGCACGGCGATGCCGTCGTAGCCACCGGCAATTTGGACCTGTTCCTCAACGCTCAGGCCGGGCTTGTAGTCCACTTCCAGTCCGCGCTCGCGCAGCACATTGACGGCGCGCTCGCTCATTTTATCAGCGATCCAGACTTTAGGCATTGAGCTTATCTCTTTGCCGGAAAACGGTTGGCCAGCACGGACTGTGCGGCGGCTACGCCGGCACCCATGTCGACCGGATGGCCGAAGCGATTCAGCGCGATCTCGATCGCGCTCATCGCCGTCGTGATATCGAACACATCGTAATAGCCCAGGTGCGCGATTCGGATAATCTTGCCCTTCAGATGATCCTGACCGCCGGCAAAGGTAACGCCCATCTGGTCGCGCAGGTATTTGACGAACGCACCGCCGTCCACGTCTTCAGGCACAAACGCGCCGGTGGCGGATGTGGCGGGCGCGTTCGACACCGGCTTCATGCCCAGAGCGGCCACGCCGGCGCGTGCGCCCTCGGCCAGCAGTGAATGGCGGGCATAGAGATTGGAAAGGCCCTCTTCGAGCATCATCTTCAGCACTTCATTCAGGCCGATGACCAGCGAGGCGGCCGGCGTCCAGGCCGTCGTATCTTTGCCCTTTTTCTGATTCTTGCGCTCGGTGACGAGATCGAAATAGAAGGTGCTGCACTTGGCCGATTCGGTCATGGCCCAGGCCTTGTCGGAAAGCGCAATCGTGGCCAGCCCCGGCGGCAGCATCAGCGCCTTTTGCGAGCCGGAGATCACCACGTCCAGTCCCCACTCGTCCATGGGCATATCGATCACGCCGAGCGCGGTGATGGCATCGACCACGGTGGCGCAATTGGACATATCGCGCGTAAGTGCTGCGATCTCGCGGATCGGATGTTCGGTCGTGGTCGAGGTTTCCGAGGCCTGCACGAACACGCCTTTGGCGTTCGGGTTGGCATCAAGCGCGGCCTGCACATCGGCGATGGCGACGGCATCGCCCCACTCCACCTTGATCTCCACCGCATTGACGCCATGCTTGGCGGCAATCTTGCCCCAGCGCTCACCAAACTTGCCCCCGTTGACGTAAATGATGGTATCGCCAGGCGAACAGAGATTGGCAATCGACGCTTCCATGGCGCCAGAGCCGGAAGATGAGAGCATGAGCGCGTCATTGCCGGTCTGATACACCTGCTCCAGCATCTCCTTCGTTTCGGCGAAGATGGCCGAAAACTGCGGCGTGCGGTGATGAATCATCGGATGCGCCATGCGCAGCAGCACGCGCTCGGGCACGGCCGTAGGCCCTGGTGACAGCAGGTATTGTTTCAGCATGGACGGGGTTCTCCTCGAAAGGGCTAACAATAGTCGCGGCGGCATCCTATCCGCCACCCATTTCAGGTCAATGCGCTACAGGCGCTGGTGTAGCACGCGGGCGATCTCTTCGTCGGTCAGTTCGATGGGATTGGTCTGCATGCTGTTGCCGCGCGCACCCGCGACGATCCGGTCGATATCCCCTTCCGCCACGCCCATCTCGCCCAGGCGTGGTATACCCAGTTCATCGACCCAGGCCGTTAGCAGCTCAACCAGGCACTTTCGCGCATCCCCGGCCTTGAGGTGTGGATCGCGCGCGAAGTAGCGGCCAATGCGGGCGTACTTACCCAGCGCTGGATTGACCGGATCGCGCATCATCAGAGCCTCGATATTCACCTCGGTGGCAGCGGCCAGCAGCGTGCCGCACACCGCCCCGTGTGGAATCGGAAAATAGGCCCCCAGGGGTGAAGCCAGGCCGTGGACCGAACCGAGCCCCGCCTGTGCCAGGGTGATGCCGGATAGAAGCGCGCCGTAAGCCATGCCGGCGCGTCCCTGCTCCGCCTCGGCGCTGTCGCCGCCATGCCAGGCTGGAAAAAGCCCTGCCTTGACCGCCTTGATACCGCTCCAGGCCAGGGCGTCGGTGAACGGGTTGGCCCCGCTCGACACATAGGATTCGATGAGCTGGGTCAGTGCATCCATGCCGTTGGCGGCAACCACATCCGGCGGGCATGTGGCCAGCAACTCCGGATCGACCAGCGCCACCCTCGGCACCAGGGTGTCGTGGCGGAAGGATTTCTTGTAACCCCTCGTCCCGATCTCGGAAAGCACGGCGTTCTTGGTCGCCTCGCTGCCCGTTCCGGCGGTGGTCGGCACGGCGATGAATGGCAGGGCGGGGCCCTCGTAAGCGATGCCCCTGCCCACGCCCTCCAGGTGATCCATCACCGAATTGCCGAAGGGCAAAAGACCGGCGATGGCTTTGGCGGCGTCGAGCACGGAACCGCCGCCGATACCAAGCACCACCTTGATATTGTTCGCGGAAAACTTCGCCACGGCTTCATCGACAAGCTGTGGCGAAGGCTCTTCCTTCACCCGCATATCAAAACTTAAGATTCTGTTTTCATCGAGTCTTTCCGTTAGCCTCTGCCATTGGCTTGTAGACCGAAATGACTGGCCGCCGGTAACGATCAGCACGCGCCGGCCGTGCGCCTCAAGCAATTGCGGCAGCTGCGCGAACACGCCCTTGCCAAAGATCATGCGTGGCAGCGCGCCGACGGAAAAAGCGTTGAGCTCCATCAGCCCTTTGGGAACAGGCCCTGGTACGGCACGCCCTGTCTCGACTCGGCCATCCAGTCGGCCACTGTTTCACGCCAGCTCAGGTAATGCGCCGTTTCCTTGTGCGCCACCGCGGCTTCGGCTTCGGCATAGGCCTCATAAAGAACGAATCGCGCCGGATCCTCAGCCGATTGCAGGATATCAAAACGCCGGTTGCCCGGCTCCTGCGTCGACGCCTCGTGGTTCAGGCGGCAGGCCTCAATGAACGCATCGATGTGCGCTGGTTTGACGTGAACATGAACCAGAGTGACATGCATGGCAGACCTCCTCGCCCGGAAAGTATGCCCGATTGCGTTTGCTTTGCACGCGCGTCATGGGCCTAAACCCAGCGTAGCATTATAGCCAACAGATCGCCGATGATTGTCGCCATGAAAGGTAAAATGCCATCCGGATGGATACTGCCTGCGCTTGCGCTGGCGGCCATTCTCGTCCATCTGGCCGGGCCGGAAGTTCAGGAGGCTTTGCGGTTTGAGCGGGAGGCCGTGCTTGCCGGCGAGCTTTGGCGGTTGCTCAGCGCCCATCTAACACACCTGGGCTGGCCACATACAATATGGAATGGCGCGGCGCTTATCGTCATCAGCCTGCTTTTTGGCCGCACTATAAGCGATCTCCATTGGGTCTATCTAACCGTTATATGCGCGGCAGGCGTCGGCATTGGGCTGCTCGCCTTCAAGCCGGAAATTGCTGTCTATGTCGGCTTCTCCGGCGTGCTGCACGGCCTGTTCGCGGCCGGCGCCTTGACCGACAGGCATGCTCATCCAGAAACCAGCTCTCTCATGCTTGGCCTGCTGGGCGTTAAAGTGGTCTGGGAGCAACTCGCCGGACCCCTGCCGGGAACCGAGGCAGCGGTTGGAGGCTTGGTGCTGGTCGATGCGCATTTGTATGGCGCTATACTCGGCGTCATTGGCGTCGCCATACTGCATGCATTCGGCAGCCAAAAAGGCCCTGACCCTCAATAAAAACGGGGCCGAAAGCCTGTGGCTTCCAGCCCCGTGAGCCTCAACAAGCTACTGTTATTTGAAGCGGTACAATACGCTGCCTGAAAACAGCTCCACATCGTCACGGTCGGTGGCGTAATGCTCCCACTCGAGGCGCACGCCGACATCATTGGCAAAATCATACTCGGCGCCGGCGCCGCCCATCCAGTCCCAACCGTCGGCGGTGGTGGTACCCAGGCAGGTGCTGCACCACACCTTGATGTCCGCATCCCAGCGAAAACCTCCGAACTTGCCAAACACCAGGATGTTGTCATTCACCGGCCAGGTCAGCACGCCGGCAAGCGCCACACCATTCACCGAGTAAGGATGTACGGTAGCAGCATCGGCGACGAACTGCGCCGGGTCAGGCACGGTGGTGTTGATCGTCGACGAGACATCGCCCAGGTCGACATAGATAAGTTCAGCAGCGAAGTATTCATGCAGTTGGTAGCCGCCGAAAACCTTCCAGCCAAAGTCGACATCATCCACCACCGAGGATGTGGTGTAGCCCAGGCCGGCAAGCCTGGAGTCGAGTTCGCTGGCGCTGACTCCGCTCCACGCCCCGCCCAGACCAGCGCCGGCATACCATCCCAGGTCAACCGCATGCGCCCGTGAAGGCATCATCAGTGCGCTCACGCCGATCAGAATGCCGGCAAGCAGAAACAGCCTGCCGCTATGCTTCCTCGGCCTTCTGGCCAGCCAGATGCCCAGCAGCATCAGGGGCACAATGGCCAGCGCCCAAGCGGTATGTGGCTCGCCAACAGGGATCAAATTGGCGCATAGCTCCCCTTCGCCTAAACCCTGGAACAGCTCCTCGGGAGTACCGCCCACAAGTGTCGTTTCTGTCTGGGTTGTTGGCGGTAAGCGAACCTCGGTAAAGATCCAGCCAGTAATCGTCGCGCTGTTGACAAGCACCGTCTCATTTGGCGCGGTGACATTGACTGTCATTTGCACGCAGGCCTGTGGGGCTCCGATCGGCAAGGTGCCGATATCCCAGGTCACCGTGCCTGCGGCATGGGCGCCGCCACCGGTAGCAGAAACAAAGGTCGTGCCGGCCGGAACGTCGTCGGTAATCATGGTGTTCGTCACGTCGGATTGATTGGCCAAATTGTCGTAACAAACGGTGTACGTCAGATTGCTACCGCTCTGCACCGGATCGACATCATCGGTCTTGCTCAGGTTGAGCGGGTTGTAGGACACTTCCCCCAACGGCACCACCAGCCCCGTCGGGTCTTTTCCAGTAAGCGGGATCGGTGCGCCCACCTGAACGAACGGGGCAACCGATGCGTTCCAGACCGTCAAATTATCCGTAATGCATCCACCCGACATGTAGACGAAGCCCGTGACATGATCAACGCTGAGGCCAAACCCACCTTGCCCCAGAGGCGAGGTCGTTTCCGTGTCGGTATTCAGATCGTACTTGCTGAGAATGCCGGTGCCCGAAGCCGTGGTGGCACAAAACCCATCGGGCGCCACGGTGTAGACGAAGCCACGCAGGGCGTCGACGGCAATGCCGGATGGTGGATCGGTGGGTTGAAAGGCCTTCACCTCCGTCCACGTCGCTGTGTCATAACCTCGCACCCAGCGCGGATGGTTGTCGGAGACATAGAGTACATCATTGATCTCGTCGAGAGCGAGGCCGTACAGGTCGCTCACATTGGCAAGTGCCATGGGGAAACCCGCTTGCAACGTGAGCGTCGTGGTCGCGGAGTCCCAGTCATAAACATAGAGATTCGGCGTCATCCGGTCGATCACGTAAAGGAGTTGTTTTTGCTGATCGAGTACCACGCCAGACAGATTGGTCGCCCCTGGGGCTGTTGTCGTACCGATATCAGTCATCGTCCGCGCATCGATAAGCTGGATGATGTTGGAGACTTCATAGGTGACGAACAATACCTCGGCCGCATCATCGACGGCGATTCCCACGGCACCGCCACCTCGAAACGGTATTCCTTGCTCGGCCTGAAAGACAAGGGTGCCGTCTGGCTGAATGTCGTACGCCTGAATCGGCGTCGGATTGAAATTAATATCCGCAATGGCAAAAAGAGACTTGGCCGATGCCACGCCGGCGAAAAGCACCGCCTGAAGCATCAATGCGAGCAGCGCGTATAAGAGTTTCCCTGTTATTGTTGTTTTCATTGAGCACCCTCCTGTTTATGTGGTCGCTATTAGCTAAAAAGTCTCTTGTTTCAGATGGTTAAATAAATAGGGATAGTGCACTTTCTGTGCCGGGAATTGTTCCCGGTTTTTATTGATATCGATGCTCAAATACGTTACAAACCACTGCGTGGCAACCGGAAGGTGCAGTGGCTTACATGTGGGCAGGGAGGAGATATTCAACTGACTCATCTTCAAAGCGGCTCATGGTCAGGCGTTCAAGCTATGGCTGATAAAAGGCAAGTAATGACGTCATGCGGACAATAAAGGTACAACTGGTGGATGACCTGAAGCTGGTGGAAACCGGCTTGCGGGCGCTATTGGATTCCGACCCTCAATTCGAGGTGGTTGGCCGCGCCCATTGTTCAAGCGAATGCGGTCACAACTGCGTGGATGACGCAACCAGGGTCGTCGTTCTGGCGGTCACTCAGCATGGAAGATGCACCCTGGACTGTATCCGGCGCATCGCCTCGAAAGTCCCTCCTGCCAGCATTCTGGTCATGACCGATCTTGAGAATACAGCCCTGGCAAGCCGGGCGCTCAAAGCAGGGGCGAAAGGTTATCTTACCAAAATGAGCACACCGGAAATGCTCAAGGATGCCATTTGTGAACTGGCCGCAGGACGCATATTCATCGACCCCTGGATGGCACAACGGCTGTCTATGCAAAAGGC
>Ga0316187_10000487_pt1 | contig 31052 bp, 25 predicted proteins | sample CroRivburrow1_MG_FD_204927 | JGI IMG/M metagenome (GOLD analysis project Ga0316187, IMG submission 204927) | Coastal sediment microbial communities from Maine, United States - Cross River worm burrow 1 | ecosystem: Environmental > Aquatic > Marine > Coastal > Sediment | place: USA: Maine... | reverse complement strand
GGTGGCTGGGTCCAGAAGGCGTCCACTACCTGCGCGAGGAGATGCTGGCTCAGTACATCGGCAAGAGTATGCACGCCGGCGGCGATATCGGCCTGTTCGAGGGGAGGGGAGCCGTCAATTTCCTTGCCTTGGACAGCCGCCGCGTTGGCGAGGAGGGCGCGATTCTGGACCCGCGCAGCGTCGTCAGCCTGCCGCTGGTGGATGGTCGTTTGGCGATTCCGGCGCCCGCTCTCTCATCCGAGGATGACTTTGCTCAGCGCATACAGGCATCGGGCAAAAAGTGGGTGGTCTTGACTGACCCCAGCGGAACACCAAAGCTCTTGTTGGACTCGGACCGGTTTTTGCGAGAGGCGTTTTCGAAGGAGAGTGCCGATCCTCGCGACTACTGCATTGAGCCAATCGTGACGACTGATGCGCTGGCTACCCTGGAACAAACGCTGATTACCGCGAATCTGGTGGAAAATGATTCGCCCGAAAAAGGGGTGATTCTCTTGTGGGGTGTTGAGAAACGCATCATCGCCCATGGGGACCTGCTGCGGCGCCTGTTCGAGGGGGTGTTCGCACCCCGCGCCTGATTACGGGTTACGCTGCCTGCGCGATTGCTTGCACATCGATGCTGTTGGTGAACTTCCGTTGCTGTTCGTACTGGACCTGTTCGGAAGCCAAGGGTTGCATCGACTCGTCTGTGGGGGACGGATGAACATCGAACAACTGAACTTGCCGCGATACTGACGCCCGTGACTTTCTACCGTCTCATCAGCACCCTGCCGTTTCCCGTTCTGTACGCCTGCGCGTGGCTGACTTACCTTTTTTTCTACCACCTGGTTCGGTATCGGCGGGCGGTCGTGCGGGATAACCTGAGTCGCGCCTTTCCTGAGAAAAGCGAGGCGGAGATCCGATCGCTGGCGAAGACGTTCTACTATCGGCTCTCCCAGGTGGCTTTTGAAATCATCAAGGCCCGCAGGATGAGCAAGGCCGACTTCCTGAAGCGGGCGCGGATCGTCAATCCGGAACTGTTACACCGGTACAGCAACGATTTCCGGGACTCCGTGATCGTGCTCACAATCCATCAGGGCAACTGGGAGTGGATGCTACACGGCGCTACCGCGGCGTTCGACATTCCTATCGACACGGTTTACAAACCACAGCACAACAAGACCGTGGACGCCCTGATCTACGATATTCGCAGTCGGTTTGGCTCGCGTCCGCTGCCCAAACAGGAGTCCACCCGGGATATTCTCAGACGGCGGCGGGAATTCAGGGTTTTCGTGATGGTCGCAGACCAGTCGCCCACCCGCAGCGAAAGAGGCCTGTGGACCGAGTTCATGAACCAGGAGGCGGCTTTCTATCTGGGCACTGAGATCATTGCAAAGGCGACGAAATTCCCCGTTATTTTCGCCCAGTGTCGCCGACGTAGAACCGGCTTCTACGAGATCGAGTTCCACGAACTGGCCAAGCCGCCCTATGCAAAGAACAGCCATGAGATAACCGATCGCTATGTCCAGCTGGCGGAGCACGCCATACGCGCAGAACCTGGGAGCTGGTTGTGGGGCAACCGGCGCTGGAAGCGCGACCGGGCGGCCGAGGAAGCCAAGGCTGGCGAGTAAGCGTCCGCTGAACCGGAAATGACGGGCTGTGCCCTGTGTCCGCGCTATTGGCCAGCGGCCCGTCGACTGGCTTCGGCGGTGGCCGTGTCGAGTGCTTTTTGCAGGCGCTGACAGCCGCGTTCCACCGGCTCCGATGGGTCGATGATAACCGGGCTGCCAAACACGATGGCGATTCTGCCAAAAGGGTAGGGCAGGCAGAATCGATCCCAGCTCGCAAATTCCTTTTTGCGGCTGGCATCGAACGCCATGGGGACGATCGGGCAGGACACGGAACCGGCCATCTGGATGACGCCGGGTTTCACGATAAGCGGCGGGCCCCGCGGCCCGTCCGGTGTCACTGCCACGATCTCATGGGCGTTCAGCGCCTTCATCATCTGCTTCATCGCTTCAAAGCCGCCACGGGTGCTCGACCCTCTAATGGCGAACTTGCCGAAAAGTTCAGCGATGCGGGCGACGTATTCCCCGTCCCGTGAGGACGAAATTAAGCAGTGAATGGGCTCGCCTCGCCGGATGATCGGCAAGAAAATCTGCCGGTTATGCCAAAACGCATAAATGAAACCGGATCCCTCGGCACGTAGACGATCCGGGTGCTCGGCGCCACAAATTTTCACCCTGGAAGTGAGCGCAGTGGCCCAGAGGTAAATCCAGGCGATGCGCGGCAGGACATGCAGGCCAATATTTCTGAGCAATGCCTTGGTCATGTCACCGGTAATCGCACCTTGAGGCGCCCATGATGTGCTCGTGAACCTGCAACCCGGGTCGCAAACGCATCCGCGGAAAGAAGAAAATCAAGACTGCGGCAGGCCTTTGGTAGATTCCGGGATTCACGGCATGATCCGGTTCCCGGCACCGGGTATTGAGCTACAATTCCCGCCCAGTTCGATGCTCAGTTCCGTCGATCCGGTGCACGCGAATTGCAAATGCCCTGATGGCCGGACATACCATTTCAGCGAAGGAGCAACCCATGGGTGACTATCAGACCATAACCCAGCAGATCACCCAGATCCTGGCGGAAAAGACGAGCATAACGCCGGAGCATCTGCGACCCGATACCGAATTGCAAGCGATCGGATTGGACTCCTTCGCCCGGATACAGCTGGTTTTGGCCATGGAAGAGCAGTTCGGGTTCGAGCTTTCCGACAGCGAGGCAGCCGACCTGTCGACGGTGGATGATCTGGTCAACATCATTCTGCTCAAACAGACGCCCACCAGTAATCCGGTCTGATTCCGAGGTTCGGTGATGTCCCCGGATTCCACGCTTGTCGACGTTCTGGCCCGCTGCGCCGACGGTGGCCGTGGTTCGGCTGGTCTGCACCTGTGGAACACGGCCTCGCGTGGCTATGATCATGTTTCGTATGCAGACCTCGCCCGCAGATCGTTTGCGTTTGGCGCCCGGCTGGCGAATCAGGGCTGTGGCGACGGCACGGTCTGCCTGATCGCCTGCCACTCACCGTATGCGACCTTGGTTGCCTTCTATGGGGCCATTTCGGCGGCTGCGGTGCCGATGATCCTGCCCATGCCCAAGGCCCTGGGCAGCCACCAGGCGCTGGTGGAGAGAATTCGCTACTGGGGGTTTAAATTCAGCCAACCTCCAGTGTTGGTTCTTGAATCCGGTCTGAAGGAGAAATTTCACAGCGAGCTTCCGCCCGAGATTGCCACCATACGCTTGAGCGATTCACCGTCGGGGTCCTGGGATGTGATGGACCAACCTCCGGCGGAGCGACCGCCGCGATCCGCTGACATCGCTTTTTTTCAGACGACGAGTTCCTCCACCGGGGATCACAAGGCCGTCGCCATAGCCCATGGCAACGTCCTGTCCAATGTCCACGGGATCAAGGCAGCGGTCGACATGGATGAGACCGAAAAGATGATCAGCTGGTTGCCTCTGTTCCACGATATGGGTTTGGTGGGGGCGGTGTTGTTCAGTCTATGCCACGGCTACCCGTTGCACCTGATGACGCCGACTCAGTTCATAAAGCGCCCGCTGCTGTGGCTGCGGGGCATCAGTGACGCCCGATGCACCATTACCACCGCCCCCAACTTCGGGTACGACTACTGTTGCAGGCTCATATCAGACAAGGATGCGGGGGCACTCGATCTCACCTGTGTGAAGCATTTCTTTATCGGCGCCGAACCGATCCGGGAATCCACCCTCCGCGGTTTTTGCAACAAGTTTTCCGTCGCGGGCGTCGGCCACGACCGGATCCGACCGGCTTATGGACTGGCGGAGTCCACCATTATTACCACCATCTCACGACCGCAAACCCCGGCCCGGTTCGCGTATCTCGACCCTGGCAGCATCGGCCTCAATCAGCCGGTGCGAGTCATCGAGACGCGGCGTTTTGATGCTCTGGACGACGGCGTGCCAGCCGGGGCGGTGGCCGTATGCACCGCCGGCACGGCCATTGCCGACATGGCGGTGATGTTGGTCGACGACAAGGGCTCACCCGTGACCGGTGACGGTTATGCCGGCGAGATCGTCATCAACGGCGGCTCCGTTGCGCTGGGCTACGTCGGGGATGAAGGGGAACCGGTGGATCGGTTCCGTGACCGGACCGTCGCCACCGGCGACCTGGGCGTGGTCATGGACGGCGAATTGTTCATTATCGAGCGCATCAAGAACGTCATCATCCGCAGCGGCGAGAATTTTCTGGTGAGCGCATTGGAGCAGCGTCTGGCCGATCTGTTCGGCGTCTCCCACGACAACGTTGCGGTGTTCGAATCAGACATCCACAACCCGGCAAGCGATATCGTGGTACTGGTCGAGAAACAGGCCGAGTTGGCCGAGGATCAGGTTGAACGGATCCTGGCCAATCTGCCCAGCGAAACCCTGCTCATAGACTGTATATTGCTGCACCGGGCACGGACCATCCCCCGCACCACCAGCGGCAAGAAACGCCACTTCTATTGTCGCAGGCTCTACAACAGCGGTGAACTGCCCTTTCAGCAGAGGATAGCGGTAACGCCAGACCGAATTGCAGCGGCGTTGAAGAAAACGAACGCGGAATGAGTTTGCGGCGCGCCGCTGATCCGGGTCAGTCCAATCCGTGACCGCCGCTATCTCGGGCTGTCGATCTTGCGCAGGGTGATGCGATGCAGGTCGAGACCACCAACTTCGAACATATAGGCCATCAGCCTTAGATACTGCTCGAACTTCTTGACCTCTGATTCGCCCTTGATGGCGACGGCGTCGGCCCGGTGGTTCTTCAATCTGGCAAACCAGGCCCGCAAGGTCCGCCGGTAGTCGTCCCGGTCATTGCGTAGACGCACCACTTCGAACAGTCGATCGGCACCGGCGGCGATTTCGAACAGCCGGGGTGTATCCGTTTCCGGAAAGATCTGCTGGCCGATAAATCCGTCGAAGTCTTTCTGCAGCGAATTGCCGTAGGCCACCGTTTGCAATGACATCCACCGACGCGATTTCAGCCAGCCGTGGCAGCGGCCGAAGAACCTCCGATATATTGCAATCTTTTGCTCGCTGCTCAGGCCCAGCCGGGCAAAGTGCTCGAACGCACCGATGGAGATGATCGCGTCGTAGCTGGCATCGCCCAGGTCGTGATCTTCCCAGCTCTGCAGGCGAACGTCGATTCGGGGCTCCGGCCTGGTTCGGTTGATCCAGTCGGCCTGGCTTTCGCTCAATGTCAGCCCCACCGCCGACTCCACGCCGTGATCCATGATCAGGCGCGACAGTGTCGAGCCCCAACCGCAGCCGATGTCGAGGACGCGGCCCGCACCCTGTGCGTGGGCCTGCTCGATATGGTAGTCGAGCTTGCGCGTCTGGGCGTCGTCCAGCGTCTGCTCACTGTCGTCCGCGTTCCACAGGGCACACGAATAGGTCATGCTCCGGTCCAGCCAAAGCGCGAAATAGTCGTTGCCGGTGCCGTAGTGGTGCTCGATGGCTTCGGCGGAGGCGCCGGTTTCCTTGTCGATCGATTCGTTCATTGCCTGCCCGAGGGTTGCATATGGCGCAGTTTCCCATCGCCTGGTAGGCAAGTACAGGCGACGGGACCGGGGTCGTCGGCGTGGACCGCTGATGCGCCGGCGTTGGGGCCTGGAATTTCGATGCCGCGCGGGGGCTAACGCGGGTATGGCGCCTCGTTCAGCCGCCCAGGACGACGGCGTCCGGGGTTTCGTAACGTTCGTCACCGATAGGGATGGTGTTGAGATCGCTCTCACGGGTGGCGCTGAACGCCCCCGGATCCGCCTCGCTGGTGTCGGCGTCGATTGGGGTGCCGTCGCGGAAAAAAATTGCGGGCGTGGCTCCGCCCAGCCTGGTCACAACGACGGTGGTGTATCCGCCCCCGCTCGGTGTTGCTGGCAGGTCCCCGGTAACGTTCTGCGCGAACGCGGGCCAGGCAATGATCAGGCAAATGCAGACGGGTCGGATGCCGTTCAACCACATGGTTCGAACGCCAAGGTCTGTTTGACTGTATCCCGGCGCAGCGCCAGGCAAGATATCAGGAGGTGGATTTTGACGGCGTCCAGACAGCGTCCACATTGATCCCGAACGGCATGGCAGTGCCTTGAACGTCCCGACAGGTTCCACGCCAGACGTTGCCCTCGGGTGTTTCGCTATACCAGTCATCCAACTCGATGCTTTCGCGCTGGCAGCCCTGTTCCACCGCTCGGTCCCGGACCCAATCCGCAAGGTCGCCTGCGTTCCAGATGCTGGCACACCCCGATACGAGCAGCGCAGCGGTCGCCATTGTGGATGACAGTCTCAAGCTGTGAGGAGCGAAACGCCCATAAACAGTCACCTCGGTGTTCACTGTTCCCCCAGGGATGCATGCAGACCGGATTTTCCAGAGTCTACCGTTGATCAGTTCATGGTGGGTACCGCAACGCCGGTTCGCGCTGCGATGTCGGTAGCCCTGGGCGTCTGTCGGATTTGACGTTGTTCGGCTGTAAATCCACGGATAGCGATCAACTGATCATAACCGGCTCGTCAAGTAGCTCGGTTATTCGCCTCGCCCGATAATCTGACTTGATTAGCCCCCGATGGATTTTCGCTTCGATCAGGGTTTCGATCAGGGTCGGACCAAGCTAACACCATGAATCAATTAGCTTCGGCCTTCGACAGAACCCTTCCAGGTGCCTTAGAGGCTTCATTTTGCGTTCAGGAATTGCGAATCTAGGGTCGTTGGAATGCCGTTTCTGTGGTGTAGACTGAGTTCACTCAGAGGCTTACCTTGGTCCGACTCCGTCAGCCTTCATCTTCGTGCTGCGCCATGGCCACCCTTGAACACGCGGTAAATGCCGCTGGATCCCGGCGCATCACAACCGGTAGAAATCGCTGCGTTTCGAGCGGCCGTGGCAGCACGCGCCCCTGCAGGAGTACATTGACGCGATGAAAGTGGCCAGTACACGGGTGGCCGCTGGCCCAGGTGGTCGACTTGCTGATCGCCCTGCACGGGATCGACAGACTCGCAGCTGGCGGTGGTTGGCGCCGAAGCCGCGAGCCAGCCTTACACCTTATCCACATGGCGTATTTGCCCCAACAGTCGATACCGTGCGCAGGGAAGGCCAGCCAGGCGGGGTCGGGGGGTGTCGGCGCCCCGCAAAGGGGAAATGGACAAGCAAAGGCCCGGCGGCCCGCGAGGGTTTCACCCACAAGGGCGCATCTGCGCCGTTGTCCGACCTGGCCCTAGACGTGTTACGTCGCCTGGACGGGCGTCTTGTATCTGCGCCCTTGTTGACCAAAATGCGATCTGCGCAAATAGATCAGTTTTCTTAACAGATTGAGAGTCGAGAGATGATACAGATCAGATTTACACAGTTCGTCGGCACCGAAAGCGATCTTCTTTCGGAACCATCTGGAATCGTTCAACTTTCTCCTCCGGATGGCCGCTTTGTTATCGTCAACGATACCAATGCAAAAAAGGCATTGTTTGTCGCAGAGTCAGGAGAAAACGGAAAACTTTACTCACGAAAGCTCAATTTTCCAGAGAGTCCGGAGCTGGATGACTTGGAAGGCGTGGCCCTTTCGGGAGATTGGATCTACGTTATTTCCTCCCACAGCGCGGACGACGATGATGATGACAGCACGGCCAGGCGGATCGCGCGCTTTCAGATCAGTGGCGACAGAGTGACCCATTTGCAGGATGCGGAGGGCGCCGAGCACCTCAAGAAACGTGTCAAGCAGGCCCTCCAGGCCAAACATCCTCAGCTGGCGGACGAGGATTTCGCCGATGAAGAGTTTAATATCGAGGGTTTTGCCAATCAGGACGATGACTTCCTGATCGGCCTGCGCAGCCCTGTAGTGGACGGTAAAGCTATGGTGGTCAGAACATACGGTCTTGAACGGGCTTACGGCGCTGAAACCGGCAAGTATGGCGTATTCGCCAATTCTGTCCCGATGGACCTTAAAAACGGCGGAATTCGATCGCTCTCCTATATATCCGACCTGGGAGGATACCTGGTAGTGAGCGGCAAGACTGTCTCCGGGCAGGAGGAGTTTGACTGCGACCTGACGACAACTCCCTCCATAGTCAAGTTTCTTCTATGGTTTTGGGACGGCAAAGAGCGTTGCGTGCAAGTTTCATGTTTTGACCTGGAACAAGACGGTGTCAAACTCCAACCAGAAGGAATCAGCCCTGCCATTGTGGATGGCCGACAGACCATTTGTATCGTCAGTGACGACGGTGATGAGGATAACCAGATACCGGGACGATATTCCCTTCTCACGGAGTCCCAGTATCAGGAGTTGAAGGGCCTTGTCTCGTAGTCCGGGACATCTATTGTCTGTTACGATGGCCACCGACCCGGCAATTCGATAAGAATACCAGGCAGTCTGCGATCTATTCGTAAACTTGTGTCTTGGGACTGAAATGCATCGCTTCATCGTTGCAGATCGCTGGTAATAGAATAACTATTACCAGCGATCTGCGCCTTGAATCTGCACATTTCACCCTCCAGTCTGCTCCGTCCAGAAAAAAATCAGGCCTTCCCTAGTGTAATGTCTTTCAAATACCTTGATGGTTGTGGTTAGGCATCGTGGTTACTGACAAGGCGCGGTGAGGAGGAATAGCCAGCGCTATTGCGACGATCCGCAACGCCGTCAGGGACCGGGAGGGCCAGTGCAGGTGTTAAGTGTGTGGGAGACACTACACTAGCGTGTTGAATTCTGAACCTGCCTCGGTTCGCCTCGTGTCGGATTGCCTGTTAATCGATCACGCTTGTCGAAGGAGTTTCTCAAGCTTATGAGTACCACGCCCATCGAGCATGTCATCGTCCTAATGCTTGAGAATCGCTCCTTTGACCATCTGTGCGGCTACTGGGATCACCTGCAAAAGGGAAGCGGTTTGACAGGAGAGGAGTTCAACTACCTGGACCCCGCCGACACTTCCACGGACAAGATCTATGTGCACCGGAAAAAGCGCGACCCCGAGCGACGGGATCAACCAGAACCCGGACACTATCTAGAGAACGCGCTGGTTCAGCTCTTCGGGTCTGAGGAAGGACCCCGGTCCAATCCGGCACCGATGAACGGATTCGTGAAAGATTACATCGAGACCCTCGCACAGCAGACCGATTCACGAACCAAGCAAGAAATCGATCCGGTGGAGGCGGGGAAGGCGTTGATGGGTTGCTACGAGCCGGCGAGCACACCGGTGCTGCGTACCCTGGCAGAGGAATTCGTTCTGTGCGATCGGTGGTTCTCTTCCGTGCCCGGACCCACTTGGCCGAACCGTTACTATCTGCACGCCGCCACCTCGGACGGAATCGCCGACAACAAGAAAAGGTTGCCCAAATCGGTTCCTTTGATCTACGACCACCTGCGGCAGGCGGGAATTCCATGGTCGGTCTATGTGAGCGAGAAGCTGACATCCAACATCGGGTTTGCTTTGGAAAAGTTCAGCCTTTTATTGAAGCCAAAGCCGCATTCCGGTCCCTATAGAAAAGAGCCCTACTTCAGGGACATCAAAGATTTGCAGAATGATTTGATGAATGGCGCGCTGCCAGCGTACTCCTTCATTGAGCCCATTTTCCTCAGCATGAAGAGGGAAGGCGGGAACGACCAGCATCCCGAGTACATGGGCACCCTCGATATCGACCTGGGCGAATATCTTATCGCCGCGATCTACGAGGCGCTGCGTAACAGCCGCTACTGGGAAAAGAGTCTGTTTGTCGTTCTCTACGATGAACACGGCGGCAATTACGACCACATCCCCCCGCCGGCCGAAGTTGTCAATCCCGATGGCAAGATCTCGGACGCACCTGCATTCGACTTCACCCGGCTCGGTGTTCGAGTGCCGGCGGTACTGGTGTCCCCATGGCTGGAACAAGGGAAGATCGACAGCACCACATATGATCACACCTCCGTTGCCGCAACCGTCAAGGAAATCTTTGGGCTTCCCGAGTTCCTGACCAAGCGCGACGCGGCGGCGCGTCATTTCGGTGCACCCGACTACTATCTGGACAGTGTACGAACAGATGCACCGCTGACGTTACCGGTCCCCGGCGATCGGGAGACTTATGAGGAATACCGCGATCTTTGGTTCGGGGACAAACAATTCGAAGGCCTGTCCGAAAAGGTCCGCAAGCAGATCGAATCGATGGAAGCGGCCGAGATCAACGACTATCAGAGACAGTTCCTAGAGTTCATCGCGGATCACCACTCGTTTGATGACACCGAGAGTACGGCCCATGCCAGAGATCAGATTCGCACGGCCCTCGAAGCAGGAGGCCACATCAAGCAAGGCGACGCAGCCCTGCTGGTTTCCAACTATTTCGGCACTGACAGCGAATCGTAGTCGGGCTCGAGTCCGGATCGCGCCGATGCCCATTCGACTTGCGTCCCTGGTACCGAAGCCCCAAGTCAGCTTGACCCGTTGCCAAGGCGTGTTCGCCCCCAATACCGTGGCGGCCTACCTGTGGGAAATCAGGAGGATTGGATGAGCTACTACCACGGCAAGCACGTTTTGCTTACGGGCGCCGCCAGCGGCATTGGGCGTTTGATGGCGCAGAAGATGGGGGCGCAGGGCGCGCGTTTGATCCTATGGGACGTCAACCGGCAGGGACTGGAGGAGACCGGGAGGCTGCTCAAGGACGCCGGCGTGACCGCCCACACTTATGTCTGCGACCTCTCCAGCAGGGTAGCGATCCGGGAGACCGCCGCCCAGACGTTGGCCGAGTGCGAGCGGGTCGATATTCTGGTGAACAACGCTGGCATCGTGTCGGGCCGCAACATCCTTGATCTGACCGAAGAACAGATCATCCGCACGTTTGAGGTCAACACACTCGCCTTGTACTGGACGAGCAAGGCCTTCCTCCCCGGCATGATCGAACGAAAGAACGGTCACATCGTCACCGTCTCGTCGGCCGGTGGGATCTGCGCCACCGCCCGCATGACCGACTACTGCGCGAGCAAATTCGCTGCATTCGGATTCGATGACGCGCTGCGGGTTGAGCTCAAGCGCAATCACTTTCCCATTCACACCACAGTGGTCTGCCCGTTCTATATCGATACCGGAATGTTTAGGGGCGTCAAAACCCGCTTTGGCTTCCTGCTGCCGATCCTGAAGCCGGAGTATGTGGCCACCAGGATCGTCAGTGCCGTGGCTAACGGGAAACATCGCCTGGTGATGCCAAAGTTCGTGCTCACCGCCTTCCTCTGTCGGGTCCTGCCCGTCCCCGTGTTCGACTGGATCATGGACTTCTTGGGCGTCAGCAAAAGTATGGACGAATTCACCGGCCGCTCCGGCGGACACTGAGGGTGCGGGGACCGCCGTTTTGCGCGGATCGTGAGCAGAACCTGTGAGCAGATTTAAGGAATGACGATCCCTGACGGGCTTGCTTTGGATGGGGTCGCCACCCGAAGCTGGCACAGACCCAAAAGGGGGTCCTGTGTTGCTCTCCGACGGAGGGGAACGGCGTGCAGCGGATGCCGGTGTTGTGTTTGGGTTCCCAGCAGACTCTTGAATTTGATCCATTTTTGCGCGCGTCAGGTATGTCCCAAGTTCAGGGCAAAACACCCTTGGGCGAAGGCCTCTGAATGCCCAGCATCCTTGTGCGCGACTCAAGGGTGGAGGGCTTCAGTCCCAGCAGTGGGGCGCTACCCCGAGGCCCGCGGACGCGCCAGCCGGGCGGTTCCAGTACCTTGGGTAAATAAGCCCGCTCCACCTGGGTTAGCGTGCTCGTATCGTCAAGCGTGTCGGGCCGGATTGCTCGCTCAGCTGCAGTCTTCCATCTCTCGACTGTAACAGGGCGCGTTCGATTTCGGCGTCCATCCCATTGCCGTCCGCCTGGAGGAAACGACCGGCAATGGCGGCGATTGCGCGCTCGAAGCTGTCATCCCGGTGTGTAGTGCCGGGGCCAGTTTTCCGGGTCGCCATGTCTGCCATGGGTGCTCATGCGCTGGGCGCTCGCAGGGTTGATCTCCGGTTGGATCGGGAACGCCCAAAGTGTGGCGGCTGGTCAAGAGAAAACGGTGGCGATACGGAACGCGCTTGCGGTCCCTTTGACAAGCCGTTGTGCGGTGGTTGCCATGAGGCGCCGCAACCGATAGCTTGAGGGGATACATCACTGGTCATTGGAGCCGTAATGTACAAGTTCCCCGAATGGCGATCCCGGTTGACCGTTGCCGTTTTGGGTCTGGGCCTCACTTCCCTGGGCGGGCTGGTGCAGGCGCAGGGCGAGGCCGGCGGCGACTTGCGGGCGGCCACGCAGAATCCGATCAGCGCCATGTACAGCCTGCCGTTCAAGTTTACATTCGACAACGGCGCGGACAACGGCGATGCCAACGTACTGAACATACAACCCGTGCTCCCCGTTACCGTGGGGGACTGGAACCTGGTCAATCGCATCATTGCTCCTCTGGCGGATGCGCCCGGCGGCGTGCCCGGTTTGCCCGGCAACCCGGGCATCGGCGATACCAGCGACAGCGGCCGAACCTTTGGACTGGGCGACATCAATTACTCTTTGTTCTTCAATCCCCTGGAGACCAAGGGTAAGTTGATCTGGGGCATCGGTGGGTCAGTTACCCTGCCTACCGCCACCGACGATCGTTTGGGATCGGGCAAATGGAGCGCCGGCCCGACTGCAGTCGGTCTGGTACAGCCCAGCTGGGGGACTTACGGCATGCTGGTTCGTCAATTGTGGTCGTTTGCCGGTGACGACGACCGGCGTGGTGTAAATCAGTCGTTGATCGAGCCATTCGTAAACTACAACCTGAACAACGGGTGGTATTTGATCAGCGACTCGGTCATCACCGTGGACTGGAAAATCGACTCAGGCGACAAAATGACTCTGCCCCTGGGCGGGGGTGTAGGCAAGATTTTCAAGATCGGCGACCAGGCAATGAACGCACGGGTGGAGGCCTACTCCAACGTGGTCAAACCGGACGGCGCCCCGGACTGGAGCATAGGCGGAACCATACAGTTCCTGTTTCCCAGGTGACTCCATAGGCTCGCCCACCGGGCGAGCGACTCGACCAGGCCGCCTCTGATCTACTAGACTCCCGGTCACCCAGGGTTCAGACCTACCTCAATTCGACTCTTGAGCGCGATTGGTTTGTCTTTTTTCTGACATAACGTCAATATATACTGACGTCATGTCAGAAATATCGGATCCGCGCCGATCGGGCCGTGCACACCGGAATCGGGTGGCGGTTCCCAGAAAATCGGAACGCACGCTACAGGCCATCATGGACAGCGCCTTGGCGTTTCTCTGGACCCATCCGTTCCGTGACCTCACGGTCTCGGAGGTGATGTCCCGCGCGGGTTCGAGTCGACCCGCGTTCTATCAGTACTTCACCGATCTCCACGAACTGATGGAGACGCTTCTCGACGACATGCGAGACGACATCATGGGTGTCGCCTGGCCCTGGCTGGAAGGCGAGGGCGACCCGATCCCACTGCTTACCGAATCCCTGTCGGGCTTGATCGCGGTCTGCTACCGCCGCGGCCCGATCCTGCGCGCCGTCGCGGACGCGGCCGCTTCCGACGAGCGACTCGAGCAGGTATGGGCCGATTTCCTGGCCGGCTTCGACGATGCGGTGGCGCAAAGAATCGAACAGCAGCAGGCGTTGGGTCTGATTCCCCGATTTCCCGCACGCCCGGTCGCCATTGCGCTGAACCGCCTCGATGCGTCGCTGCTGATCGAGCAGTTCGGCCGGCGGCCCCGTGGGGATCCCGACGCCGTGTGTGCGGCACTCACGAGAATCTGGATCTCGACCTTGTACGGCATGGATGCGGTGGTGCCGCCGGATACGATCGAAGCCAAACTTCAGGAGCGCGGATCGGCCACACGCTCCGGCCCCAGTAAAGACACAGACAGGAAACACACATGAAAACGCGACGCTTGACATCTCTCGCTGTTGCCGGCGTCGTAGCGGCCAGCATGGGCACAGTGGTTTGGGGAGCACCGCCAAAGATGAAGATGACCACCGAGGTCCCTGCGGGGATCGCGACGCCGGACAAGTTGGAGACCCGCCTCGGCACACTGACCTCGGTCGACGGGGTGCCGGATGCGGCCACCGCCCAGAAGGTCTACGACAACCTGGATTTCCAACGGGCCGTGCAGGCCTACCTGAACAGCATCCAGATCGCATCTATGCATGGCATGCGTGAAGGGATACTCAAGTGGGGCCCGGCCAACACCACCGCGCTGCTGTTCGAAGACCTGATGGACTCGACTACGCTGTTTTTGACGCCGAATACCACCTCGATCTATATGCTGCTGTGGCTCGATCTGACGGAGGGGCCGATGGTGATCGAGACACCGCCCGACGTGATCGGTCTGGTGGACGACGCCTGGTTTCACTATGTCGCCGATTTCGGCCAGGTCGGGCCGGACAAAAACAAGGGCGGCAAGTTTCTGTTCCTGCCGCCGAGCTACGAAGGTGATGTTCCCGACGGGTATTTCGTGGAGAAATCCCAGACCTACGGCAACTGGGTGATCTGGCGCGGTGCCCAGGTGGATGGCAGCACCGCCCCGGCCGTCAAAGCGACCAAGGATACCTTGCGCGTCTACCCGCTGGCGCAGAAAGACAACCCGCCGGAGATGACCTTCATCAACGTATCGGGCAAGCCGTTCAACACCATCCATGCCATGGATGCCCGCTTCTACGACGAAGTCAACCAGGTCATCCAGCGCGAGCCCGGCGAAGGCCAGGATCCGGAAATTCTCGGCCAGTTGGCATCCATTGGCATCCGAAAGGGTCAGCCCTTTGAACCCGATGAGCGCATGCAGAAAATTCTCGCCGAGGCGGCGGATGTAGCTGCAGTCACGGTCCGGGCGCTGGCCTCACGCCCGCGGGAGGACATGTTCTACTACTACCCCGGAGAAGGGGTCTGGACCACGCCCTTTATCGGCGGCAGCTATCTGTTCCTGGACGAGAACAACGCCCGCTATCTGGACGCCCGGGCGTTCTTCCACTTCTATGCCACCGGCATCACGCCGGCCATGACCCAGGCGCCGTATGGCAAGGGATCGATTTACGCCGTGGCCTACATGGATTCCACCAGCACGCCTCTGGATGGCAGCAAGACCTATAAGGTGCATGTGCCGCCGAAGGTGCCGATGAAATCCTTCTGGTCGTTCACGCTGTACGACAACCAGACCCGCTCTGAGCTGCAAACCGACCAGCAGTTTCCGGGTCTGGACAGCAACAACAAGGACCTGGTCCAGAACAAGGACGGTTCCTACGACATCTACTTCGGCCCCAAAGCGCCCGAGGGCCAGGAAGCCAACTGGCTGCAGACGGTTCCCGGCAAGGGTTGGAACATGCTGTGGCGCATCTACGGCCCGACCAAGCCCTGGTATGACAAGAGCTGGAAGATTGGTGACCCCGAACCGGTCGGGTGATCCGGCCGAGTCCATTGGATGGCGGGGCGGGTTGGCGCTCGCCTCGTGAAACAAAAGCAGGAAACAGATATGAAAACCAGATCATTGGCTCCGATTGCTGTAGCCGGATTTATGGTGAGCACCCTGGTGGTTCCAGCTTACGCCCAGCAGGACAAGAGTGTTTTTGAGCTTGGCGCCGCGGAAGCAAAACAGAGTTCAGAAGACTTCAAGCCGGCCCCTGCCGAGATCGAGACGAATTTTGGCAGGCTGGCGTTCGAAGGCGGCGCTTTCCCGACCGAAGACTCGGTGCGGAAAATCTACGACGCGTTGGATCTGCAGCGTGCCACCCAGGCCTACATGGATTTTTACCCGGCCCTTTCGCTCTATGCGATCGTCAAATCGCAGGTCCGGGACTTCGGGATGAAGAACGCCTCCATCGCCGGGGTAGAGGCGGACTTCATGCACCCGAGCGAGAACTATCTCACCGGCAACGACATCACGGTTTACGCCTTTGCCACCATCGACCTGAAGGCCGACGGTCCGACCGTGGTCGAGATTCCTCCGGGCATGTACGGAACCGCCAACGATGCCTACTTCAAGTACATCACCGACATGGGCACCACCGGACCCGACAAGGGCAAGGGCGGCAAGTACCTGTTTCTGCCCCCGGGTTACAAGGGGGAGGTGCCCGACGGGTACTTTGTGATGCACTCAGAAGGCTACCGGATCTGGGCCATGATGCGCGGGTTTGACGTCGGCAACGGTGACAAGGCGGTCAAGTGGTTCGAGGACCGTCTCAAGGTTTACCCACTTACGACCGGGTCCAGAGCGGTTTCCTTCGTCAATGCATCGCGAATGGGGGCGAACACCCTGGTCCCGGAGGACGGTTCGGCCTTCGAGATGCTAGATGAGATCATCCAGCATGAGCCCTCCGGCCTGTTTGGCATGGAACAACTGGGTCGGCTTGCAACGCTGGGGATCGAGAAGGGAAAGCCGTTTGAGCCGGATGCGCGGATGCAGAAGATTTTCGACCAGGGGGCAAAACAGGGGGTCGCCATGTCACGTGCGATCCTCTATGCCTCCCGTGCGCCGGATATCAAGTACTGGCCCGATCGGCAGTGGGAAAAGATGTTCCTGCACAACACGGAGTTCACCCACGATGGATACCGTGAAATCGATGCCCGGACACTCTGGCACTACCAGGCCATTGTGGTCTCGCCCAACCTGCTCTCCACCACGCCCGGTGCGGGTACCGCCTACTTGACCGCGTTCAGAGACAAGAGCGGCGCTTACCTGATGGGTGACCGGAACTATCGGCTGCGGGTTCCGGCGAAGCCGCCGGTTAAACGGTTCTGGGCGGTGACGGCCTATGACCCGACGAGCCGCAGCCTGCTCGACTCAGGCGGCAATATCACGGTTGGCAGCATGCGTGACCCCGAGGCAAACGCCGACGGCTCAGTGGACGTCTACTTCGGACCGATGGCGCCTGAAGGGCAAGGGAAGAACTGGATCAAGACCGATCCCACCAAAGGCTTTTTTGTGGTCTTCCGCTTCTATGGTCCGCTGGAGGGTTACATCGACAAGACCTGGGTACTGAGTGACTTTGAGCTCACAGAGTAGGCAATATCAGGAGATACACGATGAATTCGAGACCCTTTGCAATGCTGGCCGCTGCCGTATTGCTCGCAAGCAATGCGACAACAGTACTTTCGGAGCAACCGCCGCAGATGAAAATGACCACACCGATTCCGGCATCGATTACCGCCCCTGACACGGCGGAGACTTCCATCGGCACGCTCGAATACTTCGATGGGGTTCCAACGGAAACGACGATCCAGACGGTGTATGACTACCTTGATCGCTCGCGTGCGGTGAACGTCTTTATCAATTCTATACCGATGTTGTCCGCATACAGTCTGCGGGAAGGTCAAGCCAGTATCGGAGCAGATGCGAGTCACAAGATCGCGATCTGGGACAACCTGATGGATTCCGCGACCATGCTCCTGACAGGTAACACCTCGACCATGTATGCGGTGGGTTTTCTTGCGCTGGACAAGGACGGCCCCACGGTCATCGATCTTCCGCCCGGGATGCTGGGCGTGCTTGACGACATGGCTTTCCGCTACATGACCGACCTGGGCGTTGCCGGACCGGACAAGGGCAAAGGCGGCAAGTTCTTGATTCTGCCTCCGGGCTACCAGGGTGAGGTACCCAAAGGCTATTTTGTTGTGCCCTCAAAAACCAATGGCGTCTGGGTTTTTACACGCGGATATCTCGACAAGAGCATGCCAATGGACAAAGCGATCCCGGCTGCTTCTGCCAATATTCGTGATCACCTGAAGATTTATCCACTGGCGGAGAAAGACAATCCTCCGAAGACCGAATTCATCAATGTGTCGGGCAAGGAGATGAATACGGTCCTGCCCAACGACTACAGTTTCTTCGAAAAACTGCATGACCTGATTCAGGGGGAACCGGATGATTATCTGGGCCCCGAGGCCAAGGGGATGATGGCCGCCATCGGTATTGAAAAGGGCAAGCCCTTTGCCCCCGATGATCGAATGAAGAATATCCTCAACGATGCCGCCGCCATCGGCAACGCAGCTGCCCGTGCAATCAGTTTCTTCCCGCGTGAACCGGGTAATCTGATCTACGGCGACGAAAGCGCCTGGATGATGGCATACGCCAACAAGGACACCGCCTTCGCGCAAAATGGTGCTTATAATCTCGATGCGCGTGCGCTGTTCCACTTCGGCTATATCGTCGTGTCACCCGCAATGGCGGTGACGGTGCCCGGAAAGGGTTCGGACTATGGCCTAATCGCGCTGGATTCAGACAAACAACCGCTGGATGGCTCGAAAACCTACAAACTGCACATGCCGCCTGACGTACCCGCAAAAGACTTCTGGGCGCTGACCCTGTACGACACTCAGACGCGTTCTCAATTGCAGACCGACCAGCAGTTTCCCACGCTCGGCAGCCAGACCGAGGGCATCGAGACCAATGATGACGGTTCCTACGACATCTACTTCGCACCGAAGCCGCCTGCCGGCAAAGAGGGCAACTGGCTGCAGACCATTCCCGGCAAGAGCTGGTGGCTGGCGCTACGGATATACGGGCCGGAAGAAGCCTGGATCAAGCAGACCTGGCGGCCGGGTGAGATCGAGTCGGTCAAGTAGCAGACCAACAGGGATCCGGTTGGGTGATTGGAACTGAGTGTTGGAAGTCACTGGCTTGGTCACAGGGGAGGGTATTGCGCTGATAAGACACAAGGGCAGTATCCTCTCTGCGAACAGTTGGGAGTAGGGGGCATGGCATTGCAAACACGGCTATGCTTTCATATTTGCGCCTTGCATTGGCGGATATGGGGTGCTCTGAAGTGTTACGAACTTATGGGACGGGACACTGGCGGGCAATGAGATCCACACCATCGTGCCCAACGAAGACAGTGCCTTTGGAAACCTGAATGGGTCGATCCAGCAGGCGACCGATGATCGAATGAAGGGGACCCTGAGCGACGCTGTGGTCATCGGCAGTGCATCCGCCCGCTTCATCAGTTACTTCCCGCTCGAGCCTGGAAACCCGATTTACGGCAATGACCGTGCCTCGGTCGCGGTAAAACTCACAACAACATGACTTTCAGCAAGAAGCTGTAGGCTCGACGAGATCAATCTGGCAGCACGGTCTGGTCGAATAAGCGTTCGCATTCAAAAGGAAAGCTCTGATGAAATCTCAAAATGGTATCGGTTTGAAACCGGCCGCCGCCTGGCTGCTGCTGATTGCTCTGGCCGGACCCGCGAGCATTGCCGCGGAACAGAGTAATGAGGAACTGGCCAAGGCTTCGCAGAATCCGGTTGCCAATCTCATCAGCCTGCCGTTTCAGAACAATACCGATTTCAACGTCGGACCCGAGAACAAAACGAAGAACACCCTGAATATTCAGCCGGTGCTGCCGTTTTCTCTTAATGACAACTGGAACGTGATCACCCGAACCATACTCCCGGTGGTGTCGCAGCCCGGCATGCTGCCCGGTCAGGATCGAAAAAACGGCCTGGGTGACACCACCTTCACCGCGTTTCTTTCACCCAAGAACTCCGGCAAGTGGACTTGGGGTGTCGGGCCAGTGGCGCTGCTGCCAACGGCGACCGATGACCGGCTCGGGTCCGACAAGTGGGGCCTCGGCGTCTCCGCGGTGGTGCTTACCATGCCGGGGAATTGGGTCGTCGGCTCCTTGTTCAGTAACGTCTGGTCGGTTGGCGGCTCCGGGGACCAGGATGTAAACCTGTTCACCTGGCAGTACTTTATCAACTACAACATCCCGAACAGTGGCGGTTGGTACCTGTCTTCGGCGCCCATCATGACCGCCAACTGGGAAGCCGATAGCGGTGACAAGTGGACCGTGCCGGTTGGCGGTGGCGGGGGTAGGGTGTTTAAAATCGGCAAGCAGCCGGTCAACGTTCAAGCACAGGCGTTCTACAACGTCGAGAAGCCAGAGTATGCTGCGGATTGGCAGCTTCGGCTGCAGCTGCAGTTTCTGTTTCCCAAGTAGACCGGAAGATTACTGTCGCCCGATCTGCGCTTGCTCAACCCGCGCTGCCTTCCGACCCTGCCGGGTGGATGCGGACGGGCAGGGGTTCCTTCACATCGATGTGCACATCGCGCTGGGGGAATGCGATCGAAACGCCGGCGTCGTTGAGTTTGTCATAAATGGCCTGGTGTAGTTCGGTCATGGTGATAAGACGACGCTCCACCGAACCCGTGTAGGCGCGCAGATAAACGCTGAGTGCATTGTCGCCGAAACCCTCGAAACTCACGATGGGGCTGGGATCGGCAAGAACGTGGCTGTTTTCCTTGGCGGCCTGGTGCACCAGTTCCATCGCTTTGCGCACGTCGGCGCCGTAGGCGATCCCGACGTTGATCAGGATTCGGTTGGTCTGACCGCTCAGTGTCCAGTTCAGCACGCGACCGGTCACAAATTCCTTATTGGGGACCAGCAGTTCTTTTTGTTCCCAGGTAATGACGGTGGTGGCCCGGATCTGAATACGCGCCACGATGCCGCCCTGATCGCCCACCGTCACGGTGTCGCCGACGCGAATCGGGCGCTCCAGCAGCAGGATGATTCCGGACACGAAATTGGCCACGATCTCCTGTAGACCGAACCCCAGGCCCACGCCCAAGGCGGCCACCAGCCACTGCAGCTTGGACCACTGCATGCCGATGGTGGAAAAGGCCATGATGAAGCCGATAATCAAGATCCCGTATTGACACAGGGTGACGATTGCGTAGCGTCCGCCCCGGTCCACGTTGGTTCGAGTGAGTACGGTGAATTCCAGCAGCCCGGACAGGTTCTTGGATGCGAAAATCGTCGCCAGTAATATGATCAGCCCGATGCAGAGGTCCGCCAGGGTGACCGGCACGTTCTCTTCAATACCGCCGACCATGGTCAGCTGGCTGTAAGGCAGTTTGATTTCTTCCAGAAAGCCCAGAAACGGCAGCAGTTCGCCCCACACCACGACAAGGCTGATCACTCCGGCCGCGCCGATGGTGGCCCGCACGATGGTGCGGGCTTGTTCCCCAAGGGACTTATAGTCCACTTCCGGCAGTTCGACCTCCGGGAACTCAAGCTCCGATTCTCCTGCACGCTCGCGCTCGGCACGTGCTTCTTCTCGTTGCTGTATCGCCGCTTCCAGGCGAAGACGTCGTTCCGACATGTAGAACCAGCGCAGAAGCACATCGCGCAGCAGGACCAATGCGAACAGGATGAGCAGCGTCAACAACATCAATTCCGCCAGTTGGCTGGCGGTATAAAGATAGCCAAGCAGCGATGCCACCGCCAAACCGAGTGGCGTCAACACCAGGAGCGTTCTCCACAAGGACCACAACCGCAGGAAGGCACCCTCAGGATTCGTTTTGCGAACCGAATCGATTATCGGGTTATCGCCCTTCATTTCGCGCCAGAAGAAATAGCTGAACCCAATCATGGCTATGAAATAGCCCGGGCGACTCAGTGCAAGGATAGCCTCTTCTTCGCCACCCCGGGCGGACAGGGACGAGATAAAAGCCAGTGGCAGGATTAAATGGCGCAACCAGCGCAAGTCTTTGAGCACGTAGTCGGCGGCCGGCTGGGTGAGACCGAAATGGACCAAGGCCAGCCCGTTCGGGAGGTACTTCCATCGATACAGATTGAGCATCAGCATCCACGCCGCGGTGAACATCAATGCCGTGCCCACATGTGTGCTGAAAGTCGCGCTGTAGGCGGATTCCCGCAGAATCCAGCCAAGCGAGAGCAGGGCAAGTGGCCATGCGGACGCGGCGACCACGGTGTAGACGACTGTGGCGAGGGTGTACTTGATCGAATCTGTTCGCAAGTGTCGCACCTGCTCTGCAAACTGCCTGAATGACGCGGGTGCACGCCAGCGCACAAAGAAGGCGATGCCAACCGAAACAATCATCAGCAGCGACAACAGGGGTTTTTCGAGAACCGACGTCGCCAAATCCCTGGGAACGTGTGACCAATTGCTCGGCCTCAGCATCCAGCCGGCGGCGGCGGAAAAATGCTCAAAGTCACGCACCGAAAAAGGCGGCGCGCTGCGAATTCGGAAAAGCTGTTGCTCGATGAAATCAGTCGCTGCATCGACTTCGGCGCCGAGTTGGCTCGCCGTCGCCTGCACCGCATACAACTCGGTGGCGTAACGCTGGTATGCCTGATCCAGATCGCTCAGAATCTGATGCTGATCGCCCAGCAGATCCAGAATTTGCGCGCGGAGCGCCGATCTATCCTCTGCATCGAGTTCCCCATCGATCGACGCCAGCCGCCGCTCTGTCTCCGTGTCCAACGCCTTAAGCACGCCTCTTTGATCTTCGAGGTCGATGCGCCGATCGGTTATCCGGTTTAGTTCGTTCTGCCGGTTTGCGGACTCGAGACGATAGTCTTTGGTGGTGGGAAGCGCCTTTAGCTGCCTGCGCAACAACCTGCCGATGGCCGGGGTGCCGCCGGTGGCCGCAATCCGTGCCTGGTTGCTGGTCAATTCCGTTGCGACCGTTCTGAGTTGCCCTTCCATGTCCCGCAAGCGTTCTGCCGTGGCATCCTGCTTGAGCGTGGTTTCCTGCAGTTCCACCTGCAGTTGGGCGTTTTCCTCAGCGGCAGCGGCGATGGCCGGTGGCAGGGCGGCCACCATAGCCTGGGTCGTCGCGGTCTCTTCGCGCGCGCGGGCCAGTTCCGCCAGGCGTCGGATGCGCAGCCTATCTTCCGTGCGGTTCACCGCGCTTTCCAGTCTATTGACCTGCCGTTCGGACAGGTTGCGTTCCAGGGTCGCTATTTCCGTCAACAGCGCCTGGTTGACCAGAGCTGTTCGGATGAACCCGACCTCTGCCTGCAAAGCGCGGGTTCGAGCCGCTATGAAGCTTTGGCGGGCCTCGCCGATGGTGTTTGGTTCATCTTCCATGGGCGTGGCTCGTTCTTCCCGCCGCAACGCCCGCAGCTGTCGCTCTCCCTCTGCCAGGTCCCGGCTCGCGGTTTCCCCACCCGTTGACAGTGTTCTCAGCGTCTCTGCCCGTTCCCGCAACTCGGCGCGTGCCGAGTTCAGCTCCGCCTCCTGTTTTGCCTCCAGCTGCTCAAGTTCGGCCTGCGTCGTGGCGGCGGTCAAATCCATGGAAGGGGCTGCGACGGTGTCGTCCAGAGCGGCACGCAGTTCGGCTATGCGTCCTGGACCCGAGGCGACACGGCCCTTGAGTCGCGCCAACGCAGCTTCGGTCTTTTGTGCCTCTTCCAGCTCGGTGGCGGCGCGAGTGTAGAAATCGAGCGCCCTGGCCTTCACTTCCTCAGAAAGAGTTGCGTCCGCTTCGATCGATGCCTTGCCGGATTCGATGACATCTTCATTGGCCTCGACCGGATCGAAGTCGGTCTGCGCCGCGACCGGGTGGCACGCAAGCTGCGCCAGCAGCAGCATGACCAGGCACAGCGGCGCCGGAAACCGCCGGGATCGGAACACGGAGCGGGGCTCAATGCGCATTTTCAAGAGCAAACATCCAAGACTGCGGACATTGCCGTTGGCGACCTCAACCCGGAGGCGCTTGTACGGCGTAGAGTGGGCTCAATGCTTCAGAACCCAATTCGAATTCTTAACGTATTGCCGGTGGACGCGCTGAGGGATCGGGGATGTCTTTCCAACGGCGTTTTCGTCGATCTATCGAGTTGACCACTTGTTAGGGAGCCTCTGATCTATTCGTGAACGCGCACCTTGAGACCGAAATGCACAGCTTCATCGTTGCAAATCTTGGCAATAAAACAACTATTACCCGCGATCTGCCCCGCGATCCGCCCCTTGAATCTGCACATTTCAGACTCCAATCTGCTTCGTCCAGCATAAATCAGAGGCTTCCTGGGCAAGCAAGTTCTGGGCTCAGACCCTATCCAGGGGGTAGAACGAATTCGTAACCCGCAACCCATGCGGTTCCCTCGCCGCGCCGAATTTCCTCCAGCACCATTGTCAGATCCTCTGTTCCGTAATCGCTCGCCGGGTCGCTCTTGAAGAACAGGCGGGTGACCAGTTCGGCGTGATTGGGGTGGGTGATCACGAAATGGATATGCCGAGGCAGCCCTCCGGTATAGCCGGGCAACACCGTGATCACTTCGAAAGCGCCGTCAGCACCCGTCTCCAGGTGAGCCCGCCAGCGATCTGGGGCGTGCTCGCCATGCTCGTCGGCATGGAGCACTCGGATCCGTGCGCCCGAGATCGGCTCGCCGCAGGTGTCCAGTACCCGGGCACGGAGGAACAGGGGTTCGCCCCCGTCACTCTCTTGCCACAGCCTCGATGTGTTTGGTGCGGTACTGAAGTCATGGGGCCCAGGACCGGTTTGGGGCGTCGGTCTGCGTTCGCTGCAGGCGTGCGCCGCCGCATGCGAGCCCAGTGTCAGTGCCGCAACCAAGGCCGCAGCGAAAGCGCCTGTTCGACTGTTCATTCGTCATCGTGGATTCAGCCGGGGTTTGATTCAACCGTTTATTTGCATCGCGTTGGCGTTGGCGTTCGCGAGTGCGTGAGTACCCGGGCCGTTTTGGGCGTATCGAGCGCAGACCTGCCTGATCAACGATGCGTGCACCCGTCTGCGGTCCGGGAAGTGATCGGGTACACTTCCGCCCCGGACACGGGTGGACAGGTGATCATCGAATGAGTCTCAATTTGTTGTTGGTTGCTGCCGTACTGGTCTCGGTGACGGTGGTTATTCATGGGTTCGGCATAAACTACTGGCTGCGCTTTGTAATGCATCGTTACGTCGGCCATTCTGGCAGTTTCAAACCCCATGGGACCCTGTGGGCGCTGATATGGAGTGCCCATTTCCTGATGCTGCTCCACCTTGTGGAGGTCGTGATATGGGCACTGGCCTACCTGCTGTTTGTGCCTGGCGACACCTTGGATAGCTGGGAAAAGGCGGTCTATTTCTCGTTCGTGACGTTCACCACCCTTGGGTATGGTGACATCACGCTGCCGGTGAGCAATTGGCGTGTCTTGAGTGGTGTCGAAGCTCTGAATGGGATTCTGCTTGTAGGCTGGTCGACCGCCTTTTTATTCGCCATCATCCAACACAGTTGGAAGTCGATTTTGGGCGCCCGTGATGTGCAGTAACGGGGTTTGGCCTCGGCCCTAGGCCGAGGCCGCAAACCGCGAACAGAACCATGGGCCATCTATTGCAGTGGGGTTGGCTGATTCCATCCGGATATGCATAGGAACGATCTTCAACTGATTGCCGCTGTGGCGTTGTTCACTGCTGTTTTCTGGGCATTTCACGCGCTGCCTTTGGTGCCGCCTCACGACGGCCCTGGGGTTCAGGGTTATGCCTATGCCCCTTCCCGGATGAATTTTGACGCAAACCGGGGTCCTCTGGCATCCGCCGGCACCATCGAGTCCGACCTGGCGTTTCTCGCGGCCCGAACCCATGCGGTGCGCAGCTACAGCGTGTCCGCCGGTTTGGCTCAGGTCCCTATGCTGGCCCAGGCGCGCGGGCTGCGGGTCACATTGGGCGCATGGCTGTCAGGCGATCCGTCGGCCGATAAGGCAGAGCGGACCAGGCTGCTGACGCTTGCCGAGTCGTCGCCCAATGTGAACCGGCTTGTGGTCGGAAACGAGTCGCTCCTGCGTCAACGGGTCCCCCTGGCGGAACTCATTGGCCACCTGGATGCGGTTCGTGCCATGACCGACCTGCCGGTCACCACCGCCGAGCCTTGGCATGTATGGCTGGAGTACCCGGAGCTTGCCCGGCATGTCGACCTGATCACGGTGCATCTGCTGCCTTATTGGGAGGGTGTCCCGGTGGCGGAGGCCGTGGATTATCTGTTTCAGCGTCTGCAGCAGGTCCGGACCCGGTTTCCGGGCAAAATCGTGCTCATTGGCGAAGTGGGGTGGCCCAGTCGTGGTCCGAGCCGGGGTGCGGCGGTTGCATCGCCGCGAAATCAGGCGCTGTTTGTTCGCCAATTTCTGGTTGAGGCGGAGCGGCGCGGGGTCGAGTACTTCTTGATGGAGGCTTTTGACCAGCCCTGGAAAATCTCCATCGAGGGTGAGGTCGGTGCCTATTGGGGGCTGTTCGATACCGACCGGCAGCCGAGAATGGCGGTCGCCGGCAGCCTGCGGGATCTGCCCACTTACTTCATGCTGGCCGGGTTATCGGTCCTGACAGCGGGTTTTTTGTTTTGGCTCCTGACCCGTGACGGATCCGGTTTGAAACCCACCGGGCGGCTTTGGCTGGCCGTGCCATCAACTGTGCTCGGCAATGTCTTGATCTGGGCGATGTACGATCATGCCGGTCGGTACGCGTTCGCCAGTGTCCGGGTCGCCGCAGCCATCCAGGGTGTTGCCGCTGGCATCGTCATCCTGGTGATGCTGGTGGAGTTACACGAATGGGTGGAGTCGCGATGGGGCGCACGGCGCCGCGTGCAGCGCCCGGTTCAGCCCGGCCCGGATCCGGAGCACGATTTTCCCATGGTGTCCATTCATGTCCCGGCCCACAACGAACCGCCCGGGTTGTTGGTGGATACGCTGAGCGCACTGGCGCAGCTGGATTATCCAAGCTACGAGGTGATCGTCGTTGACAACAACACGCCGGATCAAGCGCGCTGGCGGCCGGTTGAGGCTGCCTGCCAGGCACTCGGGTCCCGCTTTCGCTTTCTGCATGTGGAGGGCCTGAGCGGCTATAAGGCGGGTGCGCTCAATCTGGCACTTCGACATACCGCGGCGCAGGCCCGGTTGGTGGCGGTAATCGACAGCGACTACCAGGTCAGGCCGGACTGGTTGCGATCTGTGGTTGGCTGCTTCACGGATTCCGAGGTGGCCCTTGTGCAGGGGCCTCAGGACTATCGTGATGGTCACCAGAGCCTGTTCAAGTCGGCCTGCATCGCGGAGTACGCGACTTTTTTCTCCACCGGCATGGTCACGCGCAACGAGCGAAACGCCATCATTCAGCACGGCACCATGAGCCTGGTGCGGCGGGATGTGCTGGAGGCGGTGGGTGGTTGGGCCGAATGGACTATTACAGAGGACGCGGAACTGGGTTTGCGCATTCTCGCTGCCGGACATCAGTCCATCTACCTCAACCAGTGTCTTGGACGGGGTGTGTCGCCCGATCGGTTTTCTGACTACGCGGCGCAGCGTTTTCGATGGGCGTTCGGCGCGATGCAGATCATGCGCGCCCACGCCGGCCTGTTGCTGGACCGGACCCGCACCAAACTGACAGCGGGTCAGCGCTATCACTACGTCGCGGGTTGGTTACCCTGGTTGGCCGATGGGCTTAACCTGATCGTCAGCCTGCTGGCCATAGGCTGGTCGATTCTGATGGTGGTGCAGCCCAACCACCTGACGGTGCCCTCGGCCATTTGGACTGTACCACCCCTGACCCTTTTTATTGTTCGATTGCTGAAAGCACTGGATTTGCAGCTTGCCTGCAACCGGGTGGGTCTGGCGCGTGCCCTGCTGGGCACTCTGGCCGGTCTGGCATTGACCTTTACCGTGGGTCGCGCGGTGCTCAGCGCCTGGGCTCGAACCGACATGCCCTTTGTGCGTACCCCCAAGCAAGCCCGACCCGACGGCATGGCCGCGGCCCTGAGGGGGGTCCGCGCCGAATTGCTGCTTGCGGCGGCGCTGGTCGCCTGCGCGGCGGCCAGTTGGCACTGGATGCCGCCGGGTGGAATCGACGGCCCACTCTGGGGCGCATTGCTGTCGGCACTGGCGCTGCCGCATTTCGCCGCCGTGGGCTTGGCGGTGGTCGGAGCCTCAAACTGGGCAGGCAAGACCCAGCGCCAGTCGCCGATGGTGCAGCCTGGTGCGACCATGGAACCGGAGTTTGAGCAAAGCGGTCATTCAGACCATGCCCGTTCCGACTGAGCCGGGTTTTACAGCCCGATGGATGCAACGGCTGGTCAGGCTGTCCGGACTGCTGCGCTCGCTTGTCATCTATTACGGTATTCCCTGGCGTGGATCCGGGATACGTCGGTTGCACGCGCAATGGGTGCCGCGGGGCGGTTTGTGCTTCGACGTCGGCGCCCATGTGGGCAATCGCATCCGCGCCTGGCGGGCCCTGGGGGCGACCGTCGTTGCCGTAGAGCCCCAGCCTGATCTGCTCCGCATACTCCGATTCCTCTACGGGCGGGATGATGCTGTTCACATCGTCGATTCCGCGCTGGGTGCTCAGGACGGCAAAGCCGTGTTGCGTAGCAGTCCCCGAAATCTCACGGTCGCCACGCTCTCCCAGGACTGGATTCGGGAGCGTGCCGGGGAAAGCGCGTTTCAAGGCATACAGTGGCGTGCACATGACACGGTGCGGGTAACGACACTGAATGCACTGATCGCGGCCTGGGGTGTGCCGGATTTTGTCAAGATCGATGTGGAAGGCTTTGAGGCCGAGGTTTTGGCGGGTCTCGATACGGCGCTGCCGTGTCTATCATTCGAGTATCTGCCGGCCTCGACCCATCGCGCTCTGTCCTGTGTCGACCGTCTCGAATCCCTCGCCGCCTACCGTTACAACTGGTCTCCGGGTGAGTGCCACCGACTGGTCCTGACCCACTGGTGCGATGCGGATCGGGCTCGGGACTTCATCCGGACGCTGACGCCCGGCGATGGTTCCGGGGACATCTACGCGCGACTGCCCGGGTGCAGCGACTGAACGGTGGGTTCGTTTCGACGTTGTGTCGCCCCCGGCGGCGCTGTCGAAGGCCTGTAACAGTCGGCCGGCAAGCGTATGCATCGGGCCCAGGGTTGCGGGGCTGGGTGCGAGACCGGTCTCGAACCCCAGCGCACGCAGTGCGTCCATCAGCGGTGGGTTTCGCGCGATCACATGCACCGGTACGTCCCAGCTCGCGTCGGGACCGGTCACCCGCGCCGCCGGCTGATGGTCGCCGATGACAATCAGCACCAGATCGTCCGAACCGCGCTGCCGCAGGTATCCCGCCACGCTGGTCAGGACATAGTCGATGGACTTGACGTAATCCTCTCCCATCGCCTCACTTGGATCGATCTGATGTTCGACCGCATCGGTTTCGAACGGATGCGGACCCAGCAGGGTCTGCCAGTCGGATTGATACGGTGGCACGGGATGGAAGGGTGCGTGACTGGTGATGGAGTTCATCACTGCCAACACCGGTTGCCTCGAACCGGGCGTCAGTTCCATCGCATTGACCTGGGCCAGGGCGTACTGGTCCGGTATTCGCCACCAGCCGAACGCCGGTCCGGGATAGCGCAGCGCAGATGCATCGTAGATGCGCTCGTAGCCATAGAACGCTCCCTCCGGCCATGCCTGGCGAAGCCCGGGCATGAATCCCACGGTGCGATAGCCCCGCTGCGCAAAGCGGTGGACCAGGGTTTTACGGTCACCGGTCAGCAGCAGTTGATAGTGGCCGTTGTCGGACACCTGGATTCCGGACAGGAAGCTGGCATGGGCAAGCCAGGAGGCGCCACCAAAGGTCGGGGATCGAACCCGAGCCGATACCACCTCTCGACCGCTTTGGGTGATCGCCTCGGCCAAGGTCGAGCGGGGCCTGTCCAGGGCACGGGAGAACGCAGGCAGATCCAGCGTAGCGGCACCGTAGGATTCGAAGAACAGCACCAGCATGTCCGCTCCGGCCAGCCGGTCGAGGTTGGAGCCGGGCAGTGGGTGGGCTTCGCTGTCAAGGGTGGCCCTCCCGGCGAGGGCGGTATGTACAAACCCCAGTTGCTGGGCATAGGTGAGGCTGACCGGTAGAGAAAACCAACGCAGCGTATTGATCTGCGGGACGGCGTATCCGGCACCGTAAAGCGCCACCAGTGTGGCGCTCAACACCAGTGCGAGGCGCCGTGGGCCAGTCTCGGCCATCGCGCCGACCAGGGCTTGAAGCACCCAACGGCACATCAGGTAGAGCAGCAGCAGGCCCAGGATCAGCAGGGCTGACAGCAACCACACCTGCCAGGAGGGCAGCGCCTCGGCCAGCATGGCCGCCACCTTTGGTAAATGCTGCGCATCCCAATAGAGGTTTATCCGACGCCCGTATAGGGACGGCGCTGTGACCTCCATATAACGGCCGAGGACGAACACCAGCAGCACCAGAGCGATTCCGCTCAGCAGCCGCCTCGACGGTGGCTTGCCGAGCCCGCACAACGCGGCGAGGATCAGAACCAGGAACGCGATTTCGACCGAAAGCTCGTAGCGCGTGGTCACCCACAACGTCGGCCACAGGTTGTGAAAGCTCAGGGCCAGGTTGAGACCGAGCAAAGCAAGTCCGATCGCAAGCCACGATGTCCAGCCCGACCTGATGGTGACCATGGGCACTGGGCGCTACTGTCTCTGGGCCTCAAACTCTATGATCAACTCCACCCGGTCGCCGACCCATCCGTTATCGACCGAGTAACTCATGCCATAGCTGCTGCGTTCAAAGCTGCCACGCGCAGATACACCCATGACATAGGGCTTGCCGCCCATCAATCCGCCACCGAACGGATATTCCGCGCTCTTGTTCCAATCGGCCTCCAAGGTGAGGGGCTTTGATTGTCCCAGCAGTTCCAGTTCACCGTCGATCCGGTAATGGCGCCCTTTGGCGGGCATGGCGCGGCTGGCGCGGAATATCATCTGTGGGAACTCGGCGCTGTTCAGGAAATCTGCACTGCGCAAATGCTCGTCTCGCTTGCGGTGATTGGTGAACACGCTCTCTGTCTCGATCACCACAGTCAGATCGGACAGCTCACCGCTGGCTTCGTCGAACAGGTAGGAGCCGCTGGCCTCGCGGAACATGCCGAGAACCTTGCTGTAGCCGATGTGCTCCACCAGAAAACCGACGCTCAGATGGTCCGGATCGATTTCGTAGCGCTTTGCGTCCGCCCAGGCGCCGGCACCACTTAGAGTGGCCCACAGCCATAGGCCTGCCGTAAGCATGCGCAGGGTCGGGGATCGGGGCGAATGACTATCTGGTTTCATCGATCAGTGACTCCGTGCGGTGATGCCTGGACTGACGCAACAGCCAGGCGCTGTCGGTTCCAAAAGAGTAACAAAGCAGTGCCAGTCCGGCGGCGGCGGCCCCGGCGCTCCAGGGCGTGGGAACGATAGGAAGCAGCGCCACCAGTAAGGACAGAATCTGCAGCACACAGATTGTCTTGCGTCGCTGACTGGGCGGCAGCGGACGCCGAAACGTGGGCGAGACCACGACCG
>Ga0316187_10000485_pt1 | contig 31131 bp, 35 predicted proteins | sample CroRivburrow1_MG_FD_204927 | JGI IMG/M metagenome (GOLD analysis project Ga0316187, IMG submission 204927) | Coastal sediment microbial communities from Maine, United States - Cross River worm burrow 1 | ecosystem: Environmental > Aquatic > Marine > Coastal > Sediment | place: USA: Maine... | reverse complement strand
TGGGCGAGGGGGAGGTCCTTATGTACCGGGAGTTGTTCCAGTCCCCGCAGGGTCCCAGGTGACAGGGGCCTACCCGGGGGGCAGAAAAGAAAAGGCCGGGCGCGAGGCCCGGCTTTGCTGAGACAACCAGAGCAAACCGTTCACTAGGGATAGCTTGGCAATCGCCTGTAAGCCGCGCCGTACGGCTCCAGCGAGTCGAACAGGACTCCGTCCTCAAACGGATCCTGGCCAAAGTTGTAGAGATATAGATCGGTGCCAAATGTAGCTTCGAAGCTGTCACAGCTCGTCAGCACCACCTCTCCAAACGGCACGATGGCCATGAGCTGAAAGCCGTAGATGTTTGGATCGACCCACCAGATCAACATCCAGGTCGAGTCGAATGTACCGGGGCCCGTTCTGACCAGATCACCTTGCACGCCAAAGAACGGGGCGATCACACCAGGGATCACATTGGGATCGGGCGGGAGAGCGGGACTCTGCCCGACCGCCGAATAGGTCTTCGGCCCGGTTCGACTAATAGTCAGGACATAAGTTTCAACAAGCTCGTTGGTCCCGTACCAGGTGCCTTGGATCTTGCACGATCTTGTACCTTTCGCTTGCAGGACCCCTGGCGCTGTGACCAATACCGCAAACACCGCCACAAAAATGCAGAGTCTTTTCATCGCTCATTCCTGCTTCGTTCGTTTGCAGATAGGGCTTCCCATCCATACTTCGGCAGCCCGGCGGTCTTTAGGTCCTGTGCGGAGATGAGGACCCGTGGCTTTGTGTGCTCAGCCTTTCGGCTGGGTTACTCTTGTCGAGGTATGTACCAGCCTACTCCTGCCCTGGGGAGATTTCCAGTAAGCGAGCCCTCAAACCCTGTCCCAGCCTGTCTCAGGCTGTACTGAGGGGAGAACTCGGCCTGGAGGTGCTGGACCCTTGGCAAAGAAAGATGCTGCGCTGGTACTCGCCGGGGCAGGGCGGGGGATCAAGAGCGACGGCGGAGGGCCTATGCATCCCGCTTGAGCCTCAGGGCACGGGGTCCCACAGGACAGGGGGCTACCCGGGGGGCTAGCTTCCAAAGCAAAGAAAAGGCCGGGCGCGAGGCCCGGCACGGGAATGCAGTCAGGTGCATTGGCTGGGACCGCTACTCCTGCTCCCCGAGGCTCAGCATCCAGATGTCAGCGTCATCGCGGAGCCGGGCGAAGAAGATGGCTCGATCGTCGGGGGAGAGACCTGGCCACCAGTTGATGCTATCCGGGGCGATCCCGAGAATCTCGGAGGAGAGTACCTCATGATAGTCGCCCGTCTCGGTGTCCAGCAGGCAGAACTTGGAGGGTTGTTTTTGCTCAGCCGTGAACAGGACGCGGCGACTGTCGGCGAGCCACAGCGGAAACCAACCGAAATCAGTGAAGTGCCGGTACTCGCCCGTATCGAATGAGAACAGGACGATGCCGCCCGCTTCAACTCCGTCCTCGTTCTCCCCAGCAGCGATTCCGGCTAGAAGGCTGCCATCTGGCGACCAGGACCACGGTTGCCAGAACACGTTGCCTGGCGCTTCGAAGCGAGGAAGCTCAGTGGGTGGCTGCTCGGTCCAGGGTGTATCGGCGTCGAAGACGTAGGCCGAACCGTAGTTGACCGTTGTGGCCAGGCGTCTGCCGTCGGGGGACCATCTGGGAGGGAACACTATCTTGTCCGGGTCGTTCGTCAGCTGCCGAAGTCCGCTGCCGTCTCTTTGGACGATCCACGCTTCTCCGCTGCCGGAACGATTGGAGAAGAAGGCGATGCGCTGGCTGTCCGGCGACCAGGCCGGGTAGTAATCGACGTGTCCTGAATCGGTCAACTGCCGCAGCCCGGTGCCGTCGGTTCGAATGATGCCGATAGCGACGCTGCCGGGCCCTGCAAACCGCGCCGCGAATGTGATCCATTGACCGTCTGGCGCAACGCTGGGGTGATAAGCGTCCAGCCCATGCGGTGTCACCGGGGTGGGACCACCTATCACTCTCTCCATTTCGGGGTCGAAGGCTACGCTCTGGATTTGCGCAGTGGTGTTGAAGACATGGTATGCCAACCGGCCTCCATCTCGGGTAATAGAAAGACCCCCAAGGTCTTCGAAGGTTCCAGAGGTGACCGGTTCTTCCTCACCGAGGGCCTTACCTGTCTCTTCGTCAATGGGCACCCGCCAGAGGTTCTCCGATTCCCCACGGCGGCCTTTGCGGAAGTAGAGATATCGGCCATCTGGGGACCAGATCGGCTCGGCATCGAAGAATGGGTCTTGCCCGACCGCTGTCGGTTCGCCCCCGGCGGCTGGGACAGTGAAGATGTCGGACCCGGTGTCCACCCCGGGCGGTGTCCCACAGAACGCGATGCGCTGGCCGTTCGGTGACCAGTCGGGCTGGAGTGCGCTGTACTCTAGAACCTCTTGAAGCTCCCCGCTCGCAACGGCCACGGTCCAGATTCGCTGATTCTTGTTCCCCGTCCACGCAGATCGCTGCCACCCCGTCGTGAATACGATCTTCTCCCCATCCGGCGACCAAGCAGGGAAGTACCCAAAGTCCGTCAACTGACGAACGTCATCTCCCATCGCGCCCATCAGAAAGATGCCGCCGCCATCGCGCTCCGAGCGGAAAGCGATCTGATCTCCATTCGGTGAGAAGGCCGGTTGGAAATCATCGGTTGCGGAGCCTTCGGTGAGGTTGATGACCTTTCCACCACTCACCCGACGGTGATAGATGTCCCGACTACCAGACTCCCGGCTGCCGTACACGAACGAGCGACCGTCCGGCGAGAAGCTGGGGTCCATCTCTGCCCCCGGCTCGAAGGTGAGCTGGCTGTGGGTTCCGGTGAGCGGCGAGGGTGCAGCCCGAGATCCCTCTGAATCAGAGATGGTTCCTCGATAGGTTACGTAGCCCGCCAGACCCAGTGCCGCAACCGCCACCGCCGACAGGCTCCAGACCCACCTCTTCCAGCGACGAGGCTCTGGGGCGGGGATCGTGCGTTCCCAGAGTTCGCCGCTGTCGGCTTCAGCTCGGAGATCCTCCAGCTCGTTACGCACGTCCAAGGCCGACTGGAAGCGCCGCGCTGGCTCTTTCTCCAAGCAGTGACGGATGATCCGAGCCAGATGGTGGGGCAGGTCGGTGCGCAAGGAGTCGGCCTGCGTGGGCCGTTCCTTTAGGATGGAGGAGATGACCGACACCGAGGTATCACCCTTGAATGGTCGCTCGCCCGTGGCCATCTCGTAGAGCACCACGCCCAGGGAGAAGACGTCTATGCGGTGATCGACGACCTTACCCTCGACCTGCTCGGGCGACATATAGGGCACCGTCCCAATGATGCGTCCCTCCCCGGTCAGGGGTTCGGTCGGCAGCTCACTCGCGACCTGTTTCTGCGACTCCTGACGCAGCTTGGCCAGCCCGAAGTCCAGCACCTTCACACGACCCTCGTCCGTGACCATGATGTTGGCAGGCTTCAAATCCCGGTGGATGATCCCCTTCACGTGCGCTGCGGCGAGGGCATCGGCCAGGGGAATGGCGATATCGAAGATCTGCTCGAGTGGTAGCCCTCCTCTCTTGATCAAGTGTGAGAGAGGCTGACCCTCCACTAGTTCCATGGTGATGAAGTGAGCTCCCTCGTTTTCCTCAACCGAGTAGACGTGGACAATGTTCGGGTGATTCAGGGCAGCGAGAGATTCCGCCTCCCTCTGGAACCGCTCAAGGCGCTCCTGGCTGGCAGCTAGGTCAGGTGGCAGGACTTTGAGAGCTATCCTACGCTTGAGGGTTGTGTCCTCGGCGAGGTACACCTCTCCCATTCCACCCGCCCCGAGCTTGTCGAGGATCTTGTAGTGACCCAGGGTCTGGCCAATCATGGGAGGCCTTCCTAGTTCTGGCTTGCCTCTATCCTACGCCTTTGACCGAGGGACAGCACTACCCGCAGGGGCAGGGATGGCTGGATGAAAGAGGCCGGGCGCGAGGCCCGGCGTTGTCATATCAAGCTGTCGGATTGCCTACTGCACCGTGCTGGACCAGGCGGAGGTGTCGCCTGACTCGAAGCCGTCAGAAAAACTCGTTACGGTCAATCCAGGATTGGCGACGAGAAACGTGACATCGCCGTCGCCCAGCGCAAAGTCGTAGATCTGCAAATCGTCGAAGAGCGCGTCGGTGTGGTAGATAGGGGCGATCGGCTGGTTAGCAGCGACACGAATATCGAGTCCATTGTTGTTGATCGCCGCTCCGGTCGGAAGTGAGCTGGCCCCGTCCACCAAAACGCCGTCGACATAGAGTGAGATGGTTGTGCCCGCCCGTACACCTGCGACGTGATGCCACTCGTGCAGAGGGCTCTCCAGCGGGGCTATCACCTTGTACCTCGTGCTTCCAATCTCAACAGCAAATGAAGGGTTATCTCCGGTGGCAAGCCCGGTCCCCACACTGAGGTGCCACTCGTTGATGCCGGGACTTGCTCCCGTGCTCCACTTGCTGACGCCGTAGTTGTTGTCGAAGCTTGCCGTGGCACTGCGTTTGAAGAACCAGTACGACACCGAAAAGTCACCCGTGGCGAAGTCGAGTGCCACATGGTCCGCGATGCTCACGTGGTCGTTTGAACCGTCGAAGTCGAGGGCTAGCCCAGCCTGACCGCTGACCCAGTCGTTGTCGGGATTCATATTCTCAAGAGTGCCAGTGTGCCCGCTACCGGACACGTCTGCGGCAGTCGTGGATCCCGCTCCGTCATCGAAAGGGAGGTGGAGGACAAGCGTGGCGGCTCTGGCAGCGGTCTGCGAGAACACCAGAACCATGCAGGGGATCAGCAAGACTGTGGACACCAGCTGTTGAGTACCTTTCCTCTTCATTACCTGTCCTCCTTTCAATGAAACAGACTCTAGAGCCAAGACCTGGGCGTGCCTCCCTTCGGCAGCCCGGCGGTCCTTAGGTCCTTTTCGGAGCTGAGGACCCGTAGCTTTGTGTGCTCAGCCTTTCGGCTGGCGTAACCCTTGTCGAGGTAGCTTTGACGCTACTCCTGTGCGGGGCAGATGTCCAGAAACTGGGGTTAAGCGGCTGGGAGCAAGGGCGATTCTTCCACATGATGCAGGCCAGATGTGGGCCGCGCGGAGAAGCCCGAGCAGCGAGTAACCAAGCTGCACAGGTCCTTGGTGAAGCTCCTGGTTGTCCTTAGGGAGCAGGGCAGGGTGTAGAGGCGAGACTACCCCGCTCCTGCCCGTACTTCTCCAGCAGGGCCTGGAAGCGGGGGTGGTCGCAGCAGCTAGTCCTGCTCCCCCAGGGTCAGCATCGAGATGGCGCTTTCGGTGTAGTACCAGTGGATATAGATGTCGCGATTGTCTGGCGAGATCATCGCTATGTAGGCCCGCCCGTTTCGACCGATTGCGAGGTTCTCACCGGTGAGCACTTCATGCTGCTCACCCGTCTCGGTGTCCAAGATGGAGTAGGCACCATCGCCGCCTCGACTCTTGAAGAAGAGTCTCCTCCCATCGCCGAGCCATTGGGGCCGCACATCATCTACGCCGTCCACACCCTGAAGCGGTTCGGTCAGAAACTGGTAACGCTGGCTGTCGAAGGAATAGACAGCCATCAGGTATTCGAGCCCATCCGTTGCTTGTCGCGGGACCACTCCTGCCAGGATCTTGCCCTCCCGAGACCATTCACTGGGGCAGAAGGTCTTGTAATCCTCACCGACTGCAGGAAGTTGCGCGGGAGGCTCTTCGCTCCAGGGCTTGTCAGTCCTCGAGATATACGCCTCCGTGCTGCACCAAGACAGCTGCAGGCCATCGGGTGACCATTTCGGATTTCCGACCTCAAAATCGGGGGAGTCCGTCATCAGCCAGAGTCCGCCTCCGTCGGCATTGACAATCCACCCACCGAAGGGTCTGCCCGAGCGATTGCTGTAAAAGGCGAGACGCTGGCCGTCCGGCGACCAGTCGGGAGCTTGATCTCTGGCACCTGATTCGGTTACCTGACGCAGTCCGGTCCCATCCCTTCGGACGACCCCGATGGAAAAGCTGCCGAAGTGGCCAAACTCGGCGCTGAACGCAATCCACTCGCCGTCAGCCGAGACCGCGGGGTGCTGGGCCTGCAACCCGGGTGGCGTGATCGAGACCGGAGGTCCAGTAACCTTCTCGGTCAGGGGGTCGAACGGCACTCCGAGGATCTCACGGAAGGCTCTCTCGGCTGTGTAGAGAACCCGGTTTCCGCCACCCGAAGGTGAGATGTGTGCCACGCTGCTCCCCGAGGTTATTCGCTCGGGATCCCCAAGCCTCTTGCCGGTCAGCTCGTCGATGGACACCCTCCACAGATCGCGGCTGCCCCCTGCGTCGGTGACGTAGTACAAACTCCGACCGTCAGGAGACCAGGCAGGCGAATGCTCGAATTGCGCGTCCTCAGTGACGGCGTTCGGATCGCCGCCCCCTGCGGGAACCGTGAACAGATCGTACTGGGTCTCCGCCTCCGTCCCGGGAGATCCCCACACCGCGTAAAACGCGATCCAGCGACCGTCGGGAGACCAGGCGGGCATCAGCGCGCTGTGGTCCAGCACCCGTTCGAGGTCCCCGCTCGGAAGATCAAGGATCCAGATTCGGTGATTACTGTCGCCACTCCATCGATTCAAGTCAACCGACGCCGAGGTCGAGAACACGATCTTCGTGCCGTCAGGCGACCAGTCGGGGTAGTAACCGTGGTCTGTGACGCGCCGGACGGTCTCTCCGGTCGCACCCATCACGAAGATCCCACCGCCCTCTCGCTCCGAGCGAAAGGCGATCCACTCACCGTCGGGCGAAAACGCGGGCTGTTTGTCGTCTTCGGGTGAGTCCTCAGTCAGGTTGATGGCCCTACCGCCTGAGATTCGCCGCAGATAGATGTCCCAGCTGTCTGCAGTATCGCTGGCATAAACGAAATACCGACCGTCTGGCGAGGCGCTCACCTTCCCTTTCGTAGCCGTGTCGAAGACCAGGTTGGTGAAGGTCGCGCTCTCCTTTGCAGAGTCACTCTCTGCCGCCTCTCGATCAGGTCGCAGAACCCAGAATAGGACCGCGAGGGCAGCCAGCGAGACGATACCCACAGCGCCCAGCCCGGCCCACCGGGCAACACGGCGTCGCTTCCGGTGGGGCGCCGACATCCCCCACGCCTCGCCGGAGGCCACTTCCGAGCGCAGCTCGTCGAGCTCGATGGCCAACTCCCGGGCGGTTTGGAAACGGCGCTCAGGCTCCTTGACCAGACAGCGACGGATGATCCTGGCCATTTGCCGAGGTAGCACACTCCTCAATTCGGTGACCGAGGAGGGTGTGTCGCGAAGAATGGCGGACATCACCGATGCAGGGCTGTCACCTTGAAACGGTCTCTGCCCTGTTGCCACCTCAAAGAGAATGATTCCCAGAGAAAAGAGGTCGGAGCGCTCATCGACCTCCTTGCCCTCCACTTGCTCGGGCGACATGTAGGGCACGGTACCAAGAGCCCGGCCTTCCTCAGTGAGGGGCTCTGTGGGTAGCTCAGTAGCTTTGCCTGGGGCCATCTCCTCTCTCAGCTTGGCCAAGCCGAAGTCCAGGACCTTCACCCGCCCCTCGTCGGTGACCATGATGTTGGCGGGCTTCAAATCCCGATGGATGACTCTCGTCTCGTGGGCTGTTGCCAGGGCATCGGCCAGAGGGATGGCGACATCGAAGATCCGCTCCAGCGGCATGCCGCCTCTAGGGATCAGCTGGGAGAGCGGCTTGCCCTCGACGAGCTGCATGGTGAGGAAGTGGACGTCCTCTGCCTGCTCGACTGTAAACACAGTGACGATGTTCGGATGGTCCAAGGCCGCGAGAGTTTTGGCCTCGCGCTGGAAGCGGTCCAGCCGCTCCTGGCTCTCGGCCAACTCGGGCGACAGGATCTTGAGCGCCACCTCCCGATCCAGGGTCGTGTCCTCGGCCCGGTACACCTCTCCCATTCCACCCGCCCCGAGCTTGTCGAGGATCTTGTAGTGCGAGAGGGTCTCGCCGATCATGGAGGCCGTCCTAGTTCTGGCTTGCCTCTATCCTACGCCTTTGCCTGAAGGACAGCACTACCCGCAGGGGCGGGAGGCCCGTCGGGACTCCCGGAGTTGTTTCCAGGGGCACGGACGAGGGGGAGGTGCATATGTCTCGGGACTTGTTCCAGTCACCGTAGGGTCCCAGGAGGACAGGGGCCTACCCCGGGGGCTAGCTAAAAGAGAATAGGCCGGGCGCGAGGCCCGGCTCGTTCCTGGACACTTTGGACTATTGCGTTCCTATTAGGGCAAGCGCTCGATGGGCAATCGCCACATCGTGAAGGGGCCACCAACAGCGGCCGGAGTGCCATCAGAAGTGAAGGGTGTCATCATGTCGAGTGCCAGAATCTGCACCTCATACTCGCCGGCGGCGAGATTCCTGTTCACGAGAGTCCACTCTGCGATGACCTTGATGTAGCCGAAGGGCTCTCCAGAGTTCGTATCAGTAAGAAATCTCCACTGAGTCATGACAAAGCGGTGTCCGCCGACGAACTTCCAGTTGCCCTGACCAAGACCCACCGCAGCGAGGTAGAAGCCCTGGTCCAAGTCGAGCGGCATTACAGAGGCCGCGGCGCTGGTGATTGCGGTGCCGGCGGTTGAAAACGTGTCCAGCTCTGGGAGATCCAGATCGTCCTCATTTCCCAGAATGTCATTCGGAGGGACGGTGACGATCGAGCTCCAGGTCCCGTTCATCTTCTTCGGGGTAGCCTTGCCCTCAGACTGTCCGACAGCAAGGGCAGAGGACCCTGCGATGAGACAGATGATTGTGAGCATCACTGCGACACGCGACATTCGATCTATTGCCATTGCATACACCTCCATAGAAATGGTTAAGAGGGACTCCGTTCCCTTCGGCAGCCCGGCGGTCTTGTCTGGGGTCAGGCGAGGACCCGTAGCTTTGTGTGCTCAGCCTTTCAACTGGCTTACCCTTGTCGAGGTACCCAAGACGCTACTCCTGGCCAGGGCAGATGTCCAGAAACCGGGTGAAGCAAATCCAAGAGGTGGGGCTGCGAACAAGAGAGTAGCCGGGCGTGAGGCTCGGCTCGGGGAAATCAGGCGCGGGGCAAGTTACTGCACCGTACTCGACCAGGCAGAGGTGTCGCCCGACTCGAAGCCGTCAGAGAAAGTCACGACCGCAAGAGGGTCGAAATCCACACTGAGATCATCGAACCGTGCGTAGTTGTCACCGCTACCGGAGAAGCGCACCGATCGGATACCCGTACCTGATACGCACAGAGTCTCGGTGACGCCGGCTGCGGAGAAAACTTCGGCGATCTGAGCGCCCGCTTCATTGAATGCCCGCAAGACGGCTAGATCTGGGGCCTCGCCCGGCCGAACCTCGATGCAGGCCTGCAGAGCCGCGTGGGCGAAATTCGCCTGAACGAGCCCTTGATCGTTCTCCGCGATGTCCGAGGCGGTCCCGTCGTCACAGATGGTCACCACGTTGGGCAGAGAACCGAAACCTCCCGGGTGATTTGCGTTGGCGTAGATGGTGGTCCCGCAGCCGGTCCCGCCGCCACCGTGCTCGAAAGACACACCCAAAGACGCATACAGGCTGGCGAGGTCCGTCCCCGACGGGACCGAAGCGCCGCCCGGTGCTTCATCGAAATCGATCAGGATCTCGGCTATCCCACTCGGATCGCCAAAGTAGAGGTGGTCCCAGCGTGCGATCGACTCCTCGGTGCCCGAGGATGGCATTAGGAAGCCGGGACGAACCTCAGCCTTCACCGCGCCGGCCGGACTGGTCACCACCGCCGCAACTCTGTTCCAGGCTCCGCTCAGGTCTCGGATATCCAGGAACTCGGAGAATCCCAGGAAAGCATCGGTGGCGTCGTACCATTGCACCCAGAGTTGGGCAGCCACGGCCACGCTACCGGCGGGGATACGGGTCCAACCGGACAGGTAGTAGCCTGTCTCCGGCGTTACAGGGACTTGTTGGATCGCACCGTTCGAGCCGCCGTTGTTCAGGCTGTCCGCGATCTCCATGCAGCCATCCCCAGATCCAGAGGGGTTCCCGTCATTCGAGATCCAGTCGACGCGATCGGTAAAGGGATTCTCCCACCCCGTCACGTCGGAGTCGAGGGCCGGGTTGACGAGCAGATTCTGGCCCCAGATCGGGCAAGCAGCCGCAATTGCCAGGGCCGTGACTACGAAAAGCATCTCTTGGCGAGACATGGTCTCCTCCCTCTGTCACTCAGCCAGTTGACACTGAAAGTTCTGAGGCAAACATATCACGCGAAGGATGCTCGACCTGCAGAGTGAGGGAGAGTCAAGAAAAGCGCGCGTCAGAATGGCCAGAAGCCTAGAAAGCAGCTGCAATCGTCATCCCGAGATCTGCAGTTCCGCCCGCTCTTCACTCGACACCCGCATCGAGCTCGATCACTCGCAGCAGATCCAGCGAGCTGACGATGCCAACGATTCGCCCTTGGTCGAGGATTACCACATGATGATGTCCATGCTCCCGCATCAGGCGGGCTGCGACTGCCACGTCCGCGCCGGGTTCGAGAGTGTGAAGCGGGCTGGTCATGATGCGCGAGACTGGCAAGACATCGTCGTAGTCGGTCACCAGATCGCTCGCGGTGACGATACCGACGGGCGCGCCCTCGGCGTTGACGACGGGTAGCGCGCTGATGTCGTGCTCCTCCATCAACTGCCGGGCAGCACCTACACTCTGGGTCTCTGCGACCTCGACAACCGATTTCACCATGATCGTCTCGACTGCTATGCCCATCGATTGCCTCCTTTCCAACAGTTTCATTCCTGTTTCAGCGCACCATCCAGGTCCATCGCCATTCACCGGATCTACTGCTGCAACTTGAACGCGCAGCCATGGTTCAGCCTTTGGACTAACAGGAGTCGCTCTAGTCGATGCCGCACCCTTCGGCAGCGCGGCGGACTTCAGGTCCTTGTCGCAGATGAAGACCCGTAGCCTTGTGTGCTCAGCCTTTCGGCTCGCGCAGCACCGCGCTACCATCAAGAGCGCTAAGGCAGGCTGACGAAGGCCACCCAGTCATCCATCACACTGATGCTGCAGCCGAACCTGGTGTGACCCCTACCGAGGTTCCAGGCCTCGATGATCTGCTCGCACGAGCAACCACCAGTGTCTTCAATGCTGTAGCTGAGGCCCGGTCCCCGACCCTGGGGATTTCGTGTGTCGAACAAGCCGTCACCGTCAGTCAGGGCCCACCGGTTGACTCCCAGCCGGACGCTAGGAACACCTGCTTCTGGAATCGAGGTGCCAAGGCAGAAGTCGTCGATATCGAGGACCCCATCGCCGTCGGCGTCCTCGGTCAGATCGAAGCACACCGCCATGCCATTCGTGACCATGATGGAGTTGTATGCGTACTCCGCGCCCTCCGTGCCGTCCTGGCTTTCGAGGCCGATCGTGCCGACCGTGACAGGCCCCGTCAGGTTGTCGTAAGCGAAGATGTACTCGTACCGATCTGGAGACGCTTCGTAGTAAGCCACGATCTCGATGTCGTACGTGGGGTTGCCTCCAGCAGGCCAGTCTTCGACATCGTCGAACTCGATGACGCCGGCGATCGGCACACCGCCGCTCGTCAGATTCGCTAGAGAGACACCGCGGTTCGACGCTCCATCGTAGACGATCTCCATGTCACGCCAGAAGATGGCCATCAGGCTGTCGGGGTCTCCCATCGTGGGAATCGCTTCATGAACCCAAGGCGTCGGACCTGGAGTCGAAGGATCGAAGAAGGCGAAGCCATCATCGGTGAAGTTGATCAGCTCACCCTGCGGCTGACCCCAGAAGTCGAACTCTCCCCCACTGAAGTCGACGGAGAACCAAACCGTATCGCCCGAAATACCTGGATCGGTGAGGATTCCGAAGGCCTCCAGGTTGACATAGGCATCAGGCATTCCATCGAAGGCCGCGAGGGGTGCGGCACAGCCCTCTGGGTCCGTCAGACTGGTCTCAATTACATAGCCGAATCCGCTACCTGGCATGCCATTGAGTGACGTCGGCTCGCTGGTGACATTCCGGTCCGTACCGAAACGGCCGGAAGTATGCTCGAAGCCTGTTGCCAGCTGCAGGCCCAGGCCAACGGCAGTATCGGACTGTGATGCTCCCAAGCTTGGCCCATTTACGGCGAAAGCCACGCCGAGTGAAAGGAGTGTGAAAACCTGGATCTTCATAGCGGTCGGCCTCCACGAAAGAAGTTCATCTCTGGGAATGTGAGCCATTTCCGCTTAGCGGCATCGCGAGCGATTCTGGTCACTCGAACACAGTCAATACCCTTCGGCAGCCCGGCAGTCTTGTCTGGGGTCAGGCGAGGACCCGTGGCTTTGTGTGCTCAGCCTTTCGACTGGCTTACCCTTGTCGAGGTAGCTAAGACGCTACTCCTGCCCAGGCCAGATGTCCAGAAACCGGGTGAAGGTATCCAGAGAGGTGGGCCTAACAACCAAAGAAGAGCCCGGCCGGAGGAGCTCGATACTGCGCCCAGCTACTGCACCGTCCTGGACCAAGCGGACGTGTTGCCGGACTCGAAGCCGTCGGCGAAGATCAGCAGCGGGCTGACGATTTCGACCCCATCGGGGATGGGTTGCGCGATGACCGCCGTTAGATTGGAATCGCAGACCGCCATATCAGAGGGAGTCGAGGTGATTGGGGTCGTGTCAAGGACGACCGAGTCTGCGCCGCCAGCTCGGATGCGCACGAGCTCCGAAGCTGACGTGGCGACGTAAAGGATCTCACTTGCCGCATCATCCTTGGTCCGCTCCAGGGAGTGGTTAGGCTGCCTATCTTCATCAAGAGATGTTGATCCTTCAAGTCGAATAGGCCCGGTTTAAGAACCTATACTGGGGTTCGCGCGAGCCAATCAATGGCGTTGTCTTCATCGAAGAAGACCCTTACGCTTAATCCTAAATTGGCTGCTACGGTTTCATAGAATTTGTATTTCGCCACCCCGCCTGAAGGCGATGTTAGGATCGCTGCTTTCGCCTTGCGCAGCTTCGTATCCTTCAAGGCTTCCAACTCTCTGGGCACAAAAAACAACTCCGCAATCGAAAAACCCGGGGAGGACTTTCGAACATCATAGAGAATATTGCAGCTATGCTCTGCCGCTAAAGTACGAGCCTCGGTAATGATCTGCTCCCCATGTGAACGAGAAAGTTCACCACTAGCGAATACCCTCACGAGGTCTTGATCGTCAGTGACCTGGACGGTGTACTGATCCATTTGGCCCTCCTGTGATCACCAGGGACTCGGCGCCGCAGCGGTGCCCTTCTTCATGGTGCCCGTGTCTAGATTCACTGCGAAACTTGGGTCGGGGGTGGGATGCGGAGCTACACCAACCGGTGGATATGCCGGTCGTGCCTTTCCATCGTAAGGCATCTTGATCCTCGTGAAGAGATTGTTCTATGGCCGACTGCGCCAGATACATTGCGCAATGCGCCTGCGGCGAAGGCGGGCTCGGCAGCCTGACCCTGTCCCAGCCTGTCTGGGCTTGTACTGCGGGCCTAACTCGGTCTGGACGGTCTAGACCCTTGGCAGCAGGAGATGTTGCCTCAGTACTGGCTGAGACTGGGGAGGTACAGAGGGAGGGAGGAGGGCTTGTGAATCCCGCCTGAGCCTCAAGCGCACGGGGTCCCCACAGCCTAGGGGCCTACCCCCGGGCGCTAGCTGCAAAAGAAGAGGCCGGGCGCTCGGAGGAAAGCAACTCCATGAGCGGTTTCCTAGAATAGTGGGCAGTACATACAATTGGGGCGAGTCGAGCTGTGAATCACCCGAAGAGGCTCCGTGCAATGCGTTTTCTCGATCTGTTTCGAAGGAAGAGAGACTGCAATCATGTCGCTGAGCTGGGAGAGGTCGAACCCGACTCGCCCGATTCGTGCTTGCAATGTGTCGAGATGGGGGACACCTGGGTCAACCTGCGGTTGTGCCTGACGTGTGGCCATGTCGGATGCTGCGATGCCTCGAAGAACAAGCACGCCACTGCACACTACAGGGAAACAAGGCACCCGATGATCCAGTCCTATCAACTGGCAGAGAAGTGGCGTTACTGCTATGTGGACGATCAGATGGTGACGGACGCCGATTCCCCAGCCCGCCACTAGCGACCGCTTCAGTGGTTCCTATTCCGCGTCAGCGGAAGTCGCCTGCGGATCGCTCAGAATGCACTCGAAGACCGCACTCGATCTCCAAGAGTGAAGGCTTCTCGGCGATCAGGATTCCAACTCCTTTTTCATTTCCTCGATCTCGCTGCGAGACCACCTTCTAAGCAAGATGATTCGGGTATCGGCGCGGTATTGAGGGGGCACCAGCTGAAGAGCTTCCTCGCGACTGTCTAGATCGGCAATCAGCCAACCGGTGTGAACGCCATCCTCGCAGCCCCAGTCAGCGTTGGTGATGAGGTGAGAGCCCAGGTTCATGATGGCATCCAAAGCTCGGACACAACCCTCGTGTTCACTGCTGTGGTGACACTCGATGAGAAATCGCGGCACTTCCACACCTCCTGCTCGAAAAGACCTTGGCGGAATTGTACTCGGTCAGAGCGGCTCACCCAGCATCCTAACCAGAGTTTCCTCATCTAGTGACTCTAGCCTCAGCCCGCGAATGGCCTCGGAGTAGGCTTCGGGAGGGTTCTCTATCTCCATTGGCAAGCCCTCCTGAGAATGGCTCTCACGAAGGGGTGCAAGCTTGACAGTGGGGGGTCGGTCACGTCAGTGACCGGGAGGAGCGACCGCCTCGATCCTGGCCGTGAAGCCGTTGGTCCCCGAGTACTCGAACTGCTTATCCTCGGCCTCGTGCTTCAGAATGACGGACCGGTACTGTGTGTGATCGAGGTAGGGAGGAGCCGGGAAATCAGGCGAGGGGAGATTCTCGATCTTGATCGGCTTGCCATTCTTGCCCCTCATGATCTCGATTTCAGCCGTGGTGTTTGGAGTGGTGATCTTCATCCTTTCCGCACTCCTTTCGACGGAGATGGGGACATTCTTGACTTCCAGCACGTTCTCGCTGGCGAAGAATTCCTCGAACGTTGGAAGCAGCTTCACGGCTGCCTCAGTCTGCGCTTTGTCTGCCTCGTCGGTGACTTAGAACTTGATCCAGTCCCCGCCGCGGTAGACTGCGAGTACTTTGACTCCGTCGAGGCGAACGTCCCCGTAGTGGCCGCTCTCGATCTCGACGAGCGTGATGCCCTCACAGTATCCATGTGTAGGAGCCGACCCGAACAAACAGGGGCATGTCGGCTGACAGTTGCAGGTGTCGGTGTAGTCGGCCTTGACAGACCACGCCGTGTTTTGGGGAAGCCCCTCGTCTGCGGGAGGCTCGTTGGCAGCGGCTGCAGCAAGAGTCAGTGACAGAACGGGCAATAATGCGAACAGTCGACTCATCGTGATCCCCTTCACGTTGTTCCAAGTTGGTCCCCCTCCTTCGGCGAAGGACCGCAAGCAAAGCTGTAGAAACCCACTGCATGATAGTGCAGGGAGGGCCCAGAAGCCTGCGGAGCGATCTCGGTATCCGACCAACCAAACAGGCCGCCGAGCATCCGATATCCGCCAAGTCGTTTTTCTGATCGCTTTGCCATGTCGTTTCCCCCGTTAGTACCGTTTCTCCACCAAATCGGTACTTTGATTTCTGTGACTCTGCTGTAACGAGTGCTGCGAACGGGCAAACGGTACTTACCTGCCGACGGGGCGGTAGAGTTGCAATCCATCCGCGACCACGGCTGCTTCGCGGCTGCGAAGCCCTTTCTCATCTGAGAGGCAAAGAAAAGGCCGGGCGCGAGGCCGTTTCTTTAGATGCCAGCCAAGGCGAGCCGGTGGCTAGGGGTAACTTGGCAATCGCTTGTAGGCCGCGCCGTACGGCTCCAGCGAGTTGACCAGAACCCCGTCCTCGAATGGATCTTGGCCGAAGTTGTACAAGAACACGTCGGTTCCGAAAACAGCCTCAAAGCTGTCACAGCTCGACAGCACCACTTCTCCGAATGGCACGATGGCCATCAGCTGATAGCCGTAAATTTCTGGATCGACCCACCAGATCAACATCCAGGTCGAGTCGAATGTGCTGCGACCCGTCCTGACCAGGTCTCCCTGCACCCCAAAGAATGGAGCGATCACACCAGGAGTCACATCGGGATCAGGCGGCAGAGCGGGACTCTGCCCGACGGCAGAGTAAGTCTTCGGCCCGGTTCGAGTGATAGTGATGACAAAGGCATCACCGAGCCCGTTGCTCCCGTACCAGGTGCCTTCGATTTTGCACGATCCTGGGCCCTTCGCTTGCAGGGCTCCAGGAAGGGTAATCAATACGGCAAAGGCTGCCACGAAAATGCAGAGTCTCTTCATCGCTTCTTCCTCCTTCTCTCGACGTGCAGACAGAATTTCCCGTTTACCCTTCGGCAGCCCGGCTGTCATTTCTGAGAACAGATGAGGACCCGTAGCTTTGTGTCCCTGGCTTTGACCAGGTTAACCCTTGTCGAGGTGTTTAAGACGCTACCCCTGTGCGGAGCAGATGTCCAGAAACCGGGTGAAGGCATGTGGAGTCGCGGGCCTGCGGTAACCCTAACGATTGAACAACCACAGAATCCGGTCGTATGAAATCAAGTAGTGGAGGGCGACGATGATGCCCAGCATCCAGCTCGCTCGCGTGAAGCCGGCATGATGAAGCGCCCAAGCCGCACAGGCGAAGATCCCCAGTTCAAGCACCAGGCGGAGAACACCAGGTACTGCAACTGGGGCTGTTCCTGAGCGACTGGGGTCACCGGGAACAGCAAACGTGCCCCATAGAACTGCGGCGATGATCGGCACAAGCGACGCCAGAGCGAACCGCAGCCAGCCGTTACCTGATCGCCAGCCCCAGAGTCCCAAGGAGAACAGGGCTGACACTTCAAGCAGGAATCGAATGGCGAGATTGATCGGGTGTGAACCCATGCCCTCTTATGCCCTGCAGTCGCCCATTCGAGGAGCCCGGGCAGTGCCTCCCGCTTGAGCCTCCAGCGAGGGGCAAGTCCTTAGCGAGGACTCTCCCCCAGAACCCGCTCCACCGGGTGGGTAGAGATTCGGCTGTTTTGGTGGCTCTTCAACCTCATTGGGGTGCCCAGATCGTTCCAGCCGCTGTTCGACACCGGAGCCACCCAGAGACCTCGCGGATCGCTCTGAAGAACTTCTTTGGAGAAATCGGAGGCCGGCAGATGCCTGTACAAGGCACGAACCTCGGAGGCATCGCACGTGCCGTTGCGCTGTACCTCCTGAAAGGCATCCACGAGCGCCGGAACGGTCTTCTTGAACATCCGAAGAAGCCCGGCTCCGCAGGCGACGAACATCAAGCTATTCACCAAGCCTCCTTGGCGCTTGAGTCGGAGGGCGGTGATTCGGTCCGGCTTCTCGATGAACCGCGAGACCTTCCGGACCGGGCCATGGGACCCGCGACAGGCCATGATCCAGCCGAAACCGACGTCTACCGATTGGGGCTTCATTCCGATCAGGACCACACGAGATCGATGCCTATTCACGACCGCAAGGGCGTCGAGCAAGGCGACTCGAATGATGCCTTCGTTCGCTACGAAGTGATCGGAGGGCAGGACCGCCACCGTTGCCTCGGGGTCGCGGCTGAGAATGCGCAGCAAAGGCAACAGGACGCCCGGTGCCGTGCCCCGATTTGCTGGTTGCACCACCACATTGGCGGGTGGCAGATGCGACAGCTCCCGCTGCCACCAGAATCGGTGCGCTTCCGAGACCACCGGGATGAATCGAGAGGGTGGAGCGATTCCCGCGGCACGTCGAAGCGCCCAACCCAGCATCGACTCCTGGCCATCCAGCTTCCAGAACTGCTTCGGTACACCGACGCCTGCCTCGGTTGTAGTGAGGGCGCGAACTCTCTTGCCGTCACCACCGGCCAAAAGAATGACCCACAGGCCCCCGTGGCTCAGAGTGGACATTTGCTCGTTCCAAACGACACACTGCTGTCGTACCTTGTCGCGCAAGCGCACAGTTCTTCCGTGAGCCCTACCTGTCCGTCGGGTGCGTCTCGTTCCCTGAGTCGGCTGAGTCTGATGAAGATCATGGGGTGCACGCTGGAACAATCGGGGTTAATACTGACTTTCACTTCCCTAGAATGGGTTTAGAAGTTGACCCCTAAATCCATGTCGGCAGCGATCGAACGCGCCTTGCTCAACGTGAGATATGGATTGGTGGAGATCCTGGTCACCAGCCACTGATTACTCGACACGACGTCGAGAACCGGGCTGCGGCCGGGCGCCAGCGCGTCGTCCGGGACGCGCAGTAGCTCTCCCGTGCGGTTCAGAACATAGCAACCCGGGATTGAAATCTGATCGAACGGCTCTGTGGTTCCTGACCCTGCATGGGACTGCGCGGATATCTCTGAGTTCTTTACCTTGTGCGTCATCAGTCCTCCTTCTAGGTCGTTGCTCTTTGATCTTCGAACAGCGTGCACCCCGTGATTCTTGGTATTTGCCTAAGAGCAACTTCCGTGCCGATCCCCGGTCTTCGCCGGAACCCCTTGAGCACTCAGCTGGGTCGGTCTCCGCGCGTGAGCTCAACCACCCTCGCAGCAGGGAATTCCTTCCCGCGAGAAAGAGGGAGTATTACCCTTCGTCGCCAGCATGAGCCGCAAGGGCGACTGCTGGGACAGTGAGAATCAGGCTAGCCGCGCAGGGGCCAGCCTGTCTGCGGCTGTACTGAGGACATAACTCGCTCTCAGCGATCCTCTCCCTTCATGGGCGGAGAAGTTGCGTTGGTACTGGCCTGGACAGGTCAGGAACAGTACGACGGCGGGCGAGATATGCGGAGAGGTCGAGGGCCGGTCAGATCTCTGGCTTGTCTCTATCCTACGCCCCTAGCTGAAGGACAACATCACCCTCAGGGGCAGGGACTAGCCAAATAAGAAGGGGCCGGGCGCGAGGGGCGAGTCAGTTCTACTGGACTACAGTTACCGGCTTGACAACGCTGTCGGTACCCACCGCGTTGGTGACCGTCAGCCTGACGTTGTAGGTGTCAGCAGTGTTGTAGACATGAGTCGGGTTCGCGTCAGTCTGATTCGGCGGCGTGGTCTGATCCCCGAAATCCCACAGGTACGACAAGGGCTGATTCCCAGTGCTCTGGTTTTGAAATTGGACTTGGAGACCATTCGTAACAAAGGTGAAGTCGGCAATCGGAGCGCCTGTCTGGATACGGACAATAAAGCTGGCTTCAATCGCGTAACCGGCGGAATCGACGGTCTGGGCGCGGACCACGAAAGTGCTCCTGGCAAGGGCATCAATGTCGGCTTGGGTCACGGTCAGGGTGTCGGAGGCCTGCCCGTCCGAATCGGTGTACAGCAACGCGCCCCCAGAGCCGAGCGTCCCGGCCTCGGTGAGGAAATTTACCGGGGCGTTGGCTACCCCTTGGCCAACAACGTCCTTGACCAGCGCCAGGAGACTCAAGAGACCTCCGCTCGGCGGCACCATGCCCGGTGTGACCTGCAACGATATTGTGGAGATCAGACCAGGTGGTCCCACCGTCTCCGACCAAGCCAACGTGTCACCGGATTCCAAGCCGTCGGCGAAGATCCCTTCCGCGATACTCACGTTGTCAAAGTGTGCCACCAGATTGCCGGTGTCTTCCACCTTCAGCACATTGAGCCGGATTCTCGCGGATTGGCTGCCAGCGGGCGCGGTCAGCCAGCCACTGACGGGCAGCCAGAGATCGGGGGTCGACGTCACCACATTCGTGCTGATGGCGAGATCGAGCAAGGTAGAACAACCCGGCTCCGCATACCAGAAGACGACGATGTTCGCCAAGCCGCTTTCAGTCTGGCCGCTGGGGATATAGGCCTCGGCGCTGATGGCGTATGTGCTGGCCTCCAGGATGCCGCCAGTGCACTGGTAGGGGCCGGTTGAATCGACTTCGGCATTACTGAGATTGGTCACCAGTGCAGACCCGGAGGTGGGATCAGCCCGAGCATCGAGCGGGTCCCAGGCGAGGGTGGAATCGGCAGCCGGGGTCCATCCGCTCACATCAGTGTCGAAAGTGGTGTTGTCCAGCACCTGCGAGAATGAGTCACCTGGTCCAATGACAAGGGCGAAGACCGTAATGCCCACGCAGAGAAGCGCGTGATGGGTAGGTCTGCAATGCATTGCGGCCCCTGGTCGCTTTGGTGGAGGGCTCAGGTGTCCTCCTCCTACCCTTCGGCAGCCCGGCGGTCTTGTCTGGAGGCGAGGACCCGTAGCTTTGCGTGCTCAGCCTTTCGGCTGGCTTACCCTTGTCGAGGTATCTAAGACGCTACTCCCCTGCGGAGCGGATGTCCAGAAATCGGGTTAGGGAAGCCCGACAACTGGCCTGCTGGCTCCGGTTGCCAGCCGCTGAAACGGGGCTTTCTGACCGACAAGAAACCCCCTGACGAGCCCCTCAGAGAACTATCTTTCGGGCTTGGTTATAGGCCCGTTGGCAGTGTGGTCGAGGCGTAGAAGCTGCCTGCACCAGAGACGGTTCTCAGGGTCGGGGGCTTGAGAGATTGAGGGCAAAGAAAAGGCCGGGCGCGAGGCCCGGCTGGAAGCGAGATCCTCTGGCGATCTAAGGAATATCCGCGCGCGCCGCACAGCGCTGGATCCTGCCTTTCTCTCGGCCGCTGATGATCCCTGCCCGCTTCAGTGCACCTGTCAGATGGGCTACACAACGGACGAATTGACCGTGGTTCCTAGCCCGGTCGGCACAACCCGCGATCAACTCGGTAATGGTGGAGCCCATGTAGACCTGGTCGTAGACTTTGGTCCTGCAACCATCGATGACCACCTCGACGACTCCCTCGATCGATTCGATGTAGAAGTCATTGTCATCGGAGAGGTCAGGGCGAGGAGTGATCAAGAGCACCGAGCTTCTGCCGACCAGCGGGACCGTCAAGTGACTGACTCCGTTTGGAGGGCATTCATAGTCGCCAACGATGTCACCGTCGATAAAGATCCTGGGCCCTTCACCACCACCACAGGTCGTCACGGTAATGGACTCGGTAATGAATGACGGATCGAAGAAAAAGACCAACGCTTCACCCATACCGGACACGGGAGTATCGAGCTGGACCTGGGTGGCGCTGCTGTCGCTGGTCACGACTCCCAGCCCCCCTCGATTCAGGTCCGGGTCCACCTCGACGAACATGGCGGCTCCCTCTAGTCCTTGAGTGAAGTTCCCAGAAGAGTCCGTGAGCCCCGCACTGATTTCCAGAGGGATTCCCTCGACAGTGAGGACACAAACCGCCAAACCCGTACAAGCCGTTGCCGCGGTCGATTCAAAGTCGTATGTGAGAGCGAAGCTCCCTGCCCCGAGAGCCAGCAGCGCGAGAACTGCTCCGATCATCAATACACGCTTTTTCATTCTCATTCCTCCTTGGTCGATTGAGTCGGACATCGTGGAAACCCTCTCGTTTCGGGCGAGGGCCCCTTCCATCCTTCGGCAGCCCGGCGGTCTTCTTCTTGGAGGAGGACCCGTAGCTTTGTGTGCTCAGCCTTTCGGCTGGCTTACCCTTGTCGAGGTAGCTAAGACGCTACTCCTCTGCGGAGCGGATGTCCAGAAATCGGGTTTAGGAAGTTGGCGATGGCAAGCTGTTACACCTTGTCCCAGCCTGTCTGGGGCTGTGCCAACGGCCTAGCTCGCTCTGGATGAGCTGGACCCCTGGCTGGAGGAGACGTGGCCCTGGTACTCGCTGGGACGGAGCGGGAAGAGCGGGGCTTGGGTGGGGAGACTCTGGATGGCCTCCAACTGGCGGCGATCTGTGGGCTGGTGGGACCGGTGCACAGCAAGTGCTGAACCTGAGCCCTTTAGAGGCACAAGCTCGAATCGTCCTTTGCCCCCGAGCGAGTGTGATTCAGGAGAAGCGCCATGATTGGCAAGAGAATCCAGGGTATTGCGTAGTAGACGGTCAGATACCAGTATTTTGAAATGAACTGCACACCGTGCCCCAAATAAAGGCCGCAGTAGAGCCAATCGTAGACTGCTAGAGGAACTGTGAAATAGAAAGCCAGCCAGAAAGCAGTCGCCAGCCGCCTCTCGGGCGGTAGGCGCCTCAGAACAAGATAGGCGATGGCGGCGATGGGAATCAATACAAGAGAGTCAAACCAGATCATGAAGAGTCTGGAGTACTGCTGGTAGTAGAAGGGCAGTCCAGCAATCCAGAAGCCCGCCCAGACGACGGTGGCGATCAGAACGATCCCGATATGACCTTGGATAGGCATTTCGAAGTGCGTCCAATGATGAGTTGCCTGAGCCTCAGCCCCGTTCTCTTCTGAGCCCTGGAAAGAACATCGGGGTCTGCCTTCGATACTCGACATATTCGTCGCCCAACCGCTTCACTAATTCAGGCTCCTCAATCTGTTTCAGCTCCCACACATTAACCAGCACGTACAGCGGGGTGAAAAAGCACACGAGTGAAACAGAGTTGACGGCAAAGCCTATGCCGAACAGAAGGATGAAGACCCCTGTGACCATCGGATTCCTGGCGTACCGGTAGGGGCCGCTCTTGACCAACTTGGGAGGCGGATTGAAGGGGACTGGCGTTCCCTTGACCCTCAAGAAGTGAATCGCGGACCAGGCCGTGACCACAACCCCAAACGCAATTAGCGATATTGCTGCTGAGAGTCTCATGCGCTCTGGTAGAAGATCGGGGAAGCCCAAGAGCCTGTCGACAAGAAGCCCGGCAAGTACGAACAGTGTCGTGAACAAGCCGAATACCGTAAGTCCGATCGGAGTCAGAAGCACCCGGGTCTTTCTGGTGCCCGTCGCTGCCCGATAGAGCACGTCGATCCAGCGATCCCGAAGCCTCATCACTACCGAAACGGTACTCCTGTCCAGAGCAGATTTCCAGAAACCGAGTTAAGGAAGGCGGAGAAGTGGCGTGCTGTTCACCGGCAGCAAGCCTCTGAAACGGGGCTGGCCGCCCTGAGGGTAGGTCTCTCGAAGGGAGGAAGTGATGCAGGTACCTACCCGTTGGGGTGTTGCTCCGTTCGGTGATCGCGGTCAGGATTCGCTCAAGTTCCAATGAGTAGGCTGGAAGGAGAGAGGCATGGCGCAGACCTGTGGTCTATCTGAAACCCAGACGTTGGCTATCGCCCCGGAGAAGAAGACTGGCAGGAGACCCTCGACGCAGAGCCCTCCCACCTGGGGCCTGCCGGATCTAGAGGGGGCTCTCGAAGAAACCCGATCTGAGGTATCCACAAGTAACGACAATGCGGACGATGAATCAAATGCTGCGTCGTCCCCTTATGTTATTGCCGGGGGGTGGGGATCGAGCATCTAGACCTCTGGTCATGAACCCGGAGCCCCGGTGGAGGCGGTAATTTCCATTCCCAGGCATGCAGCAGGTGGGGAACAGTTCGTCCGGGGTCGTGGGCGACCTCGATCCCCATGCGCTTCCGCCAACATAGGAATAGCGCTGCAGAAGAAAAAGGACCCTCCATGCGGAGGGTCCGAGTGAAATTCACCGCAACGGAGATCCCGAGAACTCCGCTGCGGCTATCGACTAGAAGGACGGCCGGCTGTCGGAGCCGCCGCCATCGCGCCGAGGCCGAGCCTCGTTAACGGTGAGACTGCGGTCGCCGAGAGAGGTTCCGTTCAGAGCGCTGATTGCCGTGTCGGCGGCGGTGGGAGCCATTTCCACGAAGCCGAAGCCCCGCGACTGACCGGTTTGGCGGTCGGTGATGAGTTTGATCGACTCGACGGCGCCGTGCTCGGTGAAGAGTTGGCGGAGATCGTCTTCGGTCGTGTCAAAGGACAGATTGCCCACATAGATTTTCTTCATAGTTTCTCTTTTTCCTTGTTGGTGTAACCGAGGCCGTAGTCTCGATACACCGGTTTGCCTACACGATTCCGGAATCGGAATCTTCCGACCGAGCAAGTTCGCCTGTTGTCAGTTGGGAAAGCGGCTACTTCAGGAAGAACTCGGGATGCTTCAGGCTGCAGTGCACCCACTTGGCAGAGCTGTTTTGCTCGTCCTGTTCACACTACGGTAGTCGAAGACCGAAGTCAACCACCTGTCCCAGGTCAAGACCTTTGAGATGGTCGGAGATAGCAGGGCCCAGGCGTCGTGCGCGACGGCGGGGCCGTCTGGCCTGGGCTCTGACAGTGCCCTCCAGCCTCGATCCTCCAGTGCCTCGCAGGTAGCAGAGCATTTGCGCGACCTGGTCGAGTCGATCATAGACTGACCCAGGGCCAATAGGCACTGCTCACACCGAGGCCGCTGTGCTTACCACGGCTGACCCGGCCTCACGGGACCTGTTGGTCGAGCCTCAGCGTGTCGCCGCTCTCGAAGTTCTCCGAGAAAATGACCGGCTCGCCAGGGAAGGTCCAGACCTTGCCGGCGTCCTTGTTGACCAGGTCGTAGTACGGGGCGACGATGAGAGGATCTTCGTAGCCGTCACCGTCGGTGTCACCGGCCGACAGGGACCATCCCAAGTAGGAAGCCGCCTGGTCCCCTTCGACCACCCAGTCTGCGTAGCTAGAAGATCCGTCGAAACTCAGGCCGTCGCCGCTTCCCAACCAGAGGACGGCCATACCTGCGCCAACTTCTAAGCCGACAGTGTGGCCGATTGCCCCGACCAGGAGGTCATCGAGGTCGTCTCCGTTGTAGTCCAGGACAGTCAGGTTGGCGCCGAGTTGATCTCCTTCCGCCGCACCATAGGCGAGCCAGTCGGCGTTAGATGGCGTTCCGTTGTCTCCGAGGCCGGTGCCGGATCCGTACCAGGCCGCGACGACTCCATCCAAGTTTGCCAAGTAGTCGTAGTGGCGCGAGCCGACGACCAGGTCGCCGTAACCGTCGTCGTTGAGGTCGCCGCTACTGACGGAGGTCTGAGAGGCGGTTGCAAGATAGGCGTTTGCCTGATCACTTTCCGCAGTCCAGTCGGCATTTGAGGGACTACCTGTGTCTCCAAGTCCGGTTGCCGAGCCGTGCCAGACGAAGAGCTTTCCCTCGTCGACCTGGCCGGAATCGTAGCGCGGTGCGCCGACGAAGATGTCGTCATAGCCGTCCCCGTTGACATCGCCGGCAAAACCGACATTCATTCCGAATCCTGCGTCCCTGGGAATTGGAGCCGATGGGTTACATTGATCGCCCATGGCATACCAGTCTGCGGTGGCGACGGTCGTGTCACCGAGCAGAGAGTCGGATCCCATGTAGACGTAGGCGTGGTTGATGATCGGCATCGTGCCGTTGCAGGAGTCGTAGCGCATCGCACCGATGATGATGTCGTCGTAGCCGTCGTCATCGATGTCGCCAGCGGGTGCTGCATCGATGCCGGTGTGGGCGTACAGGGCATTCCCTGTGACCTTCCAGTCGTAGGATCCGTCCAGGCCGGAGCTCGAACCGTAGTAGAGGAAGACCGCCCCTTCATCCCAATTGGCGTTCACATCGTAGTTCGGCATACCGATGAGGAGGTCGTCGTATTCGTCACCGTCGACGTTCAGCGTGGCCACCGCTTCTCCAAAGAAACCATTCATGGCGACTTGGGGAGGATTGATCGTCAGGTCGGGTGTGGTGGAGGGGCCGTTTTCGGAGCCGTAGAACACCCAGACTCTTCCGGAACGGTATTGACCTGAGTTGTAGAATCGCGAGCCGATTACTACATCCGCATAGCCATCGTTGTTGAAGTCACCAGTTGCGTTGGCCGATTCTCCAACATAGACCTCGAGCTGATCTTGCGCGAAGTCCCAGACTGCGTCGTCGAGCGTCACCTGAGTGCCTCCGGCTTGCAGTGCCGGTGCAGAGACAAGAGAAACGAGAAACACACCCAACAGGATCCTCCCGAATTGCTTGTCGCTCATGTCGATCTCCTCTCTCACTGAGGTTTCCAGAACTGGCTTCAAAGTTCTCGAGCTTCTCGGGCCTAAACGGCCGAGCACGATGGCTGCTCGGCGCTGCTGTACCTCGAACCTTCGGCAGCTCGGCGGTCCTGAGATCCTGCGAGGCGGGAGGTCCGTCCTGGAGGAAACAAGGACCCGTGGCTTTGCGCCCCCGACTCTCGTCGGGTTTGCCTTTGTCGTGGCCCCTCCAATGTACGCCTGGGGGCTAAGAAAAGCCCCACCCGAAAGGGTGGGGCAGGGTACCAGGGGTGCGGAAATGCCAAGGGCAGCTGATGCCTAGGGGACCTTGATGTCGCCTTCGATGTGATTGAAAGTCACGCCGCCGCTGCCATCTCGCTCGACGATGAAGTCGCCGGCGACGTGCTCGGCCCGGATGCTCCCGGAGCCATCCTCCTGCACCACCACATCGCCGCCGATGTGGTCGAGCTCGATGCTCCCTGAGCCATCCTCGACAATCTCCACACCGGCCTCGGTGTCGCGCACGGTGATCTCTCCGGAGCCGTCTTCGATGGAGACCGGCCCGCCAACGTGCTCGATCTCGAGGCTTCCCGAGCCGTCGTTGACACGGATCCTGCCACCTACGTCTGTGACCTCCAGCTCGCCAGACCCATCAACGATCTCGATGCCCTCCGCGATATTGTGAACGAGAATGTCCCCGGATCCATCTTCGAGCTCCAGGCCCCGGACCCCTTCGATCTTTACTGAGCCACTGCCGTCCTCGACGTCGAGAAGAAGGCTCTCGGGCACCTCGATCTCGAGATCGAGGTAGGAACTGTTGCGTCTCCAGTTGCCGTCGGGGGTTTCGACCTCGATGTAGAGGGTGTCGCCTCGGCGGTCGGTGCGAAGCTCGATCTCGTCCAGGACGTCCTTGTCCGGAGCGCACGCTTTGCCTTGCACCCGCACCTCCGTCAGTCCCGAGGTGCCTCTGATCATCAGGATTCCGGCCTCGGCCTCGACGCGGAGTGTCTTCACTCCGGCCGCGTCCAGAATGGTGTTTCGCGGCGCGCTGTGAGGGCAGTCACTGGCGGCCGTGGCAAGCGGCAGTCCCAGGAGTGCTCCTGAGATAATCAGCATCTTGACGAATCGCATGGATATCTCCTCCAAGAGGGTTCCTCCTTCTCTACGAAGCTCAGCCGCCCGGGTTTCGTACCAGCGAAGGTCACTCGTCCCAGGTCCGGTCACTCATCCACCGGTCGAGGGCCAATTCGCCAGGGGGAGCACCTCACAGGCCTGTCCGGGACGGGCCTCGGGCGAGTGGGCCCGCACGCGCACCAGGCCGGTGCCTCTGGCGAAGGCAGCCAGGTCATGGGAGCCCTTAGGCGCCATCGGTGCCACCAGCAGATGTCCGTCCCGGAAGTGGACCTCGGCGGTGAGAAAGCGATCCCTTCCCTTGGCGGCAGGAAGGGGCGCTGTCAGCTCTCCAGCCAGGGCTCCATGCCAGAAGCCGTCTTGGAGTCCCATCAACCGCCTGAGGGTGGGTCGCACGAACAAGAAGAACCCGGCCATGACGGAGGCAGGATTACCGGGAAGGCCAAACACCAGGCCACCTGGGTGGTGGGCGGCGACCAGTGGCTTGCCAGGCTGAATCGCTACAGCGTCGAATAGCAATTCGCAGCCCAGCTCCGTCAGAACACCCTCGACAAAGTCGTATTCGCCTTTTGAGACGCCCCCACCGATGAGAAGCACATCAGCCTCCAGTCCCGCCCCGATCTTCTCCCGCAGCTCCTGCGGACGGTCGGCTGCGATGCCGAGGGGCTCGAGCTCGAGTCCGAGTGAGCGGCATGCAGCCAGCAGGAAATCGGTATGGGAATCTCTCAACTGTCCGGGGAGGGGTTCAGTTTCCGGCGGCACCACCTCGTCGCCTGTTGCCAGGAATGCCACCCGGGGTCTGCGGTAGACAGGTACGGAGGCAATGCCATGGGTCGCCAGCAGGCCCAAGCCGCCGGCCGTGAGCATCGAGCCGGCCGGCAGCAGGGGATCTCCCCGGCGCTGAATCTCTGCCTGTCGTCGAATATGGGAACCTGATTCGGTTCCAGAACGAAACAGCACCTCGTCCCTGGTGGAGGTGGTCTGTTCGACAGGGACGACCCGGTCGGCGCCGCGCGGGATGGGCGCCCCGGTCATGATGCGCATCGCGCAGCCCCTCTCGATCTCGCAATCGGGGCTCGAACCGGCTGGGATGATGCCGCAGATGGGCAGGCGATCGCCTGCTGCCACCTCTTCGGATACTGCGAAACCGTCCATAGCCGAGACGTCAGCTGGGGGGATATCCACGGTAGCTGCCAGGGATTCAGCGAGCACCTGCCCGAGGGTTGATCTGCGGTCTACTTTTTCTGGCCCGAGGGGTGAGCAGTGCTCTGCCAATCGAAGCCAGGCGCCTTCAGGAGAGATCCATTCGTCGGTGGTCATAGGAGAGCCTTTGAGGTCGTGGGGCAGAGGTGTTTATCACATGAGAGAGTCAAAGCCCGATGCTATACTCGGCGCCGCTCGTCGTCCCCTTCGAACCCGTCCGTCTGCCGGCCTGGTCAGAGCACCAACAGCACTGAGCGCACTGTGAGTCCCAAGTTCAAATATCGCGGCAATCTGGCGGACACCACTCTGCCCGAGATGCTGCACACCATCGATCGATTTCGCGTTCCTGGTGTCATCGAGGTGCGGCGCGGTGGCCTCATCAAGCGAGTCTACATTCGTGACGGCTACATCATCCATGCCAGTTCGACGGATCGGGAGGACAGCCTAGGCGCCTACCTGATGCGGGCGGAGATCTTGCCCAGAGACGCGTTGGAAAGCGTCGGCCGTCTCAGGGAGACCTCGAACAAGCGCCTGGGAGCATTGCTCATCGAGCGGGGAATGCTGCCCCCCGACGAGGTGTTCGAGTCGATTCGAATTCAGATCGAGGCGATCGTCTGGAGTCTGTTCTACTGGCAGGATGGAGAGGTCACGTTCGGGGTAGGCGAGCTCGAAGAGGAAGAGATGGTGCAGATTCAGCTGCCCATTCCACGGGTCATTGTCCAAGGGATCAAGAGCGCGCCCGACGCCAAGCCCCTGGTATCCAGGCTCGGTAGCAAGGAGACCCTGCTGGAACCCTGTTACGAGGCCGAGGATCTAGTCGAAACCGGCCTCGACCGGGACGACTACAAGCTACTCCTGCGGGTGAATGGTTCCAGAACGCTTTATCAACTCTGTGGCGAGGGGGGCAGGCCGCCAGCCGAATCTGCCAAATTGCTGTACGCTTTTCAGGTGCTGAGACTGGTCCGGCGGAGACACGGGCAGGCTGCCGGCGGCGGCCCGTTGAAGATCACGCTGGGAACCTCGGGCGACCGGATGAACAAGTGAGGGTTTCCGAGCGAGACCATCACAGTCGAGAGATCAAGAGAACGAGACCCCATGCCGCTTTACGAATACGAATGTGAATCCTGTGGCGACCGAATCGAGGTCCTGCAGAGGGTCGGTGCGCCTCCGATCGGGGTCTGTGAATCCTGCGGCGGGGTGATGAAACGACTCCTCTCGGCGCCGGCCTTCCAGTTCAAGGGAACCGGTTGGTATGTCACCGACTACGCCAAGAAGAACTCCTCTTCAACGGGAGAGTCATCGGACGACAAAGAAGGCTCGAAATCGAAGCCCAAGGAGTCGGGTGACGCCAAGTCGGGCACCAAAGAGAAAGAGAAGACCTCCTCGACGAGCTCCAAAGACAGCTCCAAGAAGAAGAACTCGGCTCTGGGCGTCGTTGGTCTGCTCCTGCTGCTTCCGGTGAGCGCGTCCCGGGCGACGAGCTACAAGATGATCGCCGACGAGGATTTGGCGAATCAGGCGACGGTGATCATCCAAGCCGTCGTCGTCGCAAGGGAGCCGGCGCCCATTCCGGCGCCACCCTCCACAGACTACTTCGTCCAAGTGGAGAGGGTGCTGAAGGGCTTCGTCGCTGGCAGTACCGTGGTTGTCCGTTTGGCCGGCGGTATCGGTCCGGATGGTGTAGGTCTCAGAGTTTGGGGCAGTCCACAGTTTCAGCCGGGCGAAAGGGTCCTCTTGTTCCTGGTGCCGCGACCAGACGGCACCTATGGCATTCTGCATCTGATGCTGGGCGCCTTTCACGAGGTGCAGTTGGGAGGGCGGCACCTGGCGGTCCGGGACCTCAGTGAGGCCCTCCAGGCCCCTTCCGATTGGGGCCTTCTGTCCCAGGGTCTTGTTGTGTCGCTCGATCCTCCTCGGCGCTGGGACGCCTTCACGAGATGGCTGGAGGAGCGAGAGTCAGGGGTCGTCCAGAAGGCAGGCTACCTGGATGTCGAAAGTGCGGTGGTATCGAGCGAGAACGGGGCTCCGTCGGCGATGCTCATCGAGCCTTGCACGGACCTGGGCTTTCGGTGGTTCGGTTTCAATCGACGTCGACCCATTTCCTGGAAGGTGAATCTCGGCCGACTCGACGGCCTGATGGACTACAGAGACCTGTCCATGGCCCTGGAAGTCTGGGAGATGGCCACCGCCGGCCGTCTTCAACTCTCGTTGGATGGGGCCACGTCTTCAAAGGCTGGTCTCTCGGAGCACGACGATCTCAATACGGTTCTGTTCGAAGACCCCGAAGACTGGATAGTCGGATCCTACGATTGTCAGGCAGGTGGGGTGCTGGCGGTGTCCGGGGTCTGGTTCGAAAGCGGACGAGATCAGCAGTGTCGGGTAAGCGAGGTGGGGCAGCAGGGACGCGTTGGCGACCGGGTCTTCATGAAGATCTCGAGCTCTGACATCGTCATCAACAACGGTGCAGGGTGTTTCTTTGCTGGCGATCGAGCCAGGATTCTGGAAGTAGTGGCCCACGAGGTCGGGCACAGCCTGGGCCTGGCGCATGCGGATGAGGCGGAAGCCCTCATGTTCGGGCCGGCCCACGACGATGGGCGCGGCGCCGCCCTCGACGCCTGGGATCAACGAGCTATCAATCAGATCTACGGACCTCCGACCCAATAGGTCTCCGGTCTTGAGGGTTGAGGCGGTCGGGCGCTCCTTTCGACCGATCCTTGGGGCAGTGGGGGATGAAGTGGCCGAGCGTTCCTTCCGGCCAGTCTTTGGGGCAAGTGGGGTCTTGAGGTCCTGTGCTCTGGGGGCTTGGAGGCCTAGGGGCCTAGGGGTCCCGATCTGAGTCGGTCTTCTGAACTCGGTGCCTCTGGATGGATCAAGACTCTTGTCACGGGGTCGCCCCCTACGCCCCTACGCCCCTGAGCCCCTAAGCCCCTAAGCCCCTAAGCCCTTACACCCCTACTGCCTTCCGCGGTGCCATGATGGTTCGTCCCTTGGGACCCCAGGGGGTTCTGGCAGCGGAAGGGAGGAAAGCTCCGTGGGGTCCCAAGGGACGAACCATCT
>Ga0316187_10000482_pt1 | contig 31179 bp, 30 predicted proteins | sample CroRivburrow1_MG_FD_204927 | JGI IMG/M metagenome (GOLD analysis project Ga0316187, IMG submission 204927) | Coastal sediment microbial communities from Maine, United States - Cross River worm burrow 1 | ecosystem: Environmental > Aquatic > Marine > Coastal > Sediment | place: USA: Maine... | reverse complement strand
CTGATTTAATGATGGTCGTGGGTAAAAAGATTGAAGAACTCATTGCCCGGTTGGCACAAAAGGCCCGGGCCGCCGGGGTGCATTTGATATTAGCCACACAACGTCCGTCTGTTGACGTCTTAACCGGCTTGATTAAGGCCAATATTCCCACCCGAATCGCATTTCAAGTGTCAGCTCGCGTGGATTCCCGGACTATTTTAGACCAAGGTGGGGCGGAACAATTACTCGGACATGGTGACATGTTATACCTGGCGCCTGGTACGGGCATACCAACTCGTGTACATGGTGCCTATGTCTCAGATCAGGAAGTGCATCGAGTGGTGGATGAATTAAAAAGTCGTGGTGAACCGCAGTATATTGAAGAAATCCTTGAAGGGCCAGACAATATCGATGCCAGCGGATATCCGGTTGATACCGATTCTGATGAGCAGGTTGATGAGTTATATGACCAGGCTGTTGCCATTGTGACCGAGACACGCAAGGCCTCTATATCCGGCGTGCAACGCAGATTAAGAATTGGCTACAATCGTGCCGCCCGAATGGTAGAAGAAATGGAACGCTCAGGCGTTGTAGGCCCCTTGGCCTCAAACGGCCAAAGAGAAGTCCTGGCACCCGCTCCACCGAGAGACTAATTAATTTAAACGTCAAATCTACAGTGTAGCGTGCGCCGTGCGCACGAAATCTATCAATATACATAGATGTACAATTGTCGCGAAGTGCATGGACGCACGAGCGCGACCAATTCGCACAGCAAATTCCACTGTATTGGTGGATAAAACGTGCGCACGGCGCACGCTACATTGTTTTCTCGTTTCCACGCTCTGCACACATCGTTATACATAAGTTTCGCCGGTCAGGTATATTTCACTCGGCTAAAAGTAGGGTGCGTTTTACGCACCAAAATTACGATATTGGCCGGTCCATAGCGATAGAAACAAAAGTACAGTGCTAAAAGGCAGGTTTTTTGGTGCGTAAAACGCACCCTACGCAGGGTCCAGCTGACTTATGTATAACGAAGTGCGCAGAGCGTGGGAATGCATACCACAGCTTACCAATTGCAAAGCAATTCAATTGATGCGATGCTTACATTTTCGACACGCAGGAATCAAGACACATGTTTCAACGAATTATCATAATACTACTCATGTCCCTCTGCACCCAGGCAAAAGCCGACGCAGCCTCCGACAAATTGCTCACGTTTTTTTCGGAGACACAAACCATGCGCGCAGAGTTTGTGCAAACAATTCAAAGTAAAGATAAAAAAATCCCCGATGAAAACCGAGGTGTATTAACCATGCAGCGACCCGGAAAATTTGTTTGGGATTATCAATACCCCTATCAACAACAGATTATAGCCGACGGTAAACAATTGTGGATTTATGACGTCGATTTGGATCAAGCTATTGTTAAACCCCTGGACATGGTTTTAGGTGACACGCCTGCTGTTTTATTAAGCGGCACAGCATCAGTAACAGAACGTTTTAAGGTAGAACAAGCGCCTGAACTTAAAGGTGACACTGGGCTGGACTGGCTTCGCTTAGCGCCAAAGAAAAGCGACATAGGCTTTGAGCAGATATTACTGGCGTTTAAAGGCACCGACCTCCAGGAAATGCATTTAACCGATGCCTTTGGCCAAGTCACCCGACTGGTTTTCTCCAATCTCGAAAAAAACCCAAAAATCGATGCAAGCTTATTTAATTTCGTTCCCCCCGACGGCGTTGACGTCATACGCGGCCAAAACCAATAAATAAAACCACTTCATGGCATATCGCACCTCGCCCCCATGCTCCGCGTCAGTAGTGTCCGGTAAAAATTTAATGATCCCACATACCAAAACCGTAGCGTGCGCCGCGCGCACGTTTAACCGCCATTTCCATCGAAAGCACCTCGTTCCCATGCTCCGCGTCAGTAGTGTCCGTTAAAAATTTCATGATCCCAAATCATTCGGCATACCAAAACCGTAGCGTGCGCCGTGCGCACGTTCAACCGCCATTTCCATCGAAGGCACCTCGCCCCCATGCTCCGCGTCAGTAGTGTCCGGTAAAAATTTCATGATCCCAAATCATTCGGCATACCAAAACCGTAGCGTGCGCCGTGCGCACGTTTAACCGCCATTTTCATCGAAAGCATCTCGTTCCCATGCTCCGCGTGGGAACGCATACCAGACTATGCCAGTTGCAAACCAATCAATTTTAAACACCAAGATAAAAATAACAAAATGCATTAACCACATGAAGTATTGACCCAAAAGATCTATTAATGCACATTTTAGTAGTGAAAAAGAACTATGCTAGTTCCCAATCCCTAGTAGATAGTTGTTAAGTAATAGCAAATTATATTTATATTAAAGAATGTCAGTGACGTCTAATTACGATAAAGTGATAAGTGAGCGCGATTCTATCGAATCCCTTCAGCTAACGAAAATTAAAATGGTGAATATTCCCTAAATAAACCGGCTAATTTACCGAAAGGTTTTTTGAGCTATAGAAGGAGATCATGATACTATCCCGGTATCGGAAACTAGCGACATCAAAAAAATGAGCGCTACAAGCTAATATTACTGAGGGAGTCCTGCTTGATTACGATACCAATTTTACATTTAGATACTGTGATTTGATGTTTTTTTTCATGGTTATTGAGCATTTGCCTGGCTGAGGTATTATCTGTTTTGGCCTAAACCAAGGTGTAAGTTGTACTAAGAAAAATGATTTGAATTTGAAAGCTTGAGTAAATTGCAACAAGGCGCGACGTGCAATTTTAAAATTAATTGTATAGCAGTAAGTAGGTCTTGTGATATGTGATTAATACAACTGGTCAGTTTTTGTCAAACCATTGTAACCAAAACTTAAGTCGCAATTGATGGTTTAGTTCGTAATTGTATTTAATTGAAGTTTTTATAAATGACATAATAATTTTAGTATTTTCTTAATGTTAAAATGATTATAGGAATTCTTAATGGAACTAAACAAAACATTTTTTGAGTTTTTGAGTTTTTTAGAAATGGAATCTATCCAGGTACAAATAATTATTTTTTGAAAGAATTTGCAATAAGGCAGCCATTCGAATACTTACTTTTTAGTATATACGCAAACAAAATAGTAACTAATTATTGGGGTGATGATGCTTATTTTCAGTTTCTTGAAAAGGCGTGGAAAGAATTTGACCCGTTTGCAAGAAAAAATTCTTTAAGAATATGGCAGACAATTATGCTAAATGGTTACATGGATCCCAGTAATGGTGCGCTGGAAAATGTATTTAACAAAATAGCTAAAGGTTTGGGATCTCTTTTTGGTGGGACTGTTACTATAAAAAGTTTATACGATATAGAAAATAAATTAAAGCTAGAAAGAGAAATGTTTATTATTTCCGCAAATGGGCCTGTTTTAATAACACCTGAGTTTTATGATGAGCTGTTTAATAGAAACGGGGGAAACTAATGGGCACAAAAAATCAGGAATCTTTATGGCTAAGACGGTGAAAATTATAAGCGTATTAATATTGCTTACGGCGAGCTTTATGACCGGTGTAGGTTTAACCTATAATCTGTCAGAAAGGCGCTTTCACAAAAGTCTAGCAAACATATTACTACATGAGTTATCTAATAATATTAAAATAAGTGACATTATCGATATTCAAATCCCCCAGCTTAAGAAAATAAATTCACAACTTAATAAAAATATTCTAGAAACTGTTTTATCCATATCAGTAATTGATCCCGATCCACAAAAACTAGATTCAATTTCACTGGAAACATTATGTCTAGTCACGCAACTGAATAATCAAGGTCACTTTGACGATGTGGTTATTGCAGGTGCTGAGGATATTGCTCTTGATTATCTGAAAAAGATTGAAGTTCCAATAGCAAATGAAATTAGCCGACTACAAAAACTCTTTAAAGGTGAGGGTTGCAGTACAACGTTAAAACGTAAATAAAATTAAACTACGGGAAGTTATTATACTATGCAAAAACCAAAACGCGAAAACGGGGTCAAAAACAGGGTCAAGCTTGCATATATGCATTATTCGGCGTATTAATGCCATAATGCAGGCCAGTTGTATGAACGTGCGTCTCGCCTAAAAGCGCCTACAGTTGGTGAATTGGGGACACCAATCCCATGTCCGGGGTACTTGTCATAATCTAAACCGTATATACCGCGCAGGTTTATGTAAAAAGGTTTCTTTTTAACGGGACAGCAGTGATTATATATCGATATTTCCTCTTGAACTCGTCCGCCCGTACGGGTATGTTTTACCCATGAGCAAAATCCCTGATTTATTTGATAGCTTCAAGAAAAACGTGAACCGGCTCATGGCTGAGCGAATGCATGCTCTGTTTTTTGTTTTATTATTGATTCTCTTCAGTTATTCAAATCCACTAGTGGCTGAGACCACTGAACACAAACACGTGTCACAATCCGAAAAAATATCAAGCAATAAATCGGATGCGAAACTTGGTCTTGTCCTCAGTGGTGGTGGCGCGAGAGGTATGGCCCATGTCGGTGTATTAAAACGGCTGGAAGAACTACGTATTCCCATTGATTATATTACCGGAACCAGTATGGGCGGTATCGTCGCCGGATTGTATGCTTCGGGCATGAGTGCAAGCGAAATTGAAAAAGTTATCATCGAAAATGACTGGAATGCGGTGTTTCTCGATAAAACCAGCCGAAAAGATCGTTCTAATCAACGCAAAAAAGATAATGCCTATTACCCAGTGAAAAATAGTGTAGGCTTTAATGATTTTAGTTTTAACTTTCCCAAAGGTATCATCGAAGGACAAAAAGTCAGTCTTCTAATTCGACAATTGGTAACACCTGTAGCCTATATCCATGATTTTGACAAATTTGAAATTCCCTTGCGTATTATCGCAACAAATATTGTAAATGGTGAACAGGTTATACTAAAAAAGGGTAATCTCTCTGATGCTATTAAAGCGAGCATGTCTATACCGGGGGTATTTTCTCCGGTAGAAATCGATGGCGAATTACTGGTTGATGGCGGTTTGACGAATAATTTACCAGTGGATGTAGTGAGACAACTGGGTGCCAGTCGTATACTTGCGGTAGATGTTGGTACGCCGTTACATAGCAAGGAACAACTCAAGTCTGTTCTTGATATATCCGGGCAAATAACAGGTTTGCTATTTCAGAAAAATACCTTAGAGACTCTCAAGACTCTTAACAAATCAGATATATTAATTATTCCCCCGCTCGAGGAATTTTCATCTGCTGATTTTCTTAAAGCCAAAGAGTTTATTCGCTTAGGTTACCAGTCTGCGTTTGAAAAGTCTGATGCACTTAAACAATACAGTATTTCAGAGGAAGAGTATCAAGCCTATCGAAGGCGTCTATCACAGCAGCGTAAACCTAAAATCCAAATCGATGCCATTCGTATTGAAAATGACTCGCCTTTAAGTGATAAGGTGATTCGTGAATATCTGGGGCTGGAGGTGGGTGATAATATTAATGAATCGGGTATTCGACACGCCATTGATCGACTCTATGGCCTGGGATTTTTTGACCTGATTACTTATAATATTGAATCTGGGGATCGTACGACACTGGTCGTATCCGTTTCACAACGAAGTTGGGGGCCTGGTTATTTAAATTTTGGATTATTGGTCAGGGGAAGTGCTTTTACGAGCAATAACTCAGTCAATTTGCGGACAGGATATACCCGCACATTAATGAATTCCCTTGGGGGCGAATGGGAAAATATCATACAGTTGGGGACTGAACCACAAATCATCAGCCGATTTTATCAGCCCCTTGATTACGGGTTACGCTATTTTGTTGAACCCGAGATTTTATATGTTACAAAAAATTATTATCACTATAACGATGGAGATCGCGAGGCGGAATATCAAAGTCGTAAATCCGAAATCAGTCTGGAATTTGGGCGCGAACTGCAGGAGTGGGGGCGCATTAGTTTCCAGCTAGGTCATTCGCGCGGAAAGTCAGTTAATGTAGTGGGTTCCGTCATTGAAGATGAGACCAAAACCGAGTTTACCGAGGATTTTTTTGGCGTCCACTTTCGGTTGGACCGACTAAATAATATACACTTTCCATCCCATGGGTCTTTCGCCTCGTTAAGATATAACACATCGTTTGCTGAGCAAGAGTCTGAGGATTACAGTCAGCTAGAAGCCAGGTACTTGCAGGCTTTTGATTTCGACCTCAATACGCTTATTGCACGTGTCACGCTTGATTATTCTGTCGATGATTTTGCTCCCCTGCAGAATAAATACCGGGCGGGCGGTTTTCTCAATATGTCAGGATTTGCCGAGGATGAACTCATTGGTGTCACCTACTACCAGGCGATGTTGGCTTATTTATATAAGGCTTCGGTTTTCCCCTTATTCCCGGTTTATTTTGGTGTATCCGCAGAAGCCGGAAATATGTGGCAACAAGATACGGATCATTCTTTGGGAGATACTTTGTTGGCAGGCAGTGTATTTGTGGGTGTGGACAGTTTTGTTGGGCCAATATACATTGGCGCGGGTTATGCCCAAGGTGGTCACAAAGCGCTCTATGTGAGTTTTGGCTATGGATTTATTCTTAAATAATTCGCTATTATGTTAAACCCATGAGCAAAACCCCCGATTTATTCCATAATCCCCAGGAAAACGCCAGTCGGCCCTTGGCTGATCGGATGCGGCCGCAGAGTTTGGCTGAGTTTCATGGGCAAACTCATTTGACGGGTGAAGGCAAGCCCTTGCGTCAGGTCATTGAGAGTGGGCGTATGCATTCCATGTTGTTTTGGGGGCCTCCCGGTACGGGTAAGACCACTTTGGCAAAAATTCTTGCTAATACCTTGCAGGCACAGTTTATTACGCTTTCAGCGGTGTTGGCGGGGGTTAAGAATATTCGCGAGGCCATAGAATCTGCAAAGGAATATCGTAGAGAAACCGGCAAAGACACAATCCTGTTTGTGGACGAGGTCCATCGCTTTAATAAAGCACAGCAGGATGCATTTTTGCCCTATGTGGAAGACGGGACCTTACTATTTATTGGTGCTACGACCGAAAATCCGGCATTTGAAGTGAATAACGCGCTTTTGTCACGCACTCGAGTCTATGTCTTAAAATCACTCAGCGAAAACGAAATTCTGTCCGTCGTGCGCCAGGCTTTGACAGACGAAGTGAATGGCTTGGGTAAGCACCACCTGAAATTTCCCCAAGAAATGCAGCAGCATTTGGTGGGCAGTGTTGATGGTGATGCACGGCGGGCGTTGAATATCTTAGAGATCCTGTCGGATTTGGCAGAATCCAATGAGCGTAATGAAAAGCTTGTAACCGAAGACTTATTGGCCTCCGTACTGGTTGGCGGTGTCAGGCGTTTTGATAAGGGTGGTGATGCGTTTTACGATATGATCTCGGCCCTGCACAAATCCGTGCGCGGTTCTCACCCCGATGCGGCTCTGTACTGGATGGCGCGTATGTTGGACGGCGGTTGTGATCCTTTATACATTGCACGGCGCGTGGTACGAATGGCCAGTGAAGACATTGGTAATGCCGATCCCAGGGCGCTGCAAATCGCCCTGAACGCCTGGGAGGTCCAAGAGAGGTTGGGTAGCCCGGAAGGTGAATTGGCCATCGCACAGGCCGTGGTGTTTCTCGCCAGTGCGGCAAAAAGCAATGCGGTTTACGTTGCCTTTAACGAAGCAATGAGCGATGCCAGAGACTTAGGCTCCCTGGAGGTACCCTTGCATTTGCGCAATGCACCCACCAAACTGGCTAAATCAATGGGGCATGGCAAGGAATATCGATATGCCCATGACGAAGGAGGGGCTTATGCCGTGGGAGAGACCTATCTTCCGGAAAAGCTGCAAAATAGGATATACTATAGGCCGGTAGATCGTGGATTAGAGAAGCAGATTGCGGCCAAGTTGGATAATTTACGTCGCCTAAATAAGGAAAGTCTTGGAAATAGTACGGCACAAAAAGAGTGTGGAAATAATCAATCAGAAGTAGAGAAATGATCTATGGATTCTATTAATTTAATAAAATTAATAGCTTACGTTATGGTAGACCTTTATTAATCAATATTTAATCAATCGATGAACATCCTTGCAATAGCCATAGGCGGCGCAATAGGCTCTTTATGTCGTTTTTGGGTATCTCATGGCGTACATACCGTTATGGGCCGTGATTATCCCTACGGTACCCTAACTGTTAATGTGCTTGGCTCTTTGCTTATGGGTGTGCTTTACATGTTGCTAACGGAACGGCTGGAGTTGGGGCCCGCCTGGCGATCATTGATATTAGTCGGATTATTGGGCGCGTTTACCACATTTTCCACGTTTTCTCTGGAGACTTTTCATTTGTTAGATGATGGCCACATTATTAAAGCAGTAACGAATGTGTTGACCAACGTGGTGTTTTGTATCGCCGCCGTTTGGATGGGTATCATAATCGGTAGGGCGGTATGAAAACTAGAATTAACTTTATTAACTCGATCAAATAAATCAATATGCTAGATCCAAAAACACTTAGAAATGAAACCAAAGAAATTGCCCAGCGTTTAGCGACGCGTGGTTATGTGTTGGACGTAGATGAATTTAATCGTTTGGAAGCACAGCGTAAAAATATGCAGGTGGAAGTGCAAAACTTGCAGAGTGAAAAAAATACCAGCGCCAAAGCTATAGGTAAAGCTAAGGCACAGGGACAAGACGCCGCACCTTTACTCGCTGCGGTTGCCAATCTGGGCGAAAAGCTTAAATCCACAGAAGATGAACTTACACAGGTACAAAACGAATTAAACGACATTGTTAACGGTATGCCTAATATACCTCACGAGAGTGTACCCGTGGGTAAAGACGAAAATGATAACCAGGAAGTTCGTCGGTGGGGAGAACCTAAGAATTTTGACTTTGAGGTTTGTGATCATATTGCCTTAGGTGAAAAGTTAGGCTTGTTAGATTTTGAATTAGCGGTAAAAATATCTGGCAGTCGTTTTAGTGTCATGTCGGGCGCTATTGCTCGCATACATAGAGCTCTGATCCAATTCATGCTTGACCTGCATATCAATGAGCATGGATATAAAGAAGTCTATGTGCCCTATCTAGTCAACGCAGCGAGTTTATATGGTACGGGTCAATTGCCAAAGTTTGAAGAAGATCTATTTCATCTGCAAGGTGAGCAGTCTTATTATATGATTCCCACGGCCGAAGTTCCCGTTACTAACATTGTGCGTGATACCATACAGGATGCGAAAGACTTGCCTTTACGCTTTGTTTCGCATACCCCCTGTTTTCGTAGTGAAGCCGGGTCTTATGGCAAAGACACCAGAGGGTTGATTCGTCAACATCAATTTGAAAAAGTGGAAATGGTTCAGATCGTCAGACCAGAAGATTCTTATGCTACATTGGAAGAACTGACGGGGCATGCTGAAAAGGTTTTGCAATTATTGGAGTTGCCTTATCGAGTTGTTAACCTTTGCTCTGGCGATATCGGATTTTCCGCAGCGAAAACGTATGATTTAGAGGTCTGGCTACCAGGTCAGCAAACCTATCGCGAAATATCTTCGTGCAGTAATTTCGAAGACTTTCAAGCCAGACGTATGAAAGCCAGATGGCGCGCTCCCGATACCAATAAGCCTCAATTGGTTCACACCATTAATGGCTCAGGTTTGGCAATTGGACGTACCCTGGTCGCTGTAATGGAAAACTACCAACAAGCAGATGGCAGTATTATGGTGCCCACTGTTTTACAACCATATATGAACAACCAAGAAATCGTCACTAAATAGGTTATTGGCTATGCAATATTTTCCCATGTTTTTTAGTTTAACAAATCGACCCTGTCTGGTTATTGGCGGGGGAGACGTGGCGGCTCGTAAGGTGTCCCTGTTGCATCGCGCTGGAGGCCTTGTCACCGTGGTTTCTCCAGAGTTATGTGATAGCCTGCAAGGGCGCTTGGCAGCCGATGAAATCATTCATGTAGCACGTAAATTTCAAGATGAAGATTTGAGTAATTTTGTATTAGCAGTCGCTGCAACCAATGACATGGCCACGAATCGCAGGGTGTCTGAATTGGCGCAGCAAAAAAATATTCCTGTGAATGTGGTGGATCAACCTGAATTGTGTACGTTTGTCGTGCCATCTATTATTGATCGATCACCGGTGCAGGTTGCCGTTTCAACCGGGGGAGCTTCTCCTGTGTTGGCGCGAATGTTACGTTCCCGATTAGAAACCATGATCCCAGCGTCTTATGGACGTTTGGCCACCTTAATGGAAGAATTTCGTGATGTTGTTAAAAAATGCTTTGCTACCACCGACCAAAGACGACGGTTTTGGGAAAAAGTGATCCAAGGGCCAATTGCAGAAATGGTATTTGCGGGTAAAGAAGAGACCGCACGTGAAGCCATGCACACGGCTATTGATGAAGGCGGTCAGGCCTTGCCTGACCGAGGCGAAGTGTATTTGGTGGGCGCCGGCCCGGGTGATCCCGATTTGCTAACGTTTAGAGCCTTGCGTCTATTGCAACAGGCAGAAGTCATCGTTTATGACCGCTTGGTTTCGGAGGAAATCTTAGATCTTGCGCGACGAGATGCCGATTTGGTGTATGTGGGTAAGGAACGCGACAAACATACATTACCGCAAGAAGACATTAATCAAATATTGGCGCGCATTGCCAAAAAAGGAAAACGTGTATTGCGCCTTAAGGGTGGTGATCCCTTTATTTTTGGCAGAGGCGGGGAGGAAATTGAAACACTCATGGAAGCCGGTGTACCATTTCAAGTGGTTCCCGGTATAACTGCGGCGGCAGGTGCTGCGTCTTATGGGGGAATTCCTCTGACCCATAGAGATTATGCTCAGTCTGTACTTTTTGTTACTGGACATTTAAAAGACGGCACAATGAATCTTAACTGGAAAGGGCTGGTACAACCGTATCAGACCGTTGTCGTCTATATGGGCTTATTGGGTGTAAAAACTCTGTGTAAGAAATTAATCGAACACGGTATGAAACCGGAAATGCCTATCGCATTGGTGCAACAAGCAACAACGGCTAAGCAGCGGGTTTTAATCGGCAGCTTGAAAACAATGCCCGAAATGGTTGATTCCTCAGGCATTAAGCCACCCACTTTAATCATTATTGGCGACGTGGTGAAATTACATGAAAAATTGGCATGGTTTGAGCCGCAGATAAGTCACTAGTATTCAGAACGGGTGGGCCACTAATGACGGTATGATTGGTAGCTTAGTTAGTCCGATAAAGGATGCGCTGGCAGGTCATCAATACTTTTTTGGTTTTTATCTTCCCAATATTGTTTGATTCCATCTTCGCCTTTTTTATGACTCCATTGCAGTAAGTCCTCACGCTCACCTTCATATTTGAAATAGGGTATGGCAAATCCACAAGACGATTGCACCGATTCGATGTATAACAGTATTATCTGGCGTGTGCCTGGCAATAAATTGAAATGGCTCAGGTGCAGTTGCCAATCCGAGTGTTGTGGAGTAATGATTTCACCTTTCCCATACAGTCTTAATATTAAGGGCTTGTCGGTAAAGCTGCAGAACATAATGGTCATGCGGCCATTGTCTTTGACATGAGCGGATGTTTCGTTGCCACTGCCGGTAAGATCCAGGTAAGCCACTTTTTTATTATCTAAAATCCGAAAGGTATCCATTCCCTTTGGTGATAGATTAATTCGACCGCCTTGTGCAGGAGCAGTAGCCGTAAAGAATAATTTCTGTTCACTAATAAAAGTTTTCATTGACGGGTTGAGCTCATCACTGAATTTGGCCATGGTCTATCTCTTTGAGTTGTTTGATAATTAAAGACTTATTTAGTCTACGCGCTTTAATTATATTTAGCAAAATAGTATAATTTGTGTGTATAGTAAGCTAACTATTTGTGTGAAGTAATAATTCGAAAAAAACAATGACTTGCAATTAGTTTGCAGAGTATGGCGGGTCCGTTTTAAATTTATGGTTGCAAATAAGAGTGATCGGGCATTGGTCTGAGGAATTGCATATGCTACAGAAAATAATCCCAATTTTGTTTTTGGCAGTATTTAGCCTTAGTGCTTGTGTCGCTAAAAAAGAACTCATTTTACCGACTAGTTACGATAGGGAAACCCGAATGGCAACTTATAAACAATGCGTTTCTCAGGCCACGAGTCGGAATTATGATGCCCGACGCAATCCAGATGAAATTGTTCAGGCTTCCTTACAATCCTGCAGAAATTCAAAAAATTGGATGTTGCAAGAATATCCTGCATCCTGGCGTCCGAGCATGGCCAAAAAGGTGGAAGAGCAAGTCTATAAAGATGAAATCGCCTGGATATTACGTAAGCGTTAATAATTGCAGCTTTTCCATTTCCGTTAGCCCGGCGGCCAGCCCATTGCGCGACCACCCAATATATGCAGGTGAATATGGAAAACAGTTTGGCCAGCTGCGGCGTTACAATTAATTAAAGTACGATAACCTGCTTCATCTATACCCTCTTGTTGTGCGATGGTCTTTGCTGCTAGAAATAATCGACCTATGGTCTCCGAGTCTTCATCGTTTAAATCATTAAGCGTGCTAATGTGCTTTTTTGGCACAACGAGTACGTGTGTGGGTGCCTGCGGATTAATATCTCGGAAAGCATAAACGAGGTCATTTTCATAAACCATATCCGCCTTAATATCACCAGCAATCATTTTACAAAATAAGCAGTCTGACATGATTTAGCTCCTTAAGCTTCAGTGTTTTATAGTGGTTATTTTGTCCCTAATCAAGGTTTGCAGCCTTATACGCCAATCATATTAAGTCAGTCATTGAAAAGCAAAACAAGAAAATTCTATTCAAAACCTGTACAAGTCCAGCGTTTTTGCATCTATGTAAGCCATTGATTTTATGTCTAATCAAAATAAATGTACAAGTAATGTATAATATAAATTGACAATAACCAAGGGTTTTTCTATGATATGGATAAGTGTTGTATAACTATTACTTGAAGGTGATTGTCATGAAGATATTGAGAATAATTAGAGTTCACTTAATCATATTTACCGTGTTTGGGATTTTTGCTTGCAGTAGTTTGCCGGACATGCATGAGAACATTCACAATGAGGGTATGCAAAGTTGGGAACAATCTATTTCAACAGACACATTACGCGCGAATTTGGTTTGGACCAAGCCAATAGCCTCAGGCCCTCACCCAACCGTTATTGTGCATTCCGGGATACGGCATTCCGCCGACGACATGCGTGGCATGCTCATGGATCTGGCAAAACAGGGATATCTTGCCGTCGCTATTGATTATCAACGCCGCGTGGCGGGTGATTGGAGTTTTTCGACAATGCCTTTACGCGAAAAATCTGAGATCGATTTCGTGATTAACAATATAACTCAAAATCCAATCGTGGATAAAACAAATATCGCGTTGCTTGGATTTTCATTAGGTGGTGCACACAGCCTACGTTTAGCGCAGAATAATCCAGCCATTAAAGCTGTGGTGGTATACTACCCTATGACGGATTTTATAGACTGGAATGATTCATTTAAAAAAAGCTTTGTTTGGTGGTTTGTAATAAAACAAATTAAAAGAACCTATCTTGCCGAGGCTGATCATCACACTGAAGCAACACACCGCGAACTATTAAGCCGTTACTCAGCGATCAATTTTGTAAATAAAGTAAATGCACCGGTTCTGGTAATACACGGCGACAAGGACCGAATAGCACCACTATACCATTCAGAAAATCTTGTTTCGGCATTGAAACATCATGGAAATACCAATTCTAAATTAGTCGTTTTGAAGGATACATCGCATGCATTTAACTTTAAGCGCAACGAAAAGTCGCTGCGTTCTTGGCAGGCATCGTTAGCGTGGATTAATCGATATTTTGAGTTACCCTCTCAGAAAATCATTTTAACAAAGCGTGAAGGAAATGAATCGTAACCACCTACAGTGAAAGAGACAATTAATTGTAGATATATTGTATAAGTTTACCTTGTAATCACAGAGAATAGTTGTACAATAATTTTACTCTGACTGATGGATTTGAGTAGAAGGTTTTTAGTAATAGATGTTCAATTTGTAATTAAACACAAATTTAGATATACAAGCTCTATTAGGTGTTATATGTCACAAAAATTAGTAACAGAAGAAAAGGATACTCAGGGCTTATACCCCATTCGTACAGTTTCTAGCTTAACCGGGATTAACTCAATAACTCTTCGAGCCTGGGAACGTCGTTATGGTTTAATCAAGCCCGTACGCACACCTAAAGGACATCGTCTTTATACCCAAAACGACATCGATCTTATTCAACAAATTCTCGTTTTACTGGACAAAGGCATTTCTATCGGTCAAGTACAGGACTATTTGGAAGGCCCTCTCACACAAAATAAAACAGAATTAAAAAGCGATCTATGGGCAAACTATCAACGGCGAATGATTAACGCCATTGTACGATTTGATGTGTACGCCTTAGATCAGACTTACAACGACGCTTTGTCTTTGTACCCAGTGGATATGGTTACTAAACGTTTAATATTGCCATTGTTGAAAACTCTGGGTAAGCGATGGTCAACGACTGAAGGCAGTGTAGCCGAAGAACATTTCTTTGGCGCTTATCTTCGAAACAAATTGGGTGCTCGATTCCACCATCAACCCATACGTACGATAGGCACCAAGATTATTGCAGCCTGTATGCCGGGCGAATACCATGAAGTAGGCTTAATGCTGTTTTGTTTGTCGGCCCTTAAGCAGGATTACCAAGTGATTTATCTAGGTGCGGATACACCGCTAATGGAACTCGTCGAACCAGTTCATCGCGCTCAAGCCCAAGCTGTTTTGCTCTCCAGCTCCACCGATCCTTTACCCAAAGTACTTTTAGAAGATTTGCCTCAGTTGGTTCAAATTACAGACGTTCCGGTCTTCGTTGGTGGTAAAACTGCGATTGATTTTCGTGACGCAATTGTTAACGCCGGCGCTATACCGCTAGGAACTGATATCTCGCTTGCCATCACTCGGATGGACGAAGAGTTGAACGCAGAGCACTAAGCACCACTTAGCAATTTCTTCTAGCTCCGTCATAATCTACTTCTTTATTGTACCTAATTACAGCGAGTCTAATCCAAGACCCAGCACGTATGAGTAAACCGCCAGAAAGTAAAATATAATTCCTAAAACCAGATTAACGCCGAAATAGATTAATTTCTGTTTTATTGATTCTAAGAATTTAGAGCCTCGGAAATTGAAGTACGCGCCAAATACTGCTGATAGAATTTGGATTAAAAACCAAAGTGTTTCTGGCACTCCTGCTGAATAAAAATCAGTACGTCTAAACCTTTCATGTCACTATCTATTTTCCCACCTGCTAGTTCAATTACTGTTTGTGCCCAGCTATTACTGTTATACCCAAGGCCAGCCGTTGGGTATTTAATCTTATCAAATGAAGACGTTAAATTTAGATGTCTATGGGGAGGTCCCTAGTACCCTAAAATGATTGTCTAATACGTTTCGGATCGATACAATAAGCCGAATGGAATCACAAGCACTTTTTACGCTAATAGAGCGAATTGCCAATATGTTACGCGCTAAGCGCTGGAGCGTGGGCCGGGAATTTGGTTTGCAGCCCGTTCACTTGCAGGTGTTAGATTATTTAAATCAATGTAACCGTTATAGTGATACGTCAGTGGTTTTGGGTAAATATTTGGGAATTACCAAGGGTACGCTATCACAATCAATTAGTGTATTGGTAAATAAAGATCTGCTGAAGAAAGCGGGCGATGATAATGATAAACGTATTATTCATCTTAAATTAACCGAATTGGGTTTGGCTTCTATAGCGCAGATGGATTTTGCTAATATGACTGACCAACTTGAGCATGAGCTAAGCACCACTGACATTGATATGATACACCGCTATCTGCAATTATTATTGTCCAGAATGCAAAATCCCAAATTGTCTTCTTCTTTTGGTGTTTGTCGTACTTGCAAGCATTTTTTAGCGTTACAAGAAAATAAATTTCAATGCGGACTAACAAAGGAAGAATTATCACTGGAAGAAATCGAGCAAATTTGTCATGAGTACGGTTAAAAAAAAGGTTAGCCAAAATTGGCTAACCTTAAAAATACTAGTATTTAAACTAGTAAGAGGAGTACTAAAAGCTTACGCGTATTTTAATTTTGCTTCTTTTGCTGCTGCAATTTGATCCGTAGAATAAGCAGCACCTGACCACAACATATCATAGGCAATTTCTTCGTTACCGTTTTCACATAACTCCACGACATTTTCAAATAAGGGTTGAAACGTGTCACTTTTGTGTGATTCTTCATGGTCTTCGAATGAACGCCAAAAAGTAATGATTAGCGCTTCCTTGTCCTTTAAATCACTCTCTACAGCTTGGCCGATATTGCTACCTTCGTTGGAGATATTGCCTGAATTCATAGAGACCAGCCCACCAATAAAACCCGTATCAGAGTGAAAGGTCTTAACGTTTTCACACAATAAAGCGACTCGCTCTTGTAGATCGTCAACAGAATATTCAGGTTTTAGAATAACGCGGTTTACAGTAACAACGCCGTCATGGGGAAAATTTGGGATAAATGACATGGGGACTCCTTTTAAAGCAGTTATAAATTAATTAAGAATATAATTGAATACTAATATAGTTTAATTTTCTATGCATGTCAATTAGATTTATAATCCCATATTATTTGGAAGTGTAATTATATCTCATTGTAAAATAAGAATATAATATAAGGAGATGTATTTGGTGGTATTTACAAACGCAATTAGTTTGGTTAATTAATATACAACAACTGATTTTGACTATTACTGGGCTTTTCTCAGGATTTGACCATCGGTTGCATCTCTAATTTCGGAGGGTGAGCGGTACTGACCTAAGGAACCGCCGACAATACAGTCGACTTGTCCATAAAAGTATTTATAGGCCAACACTTTTCGATTAGCAGGATGTCGCGCACTGATGTTTGCACTTGTTGAGATCAAGGGGTGACCTAACTGCTGACATAGTGCCTTGGCAATGGGATGTTGCGTGAGCCTTATGGCGATGGTTGAGTGGTTTCCGGTAAGCCAATAGGGTACATTTGCAGCGGCTTTTAAAAGCCAGGTGATAGGCGTCTCGCTTGAAGAAAACAAAACGTTTAGGTTTTCTTCTTGTGGTTCATGGATATATTCCATGACTTGCTTTGTATGTGCAGCAATCAATAATAGTCCTTTGTCTATGCTGCGTTTTTTTAAATCCAAAATTCTTTCTACCGCATGGGGATTTAATGGGTCACAACCTAATCCATAGACTGCCTCAGTGGGATAAACAATAACACCACCATCCTTAATGATATTAGCCGCGTTTTTTATTGGCCATCGTTGCATGGGCAAACTCAACCTAGATTAGTCAGTTGAACGCCATACAGAGTAGTTCTGAGTGTTCGGTTGGCGTAACTAAACAGTGAGTTAATGGTTTACTCCTTATTGAGTTTTTCTTGCAACTCTTTGTCTTTTTGCAACACTTTTTCCGCATTTTGTTGCTTTGTATGTGCTAGTTTCTGTGCGATGTCCGTATCTCCAAGCGCCATGATTTGAGCGGCTAGATAGGCTGCATTTACCGCTCCGGCTTTGCCTATGGCTACAGTAGCGACAGGAATTCCACCTGGCATCATGACAGTGGATAACAGGGCATCTTGACCTTTTAGTGGTCCGCCGTCCATGGGAACCCCAATGACAGGTTTAATTGTCAAGGCAGCTACGGCACCCGCTAGATGCGCCGCCAGTCCCGCAGCAGCTATAAATACGTTACAGCCTCTCTTATCGGCATCGACTACATAGTCGTGAGTGACTTGCGGTGTGCGGTGTGCGGAAGTGATTTTTACTTCCGTGGGAATGGTCAATTCTTTCAGGAGGTCGATAGTTGATTGCATCACTGGCAAGTCAGAATCAGATCCCATGAGTATGGCTACAAAGGGTTTTGATGTAGATGTCGCGTTCATACAGATTCCTTTTGAGTATTTCGGGTAATTGCTTTATATCCTATATCATTACGATAATAAGCGTTTTCCCAATGTATTGAGTGTGTAATTTCGTAGGCTTTGTCTTGTGCCTGTTGAATGCTATCGCCTAAGGCAACGACACAAAGTACTCTGCCACCGGCTGTTACAATATCCCCGTCAACATTTGCCGTACCCGCATGGAAGACCTTATTTGATAAAGAGTTTGCTGTGTTTTGCTCTTTGCTGATGTCAGGCAAGCCAGTAATAGTGTCGCCTTTTTTATAGTCGTTAGGGTAACCTCCCGCTGCCATTACAACACCTAATGCGGTTCGGTTGTCCCATTCTGCTTCTACGGAATCCAATTTTCCTTGCAACGCAGATTGACACAAGCTCACAAGATCTGATTTTAAGCGCATCATGATAGGTTGTGTTTCGGGATCGCCAAATCTACAGTTAAACTCTAATACCTTTGGTGTATCATGTTTATCCAGCATTATACCTGCGTATAAAAACCCGACATAGGGATGTCCTTCCTCTGCCATTCCTCTTACGGTTGGCTCAATGACTTCGCGCATAATTCGATCATGTAATTCATCGGTTACTACAGGTGCAGGCGAATAGGCACCCATTCCCCCCGTATTTGGCCCTAAGTCGCCATTGTCCCTGGCCTTATGATCTTGTGAGGTGGCAAGTGGTAAACTATTTTTACCATCAACCATAACAATAAAGCTGGCTTCTTCACCTTGAAGAAATTCTTCAATGACGACACGGCTACCTGCCTGCCCAAACGTATTTGATTTTAGCATATCAGTGACAGCATCAATCGCTTGTTGTTCGTTTTGTGCAACAATGACACCTTTGCCGGCGGCCAAGCCATCAGCCTTAACAACGATGGGTGCACCAACTTTTCGAATGTATTCGATGGCCTTGTCACATTCGGTAAAACTCGCGTAGCGGGCGGTAGGGATATTGTGTTTAACCAAAAAATCTTTTGAAAAAGTCTTAGAGCCCTCCAGTTGAGCTGCATATTTGCTCGGGCCAAAACAGGGAAGTCCAGCCTCATTAAAGGTATCAACCAGGCCAATAACCAGAGGGGCTTCGGGTCCAACGATGGTTAACTCAATATCGTTATCTTTTGCGAATTCGAGTAAATGCGCTACGTCATCGACTTCGATAGGGACGTTTTCTATTTTAGACTCAAGAGCGGTGCCTGCATTTCCCGGAGCAACATAAACCTTTGTCACTTGAGTTGATTGTGCCGTTTTCCATGCCAGCGCGTGTTCGCGACCGCCACCACCGATAATTAATACGTTCATGAATTATTCCGATAATATTTTTAATATAAATTGATTTAATGACGGAAATGTCGCATTCCTGTAAAGACCATGGCGATATTGTGTTCATTGGCTGCAGCAATTACCTCATCGTCGCGTACTGAACCACCTGGCTGTATAACAGCGCTAATTCCCACCTCCGCCGCGCTATCCAATCCATCGCGAAACGGAAAAAACGCATCACTAGCCATTACTGACCCGGCCACTTCGAGGCCGGCATCGATGGCTTTAATTGCAGCAATTCGGGCACTGTAAACACGGCTCATTTGGCCGGCACCTACTCCAATGGTCATGTTATTTTTACCGTATACAATGGCATTGGATTTGATGTATTTGGCCACTTTCCAGGTAAACAGTAGGTCTCGTAATTCGTCATCGATGGGTTTGCGTTGAGTGACAATTTTTAATTCATTAATCCCAATCATACCTAGGTCTCGATCCTGTATCAGTAAGCCACCACCGACGCGTTTATAGTCTAGGCTAGGCATGGTCGCATTTTGCAGGTTTTTGCAAACCAATACCCGCACATTTTGTTTTTGCGAAAGCGCTGTTTTGGCGGACGAAGAGATTTCAGGTGCAATAATAACCTCGACAAATTGGCGATCAATAATTAGTTTTGCTGTTTCTTCGTCGAGGGGACGGTTAAAAGCAATAATGCCGCCAAATGCCGAAGTGGGATCGGTTTGGTAAGCCCGCTCATAAGCTTCTTTGATTGTGTCGTTGATTGCAACACCGCAGGGATTGGCATGCTTTACAATGACACAAGCCGGTTGATCAAATTGTTTGACGCACTCCAGTGCTGCATCGCTGTCTGCGATGTTGTTAAAGGATAATTCTTTGCCCTGGATTTGTGTTGTGCGAGCAATACTGCCTTCAGGAGCCTTAATTTCTTGATAATAAGCTGCTGATTGATGGGGGTTTTCGCCATAGCGCATATCCTGGATTTTTTGGAATTGTACCGTATAGACGTCTGCAAATTCGGAATCTTTGTTGCTTTGATTAGTTAGGTAATTAGCGATATTGGCATCATATCGCGCGGTATGTGCAAAGGCTTTACTGGCCAAGTTGAATCGCGTTTCTTTGTTAAGCTGGCAATTGTTTTCTGCTAGCTCGGAAATAATATTTTCATAGTCATCACTATCAACCACAATCGCAACGGATTCGTGATTTTTGGCAGCGGCCCGAATAAGCGTTGGACCTCCGATATCGATGTTTTCTATGGCGTTTTCGAAAGAGCAGTTGGGTTGGGAAACCGTTTGTTCAAATGGGTACAAATTCACCACGACGAGGTCGATAGGCAGGATATCGTGTTGAGACATTACTTGATGATCTGTCTCTCGGCGCCCTAGTATTCCGCCATGAATTTTTGGATGTAGGGTTTTTACCCTTCCGTCCATCATTTCAGGGAAACCAGTGTAGTCTGAAACCTCAATTACCTTAATCCCGGATTCGGCCAACAACTTCGCAGTACCACCGGTTGAAAGGATTTCAACATTATGCTTGGCTAAAGATTTAGCCAGTTTAACAATATTGTTTTTGTCTGATACGCTGATAAGGGCGCGTTTTATAGTGCTCATGTTGATCCTTACTAATTAAATGTTTAAGAAATTTATGGCGCGTTCAAAAAACACAATGCAAGCAAGGGAGCATTTTATCTGTGGTAGATAAATTTTTCACCCCAAAAGTGGGGAAATATTGGGATATTATTTAAATGAAATGGGTGCAGGCATTTGCCGGTTCAAAACAAACGCGATTTGGACCTTGGAATGCCTTTATCAGTCCATTTCAATAGACTGCGTATTAACTGATTTCATATTGTTTGAGTTTTTTACGTAAGGTACCTCGATTTAAACCTAAGACTATTGAAGCCCTGCTTTGGTTTCCGCGCGTATATTTCATTACCGACTCCAAAAGTGGCCGTTCAATTTCATGTAATACGAGCTGATAAAGATGGGCGGGTTCATGACCGTCCAAATCACTAAAATAGTTTTCTAATACAAATTTTATATGCTCACTTAATGGTAGTTGATCACCTTGTTGGAGACTATTTCCAGTTGTGTTCCCTAAAGTATGAGTAGAAAATTCCGTTGTCATGCTGCGATCCCCTTTTGCATCATAATCTCGTTAAAAAAATCCTTTGTGAGTTGCAACTGTTCCGTTGCTGTTTCCACTCTATTTACCGCTTGGCGGAATGCTGCTCCATTTCTTTGCCCCTTGCTGTACCAAGAAATGTGTTTACGAGCGACCCTAACTCCTGTGTATTCCCCATAAAACGAGTATAAATTATCTATATGCCCAAGCAAAACATCACGAATCTCCGTTATGTCGGGTTCTGGTAATTTATCCCCAGTACGCAGGTAATGCTGTATCTCGCGAAAAATCCACGGTCGGCCTTGAGCCGCACGTCCTATCATAATGCCATCTGCGCCAGTATATTCCAATACATATTTTGCACTTTCTGGTGTGGTAATATCACCATTTGCTATAACAGGTATAGAAATTTTTGATTTAACCTCAGCAATTGAGTCGTATTCGGCTTGGCCTCTATAACCGCATGCTCTGGTACGGCCGTGGATTGCTAGAGCCGCAATCCCCTCAGATTCTGCAATACGAGCAATATTAACCGCATTTCGGTTAGTTGTATCCCATCCTGTACGTATTTTCAAAGTGACGGGTACCTCAACTGCGTTTACTACAGACTTAAGTATTCTACTAACAAGCTGTTCATCTTGTAAGAGCGCCGATCCAGCCATTACATTACATATCTTTTTCGCAGGACAGCCCATATTAATATCAATAATTTGGGCGCCTTGCATAACGTTATGAGACGCTGCGGCTGCCATCAGCTGTGGATCTGCACCGGCAATTTGCACGGATTTAGGTTCTACTTCACCTTCATGGTTGGCTCTACGTTGAGTCTTGGCGCTGCCCCATAATAAGGAATTAGAAGACACCATTTCAGACACAGCCAAACCGGCTCCCATTTGTTTGCACAATTGACGAAAGGGCCTATCGGTTACACCTGCCATGGGCGCAAGTACGAGGTTATTTACTAATTTATATGGGCCAATTTGCATGTGAATTACTAAGATTTCAACAGATTATTCTAAGTTGAAGAATAATACTCGCAAAGTCGCATAGTATAAAGGTAGGATCATAAAAAAATGGTTATTTTTAAGAAATTGTTAATATTAACTTGACGGAAGAGGGTATTGTTGTTAGGTGGCTGGTAGAAAATCAAATTCAAAATTTACCGCTTCCACATCAGGATCCAACATACCCAATTCGATTTTTATGGGTGTATTGGGGCGCATACCTTTTTCTATTTCCGTATTGGCTGGGAGGTACTCAGCTGCAAGAAATCTCCGCATAGCAATTTTTTCACCGTTCATATTGGAGAAAGTAATTTCTAGAATAGGATAAGATTGAGTGTAGCCTGCATTGTTTATAATGGTCGTACTTACGAGCAATGCTTTCTTTTGTTTTGGGTGGCTGCGTATATCCTGGCCAAGCAATTCAAGTTTTTTTATTTCGCTGGGCAACGATAAATCACAAGCTAAGTGTTCGCACAAGGATTCAATCCATGGCCTTAATTGGGGGCTTTTGGCAAGATCGTTATGCTTAAAATAAATCGTTTGAATCAAAAAAACGACCATTAGCAAGATACTGCCGATATTCCATAATATGTTTAGCGGATTATGTGGTATCGGTTGTTGTTGTGCCGCTACGCCTCGAAAATCGTCAACTAATTGTTTTGGAATAATCGTGAGGGATTTGCCTTGAGTTAAACTCGAAGTGGCGAGTTGATTTTGTCTGGGTTTGTCGTTATCCGCTTGATTATTAGGTAAAATTTTAACATTTTTTACGTCAGCATTTTTATCATTTACTCTGCCAGTTGTTTTAGCATTGGTAAAGAATTTCTCACCACCAATATCAAGGTTATCGATGTCTTGAAAGACTTGATCGAGATCGACCGCCGGCTGTTTAGTACTGGTTTTCGGTTGAGAGGGTGCAGGGGACTGGTTTGCTTTTCTGGGTTTTACAGGTGGAGCCGCTGCGGGGGCAGCATTGTTGGGTTTTGTGGCCTTTTTCGATTTAAGTGTATTTGCGGCTGGTTTTTTGTTTTGAGGATCTACCCGTTTTTTGACCTCTTTCTTGATATTCTCTTTTATTTTACCGATATACGAATCACGACCCGCTTCAAGTGAACTTAACTTTTTTGGACCCGACTTATTTAGCGCCTTAATCGCGTCAATAGCGTGTCCCAATCTGGATTTGTTTTCTACTTTATTTTCTGGTGTGGATTTAGACGTCGCTTTCTGATTGGGGCTCGTTTTGGTAGCCTTGGCTTTAGTTTTCGTTACTGCGGGTTTTGCCTTTACCGCTGGGGCTACGGGTTTTGCTGCTGCGGTATTAGCCTTGGGTTGTGGTTTGGGCTGCGGGTTAGTTGTTGTTGAGTTTTTCTTAAGATTATTAACTGCTTTAGCGCGTGTGTTTTGCTTCACAGCGGATGTTGATTTTCGAGAAGCAGAGTTTGCTCGTGATTTATTGGCTACTTCTTCTTCGATAATATCTTCGCTGCCATTATTTTTGCTGAGGCTTCCTGGTGACGTTTGGTAAGCAGACGCAGGCGGTTGTTCGGTCAGATTTCCTAAGGCACTAAAAACGTTTCGGCACTGGCCGCAACGTACATTACCTTGTGCGATCTTGAGATGTTCTGGTGTAACCTGAAAATAGGTTAAGCACTCTGGACACTGTGTGTACATAATAATGAATGCTTATTTAAGTATTGTCATTAGGAAATTATCATTGCAATTATTGATTCTTGGCCAACTACTATGTTCAATAAATTGCACCCTAGTTATAATCAATGGCCAGTACTTTATATAATTTGGCGTAAATTTTAAACTGTAAATTTGGAATATAAAAGCAAAAACTGAGCCAGTATCATGTTTAATGAGCCTAATCTGGATTTATTGTAGCTGAAAGCGAATTATTAGCGTCGGGTACCCTCGATTCTAATCCAATTATCTTTAACAGTGATCGGCTTAATTTCAAACCATTGTGCATAAGTTTTTGTAATAAAATCAACCTGATCAGGTAAAATACCTGACAAAACAATGTCACCGTGGGGCTTTACCATGTTAGCAAATTTTTCGGCCAATTCCACTAAAGGCAGGGCCAATATATTGGCCATTAATACATCTACCAACAGATCCTCGAAACTATCCGGTAATCCTGTATAAATAACATCTTCAACGGTGTTGTTTTTGGCGTTATCACGTGTGGATATTAAGGCCTGGGGATCATTATCAATCGCCCATATTTGCTTGGCGCCGAGTTTTGCGGCTGTAATGGCTAGAATTCCGGATCCACAGCCATAATCGACCATATCCATTTCACTAAGCTGGTGTTGTGCCAGCCAGCTCATGCACAAATAGGTTGTTGCATGTGTACCTGAACCAAATGCCAACCCGGGGTCCATGTAAATATTTGTGGCCTCGGATTCAGGCGGCTCACACCATGATGGACAAATCCAAAGATCACTTGCTATCTGAATGGGGTGGAAGTCTTTTGTCCATTCTGTTGTCCAATCCCGGTCTTCCAATTCCTCAATTTGCCATTGGGCAATGATTTTGGGTTTTATTTGTTCCTTAACTAATGCTACAAGCTTATCTAGATTTGTGTCCGCATCAAATAATCCAATAACCCTGGTGTCTGGCCAATGCGGGGTTTCACCGGGCAATGGTTCATATATTGGTTGGTCACCGGCATCTTCTAGGGTAACGCTAAGTGCGCCATTATTGGAGAGTATATCAGAATATAGCGGACACTCCTGTTGTGTAGTATTAAAAATTAACTGGAGCCAGGGCATGGTCAGTCTTTAAATGCTGGATGGTTATAGCCCTAATTTTTTTTCTAAATAATGGATATTCGTCCCACCGGCCCTAAATGCGGCGTCTTTAAAAATTTCCTGATGTAATGGTATATTGGTTTTAATGCCTTCGATGACGCATTCACTTAAGCAGGTTTGCATTCTTGCAATAGCGCCTTCGCGGGTTTCGCCATGCGCGATAAGTTTTCCTATCATTGAATCATAGTAAGGTGGTACGTGATAACCATTGTATATGTGTGAGTCTACGCGTATACCAAAACCACCGGGTGCGTGGTATTCGGTAATTGTGCCTGGTGAGGGCATAAAAGTTTTAGGGTCTTCGGCGTTAATCCGGCACTCCATGGCATGCCCCCTTATTACAATATCACTTTGTTGATAAGATAAAGGGTTACCTGCCGCGATTCTAATTTGTTCCTTGATAATATCGACTCCCGTTACCATCTCGGTTACAGGATGCTCAACCTGTACACGGGTATTCATTTCAATAAAGTAAAACTCTCCATTTTCGTACAAGAACTCAAAGGTACCTGCGCCACGATATCCAATTGCTCTACACGCTTCGGCGCATCTTCCACCGATGCGATCTCTTGTCTCTTGGTCTATACCTGGTGCAGGAGCTTCTTCTACTACCTTTTGATGGCGACGTTGCATCGAGCAATCTCTTTCACCCAAGTGGATGGCATTACCATGTGTGTCTGATAATACTTGAATTTCAACATGACGCGGATTTTCCAGGTATTTTTCCAAATAAACGACATCACTACCAAAGGCAGCCTGTGCTTCTGATTGAGTTAAGGATATAGCGTTGAGCAAACTTGCCTCACTGTGCACTACACGCATACCTCGACCACCGCCTCCAGCGGCTGCTTTTATAATAACAGGGTAGCCGATTTCCTTTGCCATACGTATGGATTTATTTGTATCGTCGTCCAATGGACCATCCGATCCTGGAACGCAAGGAACACCGGATTCTTTCATGGCTTTAATTGCGGAGACTTTGTCGCCCATTAAACGAATTGTTTCGGATTTCGGTCCGATAAAGGTAAATCCACTATTTTCAATACGTTCTGCAAAATCTGCATTTTCTGCTAGAAATCCGTAGCCGGGGTGAATGGCAACGGCATCAGTTACTTCCGCTGCGCTAATTAGCGCCGGTATATTTAGGTAACTGTCAATAGATGGCGCTGGCCCAATACAAACAGACTCGTCGGCAAGTCTTACGTGCTTTAAGTCTCTATCTGCCGTGGAATGTACGGCAACTGTTTGGATGCCTAATTCTCGACAGGTTCTTAATATACGTAATGCAATTTCGCCACGATTAGCGATAACAATTTTTTCAAACATAGTGATTTGTAAATTCCAATATAATATTGACCGAATTTCTTTGTTATAATACTGTACTAAACCAGAGAACTAGTAAACCTGCGAACGAAGCACGCGTGTGGTTTACAGACGCTCATCAAAATTTAGGATGCTTCGATGGCGAATATGGGCTGCCCGTATTCTACAGCTTGCCCATTTTCTACAAATATTTTTTTCACCACACCGGCAACATCACTTTCAATCTGATTGAGAATTTTCATGGCTTCAACAATACATAATGTGTCACCAGCACTTACCCTGTCGCCAATGTCCACAAATGCTTTTGAACCAGGTGAAGATGCGCGATAAAAAGTCCCTACCATAGGAGATTTGATAATATCACCCGTAAGTTCTTCTTCAACAGGCTCTTCAACTGCCGCTGGTGCGGCCGGAATGGCAACTTGAGCAGGTGGTGGAGCAGCCATTATCTGTGCTGGAGGAGCTGATTGGCTATATCGGCTAATGCGAACCGATTCTTCACCTTCATGAATCTCAAGCTCAGCTATTCCAGATTCTTCTAATAATTCAATTAATTTTTTAACTTTACGTATGTCCATAATGTACTGAACCTATGTTGTTTTTGTATGGTTAAGATAATTTAATGCTGCATATACTGCTAGTTCATATGAATAAATGCCAAATCCACTGATTACACCTATAGCAATATCTGAAAAAAAAGAGTGTGATCTAAAATCTTCCCGTCCATATACATTGGATAAATGTACTTCTACAAAGGGTATGCCCACCGCTAGTATTGCGTCTCGCAATGCAACACTGGTGTGGGTAAAAGCAGCTGGGTTGAACACAATAAAAGATATATCATTTTTCTGGGTATTGTGTATTTGCGTAATGAGTTCGTTTTCCGCATTGCTTTGAAACGTTTTAATTTCAAACCCGGCATTTTTTATAATTGGTTCCACTCGAGAGTAAACATCATTAAGGCCTTTGTTCCCGTATATTTCTGGTTCACGTGTGCCGAGTAGATTAAGATTTGGGCCATTTAACAGCAATATGCCTGCCATACGTTTGCTTGATCCTTATCTTAAAGTTGATTTGTCGTTTGCCAAAATTGTACAGCCCGGGTATTACTGCAAAATTACCCTGAAAATCTGTAAACACTCAGGTAACTTTCACGAAAATAAAGTAAATCACTAGGTTATTTGATTCTATATTCGTGAGTGGGGATTATCGCTCAAATTGGGTGACTTTGTCTATGGTTTCCGCCAACGTTATGCATATATTTGCATGTTCGGTGCAGATAGAACCATTATGGGGGATAATAATCCGTTTTATACTAAATCATAATAAAGTAATAATGGTTTTTTCTGCAACATCACGTTTAAGTTCGCCATTTTGTATGTGAGAAATCTTGCCTTGGCGATTTATGACGACAGTATAAGGTAAGGATCCAAATCTATTCCCATATTGCTTGGCGATACTTATGGCATCCTCCGCACCCACTAACATGGGATAATTCACGCCATAGGTATCGGTGAAATCGACAACCTTTTGCAGGTCATCAATGGCTACACCAATAAACTGCACGCCTCTTTCCCCATATTCTTCTTGCAGGTCAATAAATAAAGGTGTTTCCTTTTGGCAGGGTGGACACCAAGTTGCCCAGAAATTTAGTATTATGACATTACCTTGCCACTCGGTAATGTTGTGTTTGACACCCTTCAAGTCTGGTAGAGTAAATTCACTCATAGTCTTGTTTAGGGTAGCGGACATTTTTATTGGCGGTGCGTCATTTTCGGTCTTAAGTTTTATGACAGTGTTTCCACCCCAAATACCTAACAAAAATACAACAAATAACCCAACATACCGCATCTTCATTAATTATATTCCTTAGTTACCACAACCCTGGTTTTTCTAACTTTGGTTTTAGTATCCTTGGTTTCAATATCTTTGGTTACAAAAAAATGTAACACATTTATTGTTTGGCTTTGTTTATGTGGCTTAGGAACTTTTCAGCGTTTAGGAATCCCACTAATCGATAACCACGTTTTTCATTTCCGTGTTTGTCAAAGAACATGATGGATGGTGGTCCGACCAAACGAAATTTTTTGAGTAAGGCTTTGTCTTTATCGTCATTGAGCGTTACATCGGCTTGTAGTAAAACAACATCTTTCAAGGCCTGTTGCACGTCTGGATTCGAGAAGGTAAATTTTTCCATTTCCTTACAGGAAATACACCAATCAGCATAGAGGTCCAGCATGACCATTTTACCGTCTGATTTGGCTTTTTCGATTTCTTGATCGAGCTGTTCCAGACCTTTGATTTGTTTAAATGCTAATTCGTTATGCGAAGCTGTATTACCGGCTCCCGCTTGTATGCCGGACATGCCAAAGTTGCTCAGCGGCTGCATCACATCTTTACCACCACTGGCTACACCAATAAGGATAAGAATACCGTAAACTAAAGCGGTAACACCAACACCTTTCCAAAGTTTTGCCCATCCGCTCTTATTTTCTCCAAAGGGTTCTAAGGCGCCCATATATATAGCGGAAATAATTAGCAGTATGGCCCATAGACTCATGGAGACAAAAGTAGGTACTATTCTTTCCAACATCCATATGGCTACTGCCAACATCAATACCCCAAACACGGCTTTGACCGCATCCATCCAATTCCCAGCTCTGGGTAACAGTTTTCCGGCTGAAGTACCAATTGCAATCAAAGGCGCACCCATGCCCATACTTAAGGCAAACAATGCCATGCCACCCAGTAAGCCATCTCCGGTTTGACCAATGTAGATCAATGCACCGGCTAAAGGAGCGGCAACACAAGGGCCAACAATGAGAGCCGATAGAAAACCCATAATGGCAACACCAATCATGGTGCCACCTTCTTGCTTGTTGCTAAACTCCGTTAGTTTGCTCTGTATGGATGCTGGCATTTGAAGCTCGTAAAAACCAAACATGGAAAAGGCCAGTGCGACAAAAACAGCGCTAAAGGTTCCAAGTATCCATGGATTTTGGAATGCCGCCTGTAGGTTTTCGCCGAATATGCCGGCAATTACTCCGGCTATGGTGTAAGTGAAGGCCATGGCGAGAACATATACCAATGACATGGTAAATGCCTTGCGGGTGGTTATCTTATCACCCTGACCGATAATAATACTCGACAGTATGGGTACCATTGGGAATACACAGGGTGTAAAAGCAAGCCCCAGTCCGGCCAAGAAAAACACTAATAATGTCACGACGACGCTTCCGGTTGCGATTTTATCGGCGAGCAAATCTTGTTCTGAAACGACTTCTGGAGTTGTGCTGACAGGAGTGTTGTTGGACGCTGCGGTTTGTGGTTGCGCATTGCCCCCAGGGAGCGAAACCGGCATCAATTTCTTTTGCGGAGGATAACAAAGTCCTGCATCTGCACATCCCTGATACTTAGCGATTAAAGTCAATTTTGTGGGTTCAAGGACAGTGCGTTTTAGTGGTATATTGATATCGACAGAGTTGTGGTAGACCTCCATCTCACCAAAGGATTCATCGACTTTAGTTTCACTGGCAGGCATTACGATATCGCCAATGCTCATCCCATCAACATCCTGTAATTCAAATGCAAACTTGTCTCGATAGAGGTAATATCCTTCCTCTATATTCCAACTTGCTTTAAGCATGTTGCCATTAACAACATCTGCAGAAAACACAAATGCTTGATCGGGTGGTAAGAATTGATCGTCATTACTACTAAGCCCAAGACTGTTACCCAGCCTTTTCAAGGCTGCGATAGGGCTCAATGAGTTGCTTTCGCTGCTATCCGCAGTCGCGGCACTTGCAATAACAGTGGCGGGCAGCTTAGGTAGCGTTAATTTTAACTGTTTTTTCTGCGGTGGATAACAAACGCCAATATCGGCGCAACCTTGTGAAACGACCGTAAAGTCAAACTCACTAACATCTTGAGTGCGCTTTATGGGGATGTCGATAAGGAGTTTTCCTCGATAGGTCTCTACCTTGCCAAAAAATTCGTCTTCTTTTACCTTGCCTTTGGGAAAATTTGCCACATCAAAATCTACCCCGGTTGTATTACTGGTAAATTTAAATTTTTTGCGATAAAGATAATAACCATCGGCAATATCCCATTGTGCTCTAATCATATCCGCTGCCATAACCTTAGTGTTTAAAGGAAATGCTTGGTCAGGCATTAGTGGTTCGTCATTAACACCCAGACCTGCGTCAGGGGCATCAGCATGGACATTAACAATTGCAATACTGTTAATCAGGGCAAAAATAAAAGCACGGCTACAAAATTTCATTGAAATCCTCTTACGGTAATACGTTTTCATCTATCCAATTCAGATATGTTGATAATCCAGTATCTATGGGGACACTGATAATCTCGGGAAGTTCATAGGGGTGTATTTCTAATATGGCGTGTTCTACATCATTATAACTGTCCACTTTAGTTTTAATCACCAATAATTGTTCGTCAGCCTGCTCAGTGTTTCCTTGCCACGTATAGATTGACAGGACATTGGGCACCACATTGACACAGGCAGCCAATTTATTTGATACCAAATAACCCGCGATGCTACTAGCCGTTACCGAGTCTGGGCAGGAACATAATACAATTGTATACGCAGTGCTCATGCCATAGTTTCCAGTTACAATAACCCAGAGATTGTTTG
>Ga0316187_10000481_pt1 | contig 31239 bp, 28 predicted proteins | sample CroRivburrow1_MG_FD_204927 | JGI IMG/M metagenome (GOLD analysis project Ga0316187, IMG submission 204927) | Coastal sediment microbial communities from Maine, United States - Cross River worm burrow 1 | ecosystem: Environmental > Aquatic > Marine > Coastal > Sediment | place: USA: Maine... | reverse complement strand
CGGCAAGCCAGCCGCGCAGAAGCTCGGAGCCGAGGCCCGCGAATCGTAGCGACTGCCATTCGGCCTGGGTGTAGGCCAGCGAGCGACGGAAGATCCGCGCCGAGACGAACGCACCGACCGCCGTCCACGCGGTGAAGAACGTGTACCACAGCCCCCGCAGGCCGTGGGCGTAGACCACACCGGTGATCCACATCGGCGTATCGGTCGCGGTATGCGTACTGAACACCGACGAAGCCGGCAGCCACCACGGCAGCCCACGCCCGGCAAGAAAGAAGTCCGATTCGGAGCGCCGCGCCAGCTTGTAGAAAAAGAAGGCCCCGCCGACCATAAGCAGCAAAAACGCCAGCGCCCAGCCCCAATCAACGAAGGTGAACTCCATAACTGGGGACAGCATACCGATTTCCGGGTTTTCCGGGTTTGGCCATTCCACTCGCCAGGTTGACAGTCACGCAGCGGTCTTGCGTTGCGCTTCGGGAACCCTGCAGGGACGCGTCGGATTGACCCCGGACGATAATGTGGCTATTGTAGCTACATGGCGATCTCGGCGGGTGTTCGCGAGCTCAAGAACCGGCTGACCCACTACCTCCGCCTCGTGCGGCAGGGTGAGCGGGTCATCGTCACGCACCACGACCGCCCCGTGGCCGTGCTCAAACCGATCGAAGACGAGGGACGGGAGGTCCCCGTCGAAGAGCGCCTGGCCTACCTCGCAACCCAGGGCGGGCTGAGGTTGGGTGAGCCGAAGCATCGGCTACGGCGATGGAAACCTGTCGCGGCCAAGGGGGTGCCGGCCTCCCGGATCATCTCCTCGGATCGTGACCCCCGCTGATGGCAGCCTACCTGGACAGCAGCGCGCTCGTGAAGCGGTACGTCCGTGAGCCCGGCTCGCCGAAGATCGATCGGCTTTTCCGTGAGTCGGGTCCGCTCCTGGTTTCCGCGATCGCCCTGGCGGAGTGTCTCGCCGCGCTGGCGCGCAAGCGCTCCGACGGAAGCCTCTCCGAACGAGGCTATCGCAACGCGCGGCAGGCGTGCGTGAACGAGTGGCCCTCGTTGAATGCGGTCGCCGTTTCGGATGCCGTGCAAGAGCGGGTCGTCGAGCTGCTCGACAGCTTGCCCGTTCGAGGGATGGACGCCCTTCATCTGGCAAGCGCCCTGTGGGCCCGTGATGAGCTAGCCGTCGAGCTCCCGTTCATCTGTGCGGATCGCCGCTTGCTCGATGCCGCGAAGCGGGCTGGGCTCGAGGTCGTCGACCCGGAGTGAGGTCGGCTGCCGGGGACAGTCCCCATTTCCCGTGACGCTCGGGCTCGTGGCTGAAAGCCTAGGGGGAAATGGGGACCGTCCCCTCTAGCTCTGCAAGGGCTGAAGAGCGCTCGTCCTCGAACTCGTCGCCTGAGTACCACTCGGGCGCGGTATCCGCTTCGGCAACCAGCCAGCCCAACCAGAACGCCAGCTGTGCGTCTTCGACCAGGCCGTCGAAGTTCCAGTCTTCCGCGACCTCGTCGCTCGGGCGGTGGTAGTGCTGCCGGATCCAGCTCGCGAACGGATCGGCGTCCGAGCCCTCGGGCCTGTCGATGAAATCGCTCCCCGAGCGGAACCAGATCGAGGGCACCCCGAACCGGGCGAGGCTGAACTGATCGGAGCGGTAGTACCACCCGGCGTGGACGTCGGCCTCGGCAGTGACCTCACGCTCCTGCAGGCGCGCGGTGGCGGCCAGCAGGTCCTCGAGCGTCGACTTGCCCTTGCCGAAGATCACCACGTCGCGGGTGCGGCCCCAGATGTTGCCGAGCTCGAGGTTGATGTCGGCGGCGAGCTTGCCGGGATGGGGCTCGCCGGCGCGGGCGAAGTACAGAGAACCCAGCAGCCCCTGTTCTTCGGCGGCCGGGAAGAAGAACATCACGCTGCGGCGAGGACGCGCGGCTTCGGGGAGACCTGCGAAGGTCTCGGCAACGGCCAGGGCCTGCGCCATCGCCACGCCGTTGTCGAGCGCGCCGTTGTAGATGCGGTCGCCGGTCTCGTCGGGCTCGCCGGTGCCGAGGTGGTCGTGGTGCGCGGAGTAGACGACGACCTCGTCGGCGAGCGCCGGATCGGAGCCGCGCAGGATGCCGGCGGTGTTGGCGGTCTCGGTGGCGCGGACGTCGACGTCGAAATCGATCGACGTCGTCACGCCGAGCGGCACCGGGCTGAAGTCGCGAGATCTCGCTCGCTCGACCAGTTCGTCGAGATCCTGCCCGCCTGACGTTGCAAGCCGCCGGGCCGCATCCTCGGTCAGCCAGGCCTGGAGCGGCGTGCGCGGCTCGTCGCCCGCGCGAAGCTGGAACTGCTCGCCGCTCCACGAGTTCCGCACGACCACCCACGGATAACCGGCCGACGGTGTGGTGTGAATGATGATCGCCGCGGCGGCGCCCTGGCGGGCGGCGCTCTCGTACTTGTAGTCCCAGCGACCGTAGTACAGCTTGCGCTCGCCGGCGAAGAGGCCGGGGTCCCAGTCGGGATCGTCGTTGAGCATCAGCAGGACCTTGCCGCTCAGGTCCTGCCCCTTGAAATCGTCCCAGTCTTCCTCGGGGGCCTGGATGCCGTAGCCGACGAAGACGACCTCCGAGTTCTCGATCGATACCCCGGATTGCTGCACGCCGCTGGCGCCCATGTACTCGTCGCGGAAGCGGAACGAGACCGCTTCACCACCGCCGGCCGCGTCGAAGGTCCATGTTTCGGGCATGTGCGAGTCCACGCCGAGGATCTCGAACGGCTGGTCCCAGCTCTCTCCACCCGCGAACGCGGGCTCGTAGCCCAGACCGGCGAGCCTCTCGGCGAGATACGTTCGGGCCAGGTGATCTCCGGTCGTACCCGGCGCCCGCCCCTCGAGCTCGTCGGCGGAGAGGCGGGTGACGGACTCGAGCAGGCCGGTCGGGGTGATGGCGTCGGCGGCGGATTCGACCTCCGGGGGGAGGTCGACAGCGGGAACCGTCGGCGCGGTAGGGGAGTCGGGTTGGGTTGCGCAGGCGGTGAGGATCAGCGCCAGCGTTATCGTCGTGGATAGCGGTGCCTGTCGCATGGGTTTCCTTCTGATTGGTCGCCGAGGACGGGGACAGGCACCGAATCCGCCGGCCGGCCGCGGGGTCGACTTGGGTCCCCGCGACGGCGGATTCGGAGCCAGTCCCCTACTACTTGGCTTTCAGGATGCGGGCGGCTTTCGCGTAGTCTTTGGGCTTGACCCACATGAGCATGCCGTAGCGGCCCTTGCCGGCGCACATGGCGTCGGCGGCGGTGATGTTGATCTTCTCGTCCGACAGCTTCTTGACGTGGCGGTGGACGGCGCCGATCCGCTCGTCGCCTTGGACCAGGAAACCCTTCTTGGTCTTGCTCAGCCGCCAGCCGTTCTTGCGCGCCACGCGCTTGAGCGCCGTCATGTTCTCGGCGACGAGATCGACCTGGGCCTTGCCGCCCTTGACCGGGAAGGCCGTGAAGGCCAGCAGGTTCACGCCGCCGTCCTTCAGCTCGCCCAGGACCTTCTCGCCCTGGCCCGCACGGTTCGAAAGGGTCAGGTAGCAATAGCTTGCCTTCTTCACTCGGTCCGCCATGACGTACCTCCTTGTGCTCGGGTCTCGTGCCCTCGTGGCGCGAGTATCTCACGAGTCGCCCCTCGGGTGGCTCAGTGCACCCACTCTTCTTCTTCCTCGTCGTCGTCTTCGTCGTCGACCTCGGGCTCGACCTGGCGCACCAGGCCGTTCACCCACGCGAACAGACCAGCCACGATGCCCGCGCCCAGCCCTCCGAGGTGAGCCGCGACGCTGATCGAATGACCGGTCGACGATTCGGGATTCACAAGGGTCGGCAAGATCAGGAGGGAGAGGCCGAGGACACGGACTCGCGCGCGGCGGGGCAGGCCGTTCTGCCGCGCTCGCAGCAGGGTGATCGCGATCCACGCCCCGAACAATGCCGAGACCGCGCCCGACGACCCGAACAGCACCACACCCTCGGGGCGGGCCAGGGTTCCGATGATCCCGCCGACCACGCCGCCGAGCAGATAGACCAGCGCGGCTCCGACGTACCCGACGTCGAGAATGACCGGCACCGCGAAGACGAGCATCGACACGCCGTTCCAGAAGACGTGGGCCGGGTCGGCGTGGATGAAGAGAGAGGTCAGCAAGCGCCAGGGCTGCTCGGTGACGTGGCCGGAGACCAGGCCGCCCAGGTCGCGGTAACGCATGAAGTCGGGGTTCCCGCCGACCAGCGCCAGGACGATTGCCATGTGGGCGGCGAAGAGCGCTGCGACCACTCGGATCGGGCCCCAGGGAAAGGTGTGGCGGCGATCGGGTTTGGGAGCCTCGTCGTCGTGCATGGGGCCAGGGTAGCGTCTGGCGTGGGGCGAGAACAGTCCCCTGCTAGTGCTGACCCCGATGCCGGTGCTGGCGACCTTGGCCCCCGCCGGGCTGGTCGCGGCACGGGCCGCCCTGCCAGCGGCCCTCGCCGTCCCACAGCGGCACCTTTCGAAGCGTGCGAAGCCGGACCATCATGCCGCGCGAGAGGTTCATCACCTTGTGGGCCTCGACCTCCGGGGCGTCGGACAGGAAGATCCTGGCGCGCATGCGATCGCCGGGCTCGATCTCGAATCCTGTCTCGCGCAGTGCACTCTCGGGGGCGAGAAGAACGTCGAGCTCGCGCGCGTCGGGATCGTCCACCCGGAGCCGGACCGACGTGATCTCCCCGCCCTCGTCCGTGAAGCGGGTCTCGACGGCGTCAACGACCCCCTCCACGGTCAGCAACGAGCTGCGATCCGCCGGCTCCTCGGTGGGAATCGGCGAGAACCCGACCACGATCGGTAGGATCGCCACGACCGCGATGAGGGACAACCGGTTCGGTCTCATAGCTGCGGCCCTCGGATTCCCGGACCGGGCGGAGCAACGCCGAAGGATACTCCAAAGAGAACTCCCAGATCCGGAGCGGCATCGGTCAGACCCGCTCGGAGCTGAAGCCGCCAGCGAACCCGGCCGGTCGACTGCACGCCGACGCCGAACGACGCTCGAGGGCCCATCCCTTCGACGGCCTCTTGCCAACCCTCGACCCATCCGCTGACGATGAGGCGCTCGCCGAGCAGAGGGTCGCTGTCAACACCGGCAATGACGTCGACGACGTCGTTGAAATCGATCCACGCGGGATCGCCGAGCAGGTTCCAGCCGACACCGCCGTAGGTGGTCGCCGACCAGAAGCGGTACTCTCCGGCAAAGCCGATGCGGTAATCCCACTCGCCCGTCCCGAGGTAGTCCTCCTCGCTCGCGGTCGGGATCTTGACCTCGAGGCTCGTGTCGAACCGGAACAGTCGGACCCCACCACCGGCGACACGCTTGGAAAGCCCCACGAACAGATCTCCCAGGCCGGTCGTCCGGTCGCGTGCGAGCTGATCCGCCACGGTGACGTCGGTCCCGGAACCCGTTCCGCTTTGGGAGCCGTTGCCGTTTCCGCCTTGCCCGTTGTGCGGGCCCTGCGATGGGTGGTTGTGGCCGGTAGCGGTGGGCCCGAGGCCGGTGAATTGGACGCTCGAGAACGTCTCGATGCGAACCATCGACAGATCGGCCCGGATCTGGAGGTCGTCACCGGCGACGTATCGCAGGGTGAGCCACTCGGAACCGGTTTCGATACCCGTGCCGTAATCCCCCGACGCGGCCGCGCCGAAGAGGGTCAGCTCGCCGTCACCCAGCCCGGCCCCGGCCATCGCCGGGGCCAGGCAGGTGGCGAACAGGAGACAGATGCGGGCACAGCGAATCTGACGCATTTGCGGACCCCCGAGAATGAGGATCCGCTGCAAGAAGAGTTCCCGGTTCGGCAGGCGGCTGGAGATCCGATTCCGGCGGATTCTTGGCGGAATCCGGTTTCTTGGATGCATCGATTCGACGAATTTGTCGAACCTGTCCTCGGGCATGCGACGAAACCTGCCTGGCGCGGCGTCAGTCGGATCCACGGAACTTGGCCAGCTTGTAGCGTAGGGCCCGCTCGGAGATACCGAGTCGGCGGGCCGCTTTCGACTGGTTGCCGCCCTCGGCCGCCAGGGCCTCCTCGATGGCGGCCCTCTCGAGCGCCGCGACCTTGGCCGGGAGGCTCGCGTCGGAATCGAGGGTTGCCGCGGCAGACGGCTCGACGGCAGCGCCGAGCACCGCCGGCGGGAGGTCGTCGGTGGTGATCTGATCTCCGCGGGCCAGGACCATTGCGTGCTGGACGATGTTCTCTAGCTCGCGGACGTTTCCCGGGTAGTCATAGCGGACCACAAGGTCCATTGCCTCCCGGGAGACCGTCGTCGGACCGTCGGGTGCGGTCTCGGCGTACTTCGAGATGAAGTGCTCGACGAGCAGGGGAATGTCCGAGCGCCGCCGCCTCAGCGGCGGGATCTCGATACTCACCACGGCGAGCCGGTAGTACAGGTCCTCGCGAAAGCGGCTTTCCTCGATTTCCCGGGGAAGGTCGCGGTGGGTCGCTGCGATCAACCGGACGTCGACGGGGACGGGACGGCTCGAGCCCACGCGTTCGACGGCCTTGTCTTGAAGCACGCGCAACAGCTTGATCTGGACCTCGGCCGGAAGGTCGCCGATCTCGTCGAGGAAGAGCGTCCCGCCGGTGGCTGCCTCGAACCGTCCGACCCGCGAGCGGTCGGCCCCGGTGAACGCGCCCTTCTCGTGACCGAACAGCTCACTCTCGAGAAGGGTCGGGGAGAGGGCGCTGGCATTCACCGCGACGAACGGCTGTTGGCAGCGCGGACCGGCGGCGTGGATCGTCCGCGCGACGAGCTCCTTGCCCGTTCCGGTCTCTCCGAGGATCAGCACGGAAGCCAACGAGGTCGAGACGCGCTTGACCCGCGAGAGAACCTCGGCCATGGCGCCCCCGGCGGTGACGATTCCCTCGACCGACTCGAGGCTGCCCAGCCGCCGGCGCAGCTCGCGGTTCTCGCGCTCGAGGTGGCGGCGCCCCACCTCCCGTCTGACGAGATGCTCGACCTCGTCGAGGTCGAGCGGCTTGAGAAGATAATCGCTGGCACCGTCCTTCAGGCACGCCACGGCGTCTTCCACCGTGCCGTAGGCGGTCACAACGAGGACCCCGATCTCGGGATTGATCTGCCGGATCTCTCGCAGCAGCTCGCGACCGTCCATCTTCGGCATCCGCAGGTCGGTGATGACGACGTCCGGGCTGACCCTCGGGAGCAGCTCCAGGGCCTCGCGGCCGTCGCCGGCCTCGGCGACCTCGGCCCCGAGGTCGCGCAGGAACCCGGCGAGCTGGGACCTCTGCGAGGCGTCATCGTCGACGATCAGAATGCCTGCGTCGAGGCTCATGTCGGGGATTCTCCTTCCGAGGGCAGCCACAGCACGGCCTCGGCGCCGCCTCCGGATCGTAGGGTCAGGTGACACCGTCCGCCGTGCTCCTCGGCGACCCTTCTCACCAGTGCGAGCCCGAGACCGCTCCCCTCGGCGCGTGTCGTGACGAAGGCGTCGAACAGGTGCTCGGCCTCGGCCTCGTCGATACCGGGCCCCCGGTCGAGGACGTGGATACCGACGCCGCCTTCCTCCTCGCGGACCACCAGCTCGATCGCACCGCCTCGCGGGCTCGCCTCCATGGCATTGTGCACGAGATTGATCAGCGCCCGTCGGATCGACCCGCGATCCACCGCGGCAAAGCCCGCGCCCCGGACAGGGTCAAACGACGCGCCCGCGTGCTCGACCTCCTCGAGCAGCAGCGCTCGCACTTCCTCGGCGAGCGCCTTCACATCCGTCGGGCGACGTTCGTCACCCACCGGGCGCGCCAGCTCGAGGAACTGGCGCAGTACGGCCTCGAGCCGCTTCACCTCGGTGCGGATCGTCCCGGCGAATGTGACGCACTCGGTCTCGGCGGGATGCTTGCGCTCGATTCGCTGGGCCGCCAGAACGATTGCATTCAGGGGGCTGCGGACCTCGTGGGCCAGGCCGGCGGTAAGCGCGCCTGCGGCGGCCAGCCGCTCGCTGCGCTTGCGGGCGGCCTCGACCTCGGCGAGCCGGCGTTCCGCTTCCTCGCGATCGGCCGCGCGCCGGCGGACGACGAGCGCGACGCCGCCGAGCGAAACGGAGAAGACCACGAGGACGATTCCTATCAGTGTCGTTCGACGCATCGCGGAGGCCGACGCGCGAACCAGGGGCGCGCCGTCGAGACCGACCCGCAGGAAGGCCTCTGTCCCCGCGGGCGACCTGACGGGCACGTCGACCTCGAAGACCGTACGCCCGCGGACCTCGCGCGGTTCGGACGGTTCCTGGGCGGGGGGCGGCACCGGGCCGCCGTCCCAGGTGGCCTCGCCCCGGACACCGCCGGGCCTCTCCCGGTAGCCGAGGTAGAGGACGCCCTCGGTCTCCAGGAGCCGGTCGAGGAGATGCTCCACTCCGATCTGAGCGTCGAAGGTGCGGCCGGTGCTGGCGTGGATCCGAACGAGCACGGCTCCGCCGCCGGAAATCGCGGTGGCGACGCCGAGATGCTCGATACCGTCCTCGATCGACGGAACGAGAACGACGTCGTCCGCGAGCCCGCGCACCGCTTCGTCGATCCTGCCCAGGACCCTCGGAGGGACGCCTTCACCCGCATCGAGAAGGACCCTCCCGTGTCGCCCGACGACGACGATCGAATCTAGGTCGTCCCGCTCGACGAGTCGTTCGAGCGCGTCGGGGCTCAGCGCGCCGGCAGCCTGTAGCCCCGCGACGAGTCGCGCGCCGGCGAGTAGCCTGGCCGTGAGGAGCTCGTCCAGCTCCCGCGTCGCCGCGGCGGCCGCAGCGAGGGACGGGCCCAGCGTCCCGGCGAGTCCACGCGCCTCGGCCACGAGAACCTCGGCGGTCTCGGCGCGCTGCAAGTGGGCCTCGACCAGCGCCCACGCCCCCACGGCCACCCCGAAGACGGCGAGAAGAGCGATCGTCAGCGCGGGACGAAGCCTGCCGGATACTGGCGTCATCCGGGCAAGTCTAATACGAGCGTGAGGGGAGCGGCGGGGGGGGTGCCGCTCCCCTCTGTCGGGGTGTGGGTAGCGTCGGAGGGGGAGGCTCAGCGTCGGCCGCCACCCCCACCCCCACGTCTTCCTGAGCCGCCGCCGTAGGGGCAGTTGCCGGTGCCCGGCTCGTGGATCCGGGCCCGGGTTCGGCTCTGAGTCTGGGTTGCCGGTCCCGTACCGTCGCCGGCGTGGATACGGCTGCGGGTCTGGGTCTGTAGCATCTGTCCGGAGGCGTCCCGGTACTGCAGGGTCTCTCCGGTGCGCCGGACCTTCATCGACCGCACCCGATAACCTTGCTCGATCGGCTCACCGCTCGCCAGGCTTGCGGAGACCCGATCTCCGACCTGCACCCGCCCCTCGCTGGTGCCGGCCTCTCCGAGCGCGAGGTGCATCTGCTCGCCTTGGCGCGTGCGGATCATCAGGGTGTCGAGCTCGCCGGCGTTGCCCGTTTGCTGCATGAGCTGGACTACCTCGCCTTCGATCTTGTCCGGCGCGTCGCCTGCTGCGATCGAGGGGGCGCCGAGAGCCATCAGCAAGACGGCGAGAACCGCGGCTGACCAGGTTGCTCTCATGGGATTTCTCCTTTCTCGGTCTCCGGAACCTCGCTCCCTCGGTCGATGGCTCCGGTGTTTGCCCACCCGGGCTTCTTGCAGGAGACGTGCCATGTACGCGTACGCAAGACGGCGGCTTGACGGTTCCCCCGGCGGTCCGATCGGACACAGGCTTCCCCGACTCGACGAAATCGTCGAGGTCGAGCGAGGACCGCGGCAGATTTCGTCGGGGCGACAGTGCCCCGGAGATGCCGGCTACGGGCAGGTGTCGGGGGCGAGCTCGATGCCTGCATCCCTCGAGGTGATCTGCCCGGGTCCGAGCGTGTCGAACGTGCCGGTGTCTTCCGCTCCAATGACGCCGCGCACGACGTAGAAGAACGCGCTGCCCGGATCCGGCGACTCCGTGTCGAGCGCCAAGGTGCCGCCGAGGTTGTCCTCGAGGCACGATGTCACCGACGTGAAGTAATCGCCGCCGGTATCGCTCAGCGCGTGGAGGTCGCCCTTGACGACGTCGTAGACGTTCGTCCACGACAGGGAGCTCCAGTAGAGTGTCTGGCCGTCGTCATCGAAGGACAGATCCCGGACTTCCTCCCTGACGTCCGAGTCAAGCGGGTTGCTCAGGTTCAACGCGTCGGTCTGCTCGAGGTAGATGTCATCGAAGTAGACCGGTCCGAAGTTCTCGCCGCTGCTGCCACCGGAGGTCTTGACGAAGAAGGTGATCAGGTCGCTCGTCCGGCCGGTGCGGAAGGCGAAGGTGTCGTTTCCATCGGGGGCGCGCAGCCTGTCCTCGGCGAAAGCCCTGGCCCCCGGGACGTCGTTGAGCCAGATCTGGTAGACGTTCCGGTAGGCATCGACCAGAACCCACATGTTGTACCAGGTGTCCGGGGCAAGCTCGGTCAGCATGTCGTACTTTGCCCCGTCCTCGTCCCAAGCCCGCAGGTCCAGGTTCTGCGTGCTGTTGGCCATGCCGACCTCGGTGGCGAAGTCGCTGTACTCTCGCGGGGCCGACATGCCGGACACTCCCACCGAGAAGGTCTGGTTGTTGCCGATGCGGATTCTCATGTACATCATGCGCACCGTACCGTCAGGTACGCCGACGCCCTCGTCGAGAAGCGATTTTCGAAGAACCGACGATTCCGACGGGACGTACAGCACCTGGTTGTCGGGATCCGCGGGATCGACGACGATCTGGTTGTCCCCTCCGCTCGAGGACCAGCCGTCCTGACCGCCGACGGGGCCGAGCACCTCGTCTTCGAGATCGTCGAACAGGCTGTACGAGGCCTGCGCCGTTCCGGCGAGGATCGTGAGGGCCAGGATCAACACGATCCCGAGGCCCGAGCGCGCGGGCGAGCTTCCCGGACGGCGGGCGGATGTCGTCACGAGTCCGAAGTTGTTCATGGGTCCTCCTCCTTGGACCGATCCCTCGCCGGGCCCGGCCTCGAAACGAGGACCCGACTCCGGCGGGAACGGGGTCGCTTTCCGGGCAGAGGTGCAGGAGTGGTGCCAACCCGCCCCGACGGCGAAGGAGCTCACGCCGGGTCGGGAACCGTCCAGGCTTCATTGTCCGTGGGGCGTCGGGCCGGGGACCGTCCCCTGGGTCAGGCGGCGCGACCGTGCTCGGGCTCGTCGACGAACTTCCCGCCGACCTTCTTGCGAGTCAGATAGGAGTACATCGCCGGGACGACGAACAGCGTCAGGAAGGTCCCCAGCGTCAATCCCCCGATGACCGCCACGCCCATCGGCACGCGGCTCTCCGACCCGGCGCCCAGCGACAGCGCGATCGGCAGGATTCCCAGGATGGTCGACAGGCTGGTCATCAGGACCGGCCGCAGGCGCGCCTCGGCGGCCTCCATCGTGGCCTCCATGAGGGTGCGACCGGAGCCGCGGCGCTGGTTGGCGAACTCGACGATCAAGATCCCGTTCTTCGTCACCAGGCCGATCAGCATGATCATGCCGATCTGGCTGAAGACGTTGAGCGTCAGACCGAACCACCACAGCGAGAACAGGGCGCCGGACAGCGCCAGCGGAACCGTCAGCATGATCGTGAACGGATCGCGGAACGATTCGAACTGGGCGGCAAGAACCAGATAGAGCAGCACCACGGCCAGCACGAAGACGAATGCCAGGGCGGAAGAGCTCTCCTCGAAATCCCTCGACTGGCCGGTCAGCGCCGTGTGGAAGGAGTCGTCCAGAACCCGCTCCGCGATCGCTTGCATGGCGCCGATCCCCTGGGCGATCGTGTAGCCTGGGGCGAGCCCCGCCGAGACGGTCGCGGACAGGTAGCGGTCGAAGCGGTAGAGCTGCGGCGGGCTGGATCGCTCGGTGACCGTGATGAGCTTGTCGAGCTGGACCGGCGTGCCGTTGCCCGCGGTGACGTAGAGATTGCGCAGATCGATCGTCTCGTTGCGGTAGTCCTGCGTGACCTGACCGATGACCTCGTACTGCTTGCCGTCCAGGACGAAGAACCCGAGCCGTTGCTCGCTCAGGGCGATCTGGACGGTCTGGGCGACGTCGAGGACGGAGATGCCGAGATCCCGGGCTCGGGCGCGGTCGATGGTGACGTTCAGCTCGGGTTTGTCGAAGACGAGATCGACGTCGACAGCCGAGAACGCCGGGTCGCGCTCCGCCTCCTCGACGAAGACCGGCAGGACCTCCTCGAGCCGCTCCATCGTGGGCGCCTGCAACACGAACTGCACCGGCAGCCCGCGACGACGGCCCACCGCGATGGTCGGATCCTGGGTCACGAAGGTCTCCGCACCGGTCAGCTCCCGGAGCGGGGCAACGAGCGCGTCGGCGATCTCCATCTGGCTGCGCTCGCGCTCGTCGGCCGGCTTGAGACGGACCCGCGCGAAGCCCGAGTTGATCGACGTGCCGGCGCCGAAGCCCGGCGAGGTCACCCACACGATCTGCCGGCTCTCGGAAACCTCTCTCGCCAGCACCTCGCCCATCTCGTCCATGAAGCGGTCCATGTAGAGGTAGGTCGCGCCCTCGGGCCCCTTGGCGGAGATCCGGATCGAGCCGCGGTCCTCCAGAGGGGCCAGCTCGGCGGGCAGAATCCTGAAGAACAGCACGATGACCGCCGAGCAGAACAAGACCAACGGCAGTGCCAGCCACCGGCGGGCCATCATCCAGCCCAGCGCGCCGCGGTACGACCGGGCCAGGCCGCGGAAGAACGGCTCGGTCGCCCGGTAGAAGCGCGAGTGACGCGCGTGGGGCCGCAGCATGCGGGTGCACAGCATCGGGGTCAGCGTCAGGGCCGCGAACGACGAGATGATCACCGCGCCCGCCAGCGTCGCGCCGAACTCGCGGAACAGCCGGCCGGTCAGGCCGCTGAGGAACATCACCGGCGACAGCACCGCCACCAGGGCCAGCGTCGTCGCTATGACCGCGAAAAAGATCTCGCGCGTGCCGACCGCGCCGGCCTGCATCGGATCGAGACCCGATTCGATCTTGGCGTAGATGTTCTCGAGGACCACGACGGCGTCGTCGACGACCAGCCCGATGGCGAGCACCAGCGCCAGGAGCGTCAGAACGTTGATCGAGAAGCCGGCGAGGAACATCATGAAGAACGCGCCGACCAGCGAGACCGGAATGACGAGCAGGGGAATCACGGTGGTCCGAATGTCGCGCAGGAACAGGAAGATGATCAGCACCACCAGCGACAGGGCCAGAAAGATCGTCTGGCGCACCTCGGCGATCGAATCACGGATGAACTCGGTGCTGTCGAAACCGTAGGCCGTCGTGACGTCGTCCGGCAGCTCTCGCCGGATCTCCTCGACGCGGCGGTAGAACTCGTCGGCGATCTCGATGTAGTTGGCGCCCGGCTGGGGCCGGATGACCACGGCCACCATCGGCACGCCGCCCTTCTTCAGGACGGTACGTTCGTTGCGCGGCCCGAGCTCGGCTCGGCCGACGTCGCGCAATCGGACGACGCCGCCGGCGTCCTCCTTGAGGATGAGGTCGTTGAAGCCCTCGGGGGTCGAGAGTCGGCTCTCGATGCGGACCGGCAGCTCGACCGAGCTTCCCTCGATCCGCCCGGCCGGAAGCTCGACGTTCTCGCGTTGCAGCGCCCGGCGGACGTCCAGAGGGCTCAGGCGGTAGGCGGCCAGTCGCTGAGGGTCTAGCCACAGCCGCATGGCGTAGGTCTTGTCGCCCCAGATGTCGACCCGTGCGACATCGGGAATCGTCTGGAGCCTCTCGGCGAACTGCTCGTCGGCGATACGGGTCAGCTCGAGGAGACCGCGCGTGGGACTGCCGATGGTGACCTGGAGGATCGGTGAGGCGTCGGCGTCCGCCTTCGACACCCGTGGCGGCTCGACGTCGGGCGGCAGGTTGCCGATCGCGCGCGACACCGCGTCGCGGACGTCGTTGGCAGCCCGCTCCAGATCTGCGCCGAGCCCGAACTCGACCACGATCGTGCTGCGTCCCTCGCGGCTCGTCGAGGTCAGCGTGCGGATGCCGGCGACGCCGTTGATCGACTCCTCGAGCGGCTCGGTGATCTCGGTCTCGATGATGTCGGCGTTGGCGCCGCGGTAGTCGGTGCTGACCGTGATGACCGGAGGGTCGACGGCGGGAAACTCCCGGATGCCGAGCAACGACAGCCCCAGGAAGCCGAAGATCATGATGACGGTGGACATCACGATCGCCAGCACCGGCCGGCGGATGCTCAGCGTGTAGAGGGTCACGGCGAGACCGGCTCCACCGGAAGGCCCGGCCGCAGGCGCTGGATCGCCGAGACGATGACCCGCTCACCCGGAGCGAGACCGCGGGTGATCTGAACCTCGGTCTCGGTGCGAATCCCGGTCTCGACCTGCCGCGGCTGGGCGAGACCGTCCTCGACGACGAAGACCTTCTTCCCGCCGAGCTCCGGGACGATCGCGAGACTCGGGACGACCAGCGCGTCGGCGACCTCGGCGACCGCCAGGCTGACGTCGGCGAAGGCGCCCGGAAGGAGGCGGTGGTCCGGGTTGCCGGACCTGGCGCGAATCACCAGCGAGCGTGTCTCCGAGGCGATACGCGGCTCGACGGCGTAGACCTCGGCGGCATGGGCCTCGGGCGAGCCCTCGACCCGGAACTGCACCCGCGTGCCCGGTCCCACCCGGGCGGCGTACTTCTGCGGAAGCGTGAAGTCGATCTTGATCGGGTCGAGGTCCTGCAGGGTTGCAATGATCGTCTGGGGCGAGATGAAGGCGCCCTCGCTGACGTACCGCAGGCCGATGACGCCGGCGAACGGCGCTCGGATCTCCGTCTTCTCCAGCCTGGCCTCGACCAGGCGGAGCTCGGCGCGAAGGACGCTCAGCTCGGTGCCGGCGAGGTCGTAGTCCTGCTCGCTGACGACGCCCTGCTCCCGCAGATCCCGCTGCCGCGTCTCACGGATCTCCGCGAGGTGAAGCTGGTACCGGACCCGGTCGCGCTGCGCTTGCAGCTCGGCGTCTTCGAGCTTGACCAGGAGCTGGCCCCGCTCGACCGCTACGCCTTCGCTGAAGTGGACCCGCTCGATGACGCCGGAGATCTCACTGACCAGGTCGACCCGCTCGTTGGCCCGCACGGTCCCCGTCGTCGAGAGTCGTTCCTCGAGAAGTCGCGGCTCGAGGCGGACGACCTCGACCTGCAGAGCGCGGGGGGACGACGAGGCCGCTCCCGGGCCCTGGTCGGCGCGCACGCCATCGGCGATTCGGGGGATGGCCAGAGCCAGCCCGACGAGGACGACCGCCGAGACGCCTGTGACGATCCGTGCGTTCATTCCTGGATGATCTCGGTGAAACAAGAAAGGATACCACGGCGCGAACGCGTGGCGGCATTACCCCTCGCTACCCTCGCGTCTCGGTGGTGGCGCGGAGGGTGGAGGTCGCGCGCTTCAGGGCGCGGAGGGCCTCCAGGACCTCGGGACTCGAGGTCACGGTGCGTGGCGAGTCGTCGTCGCGGTCGTCGGGGTCGCCGAGGCCGGCGCTGACTCCCCGCAGTCTCAGGTGCCTCTGGATGGTGTCGCGAACCTCGTGGGCGTTCTCGATGCCCGCCATCCGCACGCGGTGGGCGTTGGTGCCGGGCTGCCCCTCCTTGACGCCGCCGCCGCCCGCGGTGTCGACCTGCAGGTGCCAGATTCCGAAGAAGCGCAGCAGGGGGCCCTGGACTACGCGGATGTTCTGGATGTTGGCGTAGGTGAGCGTCATCTCCTTGACGATGAACGCCCCTTCGCGAACCCGCAGGGAGCGGTCGGTCACGATGTAGTAGCGCATGTCGTAGTCGATGCGGATCGCGAAGTAGTAGCAGAACTGGAAGACCGCGAGCGCCGGCATCAGCATCAGGCCGATGACCACCGGTGGAGTCTCGCCGTTCGCGAGGCCAGCCAGCAAGATGCCCCACGGGATCAACCAGTTGAGCCCGAAGATCAGCCAGAAACCGAGCAACCGGTAAGTCAGGAACTTCGGGCTCGCGCGGTAGATCCGGGTTTGGTCGTGACTGCCGGCCGGGGGTTCAGGCGGTTCGGTCGGAGCTTTCATGAGTCGGAGCGCGAGGCCCTTGAAGAGCGTGTACATGGTCAGCGCTCCTCTCCGCGGCTTTCCAGCGCGCGCCGCACGCCCTCGACGTCGTCTTTGATCCCTCGCAGCAGCGCGACGACCTCTGCATCGTTACCGACAGCCGCCTGAGCCGTGGCCGCGGCTGCGCTTGTCTTCGCCCCTGTCCCCGTTCCGCGCATCTTGCCGTACAGGAAGTCGCGCACCGCCGCGTAGTGCTCCATGCCCTCGATGGCCAACTCGGCCGAGGCGCTGCCCGAGGCGGTCTGGATCTCGACTTTGCCGATGCCCAGCCAGCGCTCGATCAGGTTGCGGCTGACGTGGATGTCTTGAATGCGGCGGTAGGTCAGGTGGATCTCGCGCTTGAACAGGATGCCCCACGCGGCGCTGATCCCCTCGTCGTCGAATTTGTAGCGGAGGGTGTGGTACTTGAAGAAGAGGGGGAGGAAGACGAAGGGGAAGCCGAGCAGGGTGATCAGCGCCTGCAGGAAGTACAGCGTGAGCAGATTCGAATGTGGTCGGGTAATGGCCCGAATCTCAGCTTCATCCATAATGGGGACAGTACACCAATTTCGGTAGATATCCTGACAGTCTCGAAGACCCGGAAAGTCCGGAAATGAGTGTGCTGTCCCCAGTTACAAGAGTCCGCTGCTGTAGAATCCGTGTTTATGACCCACGTCATCCGGTGCAGCGGGCTGGTGAAGCGCTATGACGACGTCCTGGCCGTGGACGGCATCTCCCTCGAGGTGCGCCGCGGTGAGTGCTTCGGCCTGCTCGGCCCCAACGGCGCAGGAAAGACCACCACGGTCGAGATCTTCGAGGGCCTGCTCGACCGCGACGAGGGCGAGGTCGAGATCCTCGGGCAGACCTGGGAACGGGCCGGCCGGAAGATCCGCGAGCGGATCGGCATCACGCTCCAGGAAACCCAGTTCATCGACAAGCTGACGGTGCTCGAGACGCTGGTCCTCTTTCGCAGCTTTTACCGCAACGGCCCCGAGCCCGAGGCAGTCTTGAAGTGGGTCGAGCTCGAGGAAAAGGCCAACGCCCGTTTCGGGAAGCTCTCGGGCGGGCAAAAGCAGCGGCTGTCGGTGGCTTGCTCGCTGGTGGGCGACCCGGAGCTGCTCTTTCTCGACGAGCCCACGACGGGTCTCGACCCGGTATCCCGCAGACAGATCTGGGAGGGTGTCGGCGCCTTCCGCGATCGTGGCGGCTCGGTGCTGCTGACCACCCACTACATGGACGAGGCGTACCGCCTGTGCGACCGGGTGGCGATCATCGATCACGGACGGGTGATAGCCCTCGACACGCCGGCGCGCTTGATCGCCTCGCTCGGCGCCGAGCACGTCGTCGAGTTTCAGTCCGAGCCGGCACCCGACGTCGCGCCGCTGGAATCGCTTCCCGGTGTGCAGTCGGTGCGCGCCGAGAACGGTACGGTCTCCCTCACGGTCTCGGAGGTTCACAAGGTCGTGCCGGCGCTGCTTCAGGAACTGCAAAGACAGGCCCTCGACCTCACGAGCCTCGTCACCCACCACGCCACCCTCGAGGACGTCTTCGTCGCGATGACGGGTCGGCGCCTGGAGGCGGACGAGTGATGCGGTTCCTGCGCAACATGCCGGTGTGGCAGCTCTCGCTCACCAAGGCTCGCGAGCTGTACCGCGAGCCCGAAGCGCTGTTCTGGGTCTTCGTCTTCCCGATCCTGCTGGCGCTGGCGCTTGGCATCGCCTTTCGCACCAGCGGGCCGGAGGAGATCTCGATCGGCGTGCAGCGCGGCGCGGGGGCCGAGGCGATCGAGCGTGCCCTGGAGAAGGCCGAGGGCTTCCGCTCCGCCTTACTCGACCCCGACGAAGCGCGCCAGCGTCTTCGCACAGGCCGGGTGGCGCTGGTCGTGATCGCGGGTGACCCGCTGACCTACTGGTACGACCCCACGCGACCGGAGAGTGCAGCCGCGCGGATGGCCGTGAACGACGCCCTGCAGAGTGATGCCGGCCGGGTCGACGTCATCGCGGTGGACACGCGCGAGATGAACGAGAAGGGCTCGCGCTACATCGACTTCCTGATCCCGGGCCTTCTCGGCATGAACATCATGGGGACGGGCATGTGGGGCATCGGCTTCTACATCGTGACCGCCCGTCAGAAGAAGCTGCTGAAGCGACTGGTCGCGACGCCGATGAGCCGGAGCCAGTTCCTGCTCGGCCAGATCCTCGGCCGGCTGTTCCTGCTGGTCTTCGAGGTCGGCGCCCTGGTGGCCTTCGCGACGTTGTTGTTCGATGTGCCGCTACGGGGCTCCATCGTGACCCTCGCCTTCGTGTCGGTGCTGGGCGCGATGACCTTCGCCGGCATGGGCCTGCTGGTGGCGAGCCGTGTCAAGACGGTCGAGGGTGTGTCGGGCTTGATGAACATTGTCATGATGCCGTTGTGGATCCTGTCCGGCATCTTTTTTTCGACCTCACGTTTTCCTGACGCCATGCAACCCGTGGTGCAGGCCCTTCCGCTGACCGCCCTCAACGACGCACTGCGCGAGGTGATGCTCGACGGCGCAAGCCTGTTCAGCATCCTCGACGAGGTCGCGCTGACCGCGGCCTGGGGCGTCGCCACTTTCGTGGCCGCCCTCGCGATATTCCGCTGGCGCTGAGGGACTGGCTCCGAAGCCGCCGCTCGGAGGTCTCGCATTCGATTTCGGCGCCGGCCGGCGGTTTCGGTGCCTGTCCCGAACTCGAGGCTCGAGCCGGGTCCGTCTCCATCGCCAGGGTCGCTGGTACAATCTCAGGATGACGTCGCGGACTCACGCGATCGCTCTGGCGCTGTCCTTGCTGTTGATTGCGGCGGGTGATGCCCCGGGAGCGGAACGATATGTCGACGGAGAAGCCAAGGACTGGTGCTTCGGGGCTCCATCGAGCCGTCGAATCGAGAACAGCGCGGCGCGGCTGGGTTGTGGTTTCTGCGACGGGGACTTTTACCTGACGGCCTGCCTGGGCGACAACGACTGCTCCGCCGGACAGGTGTGCTCCGGGTCACAAGAAGAGACCGTCTGGTTCGACGCGCGGACCGATAGTGTGGCGAACGACCTTCGCACCGTCGCCACGGCCCAAGAATAGTTTGCGCTCTACTTCATCGTGGACGTGCACACCTGGGGGGACCCGACCGCGATGCCCAACATTCAAATCGCCATCGACTTCCAATCAGGAGGGACCCATGACCTGGTCGACCCTCACGGGACGATGGTCGCCCCCGGTGTCTGCAGCGGCTCCCCCGACCGAGCCTGCACGGAAGACGAGGACTGTCATTTCTGTACCCGTTCTTTCGAGGCCCCCATGTGCTGCGACGAGGGGACCTGCGAAGGGGGCGAGCTTTGCCGGGTTCGCATCTGCGGCTCGGGCTGCCATCCTTATGATCCGCTGGATCTCTGCGACGTGAGCCAGACCTGCGAGAACCTGGGCACGACGCCGCTGGCCCGGGTCGGTCTCGGCTCGAGCCCGTTGACCCGGGCCGACTATCTGGTGACGTACGACCTGACCCGTCTGCTGATCGGGCTTGACGCGGCACAGCTCAGCCGCTGGACCGGGGCGTGGTCGGCACTGGGCGTCTACGAAGTGGTGAACCAGCTTCCTGGCGTTCCGGAGCGTCCTCCGTCGTTGGCTTTCGAGGTCGCGATTCCCTGGGAGGCATTCGGATGTGCGGGCTGGACCGAGCAGGACGGATGCGGCTCCGGCGCTACGGCGGTGAGCTGCGGTTGTCCCGATTTCGGACCCGGCACGGCGTTCAGCTTCACGACCGTCGTGGCCCGCGCCGAGCCAACTGCCGACTTCAACCCCTGGGGTGCCGTCGAGGACGTGGCGTCCGAAGCGGTGGCGGGGACGACCACCGTGACCACAAACAGCTGTCCGGGCGAGGGGATCGGCACCACCTCGTGCGAGATCGCCAACGGCAGCGCCGACGCCTTCGCGCCCGATCTCGTGTTCGCTCCCGGCGGCACGGTGCCGGGCCTGAAGATCGTCGGGAAGGGAGCGGGGGCCGCCCCGTCGATCACGCTGCGATGGAACCCCTCGTGCTCTTTCGGCGACACCGACTACGAGGTCTACCAGGGCCACCTGGATGCGCTTCCCGTTTACGACCATGAGCAGGTGCTGTGCAGCACGGCAGGCGCCGCGACCGCGACCTTCAACGCGGGTCTCGGTGACCACTACTATCGGGTCGTGCCCACCGACGGATCGGAGGAGGGATCCTACGGTGTCGACGGCACGGGCGCGCAGCGGCCCCACGCCTCGGTCCCGTGCCGGAACCCGGTGACGGCTCTCGCCTGCCCCTGAAGCAGCCAGGCTCCGACCTTGACGTACAATCCGGGCAGCGCGCAGCCCTCCGAGGCTGCAACTGGGAACCCAAGCGGATCAGGAGAACGGGCAGTTGAAGATCGAGGCCGGCCGGCAAGTGCTTCACTATCGCCTGATCGAGAAGATCGGCGAGGGTGGCATGGGGGTCGTCTGGAAAGCCGAGGACACCCGGCTGCACCGCCACGTGGCGTTGAAGTTCGTGCCCGATGAAGGCGGGCAGGATGATCAGGCGGTAGACCGGCACTTGCGCGAGGCACGCGCCGCCTCGGCGCTGAACCATCCGCACATCTGTTCGGTCTACGACATCGGGGAAGTCCCTTCGACGGGCTCAGGGCAGGCGGGGCGACGCTTCATCGTCATGGAGCTTCTGGAAGGGCATTCCCTTGACGACATCATCCGCGGCACCGCCCTCGAGATCGAAACGGCGGTCGATCTGGCGGCCCAGGTCGCTGACGCGCTGGCCGCCGCCCACGACAAGGGAATCGTCCATCGCGACATCAAGTCGGCCAACATCTTCGTGGTCGGTGACCTGACAACTTCGCCCCACGCCAAGATGCTCGACTTCGGTCTCGCCAAGCTCGCAGGCGGCCCGGCCCATGCGACCTCCCCCGACGACCCCACGCGAACCGAGCTGGACCGAACGGCACCCGGGTCGGTGATGGGCACGGTGGCGTACATGTCGCCCGAGCAGGCGCTGGGGAAGGACCTCGACTGCCGCACGGACATCTTCTCTTTGGGCGTCGTGCTCTACGAGATGATCACCGGACGTCGCGCCTTCGAGGGGAACACGTCGGCGGCGGTCTTCGATGCGATCCTCAATCGCGCCCCGACGGCACCCGTCGAGCTGAACGCCCGGGTGCCCGCCGAGCTGCAGCGCGTGGTCAACAAGGCGCTGGAGAAGGACCCCGATCTTCGCTATCAGAGCGCCGCGGAGCTGCGCGCCGACCTGAAGTGCCTGCAGCGCGACGCGCCCCTATCGGCTTCCCGCGGCCCCGTGGCGATACCCCCAGCGGCAACCGGGCCGCGGAAATCGCGCATGATCGGCGTGGCCGTCACGGTACTGCTGGTTGCCCTTGCCGCCGTGGTGAGCTGGCAAATGGCCGATCGCGACGCGCCGGCGGCACCGGAGTCGGCGCCGGCGAAGGGACCGTCGATCGCCGTCCTCCCGTTCGTGAACGACAGCGGCGACCCGGACCAGGATTACTTCAGCAACGGCCTCACCGAGGAAATCGTCACCGAGCTGACCCGCTTTCCCGATCTGTCCGTGATCGCGCGTCACTCGACCTCGGGCTACGAGGGAGACACCGCGGATCTAAGGCGGGTCAGCGCCGACCTCGGGGGTGTGCGTTACGTCCTCCAGGGAAACGTGCGCAAGGCGGGGGAAACGGTCCGGGTTACCGCACAGCTGTCGGATGCCCGCGACGGGGTGACTCTCTGGCGTGACAGCTATACGCGCGACCTCACCGCGGGTGATTTCTTCAGCCTGCAGGACGACCTGACGCAGCAGGTGGTCCATGCGATCGCCGGATCCGAGGGTGCGCTCTCGCGCGCCGGACTGGCGGAGGCGCGGCGCAAGCCTCCCAGCAGCCTCGACAGCTACGACTGTATTCTGCGCGCGTACAACTACCTGCATGACCACACCGCCGCACAGCATCTCGCGGCCAGTGATTGCCTGAAGCGCGCGGTTGAGCAGGAACCGGACTACCCGGACGCGTGGGCATGGTTGGCCTACGCCCTTGCCGAAGAACACCGGCATCGGTGGCACGGGGCCGTGAAACCCGATGTTCTGGATCGAGCTCTCGAGGCCGCCGAGCGAGCCGTCAGTCTCGAGCCGGCGAACCAGGTAGCCCATGCCGCGCTGGCGCTGACCCACTACCAGCGCGGGGAGTTCGACCGTTTCCGCGTCGAGGCCGACCGTGCGATCGCGCTCAACCCTAATTACGCTTTGTGGCAGGCCTACATGGGCATTCGCTTCTCTCAACGCCTGGAATTCGATCGGGCAGTTCCGATGGCGCGGAAAGCGCTGGAGCTCACGCCCAATCCGCCGACGTGGTACTACGCCGCACTTTTTTTCGATCACTACCACAACGGTCGCTACGAAGACGCATTGGCGGAGGTGCAGAAGTGGAGAACGGAGGACTACCGGAACTCCCTCTATCGAGCCGCCACCTTCGCCCAGCTCGGCCGCTTCGACGAGGCCCGGGAAGCGGTCGTCGAGATGGAGGCGTTCGGACCGGAGCTTCCCGAAGACCTACACAGGGACTTCGTCGACCGTCACGGCATCGCGCCCGAGCTTGCCGACCACCTTATCGATGGGTTGCACAAGGCGAAGACGTCCGGGAGTCCTTGAGCGAACGACACTATCTTCCGACACCGAAGTCAAGCCGGGGAACTCTGGCCTGGTGCCTGGGCAAGGAAGTCGTCTCGCTTGCAGCATGTACTAAATAATAGTACATTTTCACAATGAAGCTGGATCCCGATCAGATCAAGAAGCGCTGCAAAATCAAGGGCTTGACCCTCCAGGAGTTGCTCGAAAGCGCTGCCGTGAGCCGCACGGCCTACTACTCCCTGGCGAGGAAGGACTCGGTGCTCCCGGCTTCGCTTCTAGCCATTGCCGGGGAGCTCGGCGTGGCGCCGTCCGCGATCCTCCGGGAGGCCCCGGCCGCGGAGTGGCGAACCCGGGCGCTCATCCGTCAAGCGATCCGGGTCGTCGATCAGCACCCACAAGCCTCGTTCGAGAACGTCTGGCACACACTGGTGCTGCTGGAGGAGCCTCCCGTCGACCGCCTGAGAAGGAGCCTGCTGCGTGGCCGCGCCGTCGATCTTCACTGAGCAAGAGCAGGCTTTCCTGCGCGAGCTGGTCCGGCAGCGGGTCGATTTCATGATCGTCGGGCTCGCCGCCGCGGCACTGCAGGGCGCACCGGCGGTGACGCAGGACATCGACCTGTGGTTCAGGGATCTGGGCGATCCTCGCCTGCAAGAAGCTTTGAAGCGGGTGGGGGGAGTCTACATCCCACCGACCCCATCCACTCCGCCCATGCTCGGAGGTAGAAACGTAGCACTCTTCGACATCGTCGTGACCATGCACGGGCTCGATGGGTTCGACCGGGAGCTGGAGAACACCATCGAGGTCACGATCGGCAGGACGAAGGTCAGGGTTCTTTCGCTCGAACGGATCATCGTCAGCAAGAAGGCAACGAACCGCGAGAAGGACCGACTGGTGTTGCCCGTTCTCGAAGACGCGGTCGCCACCCTGCGAGCGCGAAATCATCGGAGCTGATTCGTGGACTGACGGGAGAGGCGGAAGGAAGAGGTCGGGCGCAAGGCGCGCCCGACCTCGAAGCAGATTATTTCTTGCCGAAGTTGAAGCGGAGGAAGGCCCCGTACTGATCGGCCACGTCTCCGCCTCCTTCGTACGAAAGCCCGATCCCGATTCGCCAAACGTAGAGCAGCGCCTGCAGCTCACCGACCGTGTCGCTGTCAAGATCGCTGAAGTCGACGTAGCTGACGAAGCCGGCTACCTCGACCAGTTTGATGATCCGCCAGCGAACCCCGATCCTGGCCTGCCAGCCACTGTCGTCGAAGGGCTCATCGTTCTTGAGGTAGGCCCCGTCGGCCACCAGATCGGCGCGCTCACCCAGGAGACCGTGCCAGCCGACTCCAAGCTTCCAGTTCTTGTTGTCGACGCCATCCACGAAATCGCCCTGCTGATAATCGACGAAGACGTGCCACATCTTGCCGCCACCCATTCCTCCCACGAACCAGTTGTCGCCGGTTTCGGAGGAGTCGATCCCCTCGAGGTCGGGGTCGTTGACAAGGTAACCGCCCTCGACGTAGATCCAGGGCGGCTCGGCAGCCTGGGCCATTGAGGCGACCGCGAATACGACGCCGGCGATCGCGATCTTCCAGACATGGGTCTTGGGCATGATTTCCTCTCCCTTTTCTGCTTCCCTCGGAACAAAAGGGCGGAATCATAGCAGATCGGCCCCCGTCATGTCCCCGTCACGTCCAGACAGACCAGCTCTTCGTGGTTTCTGAGGTAGAGCTTGCCGCCGGCGATGCTCGGCGCCGTCCAGCTCTTCCCGCTGAGCACCTCGGCGGCGGCTTTTTCGACGAAGCCGTCGGAGCTCGCGTTGACGATGGCGAGATTCCCGGCCTCTCCGAGGACGAACAGCTTACCGTCCGCCGCGATCAGCGATCCTCTGCCGAAGCCACGGGCCTTCCACTTGACCTCGCCGGTCCTGACGTCGAGGCACTGCAGGATGCTGCGATCGAATCCGTAGACGTAGTTGCCGAGTCGGACGGCGGTGTTGACGTCGCTTCTCGTTTGCTCGGACTTCCAGACAGGCTTGACCTCGAAGGTCTCGGCCTCGCGTGAGATTCGGAGGAGGGCGGCGCCGGAGCCACTCGAGATGAAGATCCGGTCGGGAGGGACGAAAATCGGCGTACCCGTATTCAGCGGATCGCCGGTGACGGGGCAGAAGGTCTCCCAGGAGTGCTTCCACAGCAGCTTGCCGTCGTCGGGAGAGATGGCGTGCAGGCCGTGGGCGCTCCAGAACACCACCTGGTGAACGCCGTCGATCGAGACGTCGATCGGGGAGGAATAGGCCGGGCGGTCACTCTGGGACGACCAGGCAAGCTCGCCCGTCTTCTTGTCGAAAGCCATGAAGGTCGCGTTCTTGCCGCCGGCCTCGATCAACAACCTGGCCCCGACGACCATGGGCGATGACGAGAAGCCATAGGTCGGGAGCTTCGTTCCGAACTCCTTCGGGAGGTCGTGCTGCCAGACGATCTCGCCGCTCGCCTTGTTCACCGCCACCAGGAGACCATCGGTTCCGATCGCGTAGACGATCTCGCCGTCGATCAGGGGCGTGACGCGGGGGCCGTCGCCATAGTGGTTCTTGAACGCCTTGCCGAGGGGCAGTCGCCACAGCTCTTTGCCGGAGGCGGCGTCGAGACAAAACAGATGCTGGGTCGCGCCCTGGTCCCACATCGTGTAGAGCTTGCCGTTCGAGACGGAGACGCTCGAGTATCCGGGCCCGATGCCGATGCGCCACAGAACTCGCGGGCCGTCCTCGGGCCAACCGTCCACGAGATCGGTTTCGGGTGAAATCGCGTCGCGGTTTGCGCCGCGCCACTGAGGCCAGTCTGCAGATCCTCCCTCGATCGGTAATACCGCGAACAGGATGGCGAGAACGAGCACGATCCATCTCATGGCGATCTCCTCCCTACGGCCCCCGGGTCAGACGTTCGGATCGACGTTGCGTTGGCTTGGGTGTCTCCGTCGAGTCGCGGCAGGTGTCCGCGCTCGACTCGGCCTCGCAGTCCATCAAGGCCTGAACCAGGAGCTCGAAGCTCCGCAGCACGGTGGCGCGCCTGGACGGCGGGATCTTCTGGAAGACGCGACGATAGTGGGCGTCGTTGTCGCGGTGGATCGTCCGACACACGTCCTCTCCAGCGGAGGTCAGCTCGATTCGGACCACGCGGCGGTCACCGTCGTCGCGAATGCGTTCGACGAGGCCTCTCGTCGCCAGACCGTCGAGGGTCCGGGTCAGGGTGCTGTTGTCGAGCCGAAGCCGCGACGCGAGCCGCCCGACGGTCGGCCGCTCGTGTCCCTCGACCTCCAGTAACACGAGGCACTGGGCCAGGGTCACATCGGCGCAACAGGTCTTGAGGTGCAGGTTCGTCACCCGCTCGAACTGCCGAAGGCTGCTCCGAAACTCCCGGATCTCTCGCTGATTCAACGTTTTCTCCACTATCTGCAATATACAACTATTGTAGACACCAAATATATCCTCGTCAACCCACGAGTCGGGGACTGGCTCCGAATCCGCCGCCTCGATGCCCGCACGCCGACCTCTCAGCCCGCCGGCGGATTCGGTGCCTGTCCCCGACCCCGCACCAAATCCACTTCCAGAAAACCCGGAAATGAGTATCCTGTCCCCAATCCGGGAAAGGCGTGGGGGACTGGAATTCAGAGACATCCGGGGCGTTTGCATGGAGAGGCATCGATGAACAAGGTCAAGATTGCGGACTGGAACGAGCTGAAACCCCTCGAGCCGGCCTACGCGCTGGTAGCGAACGTCGACCTGGTGGTCATCCGCTGGGAGGACCGCGACGAGGCATCGGTGCTGTACGGCCGTTGTCTGCACCGCGGCGCGCTGCTGGCCGACGGCCACGTCGACGGCGAGAACCTCATCTGCGGCGTGCACCTCTGGGACTACCAGTACAGGACCGGTGTCAGCGAGTACAACAACCAGGAGCGGCTCCACAAGTTCACGTCGTGGGTCGAAAACGACGGCGTGTGGGTCGATGCCGACGAGGTCGCGGCCTGGGAGAAAGCCAGTCCGCAGCCCTACGACCGCGAGGCGTACCAGGGACTTTACGCCGACACCCACGGCACGCCGATCGAGCCCCACGTCAAGATGATCCAGGAGCTGGCGGCTCACGGTCTGGAGAGGACCGGGGCGCACGGCGCGGTCTCGGCGATGGGGGTTCCGGCGCGCGACCTGCCGCGCTGGGACGACCTCCAGCTCCTGACCGCGCAGCTCGCCCGCCTTCCCCAGCTCGACGACGTCGAGGTCGGCACCGATCTCGTGATCGGGCCGAACGCCGAGAAGCCCCTGAAGCTCGAGATCCCGCTGTTCGTCTCGGACATGAGCTTCGGCGCGCTGTCCGAGGAGGCCAAGGTCGCGCTCGCCCGCGGGGCGGAAATGGCGGGAACCGGCATCTGCTCCGGCGAGGGCGGGATGCTGCCCGACGAACAGGCATCCAACTCGCGGTACTTCTATGAGCTGGCCTCGGCGCGCTTCGGTTTCACGATGGATAAGGTCGCGAAGGCGCAGGCTTTTCACTTCAAGGGTGGGCAAGGCGCCAAGACCGGCACCGGCGGCCACCTTCCGGGCAACAAGGTCAAGGGCAAGATCGCCGAGGTTCGCGGTCTCGAGGAGGGGCAGGCCGCGATCTCCCCGCCGCGATTCCCCGACTGGGACAGCGAGGCCCATTACCGGCGTTTCGCGGCCGAAGTCCGCGAGGCCACCGGCGGCATTCCCATCGGCTTCAAGCTCTCGGCGCAGCACATCGAGGAAGACATCGACGCCGCGATACGCATCGGCGTGGACTACATCATTCTGGATGGCCGCGGCGGCGGCACCGGGGCCGCGCCGAACATCTTCAAGGACAACATCTCGGTGCCGACCATCCCGGCGCTGGCCCGCGCGCGGAGGCACCTCGATAGCCTCCCGCGCTACGACATCACGCTGATCGTCACCGGCGGCCTGCGCACGCCGGCCGATTTCGTCAAGGCCATGGCGCTGGGCGCCGATGGCATCGCGGTGTCGAACTCGGCGCTCCAGGCGATCGGCTGTCTCGGCATGCGGGCGTGTCACACCAACAACTGCCCCGTGGGAATCGCCACGCAGCGTGAAGATCTGCGCTCGCGGCTGGTCGTCGACGAAGCGGCCAAGCGCCTCGATCGGTTCTTCCGCGCCTCGGTCCACCTGATGAGCACCCTGGCACGCGCCTGCGGCCACACGCACCTGAGCGACTTCAGCGTCGAGGACCTGACAACCTGGAACCGGGACCTGGCCCACCTGAGCGGCGTCGCTTACGCCGGGGCTGGCGAGTAGGGGACTGGCTCCGAATCCGCCGCCTCGTGGACCCGCATACCATCTCGGTGCCGGCCGGCGGATTCGGTGCCTGTCCCCGACCCCACGTCTGACCATCCCCGTAGTATCCTCTGCCCAATGACCGACCAGGAAAGGCGCGACACCGCCGAGCAGGAGGCCATCCGGGCGATCGTCGAGGGAACCGCGACCCATACGGGCGAACGGTTCTTCCGCGAGCTCGTGCGCCACGTCGCCGGCGCGCTCGACGTCCATGGTGCGTGGGTGACCGAGCTCATCGAGGACCGCGGACGCTTGCGGTCTTACGCGTTCTGGCTCGACGGCGACTGGGTCGACGAGTACGAGTACGCCATCGCCGGGACCCCATGCGAGCCGGTAATCAACGATGACTGCCTGGTTCGGGTGCCGGACCGTGTAATCGAGCTCTTCCCGAAGGACCCCGACTTGGCCGAAGTCGGCGCGGTCAGCTACATGGGCTTGCCGCTTCACGACACGGACGGCTCGATCCTGGGTCACCTGGCCGTGCTCGACACGCGACCGATGCCGGAGCACGAACGATTCTCCGACCTGTTCCGCATATTCGCCAACCGTGCCGCTGCCGAGCTACGCCGGCTACGCGCGGAAGCGCAGGTTCGAGAGCGCGAGAAGAAGCTCAGCCGTCTCGTGGACAGCGCGATGGACGCGATCGTAGAGCTCGACGAGAAGCTCTGCGTCACCCGAGTCAATCCGGCGGCTGAGAAGGCGTTCGTCGGCGCCGCGACCGATCTGATCGGGCGACCTTTCGACACGCTGCTTCGGGGCGAGGGTCCGGACCGGCTCGCGGCATCGGCCCGTGAGCTGGGCGCACTGCCGGAAGGCCGGCGCTACGTCTGGATCGCCGGCGGTCTTCGCGCGGCCTCCATCGAAGGCGAGGAGTTTCCCGCCGAGGCCACCCTGTCGCGGTTCGAGGTCGGGGGCCGGCGATTCCACACCTTGATTCTCCGCAATGTCGACGAGCGCCTCCAGGCCGAGACCCGCATCCGATCGTTGGAGCAGGAGGCCGAGGATCTGCGCCGCGAGCTCCGCGCGCTCGGCAAGTACGAGCGCATCCTGGGAAACAGCAAGGCGCTGCTCGCCGTGTTGCGCGAGATCGATCAGGTCGCCGAAACCGGGGCAACGGTGCTGATCCAGGGCGAGACCGGAACGGGCAAGGAGCTGGTCGCCGCCGCGATCCACGACGCCAGCCCGCGCAGCGGCCGGTCGATGATCAAGGTCAACTGCGCGGCGATTCCGGCGAACCTCATGGAGAGCGAGCTCTTCGGCCACGAGCGCGGTGCCTTCACGGGTGCGACCCAGCGGCGCGAGGGGCGCTTCGCGATGGCCGATCGTGGAACGATCTTCCTCGACGAGGTCGGCGAGCTTCCACCGGACCTGCAGGTCAAGCTCTTGCGCGTGCTTCAGGAAGGTCAGTTCGAACCGGTGGGCAGCTCGAAGACGCAGCAGGTGGATGTTCGGGTGATCGCCGCGACCAACCGCGTCCTTGAAGAGTCGGTCAAGCGCGGAGAGTTCCGCGAGGACCTGTTCTACCGCCTCAACGTTTTTCCGATCCGCGTTCCGCCGCTTCGCGAGCGGGGCGAGGACGTCGCGCTGCTGGCCGATACCTTCCTGCGGAAGCTCGCCCGCGAGCTCGGACGCGAGATCGAGCCGCTCAACGAGGCCGCCAAGACACGGCTGCGCGCCTACGATTGGCCGGGCAACGTCCGTGAGCTGCGCAACGTCATGGAGCGTGCGGCGATCACCTCCCGCGATGGCCGGATCGACCTGGAACGCGCGTTCCCCGCGGCGAGACCGGACGCCGTGCCCGAAACCGTCTCCGAGGACCGCGTGCGCACCGAGGCCGAGATGCGTGCGCTCGAGCGGGCGAACGTCGAGCGGGCTCTCGAGAGCTGTGGCGGCAAGGTCTCCGGAGCGGACGGCGCGGCGGAGCTGCTGGGAATGCGACCCTCGACCCTGAGCTCCCGTATCAAGGCGCTGGGAATCAGCCGGTCCGACGACCGTTCCTGACGAAAGCTCGCAAGTCGGGCTTGCGAGATCCCGTAATTCGCGAGATCTCGTGAGGACCGTGACGAGCCGAAGGCGGCATCAACTCTCTACAAGCCAGTGACTTAGAGTATTTGAGCGTCGATGGCACGCCCCGTGCCCTTCTGTGCAGGCGTCCGCACAAACACAGCGAGCCGAGCTCGCGCATCAATAGAGGAGGTTCGACATGTCGGAAGCCAAGATCCAGACGCAGAAGGTGGTCAACGGGGTCAACGTCGACCAGCTGTTCGAGACGATCGATGCGATCAAGGACAACGGTGTGATCGCCAGGTTCAAGTTCCGCGTCCGAAACAGCTGGATGGACGGCGGCCACAACCAGGCGACCATGAACGACTTCGACGGCGCCTGCGCGACCCACGAGCGGCCGGCACCCTTCGTTCTCGACGCCGACGAGCCCCCGCTGCTGCTCGGCGAGGATCGCGGTCCGAACCCGGTGGAGTACGCGCTCAGCGCGCTGTCCATGTGCATGACCACCGGAATCGTCTACCACGCGGCGGCCCACGGTTACGAGCTGGAATCGGTCGAGTCACGGTTCGAGGGCGATCTGAACCTGAAGGGCTTCCTCGGCATGGATCCGAGCGTTCGTGCAGGTTACGAGAAGGTGCGGGTGAGATTCAAGATCAAGGCCAAGGGCGACGTCCCCGACGAGATCCTCGACGACATCGTCAAGTACGGCCCGACCTACTCACCGGTCCACGACATCTTCACCAGCTCCGTCCCCGTCGAAGTCACCCGCGACAAGAGCTGACTTCTCGGGGACTGGCTCCGAATCCGCCGCCTCGTGGATCCGCACACGATCTCGGTGCCGGCCGGCGGATTCGGTGCCTGTCCCCGATCCCGCGCGCGAGACAGAATCCAGAAAACCCCGAAATGAGTGAGCTGTCCCCAGTTTTGGAGAAGGCGCCCTCGGTGCTCTTTTTGGGAGAACCGAGGGCGCCTGGAGCACGGCCCGGGCCTGCGCGGGCCACGGGTCGCTACCGAATTTTCGTCACGGACATTCGTTGACGTGCTGTGTCATGCAGGCGACCGGACCCTGCGGCCGCTCTGCGTCGAAACTGTCGACGCCGTACGAACCCTCGAACGTCCCGTTGTGGGGCACCACGATGAAGTACGACGAGCTGGGCTCGGGCCAGATCGTGACCTCGGTCATGCCCTCGG